>Ga0209164_1000062_pt1 | contig 330701 bp, 281 predicted proteins | sample MTBNYHSulfiMetaG_FD_187458 | JGI IMG/M metagenome (GOLD analysis project Ga0209164, IMG submission 187458) | Enrichment culture microbial communities from rom New York Harbor, USA that are MTBE-degrading - MTBE-NYH (New York Harbor Sulfidogenic)... | ecosystem: Environmental > Aquatic > Marine... | reverse complement strand
CTAATTTACCATTTTCAATCTCAGATACAACTTTTTGCTTAAATGCTTCGCTATATCTGAGAGTTTTTCTTTGATTTACCATCTGTCTTGTCCTTCCTTTTGTGTCAACCTATTTCAGGACAAGACATTTCTGCCTCACATTTTTGCTCTTTCAACCAATTCCCCTTTCTGGAAGGGGAGAAATACCGGATTCAAATCTTACCGTTCAAAAATATTTGATAGGTTCCCGAGAACCGGAATACCGGATCATTTTAATAGTCATAGCGAATATCTTTTGTATGTAGACCTTCTTGTAAAAACCAAATGTATAGAAGATCCAAGTAAAATTTGGTGGGATATTCGTCCGCATCCAAAATTCCCGACACTTGAATTTCGTATATGTGATGTACAAATGAAAGTTGAAGAAACAATTGCAATTGCAGCACTAATTCAAGCAGTAGTTGCAAAATTATATAAATTGATAGACCAAAATTTGGGCTTCCGTTTATATAGAAGATTAATGATAAATGAAAATAAGTGGCGAGCTTCTCGTTACGGAGTAGAAGGAAAATTAATTGATTTCGGTAAACAAAAAGAAGTCCCAACACGAGAACTTGTTGGTGAACTTTTAGAATTTGTTGATGATGTTCTCGATGAACTTGATAGCCGCGAAGAAATTAAATACGTATATAATATTTTGGATAATGGTACGGGCGCTAAACGACAACTTCGAATATTTGAAGAAACACAAAGTCTCAAAAAAGTAGTTGACCATATTATTGAACAAACTAATCTGAATCTTGATTGATTATGATTCCCAAAGTACGTGAAAAATACAACAGTGCTTTCACTCAACAAAAATTTCAAAATTTCTTAGATGATATTTGGCAGTATACTTCCGGCGAGATTGATTTCAGAATCTGTGAAACACCTCTTTTTATTGACGATGACCTCAATAAAAAATTAATTGAAGCAGCAAATGAAATTATTTCTTCGATTGATTCCAAAGAATTTAGAGAGAACAGTCATTTAGGATTACCTGATAAATATCGAGTTCCAAATGAATCCGAAAATCCATTATTTCTCCAGATAGATTTTGGAATTACTAAAAATCAATCTGGTGAATTCATTCCAAAATTAATTGAACTGCAAGGATTTGCATCACTCTATATGTATCAAGCTTTTTTGAGTAAAATGTATTTGAAACATTTTGAAATCGGTAATGAATTTACATCTTTTTACAGCGGATTTAATTATAACTCTTATGAAGATTACTTTAGAAAAATTATACTTGGCGATTCCGACCCGGAAAATGTTATTTTACTTGAAATTGACCCGCATAGACAAAAAACTAGAATTGATTTTTATTTAACTGTAGAAAACTCAGGCTTATCGATTGTTGATATTAGGGATTTAGTCGTTAAAGGAAACAAACTTTATTACAAAAAAGGTGGTCGTGAAATTCCCGTTGAAAGAATTTACAACCGGGTTGTTTTTGACGAATTGGAACGAAAAAATATTGAAATCAATTTTGATATGCGCAAAGATATTGACGTAACTTGGCTTGGTCATCCAAACTGGTTCTTCAAAGTAAGTAAGCATAGTCTGCCGATGATAAAAAGTAAATATGCACCCAAAAGTTTTTATCTCGATCAACTGAATCATTATCCGGATAATTTAAAGAACTATGTACTTAAACCATTATATTCATTTGCCGGTTCAGGAGTTGAAGTAGATGTTTCTAAAGAAATGCTTATAAATATAAAGGATAGACAAAATTATATTCTTCAAGAAAAAGTTAAATATGCACCCTTAATAAGTACGCCCGAAGGATGTTCAAAAGCTGAAATTCGTTTAATGTATTTATGGGATAAAAAACCTGTATTGGTCAATAATCTTTTGAGAACAGGACGCGGTAAGATGATGGGGGTCGATTATAACAAAGGGTTTAATTGGATCGGTGCATCTATAGGATTCTTTCATTACAATTCATAAATATCTTATTATACACTTCATTATATTTCTTTCAATAAAAAAACTAACATAAGCGAGAAATCAATGTTTATTAGATTCTTTGTCGTTTTAATTGTATTGATGACTGTATTTATGGTCGGATGTGGTTATGAACCATATCAGGAAGAAACGTCTCCCGATAAATCTATTGTCATCCAAACTAATCTTGATAGTGAGGGGCAGTTTTATTACAAAGTTCTTTATAAAGGAAAAGTAGTAATTGATTCCTCAACTGTTGGGTTTGAATTCAAGAACATTCCCCCTATGAAAACCGGTTTTGAAATTCTTAGAGCAAAGAAACAATCTGATTCAGAATCTTATGAACTGCCTTGGGGAGAGCAAAGATATGTTGAAAGTGATTACAATCAACTCAAAATTGATTTACGTGAAAAAGAAAACTTGGAAAGAAAGTTTTCGATAATATTCAGAATTTTTAATGACGGAATTGGCTTTAGATATGATTTCCCTAAACAAAAAAATATTGATAGTGTTGTTATAACCGATGAATTAACCCAGTTCCGATTAACCGGTGATCATAAAGTTTGGTGGACTCCGGGCGATTGGGATATTTACGAACATCTTAATAATACGACAAAGGTAAGTGAAATTGATGCGTTGTCAAAAAGGTCACACAGCAGTTTAGCTCAGACTTATATTCCTTTCAATGCAGTTAATACTCCCGTTACAATGAAAACGGAAGATGGTATTTACTTGAGTTTTCATGAAGCTAATCTTACCGATTATGCTGATATGACGTTATTAGTCGATACAGAAAATTTAGTTTTAACAAGCGGATTAGTGGGGAATGATTTCGGATATAAAGTTGAGAAAAAAACTCCATTTGTTACTCCATGGCGTACAATACAAATTGCCGAAAGAGCAGGGGATTTAATTGAATCCAATTTAATACTTAATCTGAACGAACCGAATCAATTAGCTGATATTTCTTGGGTTAAACCGATGAAGTATGTTGGAATATGGTGGGAGATGCATCTGGGTAAAAGTAGTTGGGATATGGCAAGCGGAAGACACGGTGCAACTACCGAAAACGCAAAACGATATATTGACTTCGCAGCTAAACATGGTTTTGACGGCGTTTTAGTTGAAGGTTGGAATACCGGTTGGGAAAATTGGATTGGTGATGATCGCGAAGGAATCTTTGACTTTGTAACTCCTTATACTGATTATGATTTGGAAGAAGTTGTAAGTTATGCAAATGATAAAGGTGTTCAACTAATTATGCATCATGAAACTTCAGCCGCAGTATCTACTTATGAACAACAGCTTGATACTGCATTTGCTCTTTGTGAAAGACTTGGTATTAATGCCGTGAAAACCGGTTATGTCGGACAAATTATTCCGGATGGTTATTATCATCACGGACAATATATGGTAAGACATTATAGAAAAGTATTGCTAAAAGCAGCAGAGCATAAAGTAATGGTGAATGCCCATGAACCGATAAAAGATACCGGTATACGTAGAACTTTCCCAAATATGATTTCCCGCGAAGGATTAAGAGGAAATGAATTTAATGCATGGTCAAGTGATGGAGGCAATCCACCGGAACATTTAACAATAATTCCTTTTACACGAATGCTTTCCGGTCCGATAGATTTTACCCCCGGTATATTTGATATTAAGTTTGATAAATACAAACCAAACAACCAGGTTAATACAACTCTTGCACATCAACTTGCATTGTATGTGGTTATTTACAGTCCTATTCAAATGGCAGCGGATTTACCTGAAAATTACGAAGGTCATCCTGCATTTCAATTTATAAAAGATGTTGGAATTAATTGGGATGAAACAAAAGTATTGGATGGGGAAATAGGTGAGTTTGTTACTATTGCTCGTAAAGAAAGAGAAACAGGTAACTGGTTTATCGGAAGTGTAACGAATGAAAACGAAAGAGAAATTGCTATTCCGCTTTCTTTTTTAGACAAGGATAAAACTTATAGAGCCGTAATATATAAAGATGCCGAAGACGCGCATTGGGATAAAAATCCCACTGCTTATGTTATTGAAAATAAAGAAGTACAAAATACTGATGAACTAAAAATTTATTTAGCACCGGGCGGTGGTGTAGCGATTAGTGTATTTGCCAACTAGTCTTCATAATAACAAAATAACACAATAACAAAAAACCCGATCTGTTTGATCGGGTTTTGTATAAGTACCGAAGGCTGGATCCGCCGGAGGCGGACAAGCTCGAATTTACCCGCCTCTGGCGGGACGGTATAACACTTATCGAAAAATAGTATACCTTATAATTTTGTACCGAAGGCCGGACTCGAACCGGCACATGGTTTAAGCCATACCAGATTTTGAGTCTGGCGCGTCTACCAATTCCGCCACTTCGGCAAGTCTATTAAGAACAAAAATGAGTTGTAAAAATACGAAAGAAGTGATCAGTTATCAAATAATTTAGTCTTAGTGAAAGAATATTTCTCAGTTGTTAGAGGGGATATACCGTTAACAATTCTTAATCTTTTAGCTCTTTCCATCTCAGCGAAAAATATTCTTGCAGTAAAATTATTAAGTATGTATTTACCTTTTCTTCGCCGTTTATAATTTATTTTCGAATGTTGAAATTGCTGCTGGGGTTTATTTGCTCTGTAACCTAAGTAGGAGAATAATACTGCAAGCAAAATTCCGCTGAAAAAAACAACCGATGATAGTATTATAATGATATATAAAGTCACATTATACCAAAAGTATTTTAGGAGTTGATAATTTATTAACAAGATGCCCTGGAGCGGGACTAATTTAGAGAAATGTTCAGTTTAGTGCAATAAAAAAAACCAGGAGTTACCCCAAAATTCTAAGAAAAGTTAAATCGACAATTTATCATTAGCGTATCCACGGCGAAAAAAGCGTAAGCCGGTAATTCGCGAATAAATATAATATTGTTATACTACATATATTTAATTTTTCCATTTGCTAATTGCTAAATGTGTAATAAACTAAACAACTTAGATGAATACTCATTTAAATTTCGGGGTAACTCCTGGGAAAAAACTTTTTGCGTTATTTATATTTGATGAGTATATCTTAATTGTGAAGTAGAAGACAGCTATTCAGAGTGAATTACTTTTCCTTACCGGAAATTTTTGCCCAAGAATCTCTTAAAGTCACAGTTCGATTAAAAACTAATTTCTCTTTAGCAGAATACTTCGTATCAATACAGAAATAACCAAGTCTCTCAAACTGGAATTTATCATCCGGCTTAGAATTTTTTATAAACGGTTCTAAAAGAGCTTCGTTTATTATTTCCAATGAGTTTGGATTAATATGACTTTTGAAATCAACTTCTTTGTCCCCATCCGGGTTTTCAACATTGAAAAGTCTATCGTATAATCTCACTTCAGCTTTTACTGCATGTTTAGCGGAAACCCAGTGAATTGTTCCTTTAACTTTTTTATTGCTTGTTCCGGAGCCACTTTTTGTTTCGGGATCGTAAGAACATTTTAATTCAATAACATTACCTTTATCATCTTTGATTACTTCATCGCATCGAATAATATATGCATAACGCAGTCTTACTTCATTTCCCGGCGAAAGTCTGAAAAACTTTTTCGGCGGATCTTCCATGAAGTCATCTTGTTCGATATAAATTTCATTACAGAAGGGGACTACTCTTTTTCCCATCGATTCGTCTTCCGGATTGTTTACTGCTTCAAGTTCTTCAACTTTATCAGAGGGATAATTTGTTATAGTGATTCTAAGAGGTTTTAAGACGCCCATAATTCTTTGAGCACGTTTGTTTAAATTTTCGCGTATTGTAAATTCGAGTAAAGCTAAATCAGAAACATTATCACGTTTTGCAACGCCAACTCTTTCTGCAAATGTTCTAATAGATTCCGGAGTATAACCTCGTCTTCTAAATCCGCTTATAGTTGGCATACGCGGATCATCCCAACCGTCGACAATTCCTTCTTGCACAAGCTGCAGAAGTTTACGTTTGCTCATTACAGTATATGTTAAATTAAGTCTTGCAAATTCAATTTGACGCGGAGGGAAAATTTCCAGCTCTTTTATAAACCAATCATAAAGTGGTCTGTGATTCTCAAATTCAAGTGTGCAGATTGAATGAGATATTTTTTCAATAGAATCCGATTGACCGTGAGCCCAATCATACATAGGATAAATACACCATTTGTCTCCGGTCCTATGATGAGATGCATGTCTGATTCTATACATAATCGGATCTCGCATATTCATATTTGGTGAGGACATATCTATTTTTGCACGAAGTACATGTTCACCATCTTTGAATTCACCGTTTTTCATTCGTTCAAACAAATCTAAATTTTCTTCTGCTGATCGATTTCTATAAGGACTTTCTTTACCCGGCTCGGTTGGTGTTCCCCTCATTTCTCTAATTTCGTCACTATTTCTTGAATCAACGTATGCTTTACCTTTTTTTATCAAAATAATTGCATATCCATAAAGAGTATCAAAATAATCGGATGCATAGAATTCTCGTTCTTCCCAATCAAATCCTAACCATTTTATATCCTTCTTAATCGAGTCGACATACTCGATTTCTTCTTTTGCAGGATTAGTATCGTCAAAACGTAAGTTACATTTACCGCCGTATTTTTTCGCAATTCCAAAATTCAAACATATTGACTTTGAGTGACCAATATGTAAATATCCGTTTGGCTCGGGAGGGAAACGGGTAATTATCTTTTTGTATTTTCCATTTGCTAAATCTTCATCAATTATTTCTTCGATGAAATTTTTCGATTTTATTTCTTCTGTGTTATTCATAGTTAGTTCGGTTTTATAATTTCAAGAGCAGTGTTGATTCTTTTTATAACTTCTTCTTTACCAAGTGTAAAAAGTAAATCGAAAAGACCGGGACCTTGTCCGGTGCTCGATACAGCTAATCTAAGTGGATGAATAAGCTTTCCCGCTCCAACATTCAATTTTTCAGCTGTTGATCTCAAAGCATTTTCAAAATCTTCTTTATTTGGATTTTCCAATATCTCGAATGCTGATCGAAGTTCAGTAAGTTGTTGCGGTGTATCTTCTTTCCATCTTTTTTGTATTACCGATTCATCAAATTCCGTTGGGGATTCGAAGTAATAAAAACTTTTCTCAATAAATTCCTTCACAAAATTTACTCTTTCTTTCATTGAATCAATTACATTAAGTAAATATTCATCCGGAAAAATCTTTTCGGCATATTTGGAATTTTTCAGTTCTTCTTTCAACATAATTAGAATTTCTTCATTCGGTTTTTTCTTAAGATGTTCGAAATTAAGCCAGTCAAGTTTTTCCACATTAAAAACGGCACCGGCTTTATTAACTCTTTCGAGAGAAAAATTTTCAATTAACTGTTCCATTTCATAGATTTCAACATCATCTCCGGCATTCCATCCTAGCAGTGCAACGAAATTAATCAACGCTTCTTTTAAGTAACCTTTCTTCTGGTAATCTTCAACAGCAACATCACCTTGACGTTTACTCAATTTCGATTTATCTGGATTAAGTAAAAGAGGAAGATGCGCAAACTTCGGTCTTTCCCATTCAAAAAAATCATAAAGCAAAACATGCTTCGGAGTTGATGTTAACCATTCTTCGCCGCGAATTACATGGGTGATTTTCATTAAATGATCATCGACTACGTTTGCCAAGTGATAAGTAGGGAAGCCGTCACTTTTAATTAATATTTGGTCATCAACAGTATCGCTGTTAAACTCAACATTTCCGCGAACAATATCCTCGATTATAATTCTTTGGTTTGCGGGTACATTTAACCGGATAACATATTGCTCACCGGTTTGTATCTTTTGTTCGATTTCTTCTTTTGTCAGATTAAGACAATGTTTATCATATTTTGCTTGCAGTTTTTGAACTTGCTGTTCCTCTCTCAATTTTTGAATTCGTTCGGCAGAGCAGAAACATCTGTAAGCATTACCTTTTTCGATTAGTTCATTTACATGTTTGTTATAAATCTCTAATCTTTGAGATTGAAAATAGGGTCCGTATTCTCCGCCAATTTCTGGACCTTCATCATAATCAAGTCCTGCCCATTTCATTGTTGAAATTAAATTATCAACTGCCCCTTCAACATAACGGTTGCGGTCGGTATCTTCAATTCTTAAAACAAATACGCCGTTATTATGTTTTGCAAACAGGTAATTATATAGAGCTGTTCTTAAACCTCCTACGTGAAGATAACCGGTAGGACTAGGCGCAAAACGTACACGTACAACATCATTAATCATATATACTACCTAATGATTTTTGTAAAGCACAAAAATAAAAAATTAATTGGTGAGAGAAAATTGAGGTGAAAGAATTCTCAAGCTTCTTCGTGTGTATAATGTTTCACTTTATCAATAAACTCTTTACTATCGATTGGTTTAGGAATGTAATCGGTAGCACCGGCTTCCAAACATTTTTCTCTATCACCCTTCATTGCAAATGCAGTTAGAGCAATAATAGGAACGTCTTTATATCCTTCTAATCTTCTTATGCTTTCCGTTGCTTCGAAACCATTCATTATAGGCATCTGCATGTCCATCAATATCAAATCAAATTTTTCTTTCTTAGCATAGTTTAGAGCATCTTCGCCGTTATCAACCACAATAACATTTTCAAAATTATTCTTCTTAAGAAGACGAGTAACAATAATTTGCGAGTGTTTATAATCCTCGGCTAAAAGTATTTTAATTACATCTTTCTTTTTGATAACCTCTTCAGCCGGCGGGGGAGTCTCATATCGGTTAATCATTGAATTCATTACTTCTTGTAGATCTTCAATATTGGTACTCTGCTTACTGAAAAGTTCATCAAACAAACCGTCTATCTGCTTTAAATCTTCTTGATAGTTCTCTTTACCTGTATAAATAATAATAGGAAGATTGGAGAAACGTTTTTCGGATTTTATAATTTTTATTAATTCAAAACCGTTTGGATGAGGCATATCTAAGTCAATAATTGCCAGATCAATATCTTTATCCTTTATATTATCCATAACTTTTGCAGATATATTTTCTGCAACTGCATAATAACCGGCTGTTTCAACGGCTTGTTTTAAAAGGTTAAGTGTAGGAATATCATCATCAACACAAAGAATATTCGAATCTTTACGGAGTTTATAACTTGTGAGTACCTCAACAAGATAATTGTAGTTTATCGGTTTAACAAAATATTCAACCGCTCCCAGCATAAAAGCTTTTTGTTGATCTGCTTCAACTGCAGAAACAATTACCGGGGTATTCTTTAAATTCGGATGCTCATTTAGCTTCTTGAGCAATTCTAATCCGTTTGTATTAGGCAATTCAATATTCAGTAATACAGCTAAAAATAATTCTCTCTCAATAATTTCTAAAGTATCTTCTTCTGTGCTTACAACCGAGGGTTCGTATCCCCATTTGTTAAGATAGTTGCTTAATAATCTTGAGGTAGCATAATCATCCTCAATTACCAAAACTTTGTTGTGTTTATCCGGTTTAGGCAAAGATGACAAGGTTGATTCTAATTGAGACATTGACTCTCCCTTTATTGTGAAGATGAATTTAAAGCCATTTTTATTATCTGACGAAAATACAATTTCTCCATCTAATATATTAATGTATTTTTCAACCAAAGTGAAGCTTAAAGGTGTTAAGTTTGTTTGTCTAAGTTTTTCAATACGACTTATTTCAAATGGTTTAAAGATTCTTTTCTCATCCTTAATTGCAATTCCACCTGTTTCAGAACCAATTTCGAATTTAAGATGATTATTAATTCCGGTAACAACAATATTAATACTTCCTTTCTCAACTAAATTTTGAGAAGTATAAATTAACGTTTGTAATATATACCGAAGTTTTTGTGTATCCGTTAATAAATATTGTTTTAATTTAGAATCAATATGAATCCGGAATGAAAGTTTATCCTTATATTTTTCTGAAAAGGATTTTATCAAATCCTCCAAGTAAGTCTTTAACTCAATCTGTCTCAAATCAATGGATATTTTCCCCGACTCGAATTTTGTAATGTCTAGTAAATCATTCAGTGAGGAGAGCAAATCTTGTGCATGTTTTTTAATTGTTTGTATATATTCAGCTTGAGAGGAAGTTAAATTGTCATCATCAAGAATAGAGGTAAACCCAATAATAGAATTAGCCGGATTTCGAAGGCTTAACACGGAACTATTAACAATCTCATTGAAAGATTGATCGGGGGTTGTAAATTTACCTCCCTTAGCATCGTTCCAGATTTTAATTATATACTTAATCAGTTCGGATATTTTGCCGATATTTTCATAATCATTTTGTGTGAATGCTGTTTTCTTTGCAATTTTTATCAACACTGAATTTGTCTGATCAATTTCAAATTTGGAACATACTTCGTAGACTAAATATTCGGATATCTGAAGCTCGCATTGCGAATCACTATGAAAAGAAGTAGATGAGGATTTTGCAGCTTTACATACACTACATTTAAATTCACTTCCCGTTAAAAAGTTTTTTCTCGCGTTTGAAGATTTGCCAAGTACCTGGAAAGTATCGTCTTTAATAATTTTAAAGAGTATAGTCGATTGGTATTCGTAATAATTAACTAAAAAGTTACAGAGATGATTAATGAAACTGTCGTTTCCATTTCTGGCAAGTTCAATTAAATAATTATACTTATTGATTAATTCAATTTTTGTTCGGGTATCCATTCATCAATATTTTATTAAGAGCTATATCAAAATAAAAAAAAATATGTTAATACGATAAAATCTGTTCCTTATCTGCAAAAAAAAAATAAAATGAAGAGTCTAAATGAAAATTTGTATTGACCTCTTTATTACTTGATTAATAGGGATGTTAAATATATCTTGCAAATCCCATATTCAATAAATGACTATTAATATATATTTAACAACAATAAAACGGAGTGCATGATGTTGCGAATTGTAAAAACTCCTTCGTTACTTCTTTTACTATTTGGTTTGGCAATTACTTTGAGTGCAATAATAGTTGAAAAAGCAACGTTGGAAGAAATCATTTCCGAATCCCATGTAATTGTTCATGGAAAAGTTATTGATAAAATATCTGTTTGGGAAGGTAAGCAAATAAATACTTATTTAACTCTTCAGGTATTTGATGTAGCAAAAGGTGACGGGATCGGACAAACAATAAAAGTTAAACAGTATGGTGGCAAAATTGGTCCATATGCTGATGAAATTTCCGGTCAACCCTCCTATGAAGTCGGAGATGAAGTATTCTTCTTCTTAGTAGATTGGAAGGGAAATTATTGGATTCACTCAATGGCTATCGGCGGTTATGTCGTTATTGAAACCGGTGGTGTAAAATATGCCGTTAACGGTTTTAACGATATTGAATTTGTTGAGGCTTTGAACAATAAAATCGGTGAAGAACTAAAAGGTGAATACCAGTTATTTGATCTCTTCGGTAAAGTTCAATCATTATCAAGAATGGAATAGGGGGCGACTGATATGAAAAAAATTACATTAATACAAAAATCTATAATATTATTCATCGCCTCTGCAATAATTGGTTTCTGTATAATTACCAATCCGCAAGGTGTATATAGAAGTTATTGGCCTGAAGATTTACCATTTGTTATTCAAATGAATGTTGACACACCGGAATCTTACGACGAACACATTCTATATGCTTTAGGTACATGGAACACTGTTGAAGGAAGTTATTTTGAATTTATATTGGGTCCGCGTTCAACTGCTAATGGCGCATTTGCTGACGGAATAAACTTACTGTATTTCGATAATAACTACGATAATTTTACTCCAGGATCTAATACAATTGCATTCTCATCAACAAGGACTTCGACTGTAGGTGGTTACCATGCAATTGAATCCGATTATATTTATAATGCTGCAGGATTTCCACCGGCAACGAATGGTAACCCTAATAATATGGATTTGGTAACTATTACGTTACATGAAATTGGTCATCATATGGGTTTAAGCCATCATGGACCCGCTGGCAATAGCAATGGTGCTGGGTCTGAGGGGTGTGGTCTTAATTTACCTGATCAAGTAATGTATTGGTCAGTTGCTCGTGGTTCATTAAAAAGAGAACTTGGTTTACATGATGAAATGGGCGCAGTTGCTATTTACCCCAATTTTATTATTGCAGGTTCTATTACAGATGCGGAAACAGGGGAACCAATTGAAAATGCAAAACTTGTTTTTAACGAAGGCACTTATGCTGCTTATGTTGGACCGGTTGAATCTTCACTTTCTAGTAATAGAGGATTAAGACCCGGTGAAGTTTATACTGAAGCTCCGACATTAGATGATGGAAGCTATTTACTAGCTATGAATAATGCAAATTTTTCATTTCAAGTTGAGAAATTTGGTTATGAGTCCTCGCAGGTAGAAAATGTTAATTTTGACACGCCTGTTGGTTATGGAAATACTCAAGAATTCAATGCAAATTTTGAACTTGTTTTACGTCCTAAAATTGAATTAAGTGGAATTGTAACGAATAAAAAAACTAATTCGCCTGTTGTTAGTTATGTCAATGTAGTTTGGGTAGGTGATTCAAATGAGATTCAATCGATGGAGACAAATGAATTAGGAATGTATTCTTTTGAATTAACAGCAAATGAATACTATAGAATAGAACTAACTCTGGAACCGCCATTTGAACCTCTTCATATTATAGATAGTGTTTTTGTTGGTTCATCTAATTCTGTTTTGAACATAAGTGTTGACCCAGCAAATCGTTTAGTAATTTATAGTAATAGTAACAGTATTGCCGCTGAAACTTATTTCAATAGTTTTAATGATTTAGAAGTTTCTTATGTTAGATGGAATATTGATGATATTGGGACTACACCATCGATTAATGCATTAAATGAGTTTAGTGAACCACTATCTATCTTTTGGATAAGTGGAGGAGATACATTAGGGTTATCTGAAAATGATGTTAATACATTGGAAAATCATCTAAGCAATGGTAATAGGTTATTTATAGCCGGGCATAACTTTCTAGAATATTCTGATTCAAATGATATGTTGCTAAAAGGTTTTGCCGGTGTAAAATTTGCAAGTAATACATCTTTAAGTCGTATTTCTGGGTTTGAAGGAGATTTTATAGGCGACGGGGTTAGTGTTTTGTTTTTGGGATCTGGGAAAGATGTAATGAAACTATCCTCTGAAAATCTTGGCTCGGTTAATAAAGTATTATATTATGGCAGCTCCTTAGCAGACACAATCAATATTGCTGGTATTAGAAGTCATAATGAGTCTGATGGATGGAAATTTGTTTTGATACCAGAAGATTTAGATAAAATTTCTAAAAGTGTACGAGATACTATTCTTGTTAGATCAATTAAATATTTAGGTAATGAAGATTTCGCAACAAGTGTTGAAATTGATTTGAGAAATGAGGACTTACCAAATGTGTTTACTATTTCTCAGAATTATCCTAATCCATTTAACCCGTCAACTACAATTAAATTTAGTTTGCCGGTTAATGCAAACGTATCGTTAAAAATATTCAATATTCTTGGCGAACAAGTTGACGTACTAAAAGAGGGATTCATGAATGCCGGAACTTATGAGCTAAGATGGAATGCTGTAAATAATTCCATAAGCAGCGGCATTTATTTCTATAGAATTGAAGCTAACGGAATTAACGGAAACAATTTTTCACAAACGATGAAGATGATTCTGTTGAAGTAATTATTATAAGCATGACGGCAATAAAAAACCCCGGCAAAATTGTCGGGGTTTTTCTTTTTATTATAGTCTAATAATATGATGCTATTTTTCTTCTTTCTTGGATTTGTCACCCGGGATTTTTCTTTTTTCAAGTATACTGTCAATCAATTTATATTCTTTAGCTTCAGCCGATGACAAAAAATAATCTCTGTCACAATCCTTTGTAATCTGTTCAATTGTTTTGCCTGTGTGTTCAGATAATATATTGTAAATAGTATCACGTGTTTTAATCATTTCCTTAGCATGTATTTCTATGTCTGTAGTTTGACCCGATAAACCGCCAACCCAAGGTTGATGAATCATAATTTTTGAATGGGGGAGTGCAGAACGTTTCCCATTTTCGCCGCCGGCTAATAAAACGGCTCCCATACTTGCAGCTAAACCAACACAAATGGTAGACACGCCTGCTCGTATGTATTTCATGGTATCATAAATTGCCAAACCGGCTGAAACACTTCCTCCGGGGGAATTGATATAAAGGTAAATATCTTTCTCAGGGTCTTCGGCTTCAAGAAACAGTAATTGTGCAATTATTAAACTTGCAACATGATCATCGACTGCCGTTCCTAAGAAAATGATTCTTTCTCTAAGAAGGCGTGAGAAGATATCCATTCCTCTTTCGCCACGACCGGTTTGTTCAATTACATAGGGAATTAATTGGTTATAAATTTCAGGATTTTTTGTATTCATTATTTTTTATCCTTTTTTTCTTTTGCTCTTTGTTCAGCATCAATTTCATTTATTTTCGCATTTTCTTTTAAGAAGTTTATGACTTTTTCTTCAAGTAATCCAATACTTCTATTTGAATCCTTATAGAACTTAACAAGTTTTTCTTTCGAGATACCGGTTTTCTCGGCTTCTTCTTCGGCAATTTTTTCTAAGTCGGAATCTTCAACTTTTAAATTCTCTTTTGATGCAATTGCTTCCATTATTATTTGCCATTTAGCTGTCCATTCAGCCCGAGGTTTTAAATACTCACGAACTCCTTTTTCATCAAAATTTGGTGTTTTATATCTTTTAGCGTTTTCTTTTTCACTTTCCACAAGATTATTCAAAATTGTTTCAACATATCCGGGGGGAGCTGGAAAATCATTTTGCTCAATTACTTTATTCAATAAAGAATTTGTTACTATGTTTTCAGCTTGTGATTGATAATATGAAGAATAGTTATCTCGAATTTGCTGTTTAAATTCATCAAGAGTTTTTGCTTTTGAACGAGAAATTTTTGATAAAAGTTCTTCGGTTACTTCAGGAAGAACTATTTTTTCTATTTTCTTGATTGTTCCTGAATACTTGAATTCTTCACGATGCAGTTCTTCGCCGTGATAATGTTCGTCAATAAACTCAAACTTAAAATCATCACCAACTTTTTTATCTCTGACACCTTCCAAAATAGCCGGATTAATATTCGTTTCACTCAAATCAATCAACATATCTTGTTGACCTTGTCCAACAACTGGTAAACCTTTTTCATCAATTCTGTTCAAATCAACAGTTATTCTGAATTTATCATTATCGATAAGTTCAGCTTCTTGAAAAGTTGAATGAGATTTTAAAAGATTTGTAACTTCTCTTTCAATATCATCTTCCTTTACTTTGAAAATTGGTTTTTCTACTTCAATACCTTTGTAATCTTTTACTTCAACTTCAGGTTTAACTTCATATTTTACTTTAAAGAAAAGTTTTTCTCCCATTTGAAAATCAATATCAGTTAATTGAGGCATACTGATAGGATTCAATTTTAACTCCTCAACAACATCCCAAAATTTCTTTTGTGCAATTGATTCACTGGCTTTATATTCAATTGCTTCACCATAAACTTTTTTTAGCATTTGCATCGGAACTTTACCTTTTCTGAATCCGGGAAGTTCTATATTTTTTCGTTCCTTTTTATAGGCTTCGTCAATATCTGTTTTAATTTCGTCATAAGAAAGCGTTACTTCAACTTCATGTTCATAACTACCAAGCACATTAACTTTAGAATCCAATTTAACCTCGAATTTATTTAAGAAGGAATATGGTACGAGAGGGGGGACTCGAACCCCCACACCTTGCGGTACTAGATCCTAAGTCTAGCGCGTCTGCCAATTCCGCCACTCTCGCAAAGAACTGCAAAAATACCTTTTTAACCCTTCAAAAGCAATAAATAAACATTATGGAAATTCTAAACCTTTCATTGATACCCATTTTTTGGAGTAGTTTCTATATCTTTTCTGACCGGATTTTCTTGATAATAAAGTCAAATTTTCTGAATTTGCATATCAATTATAATAAAGCTTATATGAATTATTTATCAGGCGAAGAAAAATTTTACCTTCAAAAACTCAATCCAATGTTGCTCAGGCACTGTCCAGATCTGTAACATCCATTTCGTTTGTTTTTTATTAAATCTAAAGGAGTAAAAATATGTGCGGTATTGTAGGTTATATCGGAAATAAAAATAGTGTGCCCATTTTAATTGACGGTCTTAAAAGACTTGAATACAGAGGTTATGATTCTGCCGGAGTTGGTATTCTTGGCAAAAAATCTGCAGAAGTATATAAAAAAGAAGGAAAAGTTATTGATTTGGAAAGACATATTTCTGAACTAAAACTTTATTCTACTATAGGTATTGGTCATACCCGGTGGGCTACTCATGGTATACCGAATGAAGTAAATGCTCATCCGCATTTTAATCATGAAAAAACTCTTTTGGTAATTCATAATGGAATCATAGAAAATTACTCTGTTTTGAAAAAAAGCTTAAGAGATGAAGGTTATCAATTTGTTAGTGATACTGACACCGAAGTGTTGGTTAACTTAATTGATGTTTATCTGAAAAAAGGACAAAATCTTTGTAATGCCGTAAGATTTGCTCTTTCGAAAGTTGAAGGTACATACGGTATAGCTGCAATATTTAAAGATGAACCTGATAAAATTGTTGTTGCAAGAAAAGGTTCGCCGTTGGTTATCGGCGTGGGTGAAAATGAAAACTTGATAGCATCGGATGTAAATGCTTTGATTGCTCACACAAAGCAAGTTGTCTATTTAGAAGATAACGAAGTTGCTGAAATTTATAGGGATAGGTTCATTGTAAAATCCTTAAACGATGAAAAACTTCAAAAACAAATTGAACAAATAGAAGGCAGCATAGAAGAAATAACTAAAGGTGGATTCGCTCATTTCATGTTGAAAGAAATTATGGAACAGCCCGAATCAATTAATAATTCTTTAAGGGGTAGAGTAATTCTAAAAGATGGACTCGCAAAGTTGGGCGGGTTGATTGGTTATGAAGATAGAATTGCTGAATCGAATAGAATAATTATTTGTGCTTGCGGTACTTCTTGGCATGCCGGGCTTGTTGCAGAATATATGATCGAGCAATTTGCAGATATACCGGTTGAAGTTGAATATGCTTCTGAGTTTCGTTACCGTAACCCGATACTTTCTAAAGACGATACAGTATTATTTATCTCTCAAAGCGGTGAAACAGCCGATACTTTAGCAGCTTTGAAAGAAGCTAAAAGAAAAGGAGCTCTTTGTGTAGGTGTTGTAAATGTTGTCGGCAGTACTATCGCTAGAGAATCACACACCGGTGTTTATATCCATGCCGGACCAGAAATCGGTGTTGCTTCTACTAAAGCATTTACCTCACAGTTAATTGTACTTGCTCTAATCACTCTGCTAATAGCAAGAAAGAAAAATCTAAGTGTTGTTGAAGGACGTGAAATAGCTCAAGCGCTTTTAGAACTGCCAAACAAAGTGCAAGAAATACTTAATCAGAATGAATTAGTTGAACATGTTGCCGAAAAATTTGTCGACGCGCATAATTTTCTTTATTTGGGAAGAGGGTATCAATTCCCGGTTGCTCTTGAAGGAGCACTCAAATTAAAGGAAATATCTTATATCCATGCAGAGGGATATCCTGCAGCGGAAATGAAACACGGTCCAATAGCATTGATAGATGAAAATATGCCTGTTGTATTTATTGCTCCGACTGATTCTGTTTATGAAAAAGTTGTAAGTAATATAGAAGAAGTAAAAGCACGCGGCGGTAGAATAATCGCCGTTGCAAATAATGATAACGGTAAGATTGACGAATTAGTTGAGAATACAATAAAAGTACCTTCAACAATTCCTATGCTTATGCCTGTTTTAACAGTAATTCCTTTACAGTTATTAGCTTATCACATAGCTGTTAAGAAAGGTCTAAACGTTGATCAACCAAGAAATTTAGCAAAAAGTGTAACAGTTGAATAACAAGGAGAATTGTATGACAAAGAAAAATGTAATTATAATGGGGGCAGCAGGACGCGACTTCCACAATTTTAACGTCTATTTCAGAGACAATGAAGATTATAACATAGTAGCTTTCACTGCTACTCAAATTCCAAATATTGATGATAGAAAATATCCTGCCGAGTTAGCAGGAAAGCTTTATCCTAACGGAATAAAAATCTATGCAGAAGATGAATTAGTGGAACTCATCAATAAATTTGATGTTCACGAAGTAGTCTTTGCTTATTCCGATGTACCTTTTGATTATGTGATGACGAAAGCATCTATTGTAAATGCAGCCGGTGTATCATTCAGATTAATGGGTGCCGAAGAAACAATGGTTAAAAGCAGTAAACCTGTTATTTCAGTTTTAGCGGTTAGAACCGGTTGCGGAAAATCTCAAACATCAAGAAAAATTGTTAAGCTATTAACCGATGCAGGGAAAAAAGTTGTTGCTATTCGTCACCCGATGCCTTACGGTGATCTAGTTAAACAAAAAGTACAGCGTTTTGCTACACTCGATGATTTGAAAAAACATGATTGTACCATTGAAGAAATTGAAGAGTATGAACCGCATATTGCTTTAGGAGGAATTATTTATGCCGGTGTTGATTACGAAGCAATACTTCGTGAGGCAGAAAAAGAAGCGGATGTAATTCTTTGGGACGGTGGCAATAACGATACTTCTTTCTATCATGCAGATGTAACTTTTACTGTTGCAGATCCTCATAGACCGGGACATGAGCTTTATTATTATCCGGGTAACACTTCACTTCGTTTAGCCGATGCTGTAGTAATTAATAAAATTGATACTGCCGATGGGGAAGATATTCTTGAAGTTATGCATAATGTGAAAAATGTTAATCCACATGCAATTATTATTGAAGCCGCTTCGCCATTGTTTGTTGATAATCCCGAAGTAATAAGAGATAAAAAAGTATTGGTGGTTGAAGACGGACCGACATTAACACACGGCGAAATGCAATTTGGTGCAGGTACTGTTGCAGCTGAAAAATTAGGTGCTTCAGAAATTATTGATCCTCGTCCTTACACTGTGAAATCAATTACAGCGACCTATGAAAAATATCCGAACATCGGTATTTTACTTCCTGCAATGGGTTATGGCGAACAGCAAATGAAAGACTTAGAAGAAACTATTAATAAAGTTGAGTGCGATTCCGTGGTTATTGGAACACCAATAGATTTAGGAAGAATTCTTAAGATCAATAAACCTTCAACCAGAGTAAAATACGAACTACAGGAAATCGGACAGAATACAATAGAAACCGTGTTAAAAGACAAAGGTATTTTATGAAAAAATTAGCCGTTGTCGCTTTCGGTGGAAACGCATTACTCCGCGGCAATGAAGTTGGAACTATTGAACAACAAGAAAAAAACGCATACGATACCTGTAAAAAAGTAATCGGTTTAATAAAACAGGACTTTAATCTAATCATTACTCATGGTAATGGTCCTCAGGTAGGTAATATCTTGTTAAGAAATGATGCCGGTTATAATGTGTATAAGATTCCAAAGATGCCTTTAGATATATGTGTAGCCGATTCCCAAGGTGGAATCGGTTACATGATTGAACGTATGATGCGTAATGTTCTTACCGAATTAAAAATTAAAAAAAATGTCGTTTCGCTTATTACTCAAGTGCTTGTAGACAGGGAAGACCCAGCTTTTAAGGAACCGACCAAACCGATTGGTCCTTACTATATAAAAGAAGAGGCGGATCTGCTAGCAAAAGCAAATGATTGGACTTTTAAAGAAGATCCCCGCAAACGTGGTTGGCGTAGAGTTGTTGCATCTCCGCAGCCGATTGATGTCTTGAATAAAAAAATAGTAAAAGATCTTGCAAAGAAAGGACATATTGTAATTGCTGCCGGTGGTGGCGGTATCCCGGTATTTCAACACAAAGATAAACACCTCGAAGCAATTGAAGCAGTTATTGATAAAGACCTTGCTTCAGCTTTACTTGCTAATGAAATTGGAGCAGATGCTTTTTATATAATTACCGATGTACCTAAGGTTTATATTAATTTTAATAAACCTAATCAGAAACAACTTGATAAAATTTCAGTTGATGAAATAATGAAATATTATCAACAAGGTGAATTTGCCGCCGGAAGTATGGGTCCAAAAGTTTTAGCTGCTGTTCAATTTGTAAATGGCGGAGGCACTGAAGCAGTTATTACATCAATGGAAGAGATTCACATGGATAATTGCGGAACAAGAATTGTAAAACAAATTTAAGGATATAAGTATGGCTTTCAATCTAAGAAATAGAAGTTTTCTTAAACTATTAGATTTCACTCCACAAGAAATCAAATACTTACTAGATCTTTCTAAAGATCTTAAAGCGGCAAAGTATGCCGGTACAGAGAGGCAAAGGCTGAAAGGAAAGAATGTTGTATTACTTTTTGAAAAAGATTCAACTAGAACACGTTGTGCTTTTGAAGTTGCAGCTTTGGATCAAGGTGCTGGTGTTACGTATCTCGGTCCTTCCGGTTCTCAAATGGGAAAAAAAGAATCGATGAAAGATACTGCACGAGTTTTAGGCAGAATGTATGATGGAATTGAATATCGTGGTTATGGACAAGAAATTGTAGAAGAGTTAGCAAAATATGCGGGTGTTCCTGTTTGGAACGGGCTTACAAATGAATTTCATCCTACACAAGTATTGGCAGATTTATTAACAGTGATGGAACATTCAAATAAACCGTTGAATGAAATAACTTGGGCTTATCTTGGTGATGCAAGAAATAATATGGGTAATTCATTAATGGTTGGCTCTGCTAAAATGGGAATGAATTTCAGGGCAGTTGCCCCAAAAATGTTATGGCCGAACGAAGAACTTGTAAAGACAAGTAAAGAGATTGCAAAACAAACCGGTGCTACAATTACTTTAACCAATGATCCTGTTGAAGGTGTAAAAGGAGTTGATTTTTTATACACAGATGTTTGGGTTTCTATGGGCGAACCCGAAGAAGAATGGGAAAAGAGAATTAAGCTTATGAAACCTTATCAAGTTAATATGGATATGATAAAAAATACCGGGAACCCGAACGTAAAATTCTTGCATTGTTTACCGGCATTTCATAATAGAGAAACAAAAGTTGGTGAAGAGATTTTCCAAAAATTCGGTCTTGAAGCAATGGAAGTTACTGATGATGTTTTTGAATCCGATCACTCAATTGTATTTGATGAAGCGGAAAATAGATTACATACAATTAAAGCAGTAATGGTTGCAACATTAGGAGAGTAATAAATTTCCTTTTGGAAATATTATAAAAAACATCTATTTTTGAATTCGTTTTTTGAGGGCAGATAGCTCAGTCGGTAGAGCAAAGGACTGAAAATCCTTGTGTCGGCGGTTCGATTCCGTCTCTGCCCACTTTAAACATAACCCGCGATACCGACCGCGGGTTTTTTTGTTATAAGCAATAACTTGAATTTTCATTTGAAAATTTACGTATTAATCTTCAACTCTTCTTTGATGTCATTGCAGTAAAACCGGAAAAAACCCTTTTCGTTTCGTTACTTTTACACTTGGGGCATGTAAAGGTTTTTCTGTTTTCATAATCCGAAATTGAAATCTGCAGTGAAAACTTTTCATTACATTTAATGCATCTGAATTCATAGTTCGGCATAATTCTATCCTCCCTTTGGTCTATTGTTTTTACCATTGAAAGAACTAATATAAATCTAATAAATCGGGAAAATAGGTTCAATAAACTAAATATCTGATTAACTGAATTTACGCAACAGTTCGCTATATCCACTTTCCGTTACTATCAATAAGAAATAGAACACACATAAAGAGGCTGGTAAAAAAAATAGAAAAGATAATTATTCGCTACTCGGAATGACAGGTGGATAAAATACTACGGGTTAAATGAAATACACAAAGCTAAGCCGCGTATTAGCGAATTCGCGGCTAAAAAGAGTATAGTTTCAAGTGCTATGTTTTTATTCGAACAATATTAAAGCAAAAACCATAAGCCGCCAATTCGCTAATGTATTCACGAATTACCGCTAATAACGCCGATTTTAACTGTCGGAAGACTGCGTTCGTTAGAGTCTTGAGACTCCAACCGTCTCCAGACTTCAGTCTCCAGATTTTCGCTGAAAGAAATCTGTGAAAATCAGTTGTATCTGTGTTATCTGTGTGCCATTATTCGTATTGCGAAGCTTCAGTGATTAACTATTTTTGTCAACAGAAATTATGCTTGTTGAAAAATTAACACGAATGCTCTATCAAGTAAATTTTTGTTTGCATCTGAATTTAAATAAGCTATATTATCTACAATTATTCTTCCTTCCTTGTTAACAGAATAATCACAAACCATTTAATCATTTTTTATGAGGTAAATATGAAAAAAATATTCCTTGCAGTTGTCATGATATTTGCTTTTGGTTTATCATCCTTTGCACAACAGCAAAATTTTACTCTTGTAAACGGATGTGATTTTATTATCACTCATGTTTATATTACTCCAACTCAAGCTGATGATTGGGGTGAAGATGTACTCACAGTTGATGTTCTTGCTCCGGATGAAGAATGCGATATTTATTTTACGGGTTATTCTGAATGCGGATGGGATATTCAAGCTTATGCAGAGGATGGAAGTTATGCAACCTGGACAAATATTGATCTATGTGAGTATTTCGTTATTACGTTAACAATGACAGATGATGGTCCTTACGCAATAATGGAATAATAATTTGTTGTACTCTGCTTCTTCTGATGACCCGTAAATTTTTTTCATAGTCAAATTTGATGGACAACCCGTGTTGGTTGTCCGTTTTCTTTCTAATTATCTTTTCTTTGATACAATTACTTCATTTATTATTTTAACCGATCTCTTATCCATTTATATTTTGGAGTTACATAAAGAAAATGAAAAATTTATACTTAATTTTTTTGTTCGCTTCAATTCTAACCGCATCTAACCTAAAAGTTTTTAAGGGTGCTGAAATTTATACAGCCGCAGGTGAACATTTTGTAAATGGTGTCCTGGTAGTAGAAAACGGACATATAAATTACGTTGGCGATCAGAGAATCTTCAAATTACCTGCCGATGCAGAAGTATATGATTTAACCGGTAAAGTTATACTACCTGGATTGGTCGATACACATTCACATATCGGTCTTGATTGGGGTTTTGACAGCGATTCTCCGACACATCCTGATATAAGAATTCTAGATGCAATAGATCCGAATCATGAAACATTCGGGCGTGCACGAGCAGGTGGAATTACTACATTAAATATAATGCCGGGCTCCGGACATTTAATGAGCGGGCAAACGGTTTATCTAAAATCAAAAAAAGCAAAGACCATAAATGAAATGGTTTTTTGCGATGATTTGATAAACGGTATATGCGGCGGTATGAAAATGGCTAACGGAACAAACTCTATTCGCAGTGCGCCTTTCCCGGGGACAAGAGGTAAATCTACTGCAATTGTTAGAAGTCTATTCTATAAAGCGATTGACTACAAAAACAAAATTGAATCTGCAAAAAATGATCAGTCGAAAATCCCTCCTCGAAATATTGAACTCGAACCGATTGTTCAGATTCTGAACAAAGAAAGAACCGTGCATTTTCATACTCATAGAGCAGATGATATTTTGACTGTACTTCGATTAAAAAACGAGTTTGACTTTAAAGTTGTACTTCAACATGTAAGCGAAGGGTGGAAAGTTGCTGATGAAATTGCAAAAGCTGATGTTCCGGCTTCTGTTATTATGATTGATTCTCCCGGTGGTAAATTAGAAGCTGTTAATTTGAGTTTTGATACACCTCTAATACTTGATAAAGCCGGTGTAGATTTTGGATTACACACAGATGATTGGATAACCGATTCAAGGTTATTTTTGAGATCAGGTGCAATGGCTGTACGTGCCGGTTTATCAAAAGAAAGAGCAATAGAATCATTGACAATTGCCGGTGCCCGAATGCTTGATTTAGATGATAGAATTGGTTCGTTGGAAAAAGGGAAAGATGCCGATTTTATTATTCTTTCGGGTGATCCGTTCAGCGTTTATACAAAAATTGAACAAACATGGATAGACGGTGAAAAAGTTTTTGATAGGTCAATTGATGAAGATTATAAATATGCGCAAGGTGGTTACCAGGTTTATCCTAGAGAAGGACATATTCATATTGATGAGGAATTAGAAAGATGAAAAAAAATATATTCATTATATCATTACTAATTTTAGTATCTCAAGCTATTGCCCAAATTGCTGTAAAAGGTGAAAAAATTTATACAATGTCCGGAGCGGTTGTTGAAGATGGAGTTATTTTAACTGAACATGGTAAGATTATAGCGATTGGAAATAGCTCCGAAATTGAAATTCCGGAAGACTTTAAAGTCGTTGAGGGAAAAATAGTTACACCCGGTCTTATTGATGCAAGATCAGTCGTAGGATTGGCGGGGATATACAATCAAAAGCATGATCAAGATCAATTAGAAACTTCAGACCCAATTCAACCTGAACTTCGAGCTATTGATGCATTTAATCCAAGAGAAGAATTACTTGGTTGGATTAGAAAATTTGGAGTTACTACGATAAATACGGGTCATGCTCCCGGGGGTTTATCAAGCGGGCAAACGATGATAATCAAAACAACAGGTGATATGAACAACGATATTCTCGATACGGTTTCTTCTGTTGTATTTAGTCTTGGTTCTGATGTTTCCGGACAATTCAAGAAACCCGGTAGTAGACCTAAAGGGATTGCTATGCTAAGAACTGCATTTCAAGAAGCAAAAACATATATGGAGGGTGAAGATAAAAAAGGGAAGAATCTTCGTAATGAAATTCTCGGAGAAATATTACAAGGTAAAATCCCGGCTGTTATAACAGCAAACAATGCCGTTGATATTCTTGCTGCGTTAAGACTTGCAGAAGAATTCAATTTTAAACTTATACTGGATGGCGGTGCAGAATCTTACCTTATTTTAGATGAAATAAAAAAAAGTGGTATTCCGATCTTCTTGCACTCAATGATGTCCAGGACAAAAAACCTCTCCTACGATACTCCAAAATTATTGAAAGAAAATAATATTCAGTTTGCAATTCAAAGTGGATATGAGTCTTATGTTCCCAAAACTCGTGTTATATTATTTGAAGCTGCAATTGCTGCAGCAAACGGATTATCATTTGAAGAGGCATTAGCCTCCATTACAATTAATCCGGCAAAAATTTTAGGAATAGACAAAAAAGTTGGAAGTTTAGAAGTTGGCAAAGATGCCGATATTGCAATTTATAACGGCGATCCTTTCGAATATACTACACATTGTTGTGTGGTAATCATAAACGGCAAAGTATATGAGAATGAGTGTAAATAAACTTAATCGGGTTGATTAAACTAGTTCATAATCAACCCGGTTAATTAACTCTTTTTAATTTTAAGACCTCCATAAAACATCAATACATATCCAATTATGAAAATGACCCATGCATAGCAAAGTTTAAACTCAACATTCCCGAATTCTTCAACTTTAATTGAGGTCAACCAAACCGAAAAATAAATTAATAAAATTGCAACTAGCGAAAGAGATGCTGAAATTAAATATCCCGGTTTGTAATTTCTGAAGAGGAGATAAAAACAAATAAGTAATGTTAAACCATAAGTTATTGCAAATGCCGAAATGTCTTTCCAAACCCAAAGACTTTTAGCAACATCATAATTATCGTAAACCGGTGCAATTGTAATTACTTCGTCACCTAAATGTGCAAGAGGTAAAAATCCGCCAATGATTAAAATCAAAATGCCAATGATTCCTATTAGTTTGTAAGTTTTCATAATAACCTCAAAAAAAATCCCCGATAAAAAATTTACCGGGGAAAATCATTTTTTACTTATTTCGTTTAATAACTAATCTATCGTATAAATAAATTAAAAAGGCAGTTACAGTAGCAAGAATAGCAAAAATTAACCACATTAAATCGGGTCTCTGCATATCTCGTGCAAATGCTGCATACATTTGTCCGGATAATATTCCACCGAATAAATTACCTAAAGCAACACACCAATAAAAATAGCCCATGTATAATGCAACTTTTCCCGGAGGTGCTATTCTTCCGGTATATTCTTTTTGCTTTGGACTTGCCATCATTTCACCGAATGAGAAAACTAAGATACCACCGGCAACAATCCATCCTGTTGTTCCGAATATTAAAATAATAAAGCTGAATATTGTAATTATTGTCCCCCAAAATATAGTTGTAAATGGTTTCAATCGAGTTACAAGATATGATACAATAACTTGAAACAGAACAATCCCTCCGGCATTTATATTAATGATATATTCGGGATTTAATTGATTAGGAGTAACCATTCCTGCATTTAACGAATCAGCCCAGGTAACTAATCCTATTGATTCAAGTGTTCGATATAAAAATCCGAATAGATCTGATGTATCTGTGAAATCACGAATATATAAAGGAAGAGTATAGAATATCTGGTTGAATGAAGTCCAAAATCCGGACATCAACAATAAGAATAGAGCAAATCTCCAATCAGCCAGTTTCATAGGTGAAGTAAACCACCTGCTATTATTTGATTTAGTTTTCCATAGAATAAAATCATATAACAAATTAAATGCAAGCCAAGTAAAAGATAAGATTGTAATTGCTGTCCAGGTTATGGCACCGGTCGAAGTAAACTTAGAACCGAGAACAAGTATTACAAGTAATCCAAAAACGAATAAGAAAAATCTTGCATTACCTAAGACAATAACCATGTCATTAAAAACTTTTTTTAATGAACGTGGATTTGCAGAAGAGCTCTCAGTAGTAGGTTCTTTATAAAATAATGTTACAATAACTAAATTGATTGCTATCCAAATTGAAGAAGCAAGAAACACATAATCCCAAGACATTGCTCTCATAATACCTGCTACCACGGGACCAAGAAAGCCACCGATATTGACCATCATATAAAAAATACCAAATCCCATAGAACCGGTTTTTTCATTTGTTGTTTTTGAAATAGTTCCGACTATTACCGGTTTAAAAGTGCCTGCACCCAATGCTACAAGCATAAATGCAAAAAAGAAGGTAGGAAAAGTTTTCAGTAAGCCAAGTAAATAATATGAGGGGACTAAGATTAAAAAAGCTGTTATTAATAATTTCTTAAAACCATACCGGTCTGCTAATGCGCCGGAAACAACAGGGAATAGATAAAGGAAAAAAGTAACAACACCCTGAAGCACTCCACGGTCTTCATCTGTAAAACCTAAACCTCCGTCTTCAACTGCTCCGGTAATATAGAGAGATGAAACAGCAAAGAAACCATACCATGCCATTCGCTCAAATATTTCTAAGGTGTTTGCTACCCAAAATGTAGAAGGAAATTCTTTAAGTCGGATTTTTTCTGTAGCCATGATTCCTCATTTTTTGTGGAATTAAAGAAAATAAAAATCGAAGATAAGCTAAGAAGATAGTTTTTGCAAGCTAATACAAGGATTTAATTAAGTTTCCTATTGTAGATCTATAACCAATATAGAAAAATCGATTGAAAATTTATTTTTATGCTAGTACTCTCTTATACAATTTTTAATTAACTTTCTTTTCAATATTTAATAAATCGTTAACAATATTATGGAAAAAATTCTTCTTCAAACAAATTATCCCGAGCTTAAATTATATAAAAAGGGCAAGGTACGAGATATTTACGACCTTGGTGAAACTTTATTAATGATCTCTTCTGATAGACTTTCTGCATTCGACGTTATAATGAATGAGGGAATTCCTTCCAAAGGCAAAGTCCTTACAAAAATATCCGAATTTTGGTTTAACTATGTTGAAGATATAATAGATAACCATATAATAACGACAGATGTTCTAGAATATCCCGAAAATTGTCAACCTTATATTGAAGATCTGAAAGATAGATCGATGATTGTACAAAAATCCGAATTAATTCCTTTGGAATGTATTGTGAGAGGTTATATATCCGGTTCCGGATGGAATGACTATAAAAAGTTCAACTCAATTTGCGGTATTGATCTTCCCAAAGGGCTTCAAGAATCAGATAAGCTTCATGAACCGATATTTACACCTTCAACAAAAGCGGAAATTGGTGATCATGACGAGAATATTTTCGAAGAGAACGCAAGAAACTTAATAGGTTCGGAATATTATGATTTTATAAAAGAGAAAGCTATTTCTATTTATACTAAAGCCTCAAAATATGCTTTAAGCAAAGGAATAATTATTGCCGATACTAAAATGGAATTCGGTATTTATGAAGATAAAATAATTATTATCGATGAATTACTTACTCCGGATTCATCACGTTTTTGGCCTTTGGAAGGTTATCAACCGGGAAGAGCGCAAAATAGTTATGATAAACAATATGTACGTGATTATTTACTATCAATTAATTTTAATAAACAACCTCCGCCTCCGAAGTTACCGGATGAAGTAATTAACAATACAAGTGCAAAGTACAAAGAGGCACTGTATAAATTGACGGGTATCGAGTTATAAAAATTCGTAAGCTTATATCGTACTCTTGCTCTTAATCATAATCTTACTCTTTCTCTCAAATGTGTTAAAGAGTAATAATTTAGGTAATACTTTATGTCTCCAAAAAAACTCGAAATCAAAAATCATAAATTACATATCAAATGGAATGATAATTCATCCTCAGAGATTGGATTAAAGAATTTACGAATTAATTGCCCTTGCGCACATTGCGGTAAGGACAGAGAAGAACAAAGTGAAACTTATATTCCATTATTTTCCGATGAACAACTAGAAATCTCGGAGATTAATTTAGTTGGTAGCTATGCAGTTGGAATAAAGTGGAAAGACGGGCACAACACCGGTATTTTTGAATTTAATAAGCTAAAAAAATTATCAACTTAAAAACAATTTTTGTAAATGCTTCTACCAAATCAACTTACAACATTAAGAATAATTCTTACTCCCGTTTTTCTTTTTTTATTTATTTCTGGTGATCCCTACCTTATTCGTATTTCATTCTTAGTTTTTATTGCTGCGGCAATTACCGACTGGTATGACGGTTGGCTTGCAAGAAAATTCAACTACATTACCAATTGGGGTAAGTTTATGGATCCTCTTGCTGATAAAATTCTTACCTCAACGGCATTTTTTGCTTTTGTTTTTCTTGGTATTCTTCCATTGTGGATGGTTATTATCATTGCCGTAAGAGATTTTTTAATTACCTTTTTACGAATTTATGCTGATTATAAAAAAATAAATTTCTCTACCTCCAGGTTAGCAAAGGTGAAAACCTTCATTCAATTAGTATTTCTTTATTACTTGCTCTTCTTTTATGTATTAAGAACTTTTGAAACTATTGAACAAAATTATTCTAATCTTTTCGATATTCTTTTTAACGAGCATTTAATTTATTGGACGATGTTCATTGTTACTTTAATTACACTTTTCTCCGGGATAAAATATATTGCTGCAAATAGAAAACTAATTGGCAAGATGTTTCTAAATGAAACTTAATTATATTGAAAAACTGATTGGCTCTGTTTTCTTTACGGGTTATATTAAATTTGCACCCGGTACCTTTGGTAGTTTGGCTGCAATCTTGATATATTTACTCCCCGGTTTTGAAAATCCGACTATTATGATTTCTGCAATTACTGTTTGTATAATCGGTGGAATCAAATTGGGCACTAAATTTGAAAAATGTTATGGTAAAGACCCATCCCAATTTACTTTAGATGAGGTTATTGGAACCTGGATAAGTTTACTTCTTGTTCCTAAAACCATTTTGTTTGTTCCATTAGCTTTTTTAGTTTGGAGGATTCTAGATATTATTAAACCTTTTCCTGCCGGATTTGCTGAAAAAATTAAAGGCGGAACCGGAATTGTATTAGATGATATTATTGCCGGTTTTTATTCATTAATAATTATTCAAATTATTGTATACTTTGTTAAGTAAATAGGAATTTATTTTAAATGAAAGCACAAATTATAACTATAGGCGATGAGATATTAATCGGTCAGACTGTAAATACCAACGTTTCTTTTATCGGGGAGAAATTAACAAATCTACAAGTTGAGGTTATTAAATCTACTGTTATAGGCGATAATGATGAACTAATAATGAAAGAATTTGAAGATGCGTATAATCATGCAGATTTAATAATTGTTACCGGCGGTTTAGGTCCTACACATGATGACGTTACAAAAAGTTGTGTTGTGAGATTTTTTGATACGGAATTAGTAAAAAACAAAGAAGTCCTATACGATATTAAAGAAATATTTAAGCGCAGGGGAAGAGAAGTAACAAAAACAAATGAAGAACAAGCGTTAGTTCCCAAAATAGCCGAAGTTATTCGTAACTCGAGAGGAACTGCCCCGGGTATGTGGATTAAAAAGGATGAAAAAATATTTGTAGTAATGCCCGGTGTTCCTTATGAAATGACTGAAATGATGAACTCAACGGTTATTCCTAAACTTGAATCACTACTGAAAGACCGGAAGGATTTTACTGTAATAAAAAATCTGATGACTACCGGCATCGCAGAATCACACCTTTATGAAAAACTTGGAGATATTAACGAACTTCTTAACGGTTCGAAATTGGCATTCTTACCAAATCAATTTGGAGTGAAATTACGTTTAACAGTAAAAGCTTCTAACGAAGAAGAATGTCAAAATAAACTTTCAGAACTTGAGCAAAGAATACGGACAATTGTCGGAAGATATATTTACGGTAAAGACGACGAAAAATTGGAAGAAGTTATTGCTAGACTTTTAATTGACAGGTCATTAAAGGTTGCTATTGCAGAATCTTGTACAGGCGGTTTGATTTCCTCAAGATTAACTAATGTCTCCGGAAGCAGTGAATTTTTTGAAAGAGGTGTTATTGCTTATAGCAATGCCGCCAAAGTAGAAATTCTTAAAGTTGATGAAGACTTACTGCAAAAATATGGTGCGGTAAGTTTGGAAGTTGCCAGGTTAATGGCTGAGGGAGTTAGAGCTATTTCCGGAACGGAAATCGGTCTAAGTGTTACAGGCATAATGGGACCGACCGGTGCTACTCCAAATAAACCGGTTGGACTTGTTTACATCGGTATTTGTGATGAGAATCTTTGCACCGCTAAAGAATTCAGATTTGGGGATGATAGGTTATTAAATAAAGATAGAACTTCGCAAGCAGCACTAGAAATGGTAAGAAGAAATTTGCTCGGTATTCCTTATGACGAATAGGTTATTTATTACTTTAGATATTCCCGAAGATACTCTTGATGAGATTATTAAAATTAGAGATGAATTGTATCGGCATGACAGTGTACGTTGGGAAGGGAGAGACAAGCTACACATTACATTAAAATTTTTAGGGGACACCGATTCAAAATTAATTCCTTCTTTAGAAAACATAATTTATAAAATCAGTGATGAATATGCTGAACAACATTTATCTTTTAATAAATTCGGAATATTTTATAGAAATAATGAACCTAAAATATTTTGGTTAGGCTTAGATGAAAATAATGATTTAATCGGTTTACAAAAACAAATTGAAGAAGAATGCAGGGAATTAGGATTCGAAAAAGAAAGAAGAAAATTTCACGCTCATTTAACATTATTAAGAATTAGAGGATTTGAAAACATAAAAAGATTAGAAGAAATAAAAGAAAGTAAAATTGTTCCTATAAATTTTTCAGCTAAAACTATATCTTTAATAAAAAGTGATTTAAAACCGAGTGGATCGGTTTATTCTATAATAAAAAGTTTTGAATTAAGTAAAACGGAGGAATAATGTCTGCAGAACAAGATGCAAAAATGAAAATTTTAGATGATACCATCACCAATATTGAAAAGCAGTACGGCAAAGGTACTATAATGAAATTGGGTGATGGTGTAATTAACCCGGTTGATTCAATTCCTACCGGTTCAATTTCACTTGATTATGCTTTGGGAATTGGCGGTGTTCCACGAGGTAGAATTGTTGAGATTTATGGACCGGAATCGTCTGGTAAAACCACTTTGTGTCTTCACATTATTGCAGAAGCTCAAAAAAAGGGCGGGCTCGCAGCATTTATTGATGCGGAAAATGCTCTTGATATCGGCTATGCTAAAAAATTACACGTTGATGTTAAGAATCTACTTTTATCTCAACCGGATTACGGCGAACAAGCCTTAGAAATTGTCGATACACTTGTTCGTTCAAATGCACTCGATATTATAGTTATAGATTCTGTTGCTGCGTTGGTACCTCGTGCAGAAATTGAGGGCGATATGGGCGATCCTCATATGGCAGTTCAAGCTCGATTAATGTCACAAGCATTAAGAAAATTAACCGGGGCAATTAATCGTTCAAAAACTGTTGTAATATTCACTAATCAACTAAGAAGTAAAATTGGTGTTATGTTCGGAAATCCGGAAACAACAACCGGAGGAAATGCGCTTAAGTTCTATGCTTCTTTACGACTGGATATTAGAAGAATTGCTGCAATTAAAGATGGCCAAAATGTAGTCGGTAACAGAACTAAAGTCAAAGTTGTAAAAAGTAAAGTTGCTCCTCCATTTAAAGAAGTTGAGTTTGATATTCTTTACAACGAAGGTATCAGCAAAGCCGGTGATTTAATTGATTTAGCTACTAATGCAGATATAATAAAGAAAAGCGGAGCATGGTTTACCTACGGTGAAGATAGATTCCAGGGTAGAGAGCAATTCCGTCAATTCTTAATAGATAATAGTGATGTCTTTTCAAAACTTGAATTGGAAGTAAAAAAACATTTAGGAATGCTGCCTGATGAAGTTAAAGAAGAAGTAAAAGAAAAAGAAGAAAAGCCGGCAAAAGGTAAGAAATAAATAGGATGAAAATTTTATCCTTAGTAAAAAAAAATAATTTTGTTACCGTAACATTTGATAATAATGATAAACTGAGGCTGCACTATGAAGTTGCTGTTAAGTGCGGTCTCAGAAAAAATGATGAACTTTCCTTAGAAGAAATTAAATCTATTCTGGATGTAGAGGAAAAATTTAACTTAAAAAACTCTGCTTTAAGACTTGTCTCAAGAAGACCTCATTCTTCATTCGAACTAAGATTAAAGCTTCAGAAGAAAAAATTCAGTAAAGATGATATTTCGGAAATAATAAAAGATTTCTTAGCAAAAGGATATTTATCAGATAAAGATTTTGCCGAACGTTTTATTGATGAAGGAATAAAAAAGAAAAAAGGTTTGATGAAAATAAAAGCAGAGTTGTTTTCCAAAGGGATATCAAAAGAAATTATTGATAATGTCCTTGGGAAATTTAATGATGAAGCATTAATTGCATCTAATGCCGAACACCTTGCTGTCAAAAAATTGACTTCACTTAAATACAAGGAACTTGATCCAAATCAACAAAAGCAAAAGTTGTATTCTTATCTTAACACCAAAGGTTATTCTTCCGATATTATTAGGCAAGTTGTCAATAAAATAATAGATGAAGAGTAGCTTAATATTTGATAAAATCTTCAAAAGATTAGTAACTTTACTAATTCAAATTTTTCTATAAAAGGAAACAAAAAGTGCAAAAATTCGTAGGAGTTGACTACTTCAACATAGAGGATTTACTTACCGAAGAAGAAATTTTAGTTCGTGATTCGGTTAGAAAATTTGTCGATGATAATGTTATTACCGTCATTGAAGAGCATTATCAGAAAGGCACATTTCCAATGGATTTAATTCCGAAACTTGGTGAACTTGGCGTATTTGGAATGACTTTCCCGCAAAAATACGGGTGTGCCGAAATGAATAATGTTGCTTACGGATTAGCTATGCAAGAACTTGAAAGAGGTGATAGTGGTGTAAGAAGTTTTGCTTCGGTTCAAAGTGCATTAGTAATGTACCCGATTTACACTTTTGGTTCTGAAGAGCAGAAAGAAAAATGGCTGCCTCAATTAGCAGCCGGACAAAAAATCGGATGTTTCGGTTTAACCGAACCGGACTATGGTTCCAATCCAGGAGGAATGGTTACAAAAGCTGTTAAAACCGAAGGCGGATACATTCTTAACGGTGCAAAGATGTGGATAACCAACGGAACACTTGCAGACATTGCAGTTGTTTGGGCAAAACTCGATGGTGTTGTGAAAGGGTTCCTAGTTGAAAAAGATACTGAAGGTTTCACCGCTCCGGAAATGAAAGGAAAACATTCTTTAAGAGCTTCAGTAACTTCCGAAATTATTCTTCAAGATGTTTTTGTTCCTGAAGCAAATTTATTACCGAAATCAGACGGATTAAAATCTGCATTAATGTGTCTTAACCAAGCACGATACGGTATTGCTTGGGGAGTTACCGGTTCAATGATGGCATGTTACGATACAGCTTTGAATTATGCAAAGTCCCGAATTCAATTCAGTAAACCGATTGCTGCTTATCAATTAACACAAGACAAATTAGTGTACATGTTAACAGAAATAACTAAATCACAATTACTTAATCATAGATTGGCTATTTTGAAAGATCTGAAAAAAGTTAAACACACACATATTTCATTGGCTAAGAGAAATAATTGCGAAAAAGCTTTAGAGATTGCACGAATTTCAAGAGAAATTTTAGGTGCAAACGGTATTTTGGATGAATATCCTGTGATGAGACATTCTGCTAATTTAGAATCGGTAAAAACATATGAGGGAACCCATGAAATGCATACCCTAATTTTGGGTGAAGATATAACAGGTTTCCAGGCATTTGATAATTAAATAACAACAGATTTTAGCGGTATAAATAATAGGAAATTGAAATGAATTCAAAACGAATTTTATATGAAGGACTAACATTTGATGATATTTTATTATTACCGGCAGAATCAAAAGTTCTTCCCCGACAAACTGATGTAACAACTTATTTGACTCCTGATATTAAATTAAATATTCCTTTTATCTCTGCCGCAATGGATACAGTAACTGAATCCGGTATGGCTATCGCAATGGCGGTTCAAGGTGGAATCGGTATTATTCATAAAAACTTATCAATAGCAAGACAAGCTGACGAAGTTGATAAAGTAAAAAGATCAGAAAGCGGAATGATTCATAAACCTATTACACTCAAATCTGATCGAACAATTGAAGATGCTCTTGAGTTAATGGCTAAATATAGAATCTCCGGTATTCCAATAGTCGATGATCACAATAAATTAATCGGAATTCTTACAAACCGTGATTTAAGATTCGAACCAAACATTAAACAAAAAGTTTGGGATGTAATGACAAAAGAAAATCTCATCACAGCACCTAAAGGAACAACCTTAGAAAAAGCGGAAAAGATTTTGCAAAAATATAGAATTGAAAAACTTCCCGTGGTTGATAAGGAAGGAATATTACATGGATTGATAACATTCAAAGATATTGCAAAGAAAAAGAAGTTCCCCGATGCATGTAAAGATCATCTTGGAAGATTGCGTGTCGGCGCTGCTGTGGGTGTTGCCTCGGATACGATGGATAGGGTACAAGCATTAGTTGATTCGCATGTTGATGTTATTGTTGTTGATACTGCCCATGGTCATTCCGAAGGTGTAATTAAAACAATTAAGCAGATCAGAAAAAATTATAAAAATTTACAATTAATAGCAGGTAATATTGTAACCAAAGAAGCTGCAGAAGCATTAATCAGTGCCGGTGTTAATTCAATTAAAGTCGGAATTGGAGCGGGATCAATTTGTACTACAAGAGTTATTGCCGGTGTTGGCGTTCCTCAGATTAGCGCTGTAATGGAAGTAGCACAAACAGTTAAAGGGAAAAATATTCCGATTATTGCCGACGGCGGAATTAAACAAACCGGTGACGTTGCAAAAGCAATTGCTGCCGGTGCCGATACTGTTATGATGGGTGGAATGTTTGCCGGTGTTGATGAATCTCCCGGAGAAAAAGTTTTATACGAAGGAAGAACATTCAAAGTTTACAGAGGTATGGGTTCCTTAGGAGCTATGAAACTTGGCAGCAAAGATAGATACTTCCAGGATATGGAAGATGATATAAAAAAATTAGTTCCTGAAGGAATTGAAGGCAGGGTACCTTATAAAGGTCCGTTATCTGAAACAATTCATCAATTTGTTGGCGGATTAAGAGCGGCGATGGGATATTGCGGAACAAAAAATATCAAGGAATTAAAAACAAAAAGTAAATTCGTAAAGATTACTAATGCCGGGTTACGTGAAAGTCATCCTCACGATGTAGTAATTACTGAAGAAGCTCCAAATTATAGAGTTAAATAGGAATTAATCTTCATATGTTCAAAGTTCTTTTTATTTCATATTATTTCCCTCCGATGGGATTGAGCGGTGTGCAGCGTTCACTGAAATTTGCAAAATATCTCAAACAATTCGACTGGGAACCGACAATTCTCACTACAGGAAATACTGCTTATTATGCTCACGATTATTCACTTCTTAAAGAAGCCGAAGCAGCAGAATTAAATATTATAAGAATCGACGGAAGTCATATTAATTCTAAACTTGGAAAGAAAAAGGAAGTTAAAATGCCGAGAGAAGTTATTAGAAAAACTCTTAGCAATTTGAGTAAGTTATTCTTTATTCCGGATAATAAAATTGGTTGGTCTAACGCTGCATATATTAAAGGCAAAGAAATATTATCCAAAGAAAAATTTGATTTGATTTATGTGACTTGTCCGCCTTTCTCGTCATTTATGACAGCAGCAAAACTAAAAAAAGATTTTGGTTTACCTTTATTTGTTGATTATCGTGATTTATGGAATGGAAATCAGTTTTCGTTTATTGCTACACCTTATCATAAAATAAAACATAAAAATTACGAATACGCATCACTCAAAGCAGCAGATCGCGTTGTTGTAATTAACCGAAGAATTAAAGAACGGATTCTCAAACAATATCCATTCTTAACCTTTGATGATGTTTCAATTATTCCGCATGGATTTGATCCCGAAGATTTTGAAAATGCAATTAAAATAAAAAAGCCGAATAACAAATTAATTATGACGTATTCCGGCATCTTTTATGAAAATATTACTCCAAAATATTTTATAAAGGCATTTAAAAAATTGACAAGAGAAAGACCGGATGTTGCAGCCAATTACGAACTTCATTTTGTCGGATATTTCAGAAAGGAAAATCAAAATCTAGTTAATAAGCTTGGGTTGCAGGAATTCTTCAGAGATCATGGGTATCTAAATCATAAGGATAGTACTACTCGGTTGCTCTTAAGTGATGTTTTATGGATGATGGTAGGGAATACTCAAAGCGCGGATACGATATCTACAAGCAAACTTTTTGAATATTTCGGATCAAAAAAACCGGTATTGGGATGTGTGCCTGATGGAGCAGCAAAAACTGCCTTAGAAGAATATGGGGCTTCGTTTATTACTCCACCGGATGATATTGACGCAATTTACAATATGCTTATTAAAATTAATGATTTGTATAAAAGAAATATGCTGCCTAAACCTAATCAAGAATTTGTTGATAGACATAATAGAGTAATTTTAACTGAACAGTTGGCAAAACAATTTCAATTTTTCTTGAAGGAAGAATGATGAACGTTCTTTTAATTGGCTCGGGTGGAAGAGAACATGCATTAGCCTATAAAATTTTTGAAAGCAATAAATTAACCAAACTTTATTGTGCTCCCGGAAATCCTGGTATAGAAAAATTTGCTGAATTAGTTGATTTATCAACTTCTGATTTTAACAATATTGTTGTTTTTGCTAAGGAAAAGGGAATTGATTTAGTTGTTGTTGGACCGGAGCAGCCATTAGTCGACGGTTTAGCTGATCATTTAAGTGCTAACAGGGTAAATGTATTCGGTCCGAATAAAGAAGCAGCAATGATAGAGGGGGATAAATCTTTCTCGAAGGAATTAATGAAGAAATACAAGATTCCGACTGCAGACTTTGAGATATTTACAAAAGATAATAAACAAAAAGCGTTAGACTATCTTAACAAAATTAATTATCCGGTAGTAATTAAAGCGAGCGGACTTGCAGCGGGAAAGGGGGTTGCTATTTGTGATTATAAATCCGAGGCAGAAAATACTATTAACGAATATTTTGAAATGAATATTTTTGGGAAAGCAGGTCATACCGTTGTAATTGAAGAGTTTTTAGAAGGTGAGGAAGCATCAATATTCGTGGTAACGGATGGCGATGATTTTGTTATTCTTCCTGCATCACAGGACCATAAGCGAGCTTTGGATGGAGATCAAGGTAAAAACACCGGTGGTATGGGTGCTTATTCACCAGCACCGCTAATTACAGGTTCTATATTATCTCAAGTTGAAAATGAGATAATTGTGCCAACTTTAAATGCATTGAAGAAGGAAAATAAAAAATACAACGGCTGTCTCTATTGCGGTTTAATGATTACTAAAGAAGGTCCGAAGGTAATCGAATATAATTGCCGTTTTGGCGATCCGGAAACTCAATGCGTGCTCCCGCTTCTGGAAGGAGATTTTCTTCAATTATTATATACTGCTGCGACTGGTAAAATTGATAAATCATCAGTTAAATATAACGGTGGAAGATCGGTCTGTGTTGTTGCAACTTCGAAAGGTTATCCTGATAGATATGAAAAGGGATTTGAAATTACCGGGTTGGACTTAAAACATGAGAATGTAATAATTTATCACGCCGGAACTAAGAAAGTCGATAATAAAGTTTTTACAAACGGTGGAAGAGTTTTAGGAGTAACCTCAATTCTAAAAGAAAATGATTTAAAGTTAGCTAAACAAACAACTTACGCTGCTTTATCGAAAATATATTTTGAAGGAATAACCTACCGAACTGATATTGCTGATAAGGCTATATAAAGCAACATTGCTTCGTTGCTTTGACGACAAAAAGTAATTCCAGAATCTTTATAATTCCAAAGCAAGCGACCAAGGGTGGTCGCTTTACAAAATTAACCCGGAGGCCAATTCATTTGTCTGCCGCCAAGTAAATGCATATGCAAATGATATACTTCCTGTCCGCCGTTGTTACCGCAATTCATAACCAATCTGAATCCATTTTCGGCAATTCCCTCATCTTTAGCAATCTTATTTGCGGCATCATATAAATCGCCCAATAACTGAGCGTGCTCCGAACCTTTAATATCTGTTACTTTCGGTATTTCAATTTTCGGGATGATCAAAATATGTGTTGGTGCTTGGGGATTAATATCTCGAAATGCCAGAACTGAATCAGTTTCATAAATAATATCCGCTGGAATTTCTCGATTAATTATTTTTGAAAAAATGGTGCTCATTAGTCACTCCCTTTTTCAATTTCATATTTTTTCATTTTGCTGTAAAGATGACTTCTCTGTATGCCAAGTACATCTGAAGTTTTGCTGATATTCCAACCATTAGATTCAAGTTGTTTTAGAATAAATGCTCTTTCAGATTTTTCCTTAAATTCTTGGAATGAATTTGTAACACTTAAAATATCGTCCATCTTTGAACTTGAGTGCGGTATAAGATCAACAATATCCTTCTCTGTTATTTCATCATGAGGAACCATAATTACAATACGCTCAACTAAATTTCTTAATTCACGGACATTACCTGTCCATGGTAATTTTTGCAAAAGCTCAATTGCTTTTTTATCAAAAGATTTTAATGGAAATTTATTTTTTTCACAAATTGTGCTTACAAAATGTTCAATTAAAATTGGAATATCTTCTTTTCTTTCCCGAAGTGGGGGAATATGAATTGGAATTACATTCAATCGATGGAAAAGATCTTCTCTAAAATTTCCCTCTTCAATTTCTGTTTTTAGAATTTTATTTGTTGCCGCAATTATTCTTACATCCACAGAAATTTTGGTATTACTACCGACCCGTTCGATTTTTCCGTCTTCGATTGCACGTAAAACCTTTGCCTGTGCATGAACACTCATATCACCGATTTCATCTAAAAATAAATCACCACCGTCTGCTTGTTCAAATTTACCGATTCGCTGTTTAACTGCACCGGTAAAAGAACCTTTTTCGTGACCGAATAATTCCGATTCAATCAATTCATTTGGTATTGCGGCACAGTTGACCTCAACCAATTCTTTCTTTGCTCGTTTACCTAATTTATGAATAGCTCGAGCAACTAATTCTTTCCCGGTACCGTTTTCGCCGGTGATTAGAACTCTTGCTTCGGTTGCTGCAACTCTTTTAATAGTTTCCAGAACGGTTTTAATACCATTTGATGTTCCTAGTATTTCACCTTCTTCACCGAGAACAACTTTTAATTTTTTATTTTCTTTTAGAAGAAAAGACTGTTCAACAGCATTTCTAACACTTATTAAAATTTTATCGCGGTCAATCGGTTTTTCAACAAAATCAAATGCACCTAACTTTGTTGCTTTCACTGCGTTTTCGAGACTGCTATGAGCGGAGATCATTATTACTTTTATAGCAATGTTTTCATCTTGAATCCACTTTAGGACTTCGAAACCATTCATCTCCGGCATTTGAATATCAAGTAAGAGTGCATCGTAATTATTCTTTTTTAATTCCTCTACACCTCCTTTTGATGATGTCAAATATTCCACCTCGTAATCTTCACCGAATGCCCCTTCGGAATATTCGAGTATCATCTTAATACTTTCACAAATCTCTTTTTCGTCATCAATAATTAAAATCTTCGACATATATTTCTCAATTTGTTTGTCTGTAGTAAAATAAGTTGTATAACTTTAAAACTTGGGACGGCATCAAATCCGGATTTTCTCTTAATGCTAATCCGAAAAGTTCGCCAAGATTATTAACTTTCATATCTCTGTAGTCAAGAAAGCCGTCAACCTTAAACGCTGCTTCAAAAAACTCAACAAAGATACCCATAAATTTAGAAAGTTTGAAGATTGTTACAGTGTTTGAAAAATATGCGCTTCCGAAAAAGTGAGCTATCTTATCCCTATCACCGAATTTATTTTGGGGTGAATTAAAGAATAAATATTTGGGCAGTGCATCAATCTTCTTTTTGAATAAATTATAATCAACTTGCGCTAAAGGAAGGTTCAGTTTTAAATTTATTATCGGAACTTGAATTGGTAATTCGTAGAATGCAAGTGAAGCAAAAGTAACTGTAAGTAAAGCCTCTGCTGTATTCCCTTTATGATAGTTTAAAGACACTTTATAGAGCGAGTCAACTGCTGAGAGGTCGTCAATGGAAGATTTAATTGAAACAAAATCGTCTGATATTAGATAATTTGCGAGATAACTTACACTTGTATCCAGTGGTTGTGCTATAGTAATTAATTGAAATAATATTATAAAAAAGAATTTTTTCACTGAGAGAATATAAATAAAATTCTTTGCTGACTTCTAGTATACAAAGCGGTCTATATATGTTTTGCTTACATAGACCGCTTATCAGCAGAAGAAAAGAGGGAACTTTATTTATCTCATTTTTGAAAGAACTTTTTTGATAATTGTTATTGCTTCATCAATATTTTCTGTTGTTACATTTAACGGTGGACGGAATCTTACCGATCTGTTTCCGCAACCAAGCATTATTACTTTATTATCGTAAAGCCCTTGTAAAAATGTATTTCTTTGATCCGGGGTAGGGAAATCGAATGCACACATAAGTCCTAATCCACGTGCTTGCGATACTAACTCAGGGAATTGAATTTGAACTTCTTCCAAATTATGAAGCAAATATTCTCCAACCGTTTTTGAGTTTTCAACAAGTTTTTCTTCATAAATTATTTCGAGGAATTTCTGTGATCTGACCATATCAACCAAGTTACCGCCCCAAGTCGAGTTAATTCTGCTTGATTTTTTAAATACATTTTCTTCAACTTCATCTACTCTTTCACTTGCCATAATTCCGCATACTTGCATCTTTTTACCGAATGCAACTATATCGGGTTTTACATAGTGTTCATGTGCCCACATCTTACCGGTTAAACCGATACCTGTCTGCACTTCGTCAAATATCAACATGATTTCATACTCATCTGCAATTTCACGAAGTTTCACAAAGAATTCCTTTCTAAAGAAATTATCTCCGCCTTCCGCTTGTACAGGTTCCGTAATTATTGCGGCAATATCGTCTTTGTTATTCTTTATAGCTTCATAAATTTCATTGATTGCTTTTTCTTCAAGTTGTTTTATAATTGCAAGATTTTCACTCAATGGAAAAGTAATTTTAGGATTAGCTATTCTTGGCCAATTGAATTTTGGAAAATACAATATCTTATTCGGATCTGTATTAGTAAGTGACATTGTGTATCCCGACCGTCCGTGGAATGCTTCTCTAAAATGAATTACTTGATGACCTTTTTCTTCTTTATAACCTTTATTAAAATTCTTTCTTACCTTCCAATCGAACGCGGTTTTAAGAGCATTTTCAACGGCAAGCGAACCCCCGGAAATTAAAAAGAGATGTTTGAAATGTTCCGGCATTGCAACATCACCGAAAGTCTTTACAAAGAGTGCCATTTCTCTTGTATAAACATCAGAATTAGAAGGTTTTGTTAAAGCTGCTTTTCCTATTTTGTTAATAAATTCATCGTTGTGAATTTTTGGATGATTCATTCCAAGAGGAGAAGAAGCAAAAAATGAAAACATATCTAAGTATTCATCACCGGTTAGAGCGTCTACTATTCTTAAATCGTAACTGTTTTCCAGGTCAAGGACTAATTTCATCCCATCGGCTAACATTCTTTGGCTAATTATTTTGTGAACATCTTTAGCACTAATTATGGAATCACTTTTTTTCAAGGTTTCATTGTTCATAGAAAACTCCCATTTTGAAAAAATTATATTTCTAACTGTATTTGTAGATAAATAGGGAAGTAAAAAGGGTATTAAAATACGTGCTCGAAGCGGGATATTACGTAACTTTTGAGGGATTTAAATCCGGTTATTTTATGAAAATCTTTGTAATGTGGCATAAATAACCTATCGTTTACATGAAACTTATTAATTAAGTTAGCGCAAGTCAATATCAAAAAATATTTCTTATATTTTACAAAATGATTTTTGCATATGAGACTTCTATCAAAAATATTATTTCTTTCTCTCATTTTATTCATTTTCATAGCATGTGAAGACGAAAAATCTCCGGAAATAACCTTTTATTCCTCAGAAACAAGTGAATTAATAGATAAAACAACTGATTTTAACTTAGGTATAACTTTTCGTTCACCAATTAATTGGGATTTACGAACTTCAGAAATATCCAAGAGAATTGAAAAATCTAAAGGTATAATTGGAGAATTTGTCTTTAATCCAAATTATCTTTTTTTCGATGATTCAACTACTTCCGTACTGAACTTGGGAAAAGTTATTACTCCGGATTCTCTTAAAGGAAGAGAAGATGTGCTTAATATTTATTCTCAAATATTGATTTCAAAGCAAAGCGGACTTGACCACAAAGTTGATCAATTTGTAAAAGATGGAATTAAGTTTACTCAGTTTTCAATTGATCAAGGCAGTATTATTTCCAAAAGATTGATTTTCCAAAATAAATTTGAAGATATAATTCAATTCGAATTCACATCAAAAGCAACACACTTCAATTCGGAATACGAGAAGATTAAGCAGTCGATTGGATCTATTCAATTATTATGAACTGGTTGATTCCATCTTTTGAAAAGATGGAATCTCTATCTCATGAAGAAACCTACTTGCCTTTAAATAACGTATTTGTTACACTTACTGTAACAAATAAAGAAAATTATGTCTGCATCAACAAAATTATCGACTTCTGTAAAGGCTTTAAGCTATCTTGCATCCACACATCCCACTCCTCATAATAGCGCGAATATTGCAGAACAAATTGGGATAAATGCTTCTAAGCTGCGCAGATTAATGTCTATGCTTACAAAGAACGATATTGTAAAAAGTACACAGGGTATCAGCGGTGGATTTTTGTTAAACAAACATCCCAAGGATTTGCATTTACAAGAAATATACTGTGCAATAGAAGATCGAAAAGCATTCCACCTTGATGTAAATAAAAAGAGCGGGAGAGGTAAGAATATTAACGTAACTTTTAACGAATATTTTTTAAATCTCTTTTCCGACATACAAGTTGACATCGAAAACAAAATGAAAAAAATAAACTTATTATCAATTATGAAACAAACCGGGATCAAATCAAATTACAAATGATTTGAAGGAGGAGGTAAAATGGATTTCTTAAAAGTACTCGGAATTAAAGATGAAAATTTAGGAGCATCAACAGGATTAAAATGGTACGGTGAAAAATCTGGTGATAAAATTGATGTACATTCACCGGTTGACGGCAAACATATTGCAACAGTATATCAAGCAACTGAAGATGATTATGAGCAAGTAGCAAAAATTGCTCACGAAGCATTTCTAGAATGGAGAAAAATACCGGCTCCCAAAAGGGGAGAGGTTGTTAGGCAAGTCGGTTTGCAATTAAGAAAGTATAAAGAACCGCTTGGCAAACTTGTAAGTTACGAGATGGGTAAATCGCTTCAGGAAGGATTAGGTGAAGTTCAGGAAATGATAGACATTTGCGATTTTTCAGTAGGTCTATCAAGACAATTATACGGTTTCACAATGCAGTCTGAAAGACCAAATCATAGAATGTATGATCAATATCATCCGCTTGGAATTGTCGGAACCATCAGCGCATTTAATTTCCCGGTCGCGGTTTGGTCATGGAACGCAATGATTGCAACTGTATGCGGAGATACAAATATTTGGAAACCATCATCGAAAGTACCGTTAACTTCGATTGCAGTTCAAAATATTCTTGCTGATGTGATTAAAGAAAACGATTTGCCTGAAGGATTATTTTCTCTTGTAATTGGTAGAGGAAAAACTGTCGGTGAAAGAATGCTCAATGATAAACGTGTCCCTTTAGTTTCAGTAACCGGTTCTACCTCTGTTGGAAGACATGCTGCGCAAGTTGTATCAAAAAGATTTGGTAGAACAATACTTGAACTTGGTGGTAATAATGCAATTATTCTCACTCCAAATGCCGATCTTAAAATTGCTATTCCGGCAATTGTTTTTGGTGCAGTGGGTACTGCAGGACAAAGATGTACATCAACCCGCAGAATTATAATGCATGAATCAATTTATGATAAAGTCAAAGAATCATTGTTGAAAGCTTATGAAACATTAAAAATCGGTTCACCGTTGGATGTTTCAAATCATGTCGGACCTCTTATTGACAAAGCTGCAGTTGAAGATTTCTTGAATTCTCAAAAGAAAGTAAAAGAAGAAGGCGGGAAAATAATTTTTGGAGGTGAAGTTTTAGAAGGAAAAGGTTATGAATCCGGATGCTATGTAAAACCCGCAATTGCTGAAGTTGAAAATCATTACCAAATAGTTCAAGAAGAAACTTTTGCTCCATTATTATATTTAATTAAATATTCCGGTGAAGTAAGTAATGCAATTGAATTACAAAATAATGTTGTTCAAGGACTCTCATCTTCAATCTTTACAAATGATGTAAGAGAATCAGAAGAATTTTTATCGGCTTGGGGAAGTGACTGCGGAATAGCAAATGTAAATATCGGAACATCCGGGGCAGAAATTGGTGGAGCTTTCGGCGGTGAAAAAGAAACCGGCGGCGGTCGTGAATCCGGTTCCGATTCATGGAAAGCATATATGCGTCGTCAAACCAATACGATTAATTTCGGCAAAGAATTGCCTTTAGCACAAGGTATTAAATTCGATATATAATTATATTGTGCATTATGAAAAAAATTCTCGGTATTAGAAAAGAAGTAAAAAATAAGTGGGAGAGGAGAGTAACTCTTACTCCCGCTGCAGTTAAAGAACTAAAAGATAATTTCGGAATCAAAACTTTGTTTCAACTTTCCGAAAAGAGAATTTTTGATGATCAGGATTATATTGATGCCGGTGCCCAAGCACGAGAAATTCTTGATGAAGCAGAAATTATTCTTGCAGTTAAAGAGATTCCAATTAAGCACATATTAGAAAACAAAATTTATTTGTTTTTCTCGCATACTATAAAAGGGCAGCCTTACAACATGCCTTTACTTCAAACCATACTCGATAGAAATTGCACACTAATTGATTACGAACCAATAAAAGATGAAAATGATAGGCGACTTGTTTTCTTCGGAAGACATGCCGGTTATGCCGGAATGGTCAACGGATTATTTACACTTGGTCATAGATTAAAAGCGTTGGGTATTTCAAATCAATTTGAAAATATTAAACAAGCAAAAGATTATCCCAATCTTGATGCCGCTAAAGGTGTTATCAAAGAACTTGGTAAGGAAATAAAATTACCTGATCGAATTAATCCTTTGGTTGTTGGAATTACTGGATACGGAAACGTTTCAATCGGTGCTCAAAAAATATTGGATTTACTTCCGGTAACTCAAATAGAACCCGATGATTTATTAACAAAAGAACTTGTGAAAAACAAAATCTATAAAGTCGTATTCAAAGAAGAAGACATGGTTGAAGAGATTGACGGTGGCACATTTGATTTAGAAGAATACTATAACGAAACTGACAAATATAAATCGAAGTTCGAGCAGTATTTACCCAAAATTAATCTGCTTGTAAATGCAATTTATTGGGAAGAAAAATATCCGCGATTAGTTACAAAAGAATTTACCTCAAAAAACAAATTGCACAATTTAATTGTTATTGCAGATTTAAGTTGCGATATAAACGGCTCGATTGAAATGACCGAAAAAGCAACTCTGTCAGATAACCCGGTTTTCATTTACAATCCACAAACTGATTCAATAAAAGATGGTTTTGATGGTGAAGGAATCGCATTAATGACGGTTGATAATCTCCCTGCTGAAATTCCGGTCGAATCCTCAGAATGGTTCAGCAAATCATTAATGCCGTTAGTTCCGAAATTATTTGAAGCAGATTATTCAAAAAGTTTTGAAGAACTGGATTTAAGTCCGGAATTAAAAAATGCTTGTGTAGTTTATAACGGGGAGTTGACGCCCAATTACAAATATTTAGAAGAATTTTTGAATTAATAAGTCACCTTACGCACAAACATTGAAGGTCGCTTGTTTTTGACTTTCAATGTTGCTTTGATAGGCTAAAATAGAGTTACTTTAAGGTCTGAAAACAGTTAATAACATATTTGCGTATGGTGAGTTTATAAAACAAAGAATAATCCTAGATAATACCTAAAATAATAGAAGGATATGAACTCACTAAAAAAAGAAATATTGGATCAATGGGGGAAACTCAAATCACTTGATAAAAAAGTAGTGTTTGTATTCATTGCCGTTGCAGTTCTTCAAACAGTCTCCTGGTATTACACCTCAAGAAAATTCTTTAGAGCTAATCTATATCATCCGTATTTTACCGATAATGAGTTTGTTCAGCTTTACGAATATTTATTTTGGTTTATTGGTGATTTCATTTCACTTTTTTTACTTCCATCTATTATTATCATTTTCTTATTCAAGGAAAAACTTTCCGATTACGGAGTAAAATTTGGTGATTATAAAGTTGGTTTTACAGTAACTCTAATCTCAATAGCTGTAATGTTACCCATATTGTGGTTTATTTCCGCTTCACCTGAATTTGCTGCTAAATATCCGCATCTTCAAATGGCAAAAAGTAACTGGTCTATTTTCATAATTTATGAAATCGGAATGTTGATCTATCTTTTTGCCTGGGAATTTATTTGGCGCGGATTTATGTTGTTTGGTTTGGAAAAAAAGTTCGGTTATTATGCCGTATTCATTCAGATGATTCCATTCGTAATTCTGCATAACGGTAAACCTGAATTAGAAACTTTCAGCTCAATTCTTGGTGGAATAATTTTAGGGATAGTTGCTTTACGTACTCGTTCATTTTTATACGGTGTTTTTATTCATTTTGCTATCATGATCGGTATTGATATATTTTCAACGGTAAGATCAAGGTCCGAATTCATTTCGGAATTATTAGCAAAGATATTTTAAGAATACGAAATTATTCTCTATTTTTATTTCGTTCATTTCAAAATAGGAGAAAAGTAAAAATGCTCTTTAGTTTAAACGTTGATCACGTTGCTTTTTTGAGAAATGCAAGAATGGAAGTCAATCCTGATCCGGTTACCTATGCTTTAATGGCAGAGCAATATGGAGTTGACGGTATAGTCGTGCATTTACGTGAAGATAGAAGGCATATAAACGAAAGAGATCTTCGACTGATGCGTGAAATGCTGACTACCAAATTAGATCTTGAAATGGCTGCTACGGATGAGATTATAAAAATTGCAATTGATGTTCAACCTGAACTTGCAACCATTGTGCCTGAAAAAAGACTTGAATTAACGACTGAAGGCGGCATTAATGTTATTGATAATATAGATCATCTTCGCACAACAATTGAACGACTTCATGAAGCGGAAGTTCCGGTTTCACTTTTTATTGAACCGGATATAGCGCAGATCGATGCTGCTTCGGAAATTGATTCCGACTTTATTGAAATACATACCGGTAATTATGCAAATGCATTAAGTGAAGATGACATGTTTGAAGAATTGGAAAGAATACGACAAGCATCAAAACATGCTAAGAAATTAGGACTCGGGGTAAATGCAGGCCACGGATTGAATTACAACAATATGAAACATTTTATTGCAATTGAAGATATAGATGAAGTCAGCATTGGGCAATCTGTAGTTGCTCGTTCGGTTTTTGTCGGGTTAGAAAAAGCGATAAGAGAAATGATTGACTTGATTAGACTTCGTAAATAGTATAATGAACTAATTTGGTTCATAAACGATTTTTGAACTATAATGGTTCACAAAATAAATTTGCTAAACTGATAATGAATTATGTAGTTCTTTCTAATGAATAAAAAAGAAAAACTCCTCAAACAAAAATTAGATTATCATTACAAGTATTTTGATTACTCGCAAATCTCTCCTGACCCGTTGGAGTTTTTACATAGATATTCGGACTATTACGATATCGAGATTTCCGGTTTACTTTCAGCTGTTTTCGCTTATGGAAATGTAAGGCAAATTAATTCCACTCTTAATAAACTCCATGCAATTATGGAAGGTAAACCTTACGAATTTATTAAAAACTACAACTCTAAAAGAGATGATAAATTATTTAGAAAAATTGTTCATCGATTTTATTCATCGGAAGATATAGTTTCCCTTTTTAATGCCATTCATAGAATTTATATTAATTACGGCTCTCTCAAACGATTATTTTTACTTTACTATTTTTCAGAAGAAGAACATCTAAAAAATGCGATACATTTTTATTCGAGAAATATGATTGATATAATTGCAGATCATAAAGAACCGAGTAGAGGAATGGTGTTTATGTTTCCTGATCCTTTCAAAGGAAGTGCATGCAAAAGAACTAATTTATTTTTAAGATGGATGGTTCGCAAAGATGAACTTGATTTAGGATTATGGTCAGAAATTCCCACCGAAAAACTTGTTATTCCTGTTGATACTCACGTTGCAAGAATCTGCACAGAATTAAAATTGACAAAACATAAAAATGTATCATGGAAAATGGCTGAAGAAATAACCGATAATCTCAAAATATTTGATGCAAAAGACCCTGTTAAATATGATTTTGCAATATGCCATATCGGTATGCGCAAAATGAAATTCTGAAATACTAATAAACTATTTATCAAATAAAAATTTGGTAGAGTATGATTAACGAAAACAATCTGCAAAACGGAAAACCAAAACCGCCGGTATTTTACCGATGGTTTGTTCTTATCGTTATTAGTATAGCAATGTTCGGTAATTATTATGTTTATGACAGCATTGCACCGATTGCCGATATCTTGAAGTCTGATTTAAATTTTTCAGACGAAAACATTGGGCAGTTATATTCATTTTATAGTTTCGCGGCAATTATAATATTAATGATCGGCGGGATTATAATTGATAAATACGGTACAAAAAGATCAACGCTATTTTTCGGTTTTGTCTGCTCGGTCGCTGCTATTGTAACGGCTCTTTCACCAGATCTTTATGTGATGTTATCAGGAAGAGTCCTTTTAGGGCTTGGTGCCGAGCCTTTAATTGTAGCAATAACTACAGCTCTTGCAAAATGGTTTAAAGGAAAAGAACTTAGTTTTGCTTTTGGTATAAATTTAACTATTGCGCGGCTTGGTTCGGTTGCCGCTGATAACTCACCAACTTGGGCAAGCGGGCTATACACAAATTGGCAGGATCCACTTTATCTGTCGGCAATGATTGGTTTGAGTTGCTTGGTAGGAGGCGTAACCTATTTTATTCTTGAAAGCAATGCTGAAAAAAGATATACTCTTGGCGAAGCAGAGGAAACAGAAAAGTTTGTTTGGTCTGATCTATTGAAGTTCAGTAAATCTTATTGGTACATAGTTGGTTTATGCATCGTTTTTTATTCTGCAATATTTCCTTTCCGAAGTTTTGCAATTAAATTTTTTATTGAAGCACACGGTACATCTCGAGAATTTGCAGGATTTCTGAATAGTATTTTACCTTTATCAGCAATGATCGCAACGCCAATCTTTGGTTTAATTGTCGACAAAGTAGGTAAACGATCACTTTTTATGATGGCAGGTTCGATAGTACTTCTTCCTGTTTATTTAATGATGGTATATACGGATATTTCTCTATTTGTTCCGATTGCATTAATGGGTGTCGCTTTTTCGTTAATTCCAGCAGTTATGTGGCCCTCTGTTGCATATATCGTAAGTGCAAATAGACTGGGAACTGCATATTCTTTAATGACTTTAATTCAACAAGTTGGTTTAGCCGGTTTCAATTGGATGATAGGTGCGGCAAATGATTATGGCGGTGCATCGGCTCAGAACCCATCAGGTTACGAATATGGTATGTGGATATTTTCTATACTAGGATTCTTAGGATTATTCTTTGCATTTATGTTAAGACGAAGTGAAATGGGTCCTGACGGTCATGGTCTTGAATATCCTTCAGGTAAAAAAGAATGATAGATATTTCCGATTATATACCTGTAAGGGAATGCAGCCATAAAATTAAAAATGAAAAAGTGTTTGTTCATTATGATAAATTTGAGAAAACCTGGTTGGATAGGTTCATCAAACCTAAAAAGGAAAAAGTTGCTGAAATTGAACTTGACGAAATCGGGAGTTTCATCTGGTTAAACTGCGATGGCAAAAATAATGTAAAGCGAATAATTGAATTGACACAAGTTAGATTCTCCGAAGATGAGAAGATAGACCAGCGCGTTTCACTATTTCTTACGCAGTTGGAAAATAAAAAGTTCATACGATTTTACACGATAAAATGATGTAGTTATTCTCTATTTTTTGTAGATTAATAATAAAGATATCAATATAGATATAATGAAAATCGGTACTCTTATAATATTATCCTTTTTGTATGCAGTTTCATCGCTGTCTGCTCAAACCTTTGGTTTTGGTTGTCTTGGTTTAAGCGGCTTTTACGGCGGTTATGGACAGCATACCTATGAACCGGTTGGTCTTAATAAAAGTTTAGATTTAATTTTTGCAAACAATCAATCTGAAGTTAATTCCCCGATTCAATTCGAAAAAGCCACCGGGTTTAGATTCGGTGCAAATATTTTACGCGCTGAATTTAACCATGTTTTTCTTACGGCTAAAGGTTTTTTCCAATTCTCGAAAGAACAACACTCATTTGAAGACCCTAATCAAGTCGGAGTATTTTTAAAAAATGAATATGAATTAACAAGTAATCATTGGGGCTTTGGTCTTGATTTTGGTTTACCGGTATTTAATTTTCTTCATCTGAAATTAATAGAGGGCGGAATTACATTCTATAATATTGAATTAAAAGAAAAAATTATTTCTGACAATGAAGTTTTAACCGAAAATAAATACGAAAATGACGGACCTGAAATCGGTTACTACATTGGAACCGGTTTAATAATAAATGTTATTGAAGGGTATATTAGTATTGAAGGAACTGCAATGTATCATTTCTATAAAATTGATTCTGTAGAAAATTCTGATAGAATAAATTTTGTACATCCATCTATCAACAAACCTTTTATTGAAAAGGGAGGATTTGCTGCTGCTGTTCAACTAAATTTAGGTTTTCCATTATAAAGGAGTAAAAATGCCGTTAACAAAATTAGACAGAGCTTCTCAAATTGCTATCCGGGACTGTATGGGCGCCAAAAAAAATGAAAAGATATTAATTGTAACTGATGAACAAAAGCGAGAAATCGGTCTATCACTTTATGAGAATGCTTTAATGTTAGGACACGAAGTTTTGTTTGTTGAAATGAAATCACGAGAAATTAATGGCGAAGAACCGCCGGAGTATGTTGCTGAGTTGATGAAAAAATTCGATGTAGTACTTTGTCCAACTGCAAAATCATTAACTCATACAGACGCTAGAAGAAGTGCATCTGCAAAAGGTGTACGTGTTGCAACTTTTCCCGGTATAACAAAAGAGGTTATGATTAGAGGGCTTAATGCAGATTATAAAAAAATTGCTGCTCTTACACTGAAACTAAAGAAGAGATTAGAGAAAACTAAAGTTGTTAGAGTTACTACTGCAAAAGGAACAGATATTACAATGCCGATTGCGAATAGGAAAGTTATTCCTAGTAAAGGATTATTTCATAAGAAAGGGGAAAGTGGAAATCTTCCAACCGGTGAAGCTTTTGTTGCGCCAATTGAAGGAAAATCCGAGGGTGTATTTGTTTCGGATGGTTCTTTCGCCGGAGTAGGTATTCTTAAAAATGTAATTAAGATTAAAGTTGAAAAAGGTTTAGCAACCGAGATTTCCGGTGGCAAAGAAGCCGAGAAACTTTGGAAAATGGTTTCTAAATTTGGTGATAAAGGAAGAAATATTGCAGAATTCGGCATCGGAACAAACGATAAAGTGAAATTAAGCGGTATGCTTCTGGAAGACGAAAAAGTTCTTGGTACGGTTCATATTGCATTAGGCGATAATAAAAGTATGGGCGGAAAAGTTCATGTACCTTTCCATGTTGATGGTGTTATAAAACAACCGAATGTCTACTTTGATAATAAGCTAATAATGGAAAAAGGTAAGTTACTAATCTAAAAATTCTAAATTCCTTCAAAAAACCGGGTTTTTATTCCCGGTTTTTTATTCTAAATCTTTCAATCTCAAATTTTTTGATAATTGGAGTCGATTTTATTATATTTGCAGACTAAATTTTCAAGAAATAGGGAATTCTATGTCCAAAACAAAGATTTTAGAAGAATTAAACCCCGCCCAAGTAGCTGCAGTTGAATTCAACTCAAAACCACATATGATTGTTGCCGGTGCAGGGTCCGGGAAAACAAAGGTTCTTACACACAAAATTGCATATATTTTAGCGGATGGTTTTGAACCGGAAAATATTCTTGCTCTTACATTTACAAATAAAGCTGCTAATGAAATGAAAGAAAGAATTACTCATTTAGTAGGTAAAAAAGCAGAAAAAATTTGGATGGGAACCTTCCATTCAATATTAGCAAGAATTTTGAGACAAGAAGCAGATAAAATAAATTACAAAACAAATTTTTCAATTTATGATAAAGAAGATTCTGTTTCTCTTGTAAATAATATTCTTCAAGAATTTGAGATAGATATTGCGGGATTGACGGGAAACTCTATTCACAGTAGAATTAGTAATTTGAAAAATCAAATGATTGGCCCGGACGAATACGAAAAGGATTTTGCACAAACTCCTCAAGAGAAAACAATTGCAAAAGTTTATCGTGAATATAATAAGCGTCTTCATATAAATAACGCAATGGATTTTGATGATTTATTATTAAAACCGATTGAGTTATTTAATAACCATCAAAGAGTATTACAGAATTATCGTAAACAATTTAAGTACATCCTTATTGATGAATTTCAGGATACAAATAAAGCACAGTATGAAATAGTTAAATTCCTTGCAACACCTCGCACCAAGGTATGCGCAGTTGGTGATGATGCTCAGAGTATATACGGCTGGAGAGGTGCTCATATCGGAAATATGCTGGATTTCGAAAGAGATTTTGATAAAGCCGAAGTATTTCGACTTGAACAAAACTATCGTTCGACAAAAATGATACTGCAAGCCGCTGATTCTGTCATAAAGAATAATAAAAATCAAATCAGGAAAACTTTATGGACAGAAAATAATGACGGTGAACAACTTTCAATTTTGAGATGTGCTGATGAAAAAGATGAAGCATTTCAGATTAGTAAGAAAATCAAAAAAGAAGTATCGCAGAAAAAAATATCTTTAAATGACATTGCAATATTATATCGTGTTAATTCTCAATCACGTGCTTTGGAAGAAGCTCTAAGAAGAGATAAAATTCCCTATAAAATTATAGGTGGTGTTGAATTCTATCGAAGAAAAGAAGTAAAAGATATTATTGCTTACTTAAGAATCTTGGCAAATCAAGAAGATGAAGAAAGCTTATTACGCATAATGAATTTTCCGCAAAGAGGTATAGGCAATACATCAATATCAAAAATGATTGAGTTCGCTCGTAAGTTAGATATTAGTTTATTTACAACTATGTCAAGAGTTTTTGAGGTAATTGCGGTAAAAGAGCGAATTCAAAAAAATGTAAAACAGTTTAAGATGCTTCTTGATAAATATATCGAACTAAAAGACAAGCTCTCTTTGGCTGAACTAACTTCAGCTTTAATTGACGAACTTGGTGTTCTGCGTATTTATAAAGAAGAAAATACACAAGATTCCAAGCAGCGCTATGACAACATCCAAGAATTATTAAAAGCAATTCAGGAGTATAACGAAGAAAATAAAAATGCTGACCTCGATACATTTCTTGAAGAAGTTTCGCTTATATCCGGAGTCGATCAGTTAGACGAATCGAAAAACAGTATTACATTGATGACGATTCATTCTGCTAAGGGATTAGAATTTCCGATTGTTTTTGTAACCGGCTGCGAAGAAGATCTTTTCCCGCTTAACTCAAAATTCGATATGAATGCAAATGATGAAGAAGAACGTCGTTTATTTTATGTAGCATTGACGCGTGCCGAAAAGAAAGTGTTTATTACTTATGCACGCTCAAGGTATCGATTCGGTGAAGTTGCATATCAAAGTAGATCAAGATTTCTTGAGGAAATTGACCCTAATACATATACTGAATTAAACGGTGGAACAGGCAGAAAATCCGGACGGAGAAAAAAATCAGATAATTATGATGAATTTTATCAACCAAGCTATGACGATGAGTATAATCAAGAACGAAGATCGGTTAGGGTAGGCAGCAGAGTACATCATGAAGTATTCGGCGAAGGGAAAATTATTTCCATTAACGGCTTGGGCAATGACCAAAAAATAACAATTGATTTTGAATCACACGGTATGAAAACACTTCTAATAAAATTTGCCAATCTGAAATTAGCATAAACAAAATAATGTAGCCGCAGACTTTATGTCTGCGGTGCATTATAATTAAATCTAACTCTTTTTACTAATCACTTGCCATTATAAACAGCGGTTTTGATTCGAAGCTTTTGTAATATGGTCTGAGTCTGTCGATGTTGTAATATTTTTCAACATCAACTTTTTTCTTAAAGCTGGTAACAACTTCCAGGTGTTCGTTATCATATCTACCGTTTTTAAGTGTAACTAATCTACCGGAAGTATTTTCTAAAATAAGATCAAGAGCTAAATTACCGTAAGCCATAGGTACAATAGAATCGATAGCATCGGGGTCTCCGCACCTTACTATATAGCCTAATCTTTGATTAATTACATTGACTCTTTTACCGTTATTATATTTGGGTGAGATTTCTTTTAATTTACTTGAAACGATATCACCGATACCGCCAAGTTTTTTATGACCATACATATCCATTTCGGCATTTTCAAAAACCATATCTTGACCTTCAAACATAGCTCCTTCAGATACGAGTACAACTGAATAATTACTTGGATTTGTTTCCCGATCTTGTACCATTAGTTCTGTTAATCTATCAATATCAAATTGGTGTTCAGGAATAACACATCTATTTGCCGCACCGGCCATTGTTGGCAGTAGAGCAGTGAAACCTGCATAACGACCGAATACTTCAATTACAAGAAATCTTTCATGTGACCCGGCAGTTGTTCTCAACATATGCGTTAATTCAATTGTTCTGGTTACACAAGTACTAAATCCGATGCAGTAATCAGTTCCGGGAACATCGTTATCCATTGTTTTAGGAATTGCGATTACTTTCATTCCTTGGTTATGAAGATGAACTCCGTAGCTAAGTGTATCATCGCCGCCAATAGGAATAATGTAATCGAGACCGAGAAAATCAATATTTTTCATCACATCTTCGGTAAGATCATTTACATCATCTTTATACTTATCACTTAGGTGTTCCGGTACGTTTATTTTAGGTACGTGACTTGGTCTTGTTCTTGACGAATGCAGAAAAGTACCGCCGGTTCTTCCGGTTTTGTTGACAAGTTCCTCTGTGAGTACCGCAAAGTTTTTGCTGTTATCATATTTCTCATCCCTATGAATATCGATCATACCGGCCCAACCTCTACGAATTCCAATAACTTCATATCCTTCACGGTTTGCTCTTATAGTAACTGCACGAATTGCCGGGTTTAAACCCGGAACATCGCCTCCACCGGTAAGTATTCCAATTCTCCCTTTAATCTTGTTAATATTTGCCATACATTCTCCGCGTTATTCTGAAAAGTGAATTTACTAATATATTAAGTGAAAGGAATAAATAAAAGATGATAAATCAGAAAAGATTTTAACCAATTTTATAAGAATAACATAAAAAGAATGGAATTATTTTTCCGTAATATTTTCCTTAAGCCAAAAAAGTCATGAAGGCAAACCAACGTAATTGTTAAGTTCACCTTCAAGACTTATAAATTAATCAAGGCTCTAATTCATGATCTTCGGAAGTTTTACCCTGAGCAACAAATTCTTTATATGTTAAATGCTTATAAGAAAAATATTCTTTTGTAATTTTCTTTAAATAACCTGAAAGTAATACAATAGAAATTAAATTTGGAAAGGTCATAAATCCTAAAGCCGCATCTCCGAAACTCCAAACTGCTTCTAATTCTGCAATTGCACCGATAAATACAAACAATAAGAAAACCCATTTATAATAAATAATTGCTTTCGCTCCGAATAAATAATCAGTAGCTCTATCACCATAATACGACCAACTAATTGCTGTTGAAACTGCGAAGAGCAGTACCGAAGTAGTAACTATTTTATCACCCCATCCGATTAACCAGCTTAAACCTTCTTTAAATGCGTAAGAAGTTAATATACTGCTGTTCATCATTTCACCGCCGAAATTAGGATCGATAAATTTCACGTAAAATTCTGTATGATGCCAAGCCCCGGTTGAAAGAATAACTAAACCAGTTAACGAGCATATCATAATTGTATCGATAAATGGTTCCAGTAATGCAACAGAACCTTCTCTAACCGAATATTTTGTTTTTGCGGTTGAATGGGCAATAGCAGCACTTCCTTGTCCGGCTTCATTAGAATAAAGCCCACGTTTGATTCCCCACATCATTGTGTTTAGTATAAATAAAAACATTCCTCCAGCGACACCGGCAACTTGTGCAGGCGGATTAAATGCCATTTGAAATATTAATCCTACACTATGAGCAAGTGAATCGAAGTTAGAGAAAAGTATTAATATTGCGGCAGTAACATAAACTGCTGCCATTATTGGTGCTAAAAATCCAGTTACTTTACCAATTCTTCCGATACCTCCAATAATTACCGCACCTACAACCGCAACTAATAGCAATCCATTTATTATTTGTTGAATTGAAACCGTCAATCCTTCGAACAGAGTAAATTTACTTGTAAGAAAATGTTCTGATCCGACTATCTGTACAACTTCCGAGTACATCTGATCCGATGCAGTAAATGCCTGGATTGCATTTCCTGTAGCAAAAGAACAAATTACCGCAAAACTTGCGAATGCAATTGCAAGCCATCGCCATTTTTGACCAAGTCCTTTTTCAATTGTATACATTGGTCCGCCTTGTGTAAAGCCGTCTTTCCCGAAACTTCTGAATTGCAGCGCTAAAGTACACTCGGCAAATTTTAAAGTTGTTCCGAAGAAAGCTGTGACCCACATCCAAAACAAGGCACCCGGTCCACCGTAATATAGAGCTGTTGCAACACCTGCTATATTACCAATGCCGACAGTAGCAGAAAGAGCAGTAGTTAATGCACGGAAATGGTTAAGGTCTCCCTCATCATTTGGGTCATCATAAATTCCGCCGGTAACTTTTAATCCGTGCCAGATATATCTTAACTGCGGAAAACCAAGTTTTATAGTAACAAATATACCTGTTCCTAATAGCGCAATAACCATAAATGGAATTGAACCTAATGGAACATCTTTGGAAGGGAAGTTGCCGATGAAATCGAAATTACCCGGGAATACCCAAACAGTTTCAAACAACGAAACACCCCACATAAGCACTAATAAAAATATTACTGCATATGTGACAAGAGCAGCAGTTGATTTTTTCATTATCCTCTTTTTTTAATTTTTGAAAAAGAACATGAAACTATAATCCGAGAACATCTAAAATTCCTGTTGAATGTAGAAGTACCAAGAAAATTAATACGGGTGCAAAAAATTTAATAAATATTTGCCATAATGTTATAAGTAAGGGATTTTTATTGAACAATCTTTCCGCACCTTTTTTCAATTCAATAAGTGCTTTGTCAAATTTCCAAACGTATGCAATGAAAACCGCTATCAACAATCCACCGAGCGGAAGCATGATATTAGCCGTCAAATAATCAACAAGACCAAAAAAGTTCAGACCAAAAATTGTTGTATCGGATAAAACATTAAATGATAATGCGGAAGGAATACCAATTAAAAAAGTTACGCTACCAAAAACAATTACAGCTCTATGTCTTGTCCATCCTTTTTCATCAACAAAATATGCAGTAATTACTTCCAATAAAGAAATAGCAGAAGTTAAAGCTGCAATAGAAAGTAAAATAAAGAATATCGGTCCAAAGAATTCGCCACCGGGCATTTTCATAAAAACAACCGGCAAGGTATGAAAGATTAATCCGGGACCGGCAGCAGCATCTAATCCGGTTGCAAAAACAGATGTAAAAATTGCAATCCCCGCAACTAATGCAATTGCCGTATCAAGCAAGAGAATTTGGAGGGCAGAAGAGGGAACACTATCTTTTTTCGACATATAACTACCATATGTAAGCATTGCGCCCATACCCATACTAAGTGTAAAGAAAGCTTGTCCCAAAGCAATCAAAAAAGTTTGACCGCTGACGTGCGACCAGTCAGGTTTTAAAAGAAATTCTAAACCCGCCCCCGAACCTTCCATCGTTATTCCTCTAATCATAACAAAAATCAACAAAAGAAATAAAACGGGCATCATTATTTTGCTTCCGCGCTCAATACCTTTTTGAACACCGGCATAAACTAAACCCATTGTAAGTATCATAAAAAATCCAAAGTAACCGATAATCCAGACAACATCGTGGGTCAACTCTTCAAAATGGACTGCAGCTTTAGTTGGATCGGCATACTTAAATAAGTCACCCGAAAAAGATTCGTAAATATATCCAACCGACCAACCCGCAATGACAGCATAAAAAGATAAGATTAAAAATCCGGCAGCAACACCCATACCACCAACGCCAGCCCAAAACCGAGAACCGCTTAATGCTCTAAATGCTCCTACAGGATTTCTTTGCGTTGTTCTACCAATTAATATTTCACCAACTAAAACCGGTAAACCGATTATTGCTGTACACAACAAATAAATTATTATAAATGCAGATCCGCCGTTTTCTCCGACCACGTATGGAAATTTCCAGATGTTACCAAGTCCAATAGCAGAACCGGCTGCAGCTAATATGAATCCTAACTTAGAACCCCATTGTTCTCTCGGAGCTGAAGGAGTTGCCATAATTATTACTCAATTATTTGTAAAAATATTTTAATAAATAAAAATTGTGGTCAATATGTGATAATCTGCTTTTAATATCAATAAGCATCTTTAAAAATTATTGAAATGAATTTGAGGATTAACGGATTTTATAAATTATAGAATTTGCGAATTACCGAATTACTCGATTCTTTTATTTCCTTAATCACAATCAATCTAATTTAATTTATATCATCAATAAATCCACCAGAATAAAATCAACAAAACCATACAAAAAAATCCGTGCAAATTATCTACGATCCACCTTAAATTATTCCAGTATTCCATATTTCCCTCATTCCATTTCTTACCAATCCTTATTTCTTTACTAAAATTCTTACAAGTTTTCATATTTTTATACTTCACTTCAGAAAGAAATTATTTTTAATATTTCAGAAAAAAAACTTGACAGAAGATTTGTAAACCTATATATTCACATCTACCAGCCAAAAAGAGTTCCTATTTTTACTTTGAAATTAAGTTCGATTGAGGGATCGAAAATAAATTTCTTATTTAATCCAGCCAAATTTTTTTAACAAAGCATGAGGGTGCTTCTATGAAAAAGATAACGACTTTTTATATTCTTTCGATTTTATTTTCTATAAATCTGGTTTTAGCTCAACCAAAGCCCGATAATGGCATAACCGGAATTTCGATTTTACCATATTTCCAATGGACAGCTTCCGGTGCTTACTTTCTTCAAATCTCTACTTCCGATGACTTCTCAACTGATTTTATGGAAGTTGACGTAAACGCATTGACAGAATATCAAGTTACCGAATCCGGTTTTGCTGATTTAGGATATTCACCCTTAGATAACAACACAAAATATTATTGGAGAATTGCCGATGCATCAGGTGCAGGTGCAAATAATATTGAACCTGCGGTTGATTCGTATTTCTTTACTACCGTTTCTAATATAAATATCACGCTATCTAATCCTTCAGATGGTGCTGCAATTTATCCTTTTTCTACCGTTCAATTTTCTTGGTATCTCGGGTCGTCTGTCGGCAGTCTTAAATTTTATTTACAAATTATATCTTCCGTTAGTTTACCAACAGCACTTGAATGGGAAACCCCCGATTTTGCTTTCGATAATTTAGGAAACACTTCAAAAAGTGTAAGTGGTTTAACAGGCGGAACTAAATATTTTTGGCGGGTGATAGTTTATTTTGATGACGGATCTATTTCAGGATCGTTCGATGTTGATGACCGTGTCGTCAAGTTTTCTGCTGTTTATGAATTTGATACCCAAGGAGGGGCAGTAAAAGCTTATCCTTCATGGCCGGTTGGAGGGAATATTATTTACAATTTACAACCGACTTACTATTGGTATACAATGCAATATGATGAAAATGCTACTTTTGAGGTCTATGTTGTTGAGGATGGAAACAACATTGGTGATCTTGATAAATTAGACGATGATGGTGTTTTGCCGTTAGATGCAGGCTCAGATACTTATGTAAGCCAGGTTACAACTTTAGACCCATCCACAACGTATTTATGGCAGGTAAAAACAATTAACGGTGCTGCTGTAAATTATTCCGATATTGCTGAGTTTACAACTTATGATGCCCCGGGAATTGTACCCACAAAACCAACATTAAGTTATCCGACTGATAATATTACTATTTATACAACATCTCCCACAATGTATTGGTATATAGAAGCATACAACAGCGGTACGTTAACTTTCGAAGTTTTTGTAGATGATGGCGGTGGTTTTGTAAGTATGGGAACAACTGCTGACACTTATCTGCAAATAAGTGGTTTAACCCCGGATACCGACTACCAATGGAAAGTTTCATCTACAGACGGATTAACAACTATAGAATCCGATATCGAAGAATTCTCAGTTGCCGGTGGAATGGGCAGCAAAGTAGTTTTGAATTGGCCTGTTGGTAATCCATTAATATATACTAATACTCCAACTTTGAGCTGGTATGTTGAAGGTTCTACACTTGGTTGGGATTCATTCATTGTAAAATGGAATAAAGATATTGCTCCCGGTAATTGGGCTGGTGCAACTTCCGGTTCTTATCAAACTGCAGATATTAATGAAACATATTACGAAATTGATGATCCTTTGACTTACGGATCGACTTATTATTGGGGAGTAGCATTATATGATGGTGTCACTCTACCTTCTCATAGTGATTATGTATTTAACTCATTTACCCTTGCCGGCGGTAATGCAGTTATTGAACAAACCAATCCTGAAAATAACAGCATAGTTTATACAACTAAGCCGACCTTTTTCTGGTATGTAAGCGGTTCTGCTTTAGGTATTGATAAATACAAAGTTACATACAGCCAAACTTCATTATTTACTTTATATGAAGAGTTGGAAACAATTACAACAAATGTTCAAGTTGTTGATGATTTGCAAGCAGGTGCTACTTATTGGTGGTACGTTTCGGTATCATATAATGGCGGTTCGACTTATAGTGTAGCATCTACGACGTGGCAATTTACAGTTGATCCCGGTGCAAGTGCTGTTGTTCCTTTTGCCGGTTCGCCTGCAAGAGGTGTAACTATTGACTCCGATTCACCGATGCTTTCTTGGTATCTTCCTATTCAATCGGAATCTCAACTCACTTATGAAGTTGAAATTGCCAATAATCCTGAATTCAGCAGTGCAACTGTTTATGATAACATTGCTCAACTGAACGCTCAGCTCTCAGGGTTGAATGAAGGTGAATATTATTGGCGTGTAAGAAGTAAAACAAACAGCGAATTATCATCATATTCAACACCGGCTAATTTTAAAATTGGCTCTGTAACAAGTATCGAAGAAGATGAAGAATTAAAATTGTCTTATAGTCTTGAACAAAATTACCCCAATCCTTTTAATCCGGTTACAACAATAAAATATTCTTTACCGGAAGTATCTTTTGTTACAATTAAAATTTATGATATGCTTGGTCGCGAAGTAAAAACACTCATACACGAAGAAGTTAATGCCGGTCATCATAAATTAACATGGAAAGGGGATAATAATTACGGTCAAAAAGTCTCCAGCGGAACTTATTTGTATAGAATTACTGCCGGTAATTATTCTGAAGTAAAAAAGATGGTTCTTTTAAAATAAATTTGATTATTGATTAATACCAAAATAATTGTAAGGAGATTTACAAGTGAAAAGTAAATTTTCGTATGTGTTGTTTACAATAATGGTGATTGTTATTGGTTCAGCTTTGTATGCTGCACAGACCGCTTTCTTTTAAATATAAAGTGAGCTGGAACATAATCGGTTAAAATATCCGAATTGTACTTGTATTATAATTCTCAAGTGTATATTTTTAGCCTCCAGCCAAAAAAGAATATATTCTCGCATCAATCGAGAGATCATATTTGCTTTGAGGGAAGCGGAAGAAAGATTATAAAAAATATTTAAACCCAGCCAAAATTTTACATTAACAAAGCATGAGGGTGCTTATATGAAACTCAAACTACTACTACGGTTAGTCCCACTAATATTTTTCTTAAGCCTAATTGGGCTTAATGCGCAAACTGTAACTGTAAATGCAGGCGGTGGAGCAGATTATACTACTATTCAAGCTGCAATAGATGATATAAGAAATTCAATTGTTGTGGCAGATATTATCGAAGTCGCTGCAGGAACTTACACCGAAAACTTAGATCTTCAGAATACAACAGATTTAACACTAAGAGGAGCACAGTTTGGTGTTTCTGCAGGTGTTGGTGCTGCTCGTGATGCCAGTTCAACTTTAGGTGAAACAATTGTAGTTGGAACGATAAATACTGGAGGTGGCACAACATTTACTGTTGATGGGCTTACCATTGACGGTTTCCGTTTTGAAAATACTAGTTTTGTAAGTGCTATTAGAGTTAAGAACGATGTAATTATAACAAATTCTATAATCCACTTTACGAGCACGTATTTCTTAATTTCTGTTGCCGGAAATGCCGGTATGGAACACACCTTAACCTTGACAAACAGTAATTTAACCGGTTCACGTGGTTTCTCAATTGATAATGCAAGAGTGACTGCCGCAAATATTAGCAACAACGTATTCAATACAACTTCAGCTAGCTTAATTTCTGCTTCATCATTAGACGGTGTTGTGAGCGTTACTGATAATGAATTCAACAGTCCGAGAGGTCTTAATCTTTTGACGAATAACAATATTATAACCGGTAATGTGTTTAATGTTCCGGCCGGTGTTGATAATCGTGGAATGGACATATATGAAGTAACCGGTAATACTATTACCGGCAACACTTTTAGCGAAGATGCATTAAGCATATATGTACGTACGGGTGCGCGTAACGAAGCAGTTCTGGATAATTTAATTGAAGACAATAAAATCCTTGGTGGAATTAATAATATTACAGGAAAATCTGTAAATGCGGAATGGAATTGGTGGGGTCATGCTACTGGGCCTTATCATGCAACGACAAATCCAACTGGTTTAGGTGGTGAAGTATCCGATGATGTTTTATACTCACCATGGTACGGTAACGATCCTGACGAACCAAGAGACCCTGATGTACCGTGGACATTTTATGTAAACGGTACCAATCCTGACGGTATTCAAGATCTAATTGATGATATTGATGTATTAGACGGCGATGTAATTTTTGTTATAGGACCCGGACCATTTAATTCTTTTGTTGTTGACAAGGAGTTAGTATTCAAGGGCTTTAACGATCCTGTCATTACTAATGCTTCACCAGCTATTACTATATCTTCTCATAATGTAACTCTGGACGGATTAACTTTCAGTTTTGATTCAGCATTAGATTATGCTGTCGAAGTTGATGGAGATTATTCAGGAATTATAGTTAAGAATTGTAATTTCTTTAATACTGATGGCGGTGGAGTTAATCCAGGTCTAGGTATTGATAATGACAATGGCGGTCCTTACTATGTATTAGCTTATGAAAATAATGATTGGGGAGATGCATCAGGTCCAACTCATGCTTCTAACCCTGGAGGTACTGGTGTTACTATATCCGATTATGTAATCTATGAATGGGAAGGATTACAAGAGCCAATTCACAGTATAACCGGTGTATCAATTGAACCGACATTTGTTTGGGGTGAATTAAAAACAGGTCCTGCCGCAACTATAGAATATCAACTAATAATTAGCGTTAATAGTGATCTATCAGCGCCATTATTCGACGAAAATGTCGGTACTGTTTTAACATATAATACTAATGAAGACATCCCGAATTTCCCGCTTACAAATAATACAAAATATTATTGGCAGGTTATTGCTTTAGATGGTAATAGTGATCCAATTTATGAATCCGAAGTTAATTTTTTCACGACAGTTACAAATATTAATATAAGCTTGTATAATCCTGGTGACCAAATACAATTGTATGCTTATGATCCGGCAATGTTTACTTGGGGAATAAGCCAAACACAAGGTTCGCTAAAATATTATCTTCAGATTAAAGCTGCCGGTACAGCTCCAACAACTGCAGAATGGTTTGCAGATGTAGATGCTGAAATTACAACACCGGGAAGTATTGACTTTTTCTATGATCATCAATCCAATTCTTGGAGAAATGTAAACGGATTAACCGGCGGTACAAGATATTATTGGAGAGTAGTTGCATATTATGATGACGGCTCAACTCCAAACGCTTTTGACCACGAAGACAGAGTTGTGAAGTATTCACAAGTATTTTATTTTGATACACAAGGAGGCGCAGTAAAAGCGTATCCATCGTGGCCAACAGGCGGAGCAACAATATATTATTTAGACCCTACATTTTATTGGTACACAATGCAATGGGAACCGGGAGCTACATTTGAAGTAATATATTCGGATGATTCGACAGAAGTCGGAGGTGTTTTGTCAAATCCGTTGGCTACAATTAGTGCCGGTTCAAACATGTATGTTTATATCGGGACTGATTTAGACCCATCTACGCAATATTACTGGCAAGTAGAAACAACATATGGAGTAGAGACAAACTATTCATCAATAGCAACCTTTACGACATATGACGCACCGGGTTTAGTTCCTACAGCAGCAAATCCATCTTATCCAACCGGGGGATTAGAGATATACACAACAGCACCATATTTCTATTGGTGGATAGGAGCAATGAATATAGATGTTAATTTTGAAGTAGAGGTAAGTACAGACAATACATTTGGAACAATTGATTTCACATTTGGACCAACAACTGACTTATATGTTCAGGGAAGCGGATTAATACCTGGAGAATATTATTATTGGCGAGTAAAATCATCTAAGATTGGTTATGCTGATGTTTATTCAACAACTGCAGAATTCAGTGTTACAGGTGGTTTAAATAGTTATCCGGTAGCTAATTGGCCGGTAGGGAATCCGACTTTGTATACAAACACTCCAACATTATCTTGGTATATGGAAGGTTCTACTTTGGGTTGGTTCCATTATAAAGTTGTTTGGTCTAAAAAAGATAAAACACCTGCACAATGGCTAGCTCAAGTATTGGCTAATGATTCTATCTATGTAACATCAGATATGAATGAGACCTTCTACACCTTTACCAGCCCGTTAGAATATGGTGAGACTTATTATTGGGCAGTAGCTGCACATGATCACCCCGCAGGACCATATTCAGATTTTGCTGAAGGAAGTTTCACAATAGCCGGAAACGATGCAAATATATTATTGACGAACCCGGCAAATAACAGCATAATATTGACGAAGTCGCCGACATTTTACTGGTATGTAACCGGGTCTATGCTGGGAGTAACCCATTTCCGAGTAACCTATAGTAACACCGAGTTATTCAATGCAAACGTAGAGACAGTAGTTACAACGACGACCAGTGCGACAGTAAACGGACCGTTAACCGAAGGAGCTACATATTGGTGGTATGTAGAGTTATCGTATGATGGAGGAGGAACATGGGAGAATCCGTCATCTGTATGGAAGTTCACAGTAGATGCCGGAGCAAGTGCGGTAATGCCGTTAGTCGGTTCACCAGCCAGAGGAGTATCGATAGGAACAAATAGTCCAACGTTATCTTGGTATTTACCGACTCAGTCACAATCAGCCCTCTCGTACGAAGTTGAGTTATCAAATAGTCCGGACTTTAGCAATGCAACGAAGTATGACAACATAGCGCAGTTAAATTCACAAGTTACGGATTTGACAGAGGGTGAATACTACTGGCGAGTAAGAAGTAAGACAAGCGGCAGTACATCGAATTACTCAAACACAGGTAATTTTAAGGTAGGGTCAGTAACCAGTTTAGAGGGTGAAGAAGAACTACCTCTAAGTTACAGTATAGACCAGAATTATCCGAACCCGTTCAACCCGACAACAACAATAAATTATTCGTTACCGGAAGCGAACTTTGTAACGATAAAGATATACAATATGTTGGGACAGGAAGTAAAGACATTGTTAAGCGAAGAAGTAAAAGCAGGCAGACACAATGTAAATTGGAACGGAGAAAATAATTACGGAAGTAAAGTATCGAGCGGGACATATATATATAGAATCACGGCAGGCGAATTTGTGCAAGCGAAGAAGATGATTCTTCTTAAATAATACTACTTATTTTTTGTAAAATTTAAGTGCGGTCAGCGAGCCGCACAAATTAATAATGAATAAAAAAATTGAAAAAGAGAGGAAAATAAAATGAGAAAGCTTGCACTAACAATATACATGTTTGCATGGGCGGTAGTAATAACACTTTCGCTTATCGCATGTCAATCCGCATTCTTTTAGACAAAGTAAGTAATAATTACTAAATAGATTTCAATAAGGCTGCTCAGAGTTGGGCAGCCTTTTTTTGTATATATCGTGGAAGTGAGCCACGGCACATTTAGTCCCTTGCATCTAATGAAATAATTTTGCTTCTTGGACTGAAGAAATAAAGAAAATGTATATAACTGGTAATAAGATATAATATCTAAAAAAATTATTGACTTATATAAAAATACCTCTTATATTTTATCACCAGCCAAAAAAGAATTATCTTCTTTCTCAATATTCAAGAGAAATTGAATCTGTTTTGAGGGAAACAGAATTTATAATTTATAAATATTGAAACCCAGCCAAAGTTTATTTTATTCACAAAGCATGAGGGTGCTTTTATGAAAAAACTAATTACGTTACTGGCTAGTTTGCTTTTGTTTACTAGCTTTATATACGGTCAATCACCTGTAGGACCTAATATTCAAATTAGCGGAACAGTCGACATTCCTGCTGGTCTTGACCCGGGGACTCTTACCGATGCAACAGCTTATGATATCTTTTTAATAGAGGATCCCGGAGGAACTCCTTCTCATATTCAAACATTAGATTTTACATATGATAATCTAAACGGCAATTCAATTCCTTTCTTTGCCAATTTAGATTATAGTACATCATATTCATGGGCGGTTCAAATTGATGGATACGTCTATACTTCATATGCGCAATATCAATCTGATGCACTTTATGGAGAGTATTTGTTTTCAACAATTGATCAGCTTACAGCTGCTTCTAATTTAGCTCCGGATGGATTAGCCGACCAAACATTGACACCAACTTTAACATGGGATCCAGCTACTGGAGGTACCATTCCTTATACTTACACTATCAATATTTACGATGATGCATTGTTATCATCCTTAGTATGGGATGGAGTATTAAACAGTGGTGATCCGGTTCCCGGCGGAGAATTAGATTACAATACTAATTATTGGTGGGAAGTTGTAACTGATGATGACTCTGATCCCGCACAACAAGAAACTTCAGCTGATGCTCAGTTTAAAACTGGTTTCCCAATTTTATCACTTGACTCTCCCGCAGACGGTTTTAGCTCGTCAGATAGAACACCGACACTTACATGGAGTACTTCTGCAGCGGTTTCAAATGTAACTTATACATTGGATGTATCAGGTAATAATGGTTTTGCATATAATAATACCGAAACAAGTCCTTATACTTTCCCGGCAGATTTAGATTATGGAACTTATACCTGGGATGTAACAATTGATGATACCAATACTCCGTTAGATAATACACCTGCTACTTCATCAAACGGTCCTTGGACATTTGATGTAGTACCGACACTTGTTTCTCCTGTTAATTCAATTACTGGAGTTTCAATTAAACCTACTGTTGAGTGGATTGATGGTGGAGCAGACGCATACAGAATTCAAATTGCTACCTCAACTGATTTTGTTGGTGATTTAGTTTTGGAACATTCTGTACTAGCCGGAAATGACAGTTATAAATTTACCGGCTACTTTCATCCAGAAATTCCTCTTAATAATAATACTAAATATTATTGGAGAGTAATTGCAGAGGTCGGTGCTTTTGACTATCCTTCTGAGGCATGGTACTTTACGACAGTTGCTAATGTTACTGTTAACTTATGGAACCCTGGTGATGGTGTGGAATTATATCTTTATGATCCTACTACGTTTACATGGGGACTTAATCAAGCAGTTGGTTCGCTGAAGTTTTTCCTACAAGTTATTGAACAGCCATTAGCTCCGGATTACGTTCAATGGGCAAGTTTTGAGATTACAGCTGCGCAAGGTGCAAACCCAGTTTTATGGTTCGATAATCTTACTGATTTGTATAAAGCAGTAAATGGATTATCCGGCGGATCGAAATTTTACTGGAGAGTATGTGCATATTACGATGACGGCTCAACACCGGGAGAATTTGATTTTGATGACAGAGTCGTGAAATATTCAACTGTATTTTCTTTTACCACAAAAGGCGGCGCAGTAAAAGCATACCCATCATACCCAACAGGCGGTTTGGAGATTTATTATTTAGACCCAACATTCTATTGGTACACAATGCAATGGGAACCGGGAGCTACATTTGAAGTAATATATTCGGATGATCCGACAGAAGTCGGAGGTGTTTTGTCAAATCCGTTGGCTACAATTAGTGCCGGTTCAAACATGTATGTTTATATCGGGACTGATTTAGACCCATCAACAACATATTATTGGCAAGTAAGAACAACATACGGCTTAGAGACTAATTATTCATCAATAGCTTCATTTAAAACATATGATGCACCGGGTTTAGTTCCTACAGCAGCAAATCCGTCTTATCCAACCGGTGGGTTAGAGATATATACAACCGCACCAACATTTTATTGGTGGATAGGAGCAATGAATGTTGATGTTAACTTTACAGTAGAGTTGAGTACTGACGGCGGAACAACATGGCCAACAACATTTGGACCCACTACAGATACATATATTCAAGGTAGTGGATTATTACCTGGCCAATCATATTTATGGCGAGTTAGATCATCAAAAGCTCCGCATGCTGACGTTTTATCAACTACTGCAGAATTCAGTGTAGCCGGTGGTCTTAGCAGTTCAGTAGTTTTAAGCTGGCCTGTTGGAAATCCCACAGTCTATTCTGCAACACCAACCTTAAGTTGGTATGTTGACGGCTCAACACTTGGCTGGGATTCATTCATAGTACGTTGGCAGAAAGGATCAAATTCCGGTAATTGGGCAACTACTTATGACGGCAGTTACACAACTTCAGACATCAATGAAACCTTCTACACCTTTACCAGTCCGTTAGAATATGGTGAGACTTATTACTGGGCAGTAGCTCTTTATGATGGAGTTACTCCACCAACGCATGGAGATTATTCATTTAGTTCATTCACAATAGCCGGAAACGATGCAAATATATTATTGACGAACCCGGCAAATAACAGCATAATATTAACGAAGTCGCCGACATTTTACTGGTATGTAACCGGATCTATGCTGGGAGTAACTCATTTTAGAGTAACCTATAGTAACACCGAGTTATTCAATGCAAACGTAGAGACAGTAGTTACAACGACGACAAGTGCGACAGTAAACGGACCGTTAACCGAAGGAGCTACATATTGGTGGTATGTAGAGTTATCCTATGATGGAGGAGGAACATGGGAGAATCCGTCATCAGTATGGAAGTTCACAGTAGATGCCGGAGCAAGTGCGGTAATGCCGTTAGTCGGTTCACCAGCCAGAGGAGTAACGATAGGAACAAATAGTCCGACGTTATCGTGGTATTTACCGACTCAGTCACAATCAGCCCTCTCGTACGAAGTTGAGTTATCAAATAGTCCGGACTTTAGCAATGCAACGAAGTATGACAATATAGCGCAGTTAAATTCACAAGTTACGGATTTGACAGAGGGTGAATATTACTGGCGAGTAAGAAGTAAGACAAGCGGCAGTACATCGATTTACTCAAACACAGGTAATTTTAAGGTAGGGTCGGTCACCAGCGTAGAGGGTGAAGAAGAACTACCTCTAAGTTACAGTATAGACCAGAATTATCCGAACCCGTTCAACCCGACAACAACAATAAATTATTCGTTACCGGAAGCAAACTTTGTAACGATAAAGATATACAATATGTTGGGACAAGAAGTAAAGACATTGATAAGCGAAGAAGTAAAAGCAGGTAGACACAATGTAAATTGGAACGGAGATAATAATTACGGAATGAAAGTATCGAGCGGGACATATATATATAGAATCACGGCAGGCGAATTTGTGCAAGCAAAGAAGATGATTCTTCTTAAATAATACTACTTATTTTTTGTAAAATTTAAGTGCGGTCAGCGAGCCGCACAAATTAATAATGAATAAAAAAATTGAAAAAGAGAGGAAAATAAAATGAGAAAGCTTGCACTAACAATATACATGTTTGCATGGGCGGTAGTAATAACACTTTCGCTTATCGCATGTCAATCCGCATTCTTTTAGTAAAAAGTAAGAAAAAATTACTAAATAAATAAGAAAGGCTGCTCGGATGGGCAGCCTTTTTTTTTATCTGTTGAGCGAGCATCCTGGTCGCTCACTTGTTTAGTTCACAATAGCAAAATTGTTTAGTTACAATTATTTTATTTAATGCGACGAAGGATCGTCGCTTTACAATTTTAGCTGTAATGCGAGCATCCTTGCTCGCGTATATATTAGCGAATTCGCGGCTAAAAAGAGCTGCGTTTTAAGTGCAATGTTTTTATTAGTTCAATCCAAAAGCAAAAGCGTAAGCCTATAATTCTTTAATTAGCTACATAAAAAAGCGACGAAGGTCGTCAGATTTCGACTCTGTCGAGATCGTCGTTTTACAAATGTTTATTCTAAAAAAGCGACGAAGGATCGTCGCTTTACATTCAATTATTCAATGACTGCTAAAATATCCGAACGTTGAATTATTTTATAATCTTTTCCTTCAATGGCAATTTCTTCACCGCCGTATTTTGCATAAAGAACTTTATCGCCGACTTTAATCTTCTCCTGCAAATCTTCATCGGTTCCAACTGCAACGACAGTACCGATAATCGGTTTTTCTTTTGCAGAATCCGGTATAATAATACCGCTTGCTGTTTTTGATTCTTGTTCCATCGGTTCTATAAGAACGCGATCATCCATTGGTTTTACTTTCATTTTAATTCTCCTTTATAGATTTAACATTTTGTCAATTTTGTTTTTATCAAAACCTACGATTGGTCTATTATTGATTAGAATAACCGGTACACCCGTCTGACCTGTTCTTCTTTGCATATCAATTGCCGCTTTTTGGTCTTTTGAAACATCAACATCGGCAAAACGAATTTTATTTTCTCTGAAATACCTTTTTGCATTATTACAAAAACTGCATGTTGGTGTAGAGAACATAATAACTTTAGGTTGTGACATAAATTCTCTCCAAATTTTCTATCATTTGATGCAGAAGTATTTGGAAAAGATTCACAAAAAGTGGAAGAATCATATTAAATCTGTTATTTTTTAAGGTATTTTAATCAACAAATCTTACAAAAAGCATCGGAGGGGGAATGCACAAAATCATTCAATTCTCAATAGTAATTTTATTAGTTTCATTAATAGTGTATGCTTCTGCTGAAGAAAAAGTGTTTCCGTATGAAGTTCATGAAACTATTCTTGAAAATGGATTAACGGTTATACTGGTTCCTATGGATAGTCCGGGACTTGTTTCTTATCATAGTGTTGTAAGAACAGGTAGCCGCGATGAATGGGAACCGGGCAAATCCGGCTTTGCTCACTTCTTTGAACATATGATGTTTAGAGGAACCGAAAAATATCCCGGACCAATTTATGACAGTCTTATTACGAGTATTGGTGCTGATGCAAATGCATATACAACTAATGACCGGACTGTATATCATCTTAATTTTGCATCGGAAGATCTTGAAAAAGTAATTGAATTAGAATCAGACCGATTTCAAAACCTTAAATATTCATTACAGGATTTTCAAACAGAAGCAGGTGCCGTATACGGTGAATATCGTAAAAGTATTACAAGTCCTTGGTCTGTAGGTTTTGAAAAAATGTATGATATGGCGTTTGATAAACATACTTATAAACATACAACAATCGGTTTTGAAAGAGATATTATACAGATGCCGAATCAATATGATTACAGTATTTCTTTCTTCAATAGATATTACAGACCGGATAACATTGTTGTTTTAATAGTAGGTGATATTGAACCTAACAATACATTGAAACTTGTTAAACAGTATTACGAAAATTGGAAAGAAGGTTATGTCCCTCCACAAATCACTCCTGAGCCAGAACAAAAAGGGGAGAGAAGAGAATATGTTAAGTTTGACGGCAAAACATTACCAATAATAATGATTGCTTTTAAAGGCGATGCATTTGATGTGAATAATAAAAATGTTTTAGCCTCCTATCTGCTTGAAGAACTTGCCTTTGGTTCAACAAGTGATATATACAAACAGTTGGTATTAAACGAGCAAAAGGTTCAATTTATTTCTGCAGGTTTTAATTTTTCACGTGATCCGGGGCTACTATCTATTTATTCAATGATCAAAAATCCAAGCGATATTCCCTACGTTGAAAATCAGGTTTATAATGTATTGGATAAATTTAAAAATGAACTAGTTGATGAAGAGAAATTGGAGAAATTAAAAAAACGTACTAAATACCAATTCTTAATGAGGTTGGATAATCCTAAAAGTGTTGCTTCTTCGCTGCCAATGTTTTTAACCTATGAACCAACTGTTGATTTAGTTGACGAATTGTTCAGTAATATTATGAAATTAACACCGGAGGATATTAAAGAAGCTGCTAATCATTATTTTCAAAAAGATAAACGAAATGTGATAATAGTTGAGGGGGTGAAATAATGAAAAGAATTATCATTCTTATATTAAGTTTTATTCTTATTGTCTTATTATCCAATTGTTCAAATAGCTTGGATGAAAAAGTTGTTCAACTACATGTAAAAAATGATCCGACAGTTTCATTCAGAATTTGGTTCAAAGTCGGGTCTCAAAATGACCCTGTTGGTAAAGAAGGTTTAGCATCTCTAACCGCTAATTTACTTTCTCAAGGTGCGACAAAAAATAATTCTTATGAAGAAATTCTAGAAAAATTATTTCCGTTAGCTGCTTGGTATAGCTGTAATGCTTCAACCGAAATGACAATATTTTCCGGAAGAACTCATCTAGATAACATTAATGAATTTTATTCGCTATTTATTGATGGTATTCTAAATCCGGCATTTGAAGAATCTGATTTCAATCGATTGAAAGACCAAGCTCTCAACTACCTTAAAACAAATCTGAAGTATTCCAGTGATGAAGAACTTGGAAAAGCTGTTTTATACAATGATATTTTTGAAGGAACTCCTTACGGGCATATAACTACGGGAACTATCACAGGATTAGAAAATATCACTCTTGAAGACGTAAAGGATTTTTATAAAAAATACTATACTCGTGATAATTATGTTATCGGGATCGGCGGCGGATATGAAAATGATCTGCTCAATACTCTAATAAAAGATTTAGATAAATTACCGGAAGGTAAAGTTCAGTCAATTCCTACTCCGAGTCCTAAAGTTGTTGACGGATTTGAATTAACTATAGTTGAAAAGAATGCTCCGGCAACTGCAGTTTCGATGGGTTTTCCGATTGATATTCTAAGAGGCTCTAAGGAATGGTATGCTTTAGCCATAGCTAATTCTTGGTTCGGAGAACACCGCAATTCAAGTTCTCATTTGTATCAAGTTATTCGTGAAGCCAGAGGATTAAATTACGGTGATTACAGTTATATTGAAAATTTTCCGAACGGCGGTTCTCGCCAGATGCCCCCTACAAACGTTTCAAGAAGGCAACAGATTTTTGAAATATGGATTAGACCTGTCCCGAATGAAACTAGACATTTCTCGCTTCGTGCTGCAATAAGAGAATTAAAGTTACTTGTGGATAACGGTTTAACAGAAAACCAATTTGAATTGACAAGAAACTTTTTGAAAAAATATGTTCTTCATTATGCACCGACTACAATGGATAGATTGGGTTATGTAGTAGACGATAAATTCTATAAAATTGACGGAAGTCATCTGGAAAGATTTAGAACAATGATGGATAAGATAACATTGGAAGATGTTAATAATGCTGTTAAAAAATATCTTCAGTATGAAAATATGAAGATTGCCGTTGTAACAAATAATGCGGAAGAGTTCAAATATAACCTGGTAAACAATGTTGAATCTCCAATCGAATATTCGTCTCCAAAACCACAAGAAGTTTACGATGAAGATGAATTTATAAAAATCTTTAACCTACCGATAAGCGAAGAGAAAGTAAAAATAATTCCAGTTGAAGAATTATTTAAGTAAGAAATATTTGTGAGCGGCACTTGTTGCCGCTCTTTTAATAATCTCTATAATTTTGGTAAAAAAATCTATTTCTAAGGGAAATCGAAAATATTTACACTAAGTCCCATTTTATTTATATTCGGTGCAATATTTATTAACAATTTGGTAAATCAATGGCAAAAAATTATGTATCAAACAAAGATGAAACAGTAAGAATGTTTGAGAATGATTTTTTGGAAGCCCTTTCAAAGGTGCATTGGACTATTCCACTTTGGTTGTATGTGCCGGTCGTACTTTTCTTTTTATACAGAAGCTTATTCACTTTTGAACTGACGATAGGCAATGTTATTTTATATTTTGCAATTGGACTTTTTATTTGGACTTTTACCGAGTACTTCCTTCATAGATTTATCTTCCATTATAATGCTAAAAACAAATTCGGTAATAGAATTCACTTTATTTTCCATGGTGTCCATCATGATTTCCCTAAAGATTCTAAAAGGTTAGTAATGCCTCCTTCGGTATCAATTCCTTTGGCTGTAATTTTTTATGTATTATTTTTTTATATTTTAGGACCGGTATTAATCTCGCCGTTTTTTGCCGGTTTTATTGTCGGTTATATATTTTATGATATTACCCATTATGCAATCCATCATTTTAATATGAAAAATAAATTTTGGCTTGCAATAAAAAATCATCATATGCTTCACCATTACAAACATTCTGACAAAGGATTTGGTGTTAGTCAACCAGCGTGGGATCATGTGTTCGGTACCACATTCCCGGAAGAAAAAAACGAAAAATAAGAACTTACTGATTTTTTATGTTTATAAATCATATGAAAATATTCATTGAAAAAACGAAGTTGATCCTCGTATTTTTTTTATTGACGGTAATTGTTTTAGATGCTCAAGTTTATATAAGAGCTAATCAAATTGGTTATCTTCCTAATGATTCTAAAACTGCTGTCATTCTTTCTAAGACAGATTTAGAGGGAAGAGAATTTGTTGTTAAAAATCTAAATGGAAAAATTTCCGATAGAGGATTAATCAAATCTTCCAGCGGTGAGTATGGTAAATTTACCTTCTCCTACAAAATTGATTTTTCTACAATTAGGCAAAATGATACTTATTACATACAAGTAGCTGATTGTAAGTCAACAAAATTTCAAATTGCAGATAACCTTTTCAATAATGTCGTCGATTCATTAATTACTTTTTACCGGATTCAAAGATGCGGTTATACTTCACCAATCGGACACGATATTTGTCATATTGCAGATGCAACAAGCATAATTGAAAACGGAATAGAAATTAACAAAAGAATAGATCTTACCGGTGGTTGGCATGATGCAGGTGATTATACAAAATTTCTTAATACAACTGCATTTACAACTTATTTGATGCTGTTCGCATATGAATTTGATCCTATCAAATTTGGATTTGATAACAATAATAATAATGTACCCGATATACTTGAAGAAGCAAAGATCGGTCTGGATTGGTTAATCAGAGCATCATATAATTCCAAATTTGTTACACAAGTTCAGAACGAAGAAGACCAGAATGTTGGATGGCGAATGCCGGAAGATGATCCGCTTCAATTTAATAGACCGGCTTTTGTTGGAATTGGAAAGAATCTTATCGGAATTTATGTTGCTACGCTTTCGTTAGCTCATCGTATTTGGAAAGAAACTCTTCGTTATGATCAGTTTGCAGATAAATGTTTAACTATTGCCGAAAATTATTACTCAATTCGACATAATGCAAAAGATGTTGCAAATGAAGGAACAGGTGCCTATGTTGATAAAAGTTACGAAGGAAAAATGGCGCTTGGAGCAATAGAATTATATTTATCAACAAACAGAAACTCATTGTTAAATGATGCTAAAACTTATGCTGATTCTGCCAAATCAGATTACTGGTGGAGTTGGGGAGATATGAATGCACTGGCACATTATAAACTCTCATTTTTCGATAAAAAATATGTCAATTATTTGAAAAATAATTTAGAGCATTTCTTAGAAACCAGTTCTAATTCTCCTTTCGAAATGGGAGTTGAAGTTTCATGGGGGTCGAACAACGCTTTGTTAGGAATTGTATTACAAAATATTCTTTACGAGAAAGTCTCTGATGATAGATCTTTTAATGCATTGGCAATTATTCAAAGAGATTTTATATTAGGCAGAAATCCTTGGGGAGTAGTATTTATTTCAAGATTTGGTGAAACTTATACAAAAAATTTTCATCATCAGATTGCTCATTTTAACGGAGGGCAGTTAACCGGAGCTTTATCAGCCGGACCAATTCCAAGAAAACTACTTGGTGAGTATAGTATTAAATTTGAAAAACTCGATCGTTTCTATGAATTTCAAACTGAGGAAATAGTTTATATTGATGACAGAATGGATTATATTTCGAATGAACCGACAATTTCATCTAATGCTACCGCTTTGTTCGTTTTTGGCTTTTTTTCGAAAAGATGATGACTTGTATTATTATGAATCATTACCGTGATTTAGTCTCATTTTTAGATTTTCTTGTTTTCAAAAATTACTATTATTCCTCAAAATGTTGATTTTTTATGGCATTATCATTGTCTAAGAATAGTAGTAAATAGAGGTTAATATGAGTTCTAGTATCCGATTAATATCGTCCGGTTTTAACTTTTTAGATAAAAAATGGGGTGGAATATATAGAGGCGGAAGTTATCTTCTTGTCGGTCCTCGTAAATCTGGAAGGACATTGCTTGGTTTGCAATTCGCTCTCGAGGCAGCAAAATCGCAAGAAGTTTGTCTGTTTTTCACAACCATGAGACCCAAAGATTTGATGATTCAAGCTGCATCTTTGAATTTTGATATACAATCATATATGAATCAAAATCTTATTATTGTTGTTAGAGTTGCTCCTCCCAATGATATTTACGAAATGCCGAATAAAGATGAATACCTTTTAGAGTATATGAATGATATCATAACTGTCGTTAATCAATATAATCCGCAAAGAATCATTTTTGATGAATTAACACCGTTTATTGGATTTAACAATCTCGAAGTTTTGAAGGATGGTTTCTTAAGAACTCTTGAACACATTGAAGAAAGAGATGTAAGCAGCCTTTTTATAATCGGAGAACCCGCAACAGAAAAAGCTGAAGAAATAGTTGACTCGGTTGCTCAATATGTTACTGGATTGATCTACTTTAGAAAAGTTATTAAAAAACTCGAAGACCGCTTTCAGGGAGGAGAAGTAATTATAAGTCCAAATGTTGGTCATACAGAAGGACAATTTAGTTCGGAATATAAGATTGAACCATATAAAGGTGTAACAACTGATTTCGTAAAGAAAGAAAAAGCAGAAGTTATTTACGAAAAAACAAAAGAAATTCATACGCCGTCAGTCCCTCATGTATCGAAAAAAAATGGAAACAGCTATAGAAATAAAGAAATTAGTTATTATTCCAATGTATATAATTACAACGATTTTCAATTGATTGTTAATAACCAAATTGCACTTTATAAAAGTACAGGTCAAACATTTAATTTAGTCTCGTTTAAACTAGATCCCGTGGCTGATGTAAAAGGTTTATTGACATTAAATCAATTGCAGAATGCTATTAGACTTGCCAGCGATAAAAAAGATAAAATATGCGTAATCGACGGTAAAGTACTGGTGCTTCTTGTTAAAAGCAGTTCCAAGAATGTTATTAGCTATATCCAGAATGTTCAAAGTAATTTACCAAGTACGGATATGGATTATATTAATGCAATTCAAGAATTTATTTCTATATATAGTATTGAAATTGAAGAAAATATTGACAACGCGGATACATTAATTAAGTATGCACTTGAAGCAGATAGAACTTCAGGAAACATGTATACACCACTCACAAAATATAATGAGTGATGAACTTTAGTTCAAAAATACTCATCTTATTTCTCCTTATAATAGTTGTTCCACAACTCTTTGCTCAAAACTCTTCGGAAGAATTGAAAAGGAGAGCTTTAGTACATATGCAAGCCGGAAGGTACGGCGAAGCTATTGACCAACTAAATAAGTATATATCGCAAAATGCAAGAGAAGCTGAAGGATATAACCTTAGAGGATTATGTTACGAGCAGCGTGAGCAGTATCAGCTTTCAGTTCTCGATTTAAGAAGAGCAACTAGGTTGGATGCAGTTAATCAAGAATATAAAAGAAATCTTGAGAGAGTCTTAAGCACGTGGCATAAATTACTCTATGAACGAATTGAAGGATATAAAAGAGAACTTGCAGTTGATCCTAATAATCCGTTTAACTATTTGGAAATCGGAAAATCTTACAGATGGCTGGAAGAATGGGCAATTGCAGAAATTTGGTACGATCAATATTTAGAACGAGATGAAGATGCTTCTCCGGATGAAATTATTCGTTATACCGAAATATTATCTCATACTGGTTCAATTAGAAAAGGTGAAATTAAATTAGCTCGATGGGTAGAAAAACACCCTGATGACTGGCGGCTTTGGAGCAGGTACGGATATTTTACAATGTGGTTAGGTAATTATAGCAATGCCGAACGCGCATTTAGAACTGCATTGAGTTTCAAACCATTCTTTAAAGAAGCCGAAGATGGATTGGACTTAGCTTTGAGACAAGGTTATTTAACTCTTCAAACACCAAGATCATTTGAAAGAGAGGAATATCCTATCGATAGATACTATCGACTGCTTAGAAATAACCCGAATGATGAAGGTACTCGTTTCAATTTAATAGATTATTTGTTGCAGGAAAAACGATACGAAGAAGCTTTTCAACAATTACAATACTTAGCTCCCAATCATGAGGGAACTACAAGATTCGAAGAATTGAAGGAAAGCATTATTACTAAACGCCAAGAATTTTATGAAGCAAAGATTGATTCAGCATTAACCATCTTAAAAGAAGACCCTAATAATAGGGAAGCATTACTTAGAATGGTCGACTATTATTCCAACCTTGATGATTTTGATGTTGTTGAAGAACTATTAACCGAATATCTTGAGCTAAATCCGGAAGATGAGGAATTCAGATTTAGACTTGCTAAAATTTACGCTTATCAAAGAAAATTATCCGAATCATATACAGAAGCTAACCGTGTATTAGAGAAGAACCCCAACAATGTTGATTATCTACTGTTAGCCGGTCAAGTTGCCGTTTGGGATAATGTAGACCTAGAATTAGCGGAATCTCGCTTAGAAAGAGTTGTACAATCTCAACCTAATAATATAAATGCAATTATTGCCCTTGGCACATTAAATTTTCAGCAAGGCGAATTCCTTACGGCACAAAATTATAACGAAAGAGCAGCACAGATTGATCCGGATAATCCTGATGCACAGCAGTTAAATTCTATGTTAGAATTTCATTTTATTAGGGAAGAAGAAAATAGAAAACTTGAAAGGTTGGAAGAGGGAAGAACTCTTGCTATGAATGGAAGATATGATGAAGCTATTCCATATTATGAACAATATTTTCTTGAAGCTATTCCTACTTCTGACTTAAAATATGAACTTGCAGATGTCTATGTCGGAGCCGAAAGATATTATGATGCTATTGATATGTACGATCAAGCTCTAAATGATGATTACGATTTGGAAATGGATAAACTTAGAGCCAAAGTTATTTATTGGAGCGGTGATTCACAAAAAGCGCTTCAAGAGTTTACCAGGCTTTCTGATGAAGACCCTTATGATATGGAAGTTCAACTTTATTTGGGTGATAGTTATTCACAAATGGAGATGTACGATAGTGCAAGAGTTGTTTACAATTATATGCTGGATAATGATCCGTCCGAACCGAAAATAATTCAAGAAAGAATTGGGTGGCTTCCTGTTAGACCTGAGGATGAAAGTTTTTTAACTAAAGGGTTTAGATATATTGGTGGTTATTTATTTTCTTACATGGTGGTCCAACCCGTAGCGTATTTCTTTGCCGATGATCTGGATTTTCGTTACAGGTATTGGGGCGGTAATCTTGAAACCGGATTACTTCCATATATAAGCGGTGGATTAAGCTGGATACGCGGTAATTTATCCAATGAGTTTGGTGGTTTTCAGTATACCACTTTTAAAGGAAATTTATTTATTAGACCTCAAGACAATCTTATTTTCAGATTTAGTTATGGCGAAATGTATTCACCGGGGATTGTCAAATCTCCTGTTTTTGAGGCAGGTGTAAAATTTGATTATAAACATAGAGACGGATATAAGTACAGTTTTGATCTTTTTTATACTCGAAGTGATGCATCTACATTATTGTATTCTCCCGGACTTGTTTTTACACGTCTTACCGGCGAACTTGGATCTTTGAACGCTTATTACAATTTTGAAACTAATGTGAATCTTGAAATTCTATACCAACTTATTCGTACAAAAGAGGGAACTACAATTTTAGGTAATACTATTACACCATTACAAGAAAATATTGGAAATAATTTTATTGGTAGAATCAGTAGAAACTTTTATCCAAATCTCGAAGTTGGTTATGAATACTTTTTCTCAGACTTCAAATATACATTGCCAATTTACTACTCACCGCAAGATTTTTACCAGCATAGCATCTTTGCAAGGTGGTTAGTTTATTTAGATGAAAGATGGGAAATAAAATTAGCCGGAAAAATAGGTTATATACCTAAAAACGATTACTTGTTGAGAGAATTGTCAACGAATGTTTATTTTACGGTTATTGAATCATTTAGAATTGCTCTCACCGGGTTCTTAAGCAATACATTCAGAGAACAGTCCGGATACTCCTCGGCTTCACTTTCAATTAGTGCTTTATGGTCCATTTTCTGATTTCAAATCTTTACTTTTGTTTGAAGAAATCAGTATTTCCTTAAGGCTTACTTTAATGAGTATCTATTAAGTTATTTTGTTGCAATGATTTAATTTATAAGTTATATTGCTAACAAATGTGTACAAAATTGAGGCATTATAAAAATATTGTACTTAATTGGAACAAATTGAACTTATAAAAAATGGGATAACAGCTCAAAATATCAACATTCTCTGGCACTCGATTTGTTTTATTTTTATTGCAAAAAAGCATAAAATAAATGATGGAACAAAAATTACAAAAATATAAAATTGCACTTGATAATCGTGAACGAAAAGAACCAAAGCGTAATGAAGGGAAAGAAAAATTACGAGTAATTTTTCTTACCGGTCTTACCTCACTTTTTTTAATTATAATTATACTTGTTACGTTACCATTAACAGTTTTAACTTGGAGCGGACTTTTCGTTTACTCATCAATTGTTGCATTGGTAATTTTCTTATTCGTTCTTTTATTCCGATACTTTTCTATTCTTGTTATGGCATATCTATATCTCACCAAATATACTGTTGAAAGTAAAGAGGGGTATTATCCGTTTATTTCTATAATTGTCCCGGTATTTAACGAAGGCAAAATATTACGTAATTCGATAGAGTCACTTCTTGATATAGAATATCCTAACTATGAAATAATTATTGTAAATGATGGTTCAACAGATAATACCGCAAAAGTTGCAGAAGAAGTTGTTGGTTATCAACAGGGAAGAACAGCATTGGTAAAAGTTAGTTTAATCAATAAACCAAATGGTGGGAAATCCAAAGCTCTTAATGCCGGAATTCAGTATTCGGAAGCTGAATTTGTTCTTTGCATGGATGGAGATTCACAACTATCCGCCAATACATTGAAAATGGGAATTAGACATTTTATTGACCCGAACGTCGGTGCTGTTGCCGGTAATGTAAAAGTAGAAAATAGAAAACGTATCTTAACTGATTTACAAGCGCTTGAATATGTTGAAGGTCTCAATATGCCTCGAAGCGCTCAGGGATTTATTAAGATGGTCAATATCATTCCCGGTCCTATAGGAATATTTAGGAAAAGTGCGTTAAGAGATGCAGGTTATTATTCAAGTGATACTTTTGCCGAAGATGCTGATATTACTCTGAAAATTCTTGAAAAGGGATGGAAGATTAACTATGAACCAAATGCAATGGCTTTTACTGAAGCACCGGTTAAACTTCATCAACTACTTAAGCAAAGATATCGTTGGACTCGCGGAATTTTACAAGCGATTCGTAAACATAAAAAACACATACTTAATCCGACAATAAATTTTAATAATACTTTGATTCTATGGTCAATGTTCTATGAAGCACTTTTATGGCCGGCAATGAATATATTTGCAAATTTATTCTTTATTGTAGCTGCATTTTACGGAATGTCGAGTTTGGTATTTTTCTGGTGGGTTGGAATTATGCTGCTTGATATGATGGCTGCTATTTATTGTATTGCCGCTGAAAGAGAAGAATTTAGGTTAGTTCCTTATTCAATATTTTACCGATTAATATTCATCTTATTAATCGACATTACAAAAGCTATGGCTACTGTTGAAGAGTTTCTTGGTATTAGTATGACTTGGGGTAAACTTGAGAGATCCGGAAGCAGTTCACAAACTGTGATTGCAAAATCACCATCGGTTGGTGTAAGAAATAAAAAAGTTTAATATTTATTTGGAGTAAATTATGGAATTAATTCCAATACTTTCTTTAATAGTTCTTGTTGCCACAATATCAACTTTTATTCTTGCTGTGGGAGCTTATATTCTTTATAAGGTCCGTGAACGTAAAGGTAAAGCAGCACAGGCACCGCAGCCTTCCAGTATACCGGCAGAACTTATTTCACCAACTCCTGTTATTGCCGAGCAGCATACCGGTGCAGGAATGAGAAGAACATACGAAGAACCTTATCCTACTAGAGATAGAGTTACAGAGTACCAAAGGAGTCCTATGTATGAACAACAAAGAGCTCAAGCTGGTCCTGAGATGAGACCGACATATGTTTCTTCTCCACCTCCTTCAACCGGATCAAGCGGCAGATACGCAACATCGGCTGAGGACAGATACTCTACTTCAGAACGAAAAAAGTTTATGCGATACACAAAAGATGGTTATGTTGAACCGACTAAAGAAATCGAAAAAAAGAAAAAAGAGGATCAACTTAAGTGGCGGTAAGAAGATCAAAATTAGGTCTTAGGGTTAATTACCTTATTATTTTTCTAAGCGGGCTAGTTTTATTGGCTGTAGCTATATTGATCTTTATGCTTGTTGTGAAAAATGTTTACGGTAATTATGAAGTCTCCGAAATTTTACCTTCTAAGAAAAACCTGAGTGTTTTTACATGGGATAAACAGAAAAAAGCCGCAATACTTTATTCCGAATATACTCAAAACATGCTTCCGCAAGGTAGTACTTGGATTAGTGATAATATCGATACTTGGGAAATATTTATTAAAGCATCTAAGATGAATTATGATATTATCAGCGACCAAATGATTGAGCTCGGAGAACATTTTGATTATCCGCTTATTATCCTTCCGGCAGCCAAATCTATGAGTGACAAACAACTTGTCCAAATTAAAAAATATCTTGAAAGAGGCGGAAGTATATTCGTTACAAGTGGAATTGCAACTTTCTCCGATGAAGCAAAGTGGAGAGGATGGGAATTTTTTACTGAAGTGTTTGGTATGAATTTTTACAAAGAAATTCATCCTCGTGATTTTGAGAGGAAGATTCATACCTTAAGAGGTAATCTGCCGCTTACTGCCGGTATACCTACAGGTTATTCACTTAAAATTGCTACATGGGATAGACCTATTTATGCCGAAGTTTTAGAACCGAGAACTACTCAAGTTAGCTTTTGGTATGATTTTATACGTGAAGCCGGACTGGTAATGGAAGAAATCAAAAGAAGTGCCGGAATAGCTTATGGTACTTATGGTAAAGGAAGATTTGTTTGGTTCGGTTTTGAATTGAATTCTGTTTTGGGCGAACAAGAAGATTATATCTATTTCGAAAAATTGTTTAACAACAGCATCAATTGGTTGACGTATAAACCTACTGCAAATATAAAAGATTGGCCGGCACCTTATGATGCTGCTATGATCCTTGTCCCGATTATAAATGAGCAACCTTATAATATTAATAATGTCTTACCAATTATAAACCGTCATAAACTTCCGGCATCGGTGTTTGTACGATCGCAAACTGCAATAACATATCCTTCATTAATTAAATCTATTGCCGGTAAAGTTGATTTGGGTGCCATTGTAGATATCGGTTTTCTTGAATCACCTTTTGATACATTAAATTCTCTTTATGATCAACAACTGCAATTTACAAATATGGGAATTGCAAAAGATACACTTGAATCAATTTCCGGAACAAGTGTAAACGGGTTGATGCCCGAATATGGTTATTTTGATGATAATACTATGGTTGGAATGGCTAGATACGGTTATAACTATATGGTAACTGATTCGCTAACAGATAGATCTGTACCTAAAACTGTATTTAGAAATGAACAACCAATGCTGATTTTTACTAAAACAGCACGCGATGATCGTAAGATAATTGGGGAGTATGGACTGAAAGAAAGATCTTTTCAACTTTACACTTACGAAGAAGATATAAATAGACTGTTGTTTGAAGGAGGATTATATATTTTAAAAGTCCATACTGATTTTCAACTCCAACCTCAGTATGTAGATGTTATAAATGATGTTGTGAAATACGCAAAACAAAATAATCTTTGGATAACATCTATCGATGAAATATTGTCATGGTGGAAAAGAAGAGGGAACATCGAGGTTAGATATGAATGGAGAAGTAAAAGAAGAATTAGTGTTGAAGTTACAAACCCGAGCGATGTTATTGTAGAAGAGTTTGTTGCTGAAGTTAATATTAATAAACCCGTTAGAAATGTTAATGTTAGCTCTGAAATAATAAATACGGATATCCCTGTTTATGAATTTGATAAAGAATCAAATGCACTTTACATGTATATCAAAAATCTAAAGCCAAATGAAACAAGAATATTTTTGATTGACTTTGAAAATATACTTCCATTGTAGACTTATTTTAAGAGTATGTGGTATTTATATATCGGTTAAGAAAATATTCATTAAATTACCGGTTTGAAAAACTAACCGGTAACCAACAAAATGATGAAAGTTAATTTAATCATTCTGCTTTCGACTCTATTAATGTTTTCATGTGTCGAAAACATTACTGAAACTCAGTCAACCAGACCAACTATTAGAATTATCAGCCCAACATCAGGTGATACTGTGCAAGTAGGAAGTAATAAAATATTTTATGAAGCATCTGATTATCCAGGAGGCGAAGGACTAGATCAATTTGAAGTAATTATTGAAAGTCAATCTGGTAGATTTGTCGAAGTTTTTGAAGCAACCGGAGGATCTAATACCGATATATATTTAAACGTCGACTCAACATTGTTGGGTACTAAAATTGATTATTTTGTTAATGTAAGAAACATTGCTGGTAAATACGGAACAAGTGAAGTTCAAAAAAATCTTCCTGTTGTAGAAACTTTAGAAGCACCACCTGCTCCAACTAATTTAGTTTTGACAAAAATATCTACAGGTTCTGTAAATCTATTTTGGGATGATAATGCCAAAACCGAGGATAATTATGAATTATGGAGGAGAGTCGGAACTAACGAAGAATATAATCTATACAGAACATTACCAAAAAATACAATCAGCTTTAACGACATTGGTCTTTCCGAACTCTTGACTTATTACTATAAAGTAAGAGCAATTAATAGATACGGAAATTCTGCCTTCAGTAATGAAGTTAGTACCACAGGGGGAGAAGCATTTAACTTGCAAGCACAAGCTTTAGGCGCAAGTCAAATCCTATTAACCTGGGAAAGCAATGAAGTAAATATACTTGGTTTTAGAATTCAACGAACCAATCCCAGCACCGGAAATTTTGAACAAGTTGCAGTGGTTGCTCCAACAGCAAGAGAATATACTGATAAAAGTTTATTGGCAAGTACAACATATTCATACAGAATTGCGTCATTTAATAGTACATCGCAAAGTGCTTGGTCAAATATCGCTACTGCAACAACTGCAGCGGCAGATGTACCTGCTCCTACTAATCTAATTGCACAATTTGATAATCAATTGAGGTTGATTGTTGTTAGGTGGACAGATAATACTAACCAGGAAGTAGGAACTTTTGTAGAACGAAGGGAAGGAAATACTGGAGATTTCGTTCAAGTAGGAAACACTGCAGCGGATGTTAATGTTTTTATGGATTCTAATTTCGTTGTCGGTACTACTTATTATTATCGAGCCCGTCATCTAACTGCACAAGGTTTTTACACGCCTTACAGTAATATAGATGATGTATTTGTTCCTGAACTTCCACCGGCGAAACCGACCACACTGCAAATTTATAACGTGCACGGTTCTGCAAATCAATTCTCGCTTGTTTGGAATGATAATTCTGACGACGAAGATGGTTTTACTGTATTCAGCAAAGTAGGAAGTTCGGGCAATTATTCTTCTTACGCTACTTACGGTCCTAAGGAGGGTAAAGGAGTTTATGGTATAACCGTAACTGTACCCGATCCTGTGAATAATGAATATTTCTTCAAGGTAAGAGCATTTAAAGGGAGTCTTAATTCCGATTTCTCAAATGAAGTAAGTACCCGCGGTCATACGGGCACAATAATATTATCAATACCGGCAGCATCGATTACTAGAAATACTGCTGTACTTCAATGGAATGATATTTTTGAAAATGAATTTGTTTATTTCATTGAACGTAAAAGAAATTCATTCCCGTCTGAAAATGAATTTTCTGTGGTTGGTACTATTGGAGGAGCTGTCGGTACCGGAGCTACTATTTTTTATACCGATACGAATTTAGATGCTAATACTCAATATACATTTAGAGTTAGGGCTTTACTTCATACACAACAGTACTCAAATTATTCTAACGAAGTTACAATTACGACACCGTTTAACTAATGACAATTGATAAAAACATATTAACTATTTTGGAGAATTTAATTCCTTTCCCAACATTTATCTTGGATGATGAAGGGCGTGTAATAGATTTTAATCAAAAAGGAAAAAAGTTTTTACCGGATGTAACTTTCAATACTAGCATTTTTGAAGTACTGGATAAAGAATTTTCATCTGTCTTAGAAAGACTGCTCTATGAATCGAAAACTTATGAAAAAAGTGTAAAGGAAAACATTCTCACCCAAAAAACAGAACACTCGGATGAATATGAGATATCTGTTGTTCCATTTACGGATGAAGTACAAAAAACATTTATTACTACGATAAGATTACTTAACAATAACAAAGGAAAAAAAGAGTCACGTAGATTTACTATTGTTACTGAAGAGATGAGTAAAATAATTCATGATGATAAACTATTCGAGATTATCCAATCTATAAAATCAGCTTTCCCGTTCACTTTTATTGGTAAAGCCAAAATTCAAAAACAAATAGATTTACTTGAGGGATTCTTTTGGATTAAAGATAATACACGCCGGTATATTTTAGTTAATCAGAAATTTGCAACTGTACTTGGAGTTAAAGCGAAACAATTGGAAGGGAGATTTGAAAAGGATGTTCTGCCTCACTTCCAGAATAAACTGTACTCTACAATCGATAATTATATTTTCGAAACTACTAATTCGGTTGTAATTGATGGGATGTCGTCATCTTCACCTTACGGCAGCAACCCATACGAAATTGTAGAATTCCCAATAGTTGATGTTGATAATAATGTCGTGGCATTAATAGGTATTTCTCAACCAACCCAAACTAAAGAAAAATCAGCTTTTGGCATTGAGAATAAGTTGCTTGAGTTTGTGAAAAATGTCGGAATTAATTATATAATAACGAACCCGAAAGGGATTGTAAAAACATTTGATGATGGAGTACGAAAATATATTAGCGGACAAACAGATTTATCAAATAGCGAAATTCTTGATGTCTTTAAGGAAGAGGAAGTTTCACAGGAGATAAAAAAATTCTTATCTAATGACAAAACTGAAAAGATAACTCTTAAAATCTCTGAATTTGTTGAATTACTCGCATTAAGAAGTTATAATGAATCAAATATAACATTAGAAATTCTTTTCCTTTTTATTGAGAAACACAAGGTAGATTCAATAACAGCGGGAATATTAAAAATGTATGACGCGATAATGAAAATCAGCCCTCAGCCAATGTTCATTTATGATCTGGAGAACTTAAAATTTCTCGAAGTCAACGATGCTACTGTAAAACTTTATGGCTATTCCAAAAATGAATTTTTGAATATGGATCTTACAGATCTTTATGCGCCTGAGGATATACAAACCTTGCTTGAAAGTACTAATAAAAAGTCGCAAACAAACGAATTTACCGGGCCTTGGCGTCATAAAAAGAAAGATGGTACTTCGGTTATAGTTGAAATCAGTAAGTCACCGCTCGAATTTAAAGGTAAAAGTGCTCATATAAATATTGTAAAGAATGTAACTGATGAAGTAAAGAATAATAAAAAAATAAAAGTCTTTAAATCCGCTTTTGAAAACAGCAGTGATTTGATTTTTATTGCTGATGCAGATGGCTTTATAACATATGCAAATGAATCCGTTATTAGAACTCTCGGATTTACAAAGAATGATCTTGAGAAAAAACCTTTTCTTTCATTAATTAAAGATGATGATAGGGCAGAATTTAATAAAACTGTAATTCACACCGATTCAAAGGAACCACATAAATTTAAGACATCCATTAAAAATTCTTCCGGTGAATTAAATGAAGTATCACTTATTGCAACACCAATTCACGAATTTAACGGTGAATTAGAATCTATTACCATTGTTGGTAAAATAAAATTGAAAACTGCACCGGTCGAATCAATTTCTACAGTTGACGGTGAGAAAAAATCAGTTGAACCGTCGTTCCTTTCTAATGTCTTTCACGAAATATTAACACCGATTAATGTTATCCTTGGATTTATTCAAGAGATAAGTGAAAGTTTAGATAAACCAACCGAAGAGCAGAAAGAAGCCGTTGATATTATAAAAGAAAATCAAAAAATGTTACTGCAAACGATGGACACAGCTGCAGAATATGCAGCTCTTGAAGATAATAAGATTCAATTCAAGCCAAAGGAAATTGTGTTTGTTGATTTATTGGAAGAAATTCAGAGTAGTACTGAAAGAACAGCCCGTACAAATAAAACAGAATTAACTTACGGCAAAATATCTTCTTCACTTAAATTAACTACTGATAAACATCATTTTACAACTCTTATAACCCAATTTCTTAAGTACGCAATGCAGATAAGCAAAGAAAGTAAAATCTATTTATCTGCATATTCGTATGGCTCAAATCAGTATATAGTTAGCATTAAAGATAAGAGAGATGCTATAACATCACATTTACTCAACGGACTGAATGATATTTTTACAAAAGATGAAGATTCTATTCGAAAAAGTCATGGATTTTCTCGAATAACAACCAAGTTGTTCAGAAAACTTATTGTTTCACTCGATGCACGAAATGAGATTATTAGCAAAGATGATAAACCTACAGAATTTGGGATTATTTTCCCGGATGTTTTAGAAGTTGAGGCAATTGAAACCGAAGATGAATTTGCAAAAGCAGCAAAGGAAAGGGAAGAATTACTAAAAGCAAAAGAAGCTGAGTTAAAAGCTGGAAAAGAAGAAGTTCAGGAGAAAAAAGAATCCGAAGACGTAAAAATTAAAGAACAAGTAACTTCTCCAGCTTCTCAAACACCCGTTGAAAAACCACTCACTAAGGAAGAAACACCAATTATAGAAAAAGAAATTACTAAACCAACTGAAAAAGATGAGAAGAAACCACTAAATCTTGCTCTTTTAAGATGCCTTTATGTAGAAGACCAAATAGATTCGCAAATTTTATTCAAAGTACAGATGAAAGAATTACAGGAAATTGAATTTGCAAAAAGTTTTGAAGAAGCACTTCCAAAAATCAAAGGTAAAGAGTTCGATTTTATTGTTATGGATATAAATCTTGAGGGCGAATATAATGGTTTGGATGCTCTACGTGTAATTCAAAAACTTCCCGGGTACCATAAAAAACCAATAATTGCTGTTACTGCGTATGTTTTACCGGGCGATAGAGATAAATTTATTGCTGCTGGTTTTAGTGATTTTATTTCAAAACCTGTATTGAAAGAAAAACTTATAGATAGTTTAGAGAAATTATTCTAATTCAAAAAAATAATAGTCAATATTCAATTGTAAATAATAAATCGTAATGTGGTTTCAAAAAGAATTACTATTAAAACCCCGCCCGCGTGGATTCCATTTAGTTACCGACGAAATTATCCTCGGGATTAATGAATTAAAAAATTTCAAAGTTGGGATAGCAAATATTTTTATTAAGCATACATCTGCGTCTTTATCAATTAATGAAAATGCATCTCCCGATGTGAGAAGAGATCTCGAAACTCATTTTAACAAATTTGTACCTGAAAATGCTTCATATTATGAACATCGATTTGAAGGTTCTGACGATATGCCGGCACATATAAAATCATCAATTTTGGGAGCATCTTTGAATATCCCTATTAAAGAAGGACAACTAAACTTGGGAACCTGGCAAGGAATTTATCTATGCGAACATAGGAATCATGGTGGATCACGCAAAATTGTTGTAACTATATCGGGTGAAACATATGAATAGGGCAATACTGAAATCACCGGTCGGTTATTTAGAAATTGCTGAAGAAAATAATGCAATAATATACATTCATTTTATTGATCAATATATTGAAATAGAAGAAAATAACTCGTTTTACTTAAGAAAATGTATTGAACAATTAAAAAAATATTTTAGTGGAAAATTATTCTTATTCGATCTCAAATTGAATCCTTCCGGTACAGATTTTCAGAAAAATGTATGGAAAGAAGTTTTGAAAATACCGTTTTGCTCTACAAAAACTTATCAAGAAATTGCGGAAGCGGTTGGTGATGCGGGAGTAGTAAGAGCTGTTGGAAATGCTAATTCGCACAACCCAATACCTATTATAATACCTTGTCACAGAGTTGTGGGAGCAAATGGTAAATTAACCGGTTATGCCGGTGGAATTGATAAAAAGGACTGGCTACTACAACATGAATTAAAATTTTCAAATAAAGAAATGCAGCTCGGTTTGTTCTAAACTAAGTATTATGTGTTTTCTCTTCAATCGGATTACCAATTAACTTTTCTGTATTCCATTCAATTGAAACAGTTTTTTCTTCTTCACGAACTTCACAAGGTAAATAATCACAATACTTACATAACTCCGGATAACAATAATCCAAATGAATCCTTACCTGTGCTTCATAAAAAACTTTATTGAGATCTTCAACAATTTCTTCTTCCTCAACATGAGATTTCTTGATATTGAAGTAGTAGGGCAGTGTAAGATGAAAATCAACAAATATTTTTTCTGCTGATTTCCAAAATCTTAAATGGTGCATGTCAATCCAATAGTCTTTTTTCATAACTGCTAACTTATCAACAAGAGTTTTTAGTGAATCTTTGTCTGTCTCGTTCATTAATCCACCAACAGATTCTCTCATAAGTTTGTAACCTGTGTATAAAATATTCAAGGCAACACCAATTGCAAAAATTGGATCGAGTAAATAAAAATCAGTCAGCATCACAAGAACTAATCCGATTATTACTCCAATACTTGTGTAGGAATCGGTTAAAACATGCTTTCCGTCCGCTACTAATGCTAATGAATGAGTTTGCTTACCTTTATTGATTAAATAAAAACCTAAGAACAGATTTATAATACCGGCTGCTGCAATAATCATAGTACCTGTTCCTAATTTTTCCGGTATTGCACCAATAATTATATCTACAACCGATGTATATATAATTGTAAGCGCTGCAATAACGATCAGTAATCCTTCAATGCCGGCAGAAAAATATTCGATATTTCCATGCCCGTAAAGATGAGATTTATCCGGTGGTCGTGAACTAAGAATGATACTATAAAGAGCCATTGTAGTAGCCATAACATGAACAACAGATTCGGCGGCATCAGAAAAAATAGCATTTGAACCGGTTATTAGATATGCAGTAGTTTTTGCGGCAAACATTCCAAGCCCGACTAAAAGAGAGATGATAGCCGCTTTTTTCTTCAATTTAATATTTTCGTTCTCAGTCATAGAAAAAAATAAATGAATTTAATCCTTTAATGCAAAGATACGTAAAATCTCTTCTATAAAATAAAAATTATATTTCCGCATCAAAAACTCAATATATTCGATTATTTGAGAAATATTTCTCTAATTATTCCTAAAGATAGGAAAGGAATTTAATCTAAAATAACTTTTTATTGCGAAATATATCTCTATTTAACTTGTTTGGAATTCTGTTAAAAATGGCACATTTATTGCAAAATTAGTGTAAACGATTGGGGATTAAGATGCACAAAGATATATTCAAACACTATCCGGCAAATGACCGAAGCAACCTCATAGCTATATTGCAGCAAATTCAAGATGAATATGGTTATTTACCTGAAGAAGCATTGCAAGATGTTGCGACTTTCCTTTGTATACCTGTCAGCGGTGTTTATGGTGTAGCAACTTTCTATAACCAATTTAGATTAACACCGCTTGGTAAAAACGTAATTCGCGTTTGTAGGGGAACCGCATGCCATGTAAAAAATTCTGCAAATATTTTAACAGCTTTGGAATCAGAGTTAAATATTGTAGCAGGAGGTACAACGCGGGATAAGCTATTTACATTAGAAACCGTTGCATGTATTGGTGCTTGCAGTATTGCACCTGTAATTAACATCAATGAAGAATATTACGGACGTATATCAGTTAAAGAAATTCCAAAAATAATTAAGAAGTATAAAACAGAAGCTAAAAAAGAAACAACAAATCTTGAATCAGCGAGTGTATGATGAAATCATTCTTAGAAATAAAATTTAATCAAAGTTATCATTCTCCAGAGAACCCTATTAGTGAGTTTATTACTCATTGCACGGATGAATCTTTAAGCCCATCTCAAAGAGAAAATATTTTAGATTATAATCGGAGATTGAGATACGAAATTCACGATTTGCCGATCATCTTTATCGGGATGGGTACATGCGGGCTTGCTTCCGGCGCCGATAAAGTAAAAAAAGCCATAGAAGAAGAATTAGCCGCTAAAGAATTAAATGCTGTTATAGTTACAACCGGATGCATAGGCTATTGCGCAAAAGAAGTTATTGTTGATATAAAATTACCTGAAGGTGAAAGAATATCTTATTGTGAAGTAACTCCTAAAGATGTACCAAATCTTATCCAATCTACAATTATCCAGAAAGATGTTTACAAAGATAAATTGCTCGGAACTCATGGAAACGGAGATTCCGGAGTCAAAAGAATTATAGATATTCCATTCTTCAGAAAACAAAAAAGAGTAGTTCTTGAAAACTGCGGTTTGATCAACCCCGAATCAATTGATGAATACATTGCAAACGGAGGTTTCAAAGCATTAGATAAAACTCTTCGATTAATGACACCGAAAGATGTGGTAAATGAAATTCTTGCGAGTGGGTTAAGAGGAAGAGGCGGAGGTGGATTCCCAACCGGTAAAAAATGGGAAATGGCTCACAATCAAAAATCAGATCAAAAATATTTGATTTGTAATGCTGATGAAGGTGATCCAGGTGCATTTATGGATCGTTCAATTCTTGAAAGTGATCCCTTTAGATTAATTGAAGGAATGATAATAGGTGCATACGCAATTGGTGCAAGTATTGCATACGTTTATTGCCGTGCAGAATATCCGCTTGCAATTAAGAGATTACAAAACACCATTGACAGATGTAAAGAATACGGATTACTTGGGAAAAATATATTAGCATCAGGATTTGATCTTGAAATAAAAATTAAAAAAGGTGCCGGTGCTTTTGTATGCGGAGAAGAAACAGCTCTTATTGCTTCAATAGAAGGTAAAAGAGGCATGCCAAGACCTCGTCCCCCTTATCCATCGAATTATGGTCTATGGGGAAAACCAACTATTATCAACAATGTTGAAACATTCGCAAATGTTACAGCAATAATTACACAAGGTGCAAATTGGTTTTCAAAAATCGGTACCGAATCTTCAAAAGGGACCAAAGTCTTTGCACTAAGCGGAAAAATTGAACTAAGCGGTTTGGTTGAAGTACCGATGGGTACAACTTTACGCGATGTTGTTTTTGATATCGGAGGTGGTATACCGGACGGCAAAAGATTCAAAGCTATTCAAATCGGAGGTCCTTCCGGTGGGTGCTTACCTGAACAAGTTTTAGATACACCGGTTGATTACGAATCTTTGAAAATGGTTGGGGCAATGATGGGTTCGGGTGGCTTTGTTGTAATGGATGAAGATACATGTATGGTAGATGTTGCAAAATACTTTCTAAGTTTTATTCAAGAAGAATCTTGCGGAAAGTGTGTACCATGCCGAGAAGGAACTAAAAGAATGCTTGAAATTATTGAACGCATCCCTTCAGCATATAATGGAAACGGAAACAAATTAGCTCAATTGCAAAGATTTAAGGGAATTATTCACCTTCAAAGATTAGCCGCTGTTATAAAAGATACATCATTATGCGGATTGGGACAAAGTGCGCCTAACCCTGTTCTATCCGGTCTTCAATATTTTAGAGATGAATATGAAACTCATCTTTACGAAAGAAGATGTGAGGCTGGCGTCTGTAAAGAATTATTAACATACACTATCGATACCTCGATTTGCAACGGTTGTGGTTTATGCGCTCGCAAATGTCCGAGTGAAGCAATTTTAGGTGAGAAAAAACATCCTCATCATATTGTTGAATCGAAATGTATTAAGTGTGGAATGTGTCTGGAAACTTGCCGGTTTGATGCAATTATCGTCAACTAATTTTAATTGAAAGGTAATACAATGGTTGAATTAACTATAAATAACATAAAAGTAAAAGCAGAAGAGGGAATGACAATTCTGGATGCTGCAAAATCTGTCGGTATCAATATTCCAACTTTATGTCATATGAAAGATTTATTTCCTACAGGTGCTTGCAGAATTTGTGTGGTTGAAGTAGATGGTATGAGAGGTTTGATTCCGAGTTGTGCTTACCCGGTATCCGAAGGAATGAATGTTCTTACAAACTCTGCAAGAGTTAGAATTTCTCGAAAAACTATAGTTGAATTGCTGGTAGAAAATCATCCTCAGGATTGCTTGATTTGTGTTAGAAACAAAAATTGCGAGTTGCAAGATTTATCCGAAACTTATAGTATTCGTGAACATAGATTTGTAGGAGAAAAGAAAGATCACGCAATCGATATTTCCAGTGCATCAATGGAAAGAGATCCTGCTAAATGCATACTTTGTGGTCGCTGCGTTCGTGTTTGTAACGAAATTCAGAAAGTCGGTGCAATTGATTTTACTAACCGTGGATTTAAAAGTAATGTAACAACACCCTATAACAAAGGTTTGAATGTAAGTGATTGTATTCTTTGCGGACAATGTATATTGGTTTGCCCAACAGCGGCATTACGCGAGAAAAGCCATATTAAAGCAGTTGCAGCAGCAACGAACGATAAATCAAAGTTTCCGATTGTTCAAATTGCACCTGCTGTTAGAGCGAGTCTCGGTGAAGAATATAGCCTCCCGCTTGGAAAAAATGTAACCGGTAAATTGATTACTGCATTAAGAAGATTAGGTTTTAAAAAAGTATTTGATACAAACTTTGCCGCTGATTTAACAATTATGGAAGAAGCAACTGAGTTAATAAATAGAATTAATAACGGTGGTAAACTCCCAATGTTTACAAGCTGCTGCCCCGGTTGGGTTAAATATATAGAACAAAATAGACCGAATCTTTTACCTCATGTTTCTACTTGCAAATCACCACATGAAATGGAAGGGGCGGTGTTAAAAACATATTATGCTAAAAAGATGGGTCTAAATCCAGAAGATATATTCGTTGTTTCAATCATGCCTTGCACAGTTAAAAAATTTGAAGCAGAGAGACCAGAACTCAATCAAGAACATTTGCAAGATGTTGACGCAGTTCTTACTACAAGAGAACTTGTAAGAATATTTAAAATGACTGGAATTGATTTTATTGATTTACCTGAAGATGAATTTGATAATCCGTTAGGAGAATCTACCGGTGCAGCTGCTATATTCGGGACTTCAGGCGGCGTTATGGAAGCAGCAATAAGAACTGCATATTTCAAAATAGCAGGTAATCATTTGGATAAACTTGAATTAGAAGATTTTCGTACTGAAAATAAGGTTAAATCAAAAAGCATAAAAATAAATGATGATATCACCTTAAACGCAGCAGTTGTGAATGGAATTGGAAATGTCGGCGAAATATTGGATGAGATAGAAAACGGTGATTCCAAATATCACTTTATTGAAGTAATGGCATGTCCCGGAGGCTGCATAAACGGCGGCGGTCAACCGATTCATGCAAAACCTGAAAAAATTAGAAAACGAGTTCAAGCTCTTTATGAAATTGACGCAAATGCTAAAACCAGAAGATCATACGAAAACGAATCGGTTCAAAAATTATATAATGAATTTTTAGAAGAACCTAATAGTCATATTGCTCATGAAATATTACATACTAATTACATTGATAGAAAAAGTATACTAAAACGAAAGTAAAAAAAATATGTTAGGAATAGTATCTACAATAGCGCAAAAGTGTAAAAGATGTTATTCCTGTGTCCGTGAATGTCCTGCAACAGCTATAAGAGTTGAAGGTGGTCAAGCTGTTGTAATTCAAGAGCGATGCATAAGCTGCGGTCACTGTGTAAAAGTATGTTCTCAAAAGGCAAAAAGAATTTTAAGTGATAAGGAAAAAGTTCTATTTAATCTAATACCTTCGCATAAAACAATAGCAATAATTGCGCCTTCATTGGCGGCATCATTCCCTGATAATTACAGTCGTGTGCCGACAGCTTTAAGAAAAATAGGTTTTACACATGTGTGTGAAACTGCATTTGGTGCAGATTTAATTACAAGACTTTATCGTGAAGAATTTGAGAAAATAAATGGAAAGACATTAATCACTTCGCCATGTCCGGCAATCAATAATTATATCGAAAAATATTTTGTTGATTTAGTGCCAAACCTTGCTAAGATAGTTTCTCCGATGATTGCGATGGGTAAATACTTAAAGGAAAATTTTGGTGATGATTGCAGTGTCGTGTTTATTGGTCCATGTGTTGCAAAGAAAAGTGAAATAATCGACCCTGAAGTTGAGGGTGTTATTGATGCTGTTCTTACATTTACTGAATTGAAAGAAATTTTTGAAGAGCTAAATATAAATATTGGTGGACTTGAAGAAGGGGAATATGATCCACCTTATGCTAATGTAGGTAAATCATTTCCGTTAACAGGCGGATTATTAAAAACTGCCGACATTTCATCTGATGTGTTGGAAAGAAATGTAATTGTAGTTGACGGTAAAGAAAAAGTCCAGCACATAATTAATGACATTGCTGAGAATAAAATAAAATCGAAATTTATAGACATTCTCTTCTGTGAAGGATGTATAAATGGTCCGGCAATAGATACTAATCTAAATCTATTTTCGAGACGAGAAAAAGTAATTGAGTTTATTGAAAAATACATTCACAACCTTGACATGAAAAAATGGAATAGCGAAATATATAACAGTAGGAATCTTGACTTGAGAAGAAATTTTCATGCAAGATCGCAGCGGAGACCGATGCCTACTGAAGAGAAAATTAGAGAAATATTAGCTCGTACAAATAAATATGAAAAACAAGATGAGTTAAATTGTGGTGCATGTGGTTATCCTAGTTGTAGAGAATATGCTGTTGCAATTGCAAAAGACTTAGCGGAAGAAGATATGTGTCTTCCTTACTTGATTGATAAATTGGAAAATGCTTACAAAGATTTAAAGAATACACAAGAACAACTGCAAAGTGCAGAAAAATTAGCTTCTATAGGGCAACTTGCCGCCGGTGTTGCACATGAATTAAATAATCCGCTCGGTACAATTATTCTTTATGCATCTATGCTTAAACGAGAGATTGAAGCAAGACAGTGTGAGATTACAAATGCAGAAGATTACTCAATGATTATTGAAGAGGCGAATAGATGTAAAAATATAGTGTCTAACCTTTTGAATTTTGCCCGACACGGTAAATTAAAAGTAACTTCGGTCAACATTCCTTCGGTAATAGATGAAGTAGTAAAAACAATAAGAATTAATCCTGCTTTCAAAGACATAATTATTAACGTTAATGATCAAACCGAAACTAAGATCACTACTGCAGATAAAGAGCAAATAAAACAAGTATTCTTAAATGTAATAAATAACGGTTGCGAAGCTTTAGAAGAATCAGAAACAAAGAATTTAACTATTAATATAAGAAATGAAGAAAACTCAATTATTGTCGATGTTATCGATACTGGTTGCGGCGTTCCTCAAGAAAATATGAAAAAACTTTTCACACCGTTTTTTACAACAAAAAAAATGGGTAAAGGTACCGGTTTAGGTTTAGCAATTACTTACGGAATAGTTAAAATGCACAAAGGTGATATTTCTGTTAAAAGTAATGAAGGCTCCGGAAGTGTTTTCACAATAAAATTGCCTTTGCAAATTTTAGACGCCAAATACAAAAATGAATTAGGAGTAAATCATGCAGCATTCAGATAAAATAAAAACAATATTACTTGTTGATGATGATATAGACCTTCTAGAACAAAATAAAATTCTTATGGAATCAAAAGGATTTAATGTTGTTACAGCAGAATCCGGTAAAGAAGGTTTTGAAGTCTTCACTAAAATAAAGCCTGATCTGGCAATTATCGATCTTATTATGGAAGAATATGATTCCGGTTTTATTCTATGTCATAGAATAAAAAAAACTGAACATGGTAAAAGGATACCTGTATTCATACTTACATCCGCTACTTACGATACAGGTTTTAAATTTTCTTCAGAAACAAAAGAAGAAAGAGAATGGATTAAATGTGACGGTATACTTAACAAACCTGTTGTTGTAGATGAACTAATATCTAAATTGAATAATTATTTTGATGAATAGATCTTAATGGAAGAATTAAAAGAAAATAAAGCTAAAGAACTTATAAAAGAATCGAAACCGAAAGTTTTAATTGTTGATGATGAGAAAGGTTTGCGCCTTGGAACACAGCGCTTGCTGGAAATGGAAGGTTATCACGTAGAAACTGCTGAAAACGGTACTGAAGGAATTGAAAAAGGAACCAATAACGATTTTGATTTAGCAGTTATAGATTTGAAAATGCCGGATATTGATGGTCTTCAAGTTCTTGCCGAAATTAAAAATGCTAGACCAAATACTGTTTGCATGATTGCAACCGCATACGCAAGTTATGATACTGCTATTGAATCAACCAGACTCGGGGCTTTCGGTTATATTCCCAAACCATTTACACCTGATGAATTACTGTACAATCTTCAAAAAGCTTACACTCAAAGAGTATTGATGCTTGAATCGGAGCAACTTAAAAAAGAAAGAGAAGCCAATTTACTTGAACTTGCTAACGAAAGAAGCCGACTAAGTACAATTATTAATTTAATTGGCGACGGTGTTCTTGTAATAAACAAACAAGGTGAAGTTGTTTATAGGAATAATGCCGTATTCAAAAATTTGAATATTGTCGAAGCCAAAAACAATAAAGAATTACTTTCCAAACTACCTGATAAAATTATTGACTTAATTGATAATTATTTGGGAAGTGATGAACTAATAAAAAAATCATATTCAACTCAGATTGAAATTATTCATAACGAACTTTTTGTAGAAGCAGTAACATCCCCGGTCCCGAATCCTGACGGTTCGCTTGCCGGAGTCGCCGTTGTAATTAGAAATATTACAGAGCTGAAGAAAATTGAATTGATAAAAAATCAATTCGTATCTATGGTAGCTCATGAATTAAAAACACCTGTTGCCGCGGTACTCGGATTTCTAAAAATAATTATTGATAAAAACTTGAATATCAGCGAGCAACAAAGAAATGATTTTGTATCGAGATCAATATTAAGATTACGAAGTTTACTCGATTTAGTTAATGATTTGCTTGATATATCAAGAATGGAGTTAAAAACAAAGCAGCGTGAAATTGTAACGCTTGACATCAAGGAAATAATTAAATCAACAGTTGAACTGCTGGAAATTGAAGCGCAAAAACGTAGTATCTCATTCAACCTTGTTACGGAAGAATCGGTTCCGGTTATTAAAGCTGATCAAAATGAAATAACAAGATTGTTTACAAATATTTTAAGCAACGCTGTTAAGTACAACAAAGAAGAAGGAAGTATAAAAATTATCACCGGGTCAAATGAAAACTATTTGATTGTAAAAGTCATTGATACCGGTATCGGATTGAAAGATGACGATAAAGAAAAATTATTTCAAGAATTTTATAGAGTTAAGAACGAACACACAAGAGGAATAAGCGGAACTGGTCTCGGATTGACAATAGTAAAACAAATTGTCGATTCATATCACGGTAAGATTGAAGTCGAAAGTCAATATGGTGAAGGAACGACATTTACGATTTACTTACCCATAAATAACAACAACTAATTAACATGGAGATGAAAATGGCCTTAATTGCAATTATTGATGATGATCCGGACATCATTGAAGCCAGTAAGTTAGTTCTGAAATCTCATGGTTTTGATATCATTACCGCTAGTAATCCTGATGATGGTTACAAAATTGTTATGGAGAAAAATCCAGATCTAATTATTCTTGACGTAATGATGGATGAACCCGATGATGGTTTCTTCTTGGCTCAGAAATTTAGAAAAAACAATGTTAAAACACCGATACTAATGTACACATCCGTATCAAAAACAACCGGTTATGATTTCGGACAAAGCGATATGGTTCCGGTTGATGATTTTGTTGAAAAACCGATTTCGCCTGAAGAACTAATTGAGAAAGTCAACAAACTGTTAAACAAAAATTAAGGAGTTGAAGATGCTTGTATTGGAAAAAAATTCCTTATCCGAAGAGATCAGTAAGTTAGTAGATCTTTACGGTAAAGACAGATCATCGCTCCTTCCGATTCTTCAGGGAATCGAAAAAAATCATAAGTACATTTCCGATTTTGCTCAACAGGAAGTTGCGAGATTATTAGATATTCACCCCGTTGAAGTTTATAGTGTTGTAACGTTTTATTCTTTTCTAACACACAAACCGATGGGAAGAAATGTAGTTCGCCTGTGTCAAACAATTACATGTGACATGTTTGGTAAGGAAGCAGTAGCCAAAGCCATTGAACGTGAACTTGGAATTAAATTCGGTGAAACTACAAAAGATAAAAGTGTTACTCTGGAGTATGCTAACTGCCTTGGAATGTGTGATCAAGGACCGGCTATGCTGGTTAATGATCAAGTTTATTCCCATTTAACTCCGGAAAAAGCAATTGAAATTTTGGAAAAATTAAAATAGAGGAGAAAATGGAAAATAAATTGAAAAGAGAAGGGGCAGTTATCTTTTCAGAATATAATCGTGGAGATGCTGTAAAAAAAGCAATCTCTATCGGTAGAGAAGATGTCCTCTTCGAATTAAAAGAATCTAAATTAAGAGGTAGAGGTGGTGCGGGATTTCCGACTTCTACAAAATGGATGCTTACCGCTGCTGCCAAAGCCGAAAAAAAATATGTTATCTGTAATGCCGATGAAGGTGAACCCGGAACTTTTAAAGATAGAGTTCTTCTTCTCGAATATCCTGAATTAGTTTTTGACGGAATGGTTGTTGGTGGATATGCAATAGGTGCTAAAGAGGGAATTGTTTATTTGCGTGGTGAGTATGAATATATGCTGAAATCATTGCAAGATTATCTAGAAGAAATGAGAAAAGATAATCTGCTCGGTAAGGATATACTCGGAAAGAAAGGATTCGATTTCGATATAATAATTAGACTTGGTTCAGGTGCCTATGTTTGCGGAGAAGAAACAGCTTTGATTGAATCTTTGGAAGGACATAGAGGAGAAGCAAGAAATAGACCTCCTTTCCCTGTAAATACCGGTTTGAACGGAAAACCTACAACGGTAAACAATGTAGAAACATTCGCTTCCGTTGCTCACATTGTTACTAAAGGCGGTTCGTGGTATTGTCAACACGGTACCGACAAATCTACCGGAAGTAAATTGTTTTCTGTTTCCGGCGATTGCAAAAAACCCGGTGTATATGAATTACCATGGGGAACAACAATTAATGAATTATTAAAAATTGTTGAAGCCGATAATACGAAAGCCGTTCAAGTCGGTGGTGCTTCAGGTCTGTGTGTTCCAAAATCTCAATTTGATAGACAATTAGGATACGAAGACCTTGGTACCGGCGGTTCAATTATGGTTTTTAATGAATCGAGAAATATGCTGCATGTACTAAAGAACTTTATGGAATTTTTTGTTGAAGAATCATGCGGTCAATGTACTCCTTGCAGAATCGGTAACGTAAAATTGTTGGAAGGTGTTGAGATGATTGAGAAAGGAGAATACACTTTCAATTATATAAACAAGTTAAAAGAATTAGGTGAAACTATGCGTATATCATCTAAATGCGGTTTGGGGCAATCTTCTCCGAATCCATTTATTTCGATCTTGGAAAATTTCAAAGAGGAAATATTCAACAACGGAAAGGGAGGTAAATGATGAAGGAAAATAAAGAAACCAGAGCTCCCGAAAGCCAAAAAGGGCACACCATTGAAAAACCAAAATCCTCTGAAGGCATTGGTTCGATGGTAAGCATTGAAATTAACGGTAATAAATATTCCGTACCATTGGGAACAACAATACTGGAAGCTTGCAAACAAAACCAGATACATATTCCTACACTTTGTCATCATGATGATTTATGTATAGCCGGTGTTTGCCGTGTATGTTTGGTAGAAGTTGAAGGTATGAGAACTTTGCAAGCATCTTGTGCATACCCGATAACTCATTCGTTAAAGATTCATACAACTTCTCCGCAAGTAAGAAGAGCAAGACGACACGTTATTGATCTGCTATTAAGTGAACATTACGGTGAATGCTATGCGTGCGTTAGAAATAATAATTGTGAATTACAATCTCTTGCGAAAGAGTATGGTGTTGATCAGTTTACATTCGGACATGTAAGTGCACCTTTATTTGAAGAAGATAAATCTTCTTATTCTGTTGTACGCGATATGAATAAGTGTGTTTTGTGTAAAAGATGTGTAAGAACTTGCATCGATTTGCAAGAAGTTGGTGTACTTGAATCAATTTATAGAGGTCATGAAACAAGGATTGGAACTTTTCTCGACAAACCTTTAGCCGATGTAATTTGTATTAATTGCGGACAATGTATTAACCGCTGTCCAACCGGAGCACTTAAAGCAAACGATCCTTCGGATGAAATATGGCATGCAATTGATGATCCTACAAAACATGTTGTAATTCAAACCGCACCTTCTCCAAGAGCTGCAATTGGTGAAGAATTTGATTTAGGTCCGGGTCATTCTCTTACCGGTCAAATGAATACAGCCCTCAGAAGAATTGGCTTTGATAAAGTTTTCGATACAAACTTTACAGCTGATTTAACAATTCTGGAAGAAGGAACTGAATTAATAATAAGGTTATATAAAGCACTTGTTGAAGGTGATAAACAAATTGCTCTTCCTCAGTTCACTTCATGCTCACCCGGATGGGTAAAATACATTGAACACTTCTACCCGGAATATCTGGATCATGTCAGTTCTGCTAAATCTCCGCAGCAAATGTTCGGTGCATTAATTAAAACTTGGTATGCAAAAAAAGAAGGTATTGATCCAGCCAATATCGTTAGTGTTGCGTTGATGCCTTGTGCTGCTAAGAAATACGAATGTAACCGGCCTGAAATGGTTGATTCCGGTTATAAAGATGTTGATTACGGTTTAACCACAAGAGAACTTGCACAGATGATAAAAGAATCGGGTATCCATTTACCTGAAATGGGCAAATCTCATTTTGATGATCCGTTCGGTGATGCTTCGGGTGCAGGACTCATATTCGGTGCAACGGGCGGTGTAATGGAAGCAGCTTTAAGAACCATTATTGAACTTGTTACCGGTGTAAAAGTTGAAAATGTTTTTGAAAATATGAATATAGTTCCTGTAAGAGGTTTTGAAGGAATTCGATATGCCGAACTTCCGATCGAAAAAGTTGGTCCGGTTCCGGAAATTCTAAAACCACTTGTTCCTAATTGGGATTGGCTAAAAGGTGCTACATTAAAGGTCGCAATAGCGCATGGTACTGCAAATGCGAAGAAAATAATGGAAGATATTAAAGCCGGCGGTAAATTCTCTGAATGCCATTTTATTGAATTTATGGCATGCCCGGGAGGTTGTTTAGGCGGTGGTGGTCAACCTATTCCAACTTCTCAGGAAATTAGAGCAAAACGTGCCGAAGCAATTTATAATGAAGATGCATCATTACCGTTAAGAAAATCACACGAAAATAAGCATGTACTTGAACTCTATAATGATTTCTTGACAGATGGTCCTTGCGGTCACATTTCTCATAAGTTACTGCATACACATTATACTCCTAGAGGGAAATACATCGCTTAAAATATGAGAGGGAGATAAAACTCCCTCCATTTTTTCATTACTTAATTCCGACAGTATATTCTATTATATTCAATTTCTATTTACATTATAAAAGGATATCAATATATTTAATGTAGGATAAGCAATTCCAAGTTTTAGTTCTTCAGTTAATAATGTGAGAATGAATATGATTGTCCTCGTTCCCAAATGGGCACACCACTACGATGAATTTTGGAATGCTATTAGAACTAGAAATTTGTGGTTCATTAAAATTCGATATCTCTTTGTTGTTGCTTTACTTCTTTTTGTTATTGGGGGACAAAATCTACTCGGATTAGATTTATCTTACAAACAGATAATTGTTTTACCTCTAATTTCTTTCATAATTCTCCTTTATAATATTGGAATACAACTCCTCAGAAGAAATATTCAATGTATACCGGGGAAATTCAATCCATTGCATCTATCATTGCTGCAAATGATGCTTGATCTAATCACACTTTTGATATTAATCTATTACACCGGAGCAATTGATTCACCACTTTATATTTTTGCAATTTTTCATACGATTATTGGGAGTTTAATTCTTCCCGGCTTTGTTGTTTACACGGTGCTGTCGGTATACTTACTGCTTTATATTATAATGATATTTCTTCAATACTTAGGAATACTGCATGCCCATCATATGAATGGAATGTACCTTGCAACACCGGAACACAATCTTACATATGTATTGCTATTCTTGGTTATTTATGCCTCTATGTTGTTATTAAGTGTTTACATTGCAAATAGAATTTCTTACCAACTTTATAAAAGAGAACAGCAGTTAAAAAGTTCGTTAGACCAAATTGAAGTTGTTGAAGAGAAAAAACAAAAGTACATAATCGGTGTTGTTCATGAAATCAAATCACCTATTTCTGCTATTCAATCTATTGCAGACTTAATTTTAGATGAATATATAGCACCTTTACCTGATGTTCTTAAAGAAAAAATCGAACGTATAAAAATCCGTAGTACAGAGGGACTTAATCTTATAAATAATGTTCTATTTATTTCACGGTTAAGGTTACTGAACTTAACTTCCACCGAAAAAATTGATGTGCTTAAAATAATTCAAGAAATAATCGATAAACGATGTTCCGATATGAATACAAAAGAAATGGAAATAAGTATTAACGATAAAAGAACAATTAAACGAGATTTACAAGCAGATAAAATATTGATTGAATTAGCAATTTCTAATTTGATATGTAATGCTTTTAAATATACACCTAAAAAGGGAAGGGTAGATGTAGATTTAATTGATGACGAATCTTCTCTTACAATTGAAATAATAGATTCAGGAATCGGTATCCCAAGCAGTGAAATTAAAAACGTAATGAATGAATTTTATAGAGCTACAAATGTTAAAAAACAAAAATATGAGGGGAGTGGATTAGGTTTAGCGTTAGTTAAAGAAGTAATTGATCTGCATGGCGGAAGTATATCAATTAAAAGTCCTTCCAAAATAGGGAACATTAATAATCCCGGTACTTCAATTACAATTAATATTCCTTATACTATTAGTACAACTCAGGCAGATAAGAAACAAACAATTGATGATGTGAAAATATAATTAAGTATTATGCTGCTCTAATGTGTTGAATTTCTTAATAATTCGGTGAACTGATAAAAATAAAATATTCCTTTGGAAATATTTCCGAAAGCCCATCTAATGTTATTTTCTCTTTGAATAGTCCGTAAACAGTCGAACCACTCCCGCTCATTAAGGAAAATTCCGATCCATACTTTATCAAACTTTCCTTAATAAATTTAATTTCGGGATGTTTCAAAAAAACGAATTCCTCAAAATCATTTACAAGTTTATTTTTATTACTTAGAAAGGAATCAACCGACTGAAAAACTTCTTCATAAATAATATTTGATTTCTTTGGACTAATATTTTGAAAAGCATCTTTTGTTGAAATGTGAATCCCCGGATTAATAATTACAATATGGTAGGGAAGATCAATTTCCTTAATCGTAAGAGCTTCCCCGCGTGATTTACCTATTGCAGGTTTTGCCTTTACAAAGAACGGTACATCCGATCCAATTTGAAGTGCAATATCTATCAGCTTATTATAAGATATATTTAAACCGAAAAGCTCATTTAATGAAATTAAAGTTGCCGCTGCATCACTGCTTCCACCCCCCAGACCGGCACCAATCGGAATATTTTTTTGTAATTCTATTTTGACAAGGAATTTTTTGCCGGTAAACTCTTCGAGTAATCTAACACTCTTTTGAACTAAATTATCTTTATCATTATTAACTATTTCTTCATTGCAATGAAATGAAAAACTCTCGGCTAATTCAAATGTTAGTTCATCATGCAAGTCACGCACAGGATAAAAGAATGTTTCAAGATTATGGTAACCATCGTCTCTTTCCCCAATGATATTCAAACCGATGTTAATTTTAGCGGGAGCTTTAATCTCGATATATTTCATCAAATAAGTCCTTCAGAGCTTTAGTGTGTGAGGGATTAGAACCACAGCAAGAACCAATAAATAACGGATTTGTAGATAAATATTTTTTTACAAATTCAGAATAATCTTTTGGATTTATACCGCACTTAATATTGTGATCTGTTACTTTCCCGGAACCGCAGTTCAAATAGAATCCCCATTTTATGTTGGATAACTTCGATATATCTATTTGGGAAAATGTTTGTGTTGAGATACAATTTAATGCAATTGCAGTCGGGTTTAATTCTTTTAAATAATTAATAACTTCATAAATATCTTCACCGCTGAGAATTTTTAATTCGTCGGTGAAATATAAACTTATTATATACGGAATATTTTTTCTTGAGCATAGTTGCGATACGACCTCAATCTCATCAAGATGGCTGAATGTTTCGTTAAGTATAATATCTACACCGGCATCCCATAAATATTGAATATGCTTTTGGTGATTATCAAATAATTCTTCGATGGATAACGTACGTCTAATTTGATAACAATCTTCTGCGGGAGCATTCGAACCTGCAATTATTACTTTTCGACTGCCTCTTGCTTCATGGGCTAAAGCGACCGAATGTCTTACAATTTCTTGATTGCTTAGATCAAGTTGAACATTCTTATAAGCTGTTGGATTTGTTCTGAATGTATTTGTTGTAATTATATCGGCACCGGCTTCAATGTATTCTTTATGTAAGGTTATTACTTTTTGTTTTTGCGAAATATTCAACAGACTTGACCACATAGAAGTAGCTTCATAATTAATTGTTTCTTGAAGATAACTTCCAATTGCTCCGTCAAGGATTAACGGACGTTTTTTGTTTTCAAAACAAGCATCAATAGATAATCTTTCGATCATTTTATTTTCTTAAGCTGTCAAAGTAATTTACGGTTTCATTAAACATTCTGTCAAGATCGATCATTTGAATACATTCTAATTCATATGGACAAACTTTCTTCCAGCAGGGAGCACAGAATAATCCTTCAGGTGTAAGCTTAACTCCTCGATCGTATAAATCAATTTCTGTCCAGCAGGACAAACCGAACCAAGCAATTACATATTTTTTAAGTGCAATTGCTAAATGCATTCCGAATGAATCACCGGTTATTATAACTTGAGGAATACTTTCATAACAAGCACCTTTTCTAACTCCATTTGTTGTGGGTGAATTAATAATTTTATCGCCAAAAGGTTCGGCAATAATATTATTCCGTTCGGTATCTTCCGGTCCACCGAGCAGCATAACTTTAAATCTATTTGTTTTTAAGAATCTTTCGATAAGGACTTGGTGTTGCTCGATTGTCATCTTTTTATTGGGATAAAGATTTGAACAACCTGTGTTGAATCCAACTATCTCATCATTTTCCGATATCCCGATTTCCTTTTTGTACTGTTCGATGTATTCTTTTTCGGTTTGAGAAAATTCAAAAACATAATCGATTCTTTCGTATGGGATTTCAAAAGTTTCTGACAAATAATCTTGACCTGTTCTTTGATTGACTTTGAATTTTAGATGATCATCCATCCCTAATAAATAATTGTATTCAGCACCTTTGTTTAATGGAATAATTTGACCTCTTTCATTTATTCCGAAACCTAATCTTTTCTCAGTATCGACTTGCATAGCTAATGCACCCGAACGCTGGGATTTATCAACATTCATTACCAGATCAAATTTCATTGAACTTAGTATAGAAATTGATTCGGCATCATAAACATAGACTTTATCAATCAACGGATTGTTCTCTAATAACTTATGAGCAACTTTTAATGTCACCCACATAATTGTTGATTCGGGATAAACTTTCTTTAATGTTGCAAGTTGTGCCGTAGTCATTAATACATCGCCCATTGCATCTAGATTAATTATGAGAATCTTTGTACCGAAAGAAATATTATCCTTGCAACCATCTGTCCAACAGTTATGATCGGGATAACAAGGTTTATAACCGGTAAATCGTTTACAATTAGGAATTTCTTTTGCCATAATAAATTCGCTCGAAAAATATTTCTAATTTGTTAATTACTGTATCAAACTCAAGTTCGTTGAAATTCGGTTTTTCCGTTATTATTATTTCGTGTTCGGTATTATACGGATACCAAACAACATGATCTGTATTATAATTGATGTAAATACCAAATACAGGCAAATTATAACTTGATGCAATATGAACGAGAGAAGTATCGGGTGAAAACAAAAAATCAATTTGTTTTAACACCGCTGTCATTTTCTCAAAAGTCGGTTCTGCAGATATTAGTTTTTCATTTTCAATAATTTGTTTTGCCTTCTCAATTTCAGGCGGAGAAGAAAACAATAAAATATTTACATCGTACTGCGAAAAATACGAAATCAATTTCTTATATCTTTCAATTCCCCAAAAACGTGCTTCGCTTCCCGCCGAAATATTAATACCCACCAAGAATTTCTTTTCTTCAAAAAGACTATTTATTAATTCATCTGCATATTGTAAAGCTTCATTAGTCGGTTGATAGTTTACTCTAATTTTATTTTCATCAAAAGGAATATTTAGAAAATTCAAAAATTGTAAATATCGTTCCATTATGTGATGTTTAGTAGGATCAAGATAGGGGACAAGATGAGTAAATAATTTTTTTGATTTTTTATTATATCCAACTTTGTTTTTTACATTCAACGAACCTATAAAGAACGAAACAGAAGTTGAAACGTCGTCATGTAAATCAAATAATGCATGGTAATTAGAATTATTGATTTGCTCTTGCAATATTTTTATTTCATTTAACTTTCTCGGGAAAACTAATGTTTTATCAACATTCGCATCATTCTCGAAGATGAAATAATTCTTTCTATCGGCAAGAACATGAATTTCACATCCGGTATGTTCTTTAATGTGTTTAATTACATGCGTTGTAACTAATGCATCACCAATGCGATTTAGTCTTATCAATAAAATTTTATCCTCACTAGAAATTGTAAGCTCTGTATTTTTCTTCTCGCTTTTCCTAAAGAATAAATAAACTGATAGTAAAAACTTACGTAGAATAATTTCGATTTCTTTCATAAAGTAATATTATTCTTTTCTATTAAGTTATCAACTTTTGCTATAACATCATCGACATCTAATTCCAAAAAACATTCATGATTATATGGGCATTCAAGTTTATTACAAATTATGCAATGTAAATCACTTTTATTTATCCATTCATTTTTACTACCATAAGGGCCTTGTAGATTTGGATCAGTTGGACCGTGCAAACTTAATGTCGGCGTTCCAATTGCAGTAGAGATGTGCATCGGACCGCTATCATTTGCTATCAATATTTTACATTGTGAAATTAGAGAAGCCATTTGTATGATATTAGTAACCGGGGCTTTTATTGTATTCGATTTCATTGTACCAATAATATCATCAGTGTCGTTTTCATCACCCGGTCCCCAGACAATTAGAATCTTAGCGTTATATTTTTGCGCAGAAGCATCAGCAATTTCAGCAAATTTAATTGGATCGCATTTTTTTGATTTCCATCCGCCGCTGGGTGATATTCCAATAACAAAATCATTTTTTGAAAATGAAGCACTAAAAAATTGTCGAGCAAATGAATCGGATTCATCGTCAATTTTTAATTTTAAATTGCTTGACGTAACAGTTAAACCAAGGTTTTTCAGAAATTCAATGTGCAAATCAGCCGCATGAAATTTACCGCGTTCTTCGGGTCCAAATAAATTGTATGCATATTTTCTTCCACGATAGGGAAAACCGGCTCTATATTTTGCTCCGCTTAAAAATGTTATTTGTGCGGTAAATGGATTCGCATAAAAATCAAAAATCAAATCATACTTTTCTTTTCGAATTTTACGAATAAGATTTAATCTTCCGGATAAATTCTTCTCCGAAAAAAGATGAACATTGGTTATCTCATCAAGTAAGTTTAAAAGTTGATCACTCGGTTTTTCAGTTAAATAATCAATCGAAGCATTTGGAAAGTTTCTTTTGAGATTTTCTAAAACAACAGTAGATAGAATTACATCACCGATTCCTCTGAATTTTATCAGGAGTATTTTTTTTATTGCGGAATTATCAATTTTCATTACGATTTTTCAAGAGGAATTGATTTATTAATTTTTTCGTGATAAACAAAAACATAAATACCTAAAATTATCAATCCCAGATTTTCAATAATTTTTATTATTCCCACATTTTGAAGATTATTAGTTCCAAAGCATCCGCAATCTATATCTAAACCCCTTAGAACTGCAATGAAGATCATGATAGTAAAGGCTGACATCAAGGAGATAAAGATAAAAGAATTCTCTTTTACACATTTATTAAATATCAGTAAAATCCCGCACACAACTTCAATCCATGGTAAAGCGATTGCAAAAAAGTTTATAAATATGTTAGGTAATAATTGATAGTTTTCAATAGATTCGGAGAATCCAGATGGATCGGCAATTTTTTCAATTCCCGCGAGTATGAAGATGTACCCGATAAAAAATTTAGCAGTCCACAAAATGTATTTATTTGTTAAATGTTTCATTAAAATTCACCTCCAAGCTCAACCGGGTAACCGGCATCCCGCCAAGTCTCCCAACCTTCTTCAAATACAAATAAGGATTTATAACCAAGTTTTAAAAGTTCAATTGCCACATTTTTGCTTAAACCACAATCATCGCTGGAGCAATAAAGAATTAATGATTCATCTTTCGATAACAAGGAAAGCGAATTATGTTGTGGCGAGAATTCAACTTCCGGTAGATTAATTGAACCTAATACATGACCATCAGAATAATCCCACTGATCACGAACATCTACAAATTTAATACCTTTGTTATATAGCTTAAATGCGTTCTCCAAATCTATCAGTTTAATGTTTGTAAAATCGAGATCGCCTGTATTATTTATAGTTATCTCATCTTCATCATAAACTCCAAATTCTATAACTTCTTTCACTAATGGAATCCCATTTGGAGAAAGATAATTATAAGTAAAACCAAGAAAGAGAGAAACTAATACTATGTATAACAGAGACTTCCATCTAATATTGTTTAGCATGAGTATTCTTATATTGTTTATTTTATTAAATTGAAAAGTATAAAAAATTATTGAGTGTTAAAATGAAATTAGAAAACAAAAATGTGGTTGTAACGGGCGGCGCTATGGGAATTGGTCTTGCAACGGTTAAGAAACTTTTAGCGGAAGGTTGTAAGGTAAACGTATGGGATATAAATGAAGATGAAATGGAAAATGCCAAGAAAGAATTGCTAAATTATTCTGATCGACTTTTCTTTCACAAATGTGACGTTACTAATAAAAACGAAGTATATGCTTCTGCTGTTGCCGCAAAAAAAGAAATGGGTAATGTAGATGTGGTGATAAACAATGCGGGATTTGTAAAAGGCGGTTACTTAAATGAAGTAAGTGATGACGCATGGGAAAAGACAATTGATGTAAATCTAACTTCATTGATTTATACTACCAAAGCATTTATTGATGATATATATGAAAGAAATGAAGGATTTTTTATTAACATTTCTTCCGCATCCAGTATGCTGGGTGTTTCAGAAATGGCTGTGTATACTGCTACAAAATGGGCGGTTTGGGGTTTCACCGAATCCATGAGATTTGAAGCACTTACTAAAAATAAAAAGGGTGTAAAGTTTAGTTCAATTCATCCGAGTTATTTAGCCGAAGGTATGTTTGAAGGTGCAAAGCTTAATTTTTTAGGAAATCTTATTGTTCCGCTTGTTAAATCACATGATGTTATTGCCAAAGCAATTGTTAATGACGCACTTAAAAAAGAGAAGTCCTGTATAAAGCGACCGAGAACTGTCCGGCTTGCTGTTTTGTTCAGAGGAATTTTACCCGATAAACTTTTCCAAAAAGTTATTGTTATGCTCGGTATTCATAAAAGTATGAGTAGCTGGAAAGGAAGAAGTTAGAGGCAAAATCCTAAATTCTAAATCCGAAATACTAAACAAATTTGAAGCACGAAATCTGTAAAGCGACCATCCTTGGTCGCTAGTTTTGGGCTTATACAATTCGCATCCCGCAAGCGACGATGGTCGGTAGACTTCGACTTCCGACTGTGTCGAGGCTCGTCAAAGACGGCAGGCGAGATCGTCGCTTTACAAATCAAATTAATTACTTAACCCAATTTTCAACTTTTAATTTCATAACTCGTTTAAATTCTTTTTCATTATTGGTAAGCAAAATTAAATTGTTTGCAAGCGCGATTGAGGCGATCAGCATATCCATAGCGCCAATTATGGTACCGTTCTTTTCCAATTGACTTCTAATTGATCCATAAGTCTCTGCTGCATGTTCATCAAAGTTGATGATCTCAAAAGGTTGAAGAAATTTAGTGAGTGCGGCTATATTTTCTTCTTTTTTGATACTTTTATAACAACCATACCACAATTCGGAAACCGTAATTGAAGAAATTGCAAAATCAAGAGGGGAATGTTTAACAAATTTCTTTATTAATTTCTCGTCATTACCCTTAATAAAATAGATGCAGATATTTATATCTAAGAGGTATTTCATTACAGTTCACTTCTTTGCTCGACCGGTAACTGATCTCTTGAATTCATAAAATCATCTGAAAAGTTTTTAAGACTTTCAACCATAGAATTCCATGCCGAGTTCTGAGGCAGTATTAATAATGCGTCCCCTATTTTTTTAATAAAGACCTCTTCACCCTCTAACCTAAATATTTTAGGAAGACGAATCGCCTGGCTATTGCCGCTTTTAAATATTTTTGTTTTTTCCATCTTAATACCGTATATATTATATGTATATACAATAATAGTATTTACGAAGCTCAAATTCAATAGAGTTGAAGCAAAACCGAAATACTAAATCCTAATTTCTAAACAAAAAATGAAGCACGAAATTCAAACATGTAAAGCGACCATCTCGCCGGTTGCGGAGTCTGTCGACCTTGGTCGCTTGCTTTTGGTGTTAAACAAGTCGCAAAGCATAAGCGACGAAGGATGGTCGCTTTACAAAACAAATCCCGGGGATTTCTCCGTTAGTCCTCAACTTGTTCCGTATTACTTGGAATTTCTGGTTTTACAAGCAACACATTCTCTTTTTGCATCATAACTTTACCCGGCTCCATACCTTTGCGTTTTGTAACAAATTTAGCAAATGTATATGCAACCGGTGCAGTTCCGGCAGTTTTAGCTTTGCTGAAATATGCAGCAATGGATGCAGCATTTTTTATAATATTTTTTGGTACACCTTCCTTGGGATTGTCAACTCTAAGAACCACGTGTGAGCCGGCATACCCGCGTGCATGAAACCAATAATCATTTTGTTTCGCAAATTTTGTCGAGAGATAATCATTGCTTTTACTGTCGCGCCCGACAAATACATGATATTTATTTTCGATAACGAAATGTCGGAATTTCATTTGTGGTTCATTTTTCTCAGTCACTTTAGAATCCTTTAAACCAAGTTTTTCTTTTAACGAAATTAATTTAGAAAGGTCATCACAATTTTCAAATTCATTTTTTAACTCAAGCAAATTTTTGTAAGTAGATTCAGCCGAGTTAAATAACTCAAGGGACTTGGTATAATTTATATTCTCGCCCCGTGCTTTGTCATAATAATAATCAACATTTTGTTTTGGTGAAAGTTTATCATTTAATGGAATTTTATGTATCTCTTCACTTGAAAAATCTTTAAGCGAAATTTCCTTCATTCCTTTTTTAATGTTATGTAAATTCGAGATCAACAAATCAGCATACATTCTGTACAAATCCTCTTTTGAACCTTCATCAACTCTTTGCTTCAAACTATTAAGTTTATTCGAATAGATCGACAATTCTTTTTCAAGATATTTAGATATTTCCTTTTTTAATCTTTGCTCGCGAGAAAGCTTGTTACCGACTGCGAGTAATTTCAGCAATGCATCTTGATAATTATCATATTCAAACACTTCAGAATCTCTGCTTAAAGAAATAAATCCGGACGGCACAAACACATATCTGTTTAGATCATTAGAATAAAATATTTGGATAGGATCGTTATTTATTTGTGAAAGTATTCTCAACAGTATTTCTTTTTGCTGAATGAAATCATTAGAAGAAGTTCGAGCTTTCAATTCATTAAGAATATCTTTTGTTAAATAGGAAAATGTTTTCTTAAGTTCATCCATATTATGTATTTCGTTACTGATCTTCGGCAAATTAAATGAATCATTATAGTTATGTGAAATTAAATCGGAGATGAGTTCAGTTTCATCAATTCGCTTAACCTTCCTAAAAAATTCAGGTTCTCCATTTCCCGGAATTGCAATTACATTTGAAATTGTTCCTCTTATCGGAATTAGTAAGTAAAAATTATCGCAGACAATCTTTATTATTCTATCTCTTTCTGCAATTTGAACATTTTTGATTTTAGTCGGCAGTAATTCTGTAAAAAAATTAGCAACATTCTTTCGTGCTTTTCTGTGTTCATCTTTTATAATTAAATACGGTTCGGATTGGTTAATAGAAACAACTAAATGGCGATATTCATTTTCTTCGGTTGGAATATGAAAATACAGAGTTTCCTTTTCTTGAGTGAAGACTTCATAAATATTTGTTCCGATTAATATTTCTCTTAATTCAATTACTGCACGATTTAGATAGAAGTAGTTTTTATACATTATTATAAACTATACATAAAATTGAAGTGATTCTAAGAGTAACTTTTTTCACTTAGAATGGTATTGATAATTAAACTTACTAAAGTTAACCGCTTACTTTTGAAACCGTTAAAACGGTTGTTGTTCCGAATTTTAATGGAACAGAAAGTTAATTAATTAACCGTTTCAACGGTTTTTTTACCACCAAGAAATTAACTGGTCAACTTTAGTCAATTTACTTCCTTTCAGCTTGTGTTAAATCAAAAACGGATTTGAATAATTCCAAATCGTTCACGCTCATCATTATATTACGTCTTGATTTTACAATCTTTGCAACTTCAATAGCTTTTCGCAAATGATATTCTCTCAATCCTTCAGCTCCGCCCCAGCTAAAAGAGGGAATATATTTGGGCGGGAATCCACTGCCATAAATGTTACATGAAACACCAATTACAGTTCCGGTATTAAATGCAGTATTAATTGCACATTTCGAATGATCACCCATAATCAATCCCATAAAGTTTGTGCCGGTGTCAACTTCTTGACCGTTAAGCATGACTTTAATTTTGCTGTAATCATTTTTCAAATCTGAGTTGTTGGAACTTGCTCCGATATTTATCCACGAACCTAAATAAGCATGACCAAGAAATCCCTCATGCTGTTTATTTGAGTAAGAATGAATAATACTGTTTTCAATTTCACCACCTACTTTGCAGACCGGTCCTATTGATGTATCATTATAAATTTGTGTATTAGCTTTTACAAATGATTTTCTGCCGATATAACAAGGTCCGGCAATATAAGTACTTGGTAAAATTGTCACTTCATCTTCAATATAAATTATTCCTTCGGAAGCATCGAGCACAACATTTGGTTTAATTAATACGTTTTCTCCGATATAAATTTTTTCTTTGTTTATCAGGTGAACTCCGGGATGTTCAACTTTATTAAATTGCGGAGAGATAAGTGCGATATCATTAACTATTTCTTCACCGTTTTTCTGGATTAAATGCCAAGGATATTCATACAAATAAGCATCAATTTCGGATTGCTTACAATCTAACACCGAAAAATCAGTTAGGCTATCTTTATTATTTTTAAGTAATATTTGAATTGATTTTTGAGATAAAAGAGCGGCGGCAATTTCATTTTTTGATAAAAACAATTCATCAGTTTTAGCATGCGAAAATATTCCGACTAAATCTTCAGATAACTTTAGTCTTCCATTAATGAACAAAATCTTGTCATCAACAAAATTATTCACAACATGATTTTTATTTTCTTCTCTTATAAAATTATTAAGGTACTTTCTTGTATGTAATATCAATTTATCCGGTTGTAATAATCGTAAAACTTTTTCACGAAGTGTTAGAATACCACATCTCAAATCGTAAACAGGTCTAAAATATGTAAGCGGTAAAAAATTGCTGTATTTATTGTCTTCAAACAAACAAATAGGATATTTCATATTTACCTCGTTTGTTAATTTTCAAAGATAATTGATTATAAAATTAAGTACCAACAATAGTATTTGTTATTGAGAAGGTGGTTTGATATATTTCGAAAACTTTTACAAAGAGTTGGAACTTTAGTGAGTATTATTCACATTTTTCTTCGTATTACCAGTCTTACTTCAAATCAATTTTTCTCCGAATTAGTTCACAATTTGACTAATAATATAAATCTCAGGAGGTAAAATGTTCAAAGGACACCCGAAGGGGTTATATGTACTCTTCTTTACTGAAATGTGGGAACGATTTGGTTTCTACACAATGCTTGCGATTTTCGTCCTTTATCTACAAGAAAATTTTGGTTGGGATGCCGCAACCGTAACAAATATCTACGGTGTGTTTTTAGCAGCGGTTTATTTTACGCCCATACTTGGTGGATGGATTGCCGATAATCTTTTAGGTTACGGAAAAACTATTGCATTAGGTGCCGTTACTATGGGCATCGGTTATGCTTTAATGGCAATTCCAACATCATCCGAATTTCAGTTGTATGTTGCACTTGCTGTTGTTGCTATTGGTAACGGTTTATTTAAAGCAAATATTTCCGTACTTGTTGGAAATTTATATGCACACAAAGACGGTTCATTAAAAGATGCCGGTTACAATATTTTTTACATGGGTATTAATATTGGTGCATTTTATGCACCTATTGCAGCTACAAACATCAAACAGTTTTTTATTGATAATTTCGGTACAACATTAGCACAAGGTTACAATGCCGGTTTTGCAGTTGCTGCATTCGGAATGATAATTTCCATTCTTATCTTTTTGATTTACCGTAAATATTACAAAGATGCCGATTACCAATCTAAAAATGAAAAGAAAGATGAAAAAGATCTTGTGCTGACCAAAGAACAAGAGAAATTAAGAATTGTTGCATTAATGACAATCTTTGCAATAGTAATATTCTTCTGGATGGCGTTCCATCAAAATGGAGCTGCATTAACCTTGTTTGCTCGAGATTACATTACACCAATGGTTGGTAAATTCACTTATTTACTTTTTGATGTTCTTGCTTTGCACGGAATTCTTGCAATTTTATTGGGAGGTGCAACAGCTTTAAACAAAGGAACTACGCAAAAAATAAGAGGAATAGGGGGTTTCTTTGCTACGGTTGGTGTAATAATAGTTATTATCAAAATCAATTCACTGCCCGAACTAAACGCAATTGCTCCTGAACAATTCGCTTACTTTAACCCGATGTTTATTGTTTTGATGACTCCACTAATTGTATCTTATTTCAGATTCCTTAACAGGAGAGGGAAAGAGCCATCCTCACCGGCAAAAATAGGAATTGGTATGCTGCTAACTGCCTTATCCTTTATGATAATGATGGTTGCAGCTATGGGTTTACCGGGCGTTTATTCTTTAGAAAATGTTTCTTCTGCAATAACAGTTTCTCCTTTCTGGTTGATATCAACTTACTTTGTTGTAACAATCGGCGAACTGCACTTAAGTCCTATGGGTCTCTCATTCGTATCAAAAACAGCTCCGCCAAGAATGAAAGGTTTAATGATGGGATTCTGGTTTGGAGCTACTGCAGTTGGAAATTATTTATCCGGGTTTATCGGTAGATTCTACCAAAATTGGGAAGTATGGCAATTCTTCCTATTGCTAGTAATTACTTCATTAATAGCTGCTTTACTGGTAAGAATTTTCCTCAATAAATTGAAGCGTGCTACACAATAATATAATTTAAGCCCGTCACCCGACGGGCTTTTTTTATTAAATATTTCTTAAATTTCGATTATCTATCAATCGAGTTATATGAGTCTGCTGAACAAAAAAATAATAAAATATCCTATAATTGCTTTCGCGGCTTTTATCGTATTATTTATACTTTTTGATAAACTATTTATGCCTTGGGTAGTATCTGCTGAAGAAGTTACTGTACCGGATTTTGTTGGTCAAAATAAAATCACTGCAATAGAAGAACTGAAAAAAATAGGTTTAGAACCTGTTGAGCAAGGTCCGAAGTATGATGAAAATGTCCCTCGTGATCACGTAATACTTCAAACTCCTCGCCCAGGTTCAACAGTAAAAGTAGGTAGACGTGTTTACCTTTACATTAGCGGGGGAGAGCCTTTAATTAAAATGCCACAACTTTTAGGTAAAACTGTCCGTGATGCAAAGATCACTATAGAAAGACTTGGATTAGCAATAGATACATTATTAAATGTACGTTCAGAATTTCCTGCAAAAACAGTTGTTGAGCAAAGTGTAAAAGAAGGTGAATTTCTAGCTAAGGGGGATTCGGTAACTTTAATGATTAGTATAGGTCCACAAATTGGAATGGTACGTGTACCGAATTTAATTGCAAAAACACTTACTGAAGCAGAAAGAATATTAAGAGAACTTTCTTTAAAAATTGGTAAAAAAACTTATTTATCATCACCCAACCTATTACCAAACACTATAATAGATCAGTATCCAAGTGAAGATAAACTAGTAAGTTATGGTGATAGTGTTGACGTAGTAATAACTCAGAGTAGATAAATGAAAAAAATGCTTGCTCCCTCAATATTAGCCGCAAATTTTGCAAACCTTGAAAAGGAAATTCGTAAAGTTGAAATGGCCGGTGTAGATTTAATTCACTGTGATGTTATGGATGGAAAGTTTGTCCCGAATATTACATTTGGACCGATTGTTATAAACGCTGTGAAGAAAATTACGCGCTTGCCATTGGATGTTCATTTAATGATTGAAAAACCTGATGATTTTTTAGATGATTTTGTTAAAGCCGGAGCAAATTATTTAACTGTTCATCAAGAATCAGTTGTGCATCTTAATAGAACCATTACAAGAATTAAAGAACTTGGTGCAAAAGCCGGGGTATCTATTAATCCGGCAACCCCGGTAAATACTTTGTGTGAAATCTTAGAAATTGTAGACCTGGTTCTGGTAATGTCGGTTAACCCGGGTTTCGGCGGGCAAAAATTTATTGAAAGTTCATTAAAGAAAATACGTGATCTTAAAAGTATCCGTGAAGAAAACAACTATCAATTTCTAATTGAAGTTGACGGCGGTGTTGATACTAATACTATTATTAAATTAAAAAATGCCGGTGTTGATGTTTTTGTTGCCGGTTCGGCAATATTTTCTAAAGATAATGTAACTGCCGCCGCGTTAGAATTGAAAAATATGATTGCGTAAATTTTGTTTAATCCTTCCTAAGAAAGTCTTATTTTTTTTGCTTATTTTAAATTTTTAATTCATTTAATGCATCTTTTGGTTTGGAGTAAAAATTGATAATTCAACTGATCGAAATAAACATTCCATATGTGTTCAAAAGATACCTTAAAAAATATAACATATACCGTGATCTTTACGAGATCGACCTTCTAGCACTAGAGATTAGAGACTTAACCGATGAATTAGCTGAAAATACACGCCATATTATCCTCAGAAATAAGGAAATATGTTATGTAAAAAAAAGGGAAGGTGAGAATAAAGTTGATTTACTAATCCTCGGTTCATTCGTTATATTCAAAGAATTAGCAAAAAATATAACTGCGTCGGGCAATGAGGATATGGGACATAGAATTGCCTCGGTATTAAAAAATTATTCCGACAAAAGAGTATACAATTTACAGCTAAAATCAAAGCAACTTACTTTTCAACAAACATCGTTAATGGGTATTGTAAATGTTACTCCGGATTCATTTTCGGACGGCGGAAAGTATTTTGATAAACAAAAAGCAATCGAGTTTGCATTAAAATTAATTGAAGACGGTGCGCTAATTGTTGATGTAGGCGGTGAATCAACCAGACCAAATTCGGAATCTATTTCACAGGAAGAAGAATTAAACCGGGTTATTCCGGTAATAGAAGGAATTATTACCGCTAACCCTAAAACGCTAATTTCAATTGATACTACAAAATCCGTTGTTGCAAAAGAAGCAATCAAAGCGGGTGCTTCAATTGTAAATGATATTAGTGCAATGAGATTCGATAAAAAAATGGTTGAAGTCGTAGCCGAAGAAAAAGTCCCGGTAATTCTTATGCACATGCTCGGTAAACCGAAAGATATGCAGCACAATCCATTTTATAACGATGTGATTTTAGAAATTTATGACTTTTTAAATGAACGTATTAAATTTGCAGAGAAGAATGGCGTAAATAAAATTATTGTTGACCCGGGAATAGGTTTCGGGAAACGTGTTTACGACAATTATGAAATAGTTAATAGATTAAGCGAGTTTAAAGGATTAAGTAAACCTATTGTTGTTGGTGTATCTCGCAAATCTTTTCTTGGTAAAAGTCTTGATCTTGAAGTTGATGAAAGAAGCGAGGCAACTTTAATAGCGGAAACAATTGCAATAAAAAACGGAGCCGATATTATCAGAACTCATGATGTCAAACAAACTCATTCATCGGTAAAAATATTTTCTAATTTATCTCAGGTTGAAGCCTAAATTATGTTGGATATCTTCAAAATAGGATTTCTTTCCGTCACTCTTCTTGATGTATTGGATATAGCAATAGTTTCATTTATAATTTACAAATTATATACGGTTATACGCGGTACAATTGCTTCACAAATATTTATCGGTTTAGTAGTTGTTCTTTTATTATCATTTATTGCGCAAGCGGCTAACTTTAAAGCACTAGGCTGGTTGCTTCAATTAGTTACGGATATCTGGGTGATAGCATTTATAATTTTATTTCAACCTGAAATCCGAAGACTACTTGTACTGGTGGGAAGAAACCCTGTTATACGAATGTTTATAAAGAGTGATGAAAAAAACATCGCGGATATTATAACCGATGCAGCATTCGAATTAGCTCAGTATCAACACGGTGCTTTAATGGTAATAGTAAAATCAGCCGGTATAAGAGGGGTGGTTGAAACAGGTGAAATTATTAATTCGAAACTAAGTAAAGATCTTTTAAGATCGATATTTTTCCCAAGGTCACCTCTTCATGACGGAGCAGTTATCATAAAAAATGATGTGATTGAAGCTGCACGATGTACTCTTCCTCTTTCACAAAACACTGTCCTTGACGGAATTGGATTGGGTATGAGGCATAGAGCCGGTTTGGGAATTACGGAACAAGCAGATGTTATAAGTGTAATAGTATCTGAAGAAACAGGTGGAATTGCAATTGCTCAAGAAGGAAGATTAATTCGTGGTTTATCGAAAGAAGCACTCAGAACTAAGTTAACAGAAAGTTTAAAAGTTTCAAAAGATAAAGGATGGAAAGGATTATTTGATCAATTCGGTAAGAATAAATAATTCTATCATAGATTATATGTATAACAAAGACGAGAGGTAAACAATGAAACTGAAATTTTTTGCTCATTCTTCATTTCAATTAACTACCAATGACGGAAAAATAATTGTTATCGATCCATTTCTTGACGATAATCCAAAATCAACCGTTAAATCAAAAGATGTTGATGCTGATTATATTATACTGACTCACGGTCATGGTGACCATTTAGGAGATGCATTCAAAATAGCTGAAAGATGTAATCCATTGTTTATATGTGTAAATGAACTTGCTGACTATGTCGCATCAAAAGGTTTTAAGGCACACAATATGCATATCGGAGGCGGATATAATTTTGATTTCGGTAGAGTTAAATTTACGATTGCTCATCATGGCTCAAAAACTCCTGACGGTGAATACACAGGTGAACCTTCCGGTGTTGTATTATCAATAGACGGAATGAATATCTATCATACAGGTGATACCGGTTTATTTCTTGATATGAAATTAATCGGTGAATTAAATTCGATTGATTATATGCTTCTTCCAATTGGCGATAATTTTACAATGGGAATTGATGATGCAGTAAAAGCTGTTGAGTTTGTTAATCCGAAAAAAGCAATTCCGATGCATTACAATACTTTTCCTGTAATAGAAGCAGATCCTAATGAATTTAAGAAAAAAGTAGAAGCAAAAGGAAAAGAATGTATTGTAATGGATTTCGGACAAGAAATTGAACTCTAAATAAAACTTACATATATGGGAAAAATAATAGCTATTGCTAATCAAAAGGGAGGTGTGGGTAAGACGACAACCTCCATAAATTTATCTTCTTCTATTGCTGCAGCGGAAATCCACACTTTGCTGGTTGATATTGATCCTCAGGGTAATTCATCCTCGGGAATCGGTGTGGAAAATTCTGAGAAGTCTGTTTACCATGCGTTGATCGGTACTGAAGATGCAATCGATTGTATTACTACTACATATATGCCGGATTTGGATGTTCTCCCGGCTAATATTGACTTAGTCGGAGCAGAAGTCGAACTTGTCGGTATGGACGGAAGGGAAAGACTGCTTAAAGAAGCACTGCTACCGATTAAGGATAAATACGATTACATTTTTATTGACTGCCCTCCATCTTTGGGCTTATTAACATTAAATGCGCTTACTGCAGCTGATTCCGTTATTATTCCTGTTCAGTGCGAATATTTTGCTTTAGAAGGTCTCGGACAATTATTAAATACGATTAACATTGTTAAAAAACATTACAACGAGGGATTAACAATAGAGGGTGTCCTTTTAACAATGTTCGATACTCGTTTGCGGTTATCACATCAAGTTGTTGAAGAAGTAAAAAAATATTTTGGTGAAAAAGTTTTCAATACCATAATTCACCGCAATGTTAGAATTTCCGAATCACCAAGTCATCAAAAACCTGTAATTCTTTATGATGCAATATCAACCGGTGCACAAAATTATATTTCGTTAGCCGCAGAATTGTTGGAAAGAAATAAGAGTGAGGGAAACGTAAGTAATGACTAAATTAAAACCCGGACTCGGTAGAGGACTTGATGCTTTAATAAACCCAAAGGCAAGAGAAGATTCCGAATCACCTATTGCTGTTTCGTCCGATAAAATTGAAAACGATGACGGAAAATCATACGATATATTAGCTAAAATTCCGGTACAGGCAATTACACCTAATCCTTACCAACCGCGAACCGAATTTGAACCGGGGAAACTTGATGAGTTAAAAAAATCAATATTGGAGAATGGATTAATTCAACCTGTAACCGTTCGGCGTATTAATGGTACTTATGAATTAATCTCCGGTGAGAGAAGATTACGAGCTTGTAAAGATATCGGTTATAAAGAAATTCCGGCATACATAATAAAAGTAGAAACAAAAGAAGCAATGCTTGCTCTCTCTTTGATTGAAAATATTCAAAGAGAAGAACTAAATCCTATTGAAGTTGCGAAAGCTTACAAAAGATTAATAGAAGAGTGCAATTTATCCCAAGAAGAAATTGCTACAAAGGTTGCTAAAGATAGAACAACAATTACTAACTCAATTCGTTTATTAAAATTACCTGAAATTGTTCAGAGAAGTCTGATAGACAATGAAATCACAGCCGGGCATGCACGCGCATTAATTAATCTTCCTTCTGTTGAATTACAAATTGCAACATTGAACGAAATTAAAAAGAAAAGTTTATCTGTTCGGAAAGTAGAAGCATTAGTAAAAAAATTCCTTTCCGGTTCTTCGGAAAAAAGGAAGTCAAGATCGAACCCTTCTTTGAATTCTGTTGAAATGCTTTCACAGAATGATATTGAAAATAAACTTAGAGGAATATTCGGCACAAAAGTTCTTTGTAAGCAGAAAAAAGACGGTGCCGGTGAAATTGTAATTGAATTTTATTCAAACGATGAATTAGAAAGATTATTTGAACTTTTCGAATTGATTGGCAAAAACAATTATTAAAATATCGCTTGTCTTTTTTTTATTATCTCTTGCCTGTTACTCCCAAACGGAACAAGATACTACTCTCAGCGTCCAAAGTGAAGAATCCGGATTTGTAATGGAAAAATCTCCGTGGGGGGCGGTTTTACGAAGTGCTGTTTTACCGGGCTTTGGACAGTTTTATAATGAGTCTTATTGGAAAATTCCGGTTGTGTGGGGATTCATTGGTTACTTCGGTTATGTTTGGATTGATAATAATGATTCATATAAACAGTACCGAGATTTATATGTTGAATCGGATTTTAAAAATCCTGACTACAAACGATTAAGAGATTTTTATAAGGATCAGAGAGATGAATTTGCAATTTACATTGTACTTACTTATTTCCTTCAACTTGTTGATGCTTATGTTGATGCGCATTTATTCGATTTTAACGTTACTCCCGATCCGGTTACGAGAACACCACAATTAGGTGTTAAATTTTACCTGAGATAAATTTATGAAGAATATACAACTTTGCCCAAACTGTAACGCTGACAATCCGATTTATAAATTAAATTGCATTAGCTGTAAAGCATACTTACGTTCACGGGTAGTTAATATTGATTTATGGCATACTATATCGTTAATAATTGAATCACCAATCATTGCATTCAGAAAAATCATTGAAGCCGAACATAAGAATTATATTATCTTTTTGAATTCGTTAATTGGGATAAAACTGTTTCTTTTTGCAATTATTCTAAATAGTTTCAAAGAAATTAACTCCGTCAGTTCGGAGTATTTTTTTGCAAATTTGGGATTAATTATCGGAGTATCATTTTTGGTGCTAATTATTGCAGCTTATTTACTAACAAAAATTAATCAAGTATTTGGATTGGATAACCGTTTTCGTGATAATTATTCAATCATGGTTTATTCATTCTTGCCGATATTAATGTCACTGGTCATTTTATCTCCGGTACATTATGCATTATTCGGACCTTATTGGTTTACATACAATCCACCTCCGTATATAGTAAAACCGTTAGCTGCATACGTTTTATTATTTATCGAAGGATTGTTACTTGTTTGGAGTTTTTTGTTGATGATTTTTGCTAATTATGCTCAGACTAAGAGTAAGTTATATTCAATTATATCAGCTACTTGGATTTACTTACTAATTGTATTAGTACTTTATAATATCCCTTTACTTCCTCTCGAAACAATTTAGAAATTATTACGCATAAATTGAATAACCGAACCATATCTAATACCGCGACCGCTTACATATATTTTTTCATTTGTTAATATTTCTGAAACGGTTTTCAGAATAATTGTTCCAGCCAAAATCACATCTTCTCTACCGCTTAATATATTCCCGTATTTATTTAAAATATCGGAAGGGGAGAGAGCCGAAAATTCTAAAATAAATCCTTCCAAATCCATAATAGTTAGAACAGAACCTTCCACTAATGATTCATCGTAATCGCGCAACCCTAAATTCGCGGCTGAAAGAGAAGTAGGAGTGCCTGCTACAGCTATTAATGGTATTGAAGGAGTAACTATACTCGAAAGTTCTGAAAACGATTTACGAATAAATTTTCCCAACGATTCTAATTCAACTTTGGTAGGTATTTCATTATGACTAAATTCTTCAGTTAAATTAACTGCGCCATATGGAAAACTCTTTTTATAATTTATTTTCTCATCGCTTCCATATATAATTTCCGTACTACCTCCGCCAATATCCATAACCATTCTATTAACAACACCGGGTAAAACTGTTGAAGCACCAAGGAAAGACAATTCAGCTTCCTTTTCACCTGTAATTATCTCAATATCGATATCTAATTCCGTTTTTATTCTGGAAATTATTTCTTCAGAATTCTTTGCTACTCTCATTGCGTTTGTTGCAGTACAAAGAATTATTTTACAGTTATATTCATCAATTGTATTTTTATACGAGGTCAATACATCAAGTAGTTTTTTTATTGATTTGTCTGAAATATTTCCATTATTCTTTAAACCTTTTCCCAACCTTGGGGCTTCATATCTATTTAAGATTGTCTTAAAGTCTTTTGTTCTTTCTTCTATTTCGGCAATTAGAAGCAGAACAGTATTTGAGCCAATATCTATTGAAGCAATATTCATCTTTTTTTGATATTTTTTGATTAACAATGTGCTAATCTATGGAAAACCAGAATAAAATTTCAAAAACATTTCTTTTCATTACGGTATTGTCGTTTGTGCTTTTTCTGGGGAGTTATTTAACCAAATTAAATTTACTTTCACAATTCTTTGATGCAGAGACAATGACCTTGAAATCAATTTATGAGGGGAGCGATTTATCTTTAGTAATGAAATCTTTGCTGCCTTCCTTCTCTGTTTCGATGATTTCATTTATTGCTTTTGTACTTTTTTTCATAGTTTATATTATGGTCACCAAAATAAATCTAAGAGATGAAGGATGGCTGTTTATCACAATAATTATCTTGTTGATTACTGCACCATTCGAGATATTTCTACTTATAAAATTTGATTTACCTATAATAAGTGAGTTAATGCAAGTTAGTATAAGATATGATTATATAATGAGTCTTATTAAAAATAGAATAACGATCCTTGGTCCATTTCCTTTGATTCTATTATTTTCATATTTTGTAATAATTTATTTGAGCTTGTTTAAACCATTGCAGAAAAATAAATGAAAATAAAAGAGAAAGAGTTCGAAACAATTTTACAAGATTTGAAATCACTTGCAAATCAGATGGGAGCAACTGTTAGATTTGAACGAGGTGATTTTCAAGGAGGCTATTGTATTTTGAAAGAATCAAAAGTAATTGTGATTAACAAACTTACTTCGACTCAACGTAAAGTTATGACTCTCTCTGCCGCCTTAAACGAACTTGGAGTTGACAGTGTTTATTTACCTCCTCGACTTAGAGAAATTATTGAAGAAATGGATTCTAACTAATGAAAATACTTGTCCTTAACGGTCCAAATCTAAACATGCTCGGTAAAAGAGAAGAAGATCAATACGGAACTTTTGATCTTATCGATATTGAGAATGAATTAAAGAAAGAATTTAATTTCACTTTTGAATTTTTCCAAAGTAACCATGAAGGTGAACTAATTGACAAGATTCAATCTGCTCCAAATTATTTTGATGGCTTAATTATTAACCCCGGTGGCTATTCGCATACTTCTGTTGCAATTAGAGATGCTCTCAAAATTTGTAAAATTCCAAAAATAGAAGTACATATATCAAATTTAGCAGATAGGGAGGACTTCAGGCAAAGATTGTTAACTGCTTCAGTCTGCGACGGTTATGTTTCCGGTTTTAAAATAAATAGCTACCTAGGCGCTGTTTACCTTCTAACAAAATTGGCAAGATAAAAAAGAAGCTTCTTCAAAATTAATCTAATACTTTATGTCATTACCTACCTATTACCTTATTGCTTTATAACACCTTACACATATTTCTTAAAGAAAATATTCATCTAAAACATTAATCTTGCTATTTTTATTTCGATTACTTATTTTATCTAAACCACAAAATGAAACTTAGCTATGAAAGACTTTGGATTAAAAAAATTATATTACTCAATTAGCGAAGTAAGTAAAATAACCGGCTTAGAACAATATATCCTTCGTTATTGGGAATCGGAATTCGATATACTTAAACCCGGGAAAAACAGAGCCGGTAACAGAATCTATACAAACAAAGACATTAATTTAATTTTACGAATTAAGAAACTTCTTCGTGATGAAAAATATACCATTGAAGGTGCAAAGAAGATTCTTGAAGAAGAAAGCACAGGAATTGTAGCAGAAGAAACACCCGAAATAAAACCAATCAAACCAATACCAAAAGTCAGCAGTAATATAAGTTCACTCAAGAAAGACCTTGAAGAAGTAAAACAATTTTTGTTAGATTTACATTCAAAGATTTGAGTGAAAGCCACATAAAAAATTTACTCGTAAATTCTTTTAAAAATTAAAATAGTTTCCTTCGTAGAAATATACATTCGGAACGTAGCGCAGCCCGGTAGCGCACTTGAATGGGGTTCAAGGGGTCGCGGGTTCAAATCCCGCCGTTCCGACTAATTTAACCTTGATGATAAATTATTATCTGCGACTAAAAGCCTAACACACTTCAATCATTAGCTCCAATACTTTTATTAATTACTCAAATTATTTGCAAAAAGATGAGAAAAAATGACCTTGACTCCGATATTATTTTTTTCAATGTTAAACCTGTAGAAAAACTAATTCTGAAAGTACGTGTAAATGATTAGTTCGTTTGAGTATTAAAGCGGTATAGATTAAAATAAACTAATTATTAAATCGGGGGAAATTATAATTATCTAAAGAAATTAGTCTTCTTTTCCACAAAATTATTAATTGTACTTATCGTCCTGAATTCATTATTTTAATCAGTAACAATGAAGATATGACTTCAATTAGAAATCTTATCTCGTTGTAAAGAGGTAAAACGATGTACAATTCAAAAATGACCAATAACAACCAGCCCGCATTCAACTCAACTAGTAAAACAAATAAAAGTGAGATTCTTCGAAAAATTATCCCGTCTTTTTTGATTTTAATTGCCGGTTTAATGATAACTTTTGTTATATGTAATACTGAAGGCAGAAGTTCTGAAAATGAAAAACGTGCATATTTTGAATTACGCGTGCGAGATGTCTATTTACGTATTGAGAAGCGAATAAATAGTTACGAACAAATACTCCGAAGTGTACGCGGTTTATTTCATGCCTCCGAACATGTAAACAGAGATGAGTTTAATTTATTCTTTAATGCATTACAGTTAGATGAAAATTATCCCGGTATACAAGGTGTAGGGTTTTCAAAAATAATTTTACGTGATGAATTATCTAAACATATCGACAGTGTAAGAATTGAAGGATTTTCTGAATATAAAATATGGCCGGAAGGCAGTCGTGAGATTTATACTTCTATAATTTATCTCGAACCATTCAGAGACCGAAACCTGAGGGCTTTTGGTTACGATATGTTTTCTGAACCGGTACGCAGGCAAGCAATGGAAATATCACGCGACTCAAACGATGCGGTATTATCGGGCAAAGTTACGCTTGTGCAGGAAACTGATGAAGCTATGCAAACCGGATTCCTCATTTATTTACCCGTTTTTAGAAATGGTAAACCATATTCAAATGTAAGTGAGAGGCGTGAGAATATTATAGGTTGGGTTTACTCACCATTCAGAATGAATGATTTTATGTATGGGCTTTTTGGTGAGCTTGCATCTGATCTTGATGTTGAAGTCTTTGATGGCAAAAACATTTCTAATGAAACTAAAATGTATGATTCGGAAACTTTATTAACCGAACATACCCCGATATTTACATCAAGCAAAATTCTAGATTTTGATGGGCGTGAGTGGACAGTTATTGTTAAATCAACACCGGTTTTGGAAGACAGATTAGGTACTCCAACTACTAGAAACATTCTTATTATCGGAATTGGTTTAAGCCTTCTGCTAGCAGTAATTACCTATTTAATTGTAAGCAAAAAAGTACAAATTGAAGCAACTAACAAAGAAAGAATACAGGCAAAAGAATCGTTGCAAGAAAGTGAAGAAAAATACAAGTTCATGTTTTCAAACAACCCTCAGCCAATGTGGATTTATGATCTTGAAACACTCGCTTTTCTTGAAGTAAACAGTGCGGCTGTCAATCATTACGACTATACAAGAGAGGAATTCCTCTCGATGACATTAAAAGATATTCGACCTGAAGAGGATATTGAAGCATTACTGAGGGATGTTGAACTTACCCGGCGCGCTTACAATCCATCGGGCGAATGGAGACATGTGAAGAAAAACGGAGAAGTTATCAATGTTGAAATAACTTCTCACTCCGTCATGTTCAACAATCGCAAAGCAAGACATGTAATGGCAATCGATATTACGGAGCGTAAACAGATAGAAGATGCCTTAAAAGAAAGCGAAACAATTTTCAATCATTTTATGGAAAACAGTCCTTACTACGTATTCTTTAAGGACAAAGATATTAGAGCATTACGATTAAGTGCAAATTATGAAAAGATGCTTGGCAAACCATTAAATGAAATTCTTGGAAAAACAATGGATGAACTTTTTCCTTCGGAACTTGCTAAGAAAATGGTTGAAGACGATAAGAGAATTTTGGACAAACGTGAAACTGTAGTCGTAGAAGAGGAACTCAATGGAAGATATTATACTACTATAAAATTCCCCATCATTATTGATAATATTCCTACTTATTTAGCCGGATTTACAATCGATATAACCGAGCGAAAGAAAAAAGAAATAGAACTTAAAGAAAGCGAAGAAAAATTTAGAATTATAACTGAAAATTCAGCAGATGCGATTTTTATTACTGACAATCAAGGAAGATTTTTGTATGTCAATAATAAAGCGGTGCAATTGCTCGGTTATACTACTAAAGAAATGCTCTCATTTTCGATTGCAGACATCTCACCCATGAATAGGGTAGATGAGTATTATCAACTTCTCAAGAATTTATTGAAAGAAGGTTATACATTTAACGAAGTAGAACTTGTAAAGAAAAATGGCGAGACGCTGCCAATTGATGTTAATGCCGTCCTCCTCCCAAATGGATTGATTTATGGAAGCTGCCGTGATATCACAGAACGAATGAATGCCGAAAAAGCATTGAGAGAAAGTGAAGATCGTTATCGAGACCTGGTTGAAAACAGCAGTGATTTAATCTGCACTCATGATTTGGAAGGCAACATTTTGTCTGTAAATAACGCTGCTCTAAAAATTACGGGGTATTCCAAAGAAGAAGTGCTGAAAATGAATATGAAAGATATTCTAGTTCCTATATACAGAAGAATTTTTGGTGCTTATTTGACCAAGATAAAAAGAGTTGGACAAGCTCAAGGTCTTATGACTATTCAAACCAAAACAGGCGAAAAACGCATTTGGGAATATAATAACACACTAAGAACTCAAGGTGTTGATAAACCTATAGTTAGAGGAATGGTAAGAGACATTACCGGGTATAAAAAAGTTGAAGGAGAACTAAAAATATTATCGCGTGCTGTTGAACAAAGTCCCGCGTCTATTATTATTACCAACATAGATGGGAACATAGAATATATAAATCCGAAAGTAACACAAATCACCGGATTTACTCCGGAGGAAGTAATAGGTAAGAATCCCAGAATATTTAATTCGGGTGAAAAGCTAAAAATTGATTACAAGGTTCTTTGGGAAACAATTTCTTCCGGGAAAGAATGGCGGGGTGAATTTCACAATAAAAAGAAGAATGGTGAATTATATTGGGAATCGGCATCGATTTCTCCGATAATGAATGAAAAAGGAATAATAACACATTATCTCGCTGTTAAAGAAGATATAACCGAACAAAAAAGAGCTGAACAGGAAATCATTTCTCAAAAAAATAAATTCGCTCAACTTTTTGATAATTCTCCGGTTGCAATTGCCTTATCAGATGAACATAATAAAATTATTAATATCAACGAAGCATTTATAGAATTGTTCGGATATGCTCGCGAAGAATTAATAGACTTCCCCTTAAATGAAATTATTGTTCCTAAAGAACTTAAAGAAGAATCCATGGCTTTTTCTAGGGCAACACAAAGCGGAAGGCAAACCTACAAAGAAAGTTACCGTCAGAGAAAAGATGGTTCAAATATATTTGTACAAATAATTGGCATACCTATTTTATTAAACGACAAGATAATGGGAATTTATGGTATGTATGTCGATCTTACACATCGAAAAGATGCTGAAGAAAAACTGAAAGTTGCAAAAGAATTAGCCGAACAATCAGATAAATTAAAATCCGAATTCCTTGCTCAAATGTCGCACGAAATAAGAACCCCCATCAATGTAATGTTGGGTTATACAAATTATCTTAATGAGTTAGTAGGAGAAAATAAAAATTCAGAAACTAACGATTGTTTTAGAGGTATTGAATTAGCTTCCAAACGTATTATAAGAACAGTTGATTTAATACTTAATGCGGCACAATTACAGACAAGCGGGTATCTCCCTAATTTTGTAACAATTGATCTTGATTCGGATATACTTAATAAATTAAAACACGAATATGAGCAATCCGCCGAACAAAAAGGATTAGAACTTAATTATATATGCGAAATAAAAAATACCGAAATTACTGTCGATGAATACAGTGTTACCCAAATCTTCGCTAACTTAATAGATAATGCTATTAAATACACAAAGAGAGGTAAAGTAGAAATTTTGTTACGAAAAAATAATAACGGAAATATCATTGTTGAAGTAAAAGATACAGGTATAGGTATAAGTAAAGAATTTCTTCCAAAATTATTTGTATCCTTTACTCAAGAGGAGCAGGGGTACAGCAGAAGTTTTGAAGGTAACGGGCTTGGTTTAGCTCTTGTTAAAAGTTACTGCGATATTAATAATGCTCTAATTGAAGTTGAGAGTGAGAAAAATGTTGGTTCAACTTTCCGAGTAATTTTTAATAATACAAAGATCTGATTTGATTTTAATAAGAACTACTTTATTTAGAATTTTTTAAAAAGTATTATTCTACCACCTCACATACCTCAAAAATATTACCATCCGGATCATAAAATCTGAAATATTTTGTATGATCATCAGTAATAATATTATCAACTTTCACTTCATTAATTGTTAGTTTTTCTTTTATTAGATTAGCATCTTTGACACCGAAGATCGGATATGCAGATGTTTCTTTGTCTACAATAATTTCTTTATCAGTCTGCCAAATAGTTAAACTCGTTTTACCACCGGTATCAAGGACGACTAATTTCAATTTTATATCTTCCCAAATAATTTTAAACCCAAGTTTATCCTTGTACCATAATTTAGATTTTTCAATCTTTTTCACTCGAATGATGATTGTATCTATACCTTCAAACAATGGAACAGTTTTTGTCATAATGACTCCATTTGAAAATTATTTATTATAATTAATTTATCTTGTTATCTTTCCAATAGGCAGCAAGTTAGATATTTGCTCCTTTTTTGAATCGGTGAAGATAATATTTTTCTTAATCAGAAATAAAATAATTATAGAGGGAAAAAATGGTTTCATATATTCATAAAAACAAATTTGATATTGCATCATTACTGATTAGAATTTTGGTTGGTTCGGTTTTCATTTCCGAAGGTATTCAAAAATTTCTCTATCCCGAAGTTAGAGGAGTAGGGAGGTTCATCAAAATTGGAATACCAGTCCCGGAATTCTTTGGTTACTTTGTTGCTTCTTTTGAAGTGATAAGCGGATTTTTGATTTTATTCGGTTTGTATACTCGACTTGCAGCAATACCATTAATTATTATTATGCTTGTTGCTCTATCAACAACCAAACTTCCGATTCTTATTAATGAAGGGTTTTGGGAAATGGCGCATGCAGCTCGTACTGACTGGTCGATGTTAATAGGGAGTATTATCATTATTATTATTGGTGCGGGTAAATATTCGATTGACAAATATTTCACCTCTTTCAAAGATATTTGAATTGAGACATTTTGCATTGGCATCTCCTTATTACTTTTCGAAATTTTCTTTACCAGATACAATTAGTGATTGTATAGAGAATCTATATTCTTTATTTTAGTTCATTAATTCAGGATATTTTTTTATCAAAGTTCGTTTAATAAAATCCGAGAGAAAATAAATTTGCAAGTCGATAAACCTCATTCAAATTGCGGTGTTTTTGGAATATTTAATTCACAGGCTGCTGCAGTAAATACATATTACGGATTACATGCTTTACAGCATCGTGGACAAGAAGCTGCCGGAATAGTTACAATCGATAATAATGGAGATGGTAAGAGTCACGTTAATCACCATAAGGGACTTGGGCTTGTTTCAGAAGTATTTTCTGATTCTAAAGTATTTGAAAACTTAAAAGGCATTTCGGCAATTGGTCATAACAGGTACTCAACTACCGGATCAGCCGGTTCTGTAAAAAACATTCAACCTTTTTTCGTTCAATATAGAATGGGAAATCTTGCTGTTTCTCACAACGGAAACTTAACTAACTCAAAAATAATTAGAGAAAAGCTTGTAAATGAAGGTGCGATTTTTCAAACGAGTAGTGATACAGAGGTAATCTTACATTTAATAGCAAGAAGCCGGCTAGAAAATCAAATTGAACAAATAGCAGATGCATTAAAACAAGTGTCCGGTGCATATAGTTTAACAATACTAACCGATAGCAAATTAATTGGTGCTCGAGATCCCAATGGAATTCGTCCACTTTGTATCGGGAAATTAAATGGCTCATATATAATTACATCAGAAACTTGTGCTTTAGATATTCTTTCTGCGGAATATATTCGTGATGTTGAACCCGGAGAATTAGTTGTAATTGATAAAGAGGTTATTCAAACAGGCAAAATAAAATCATTCAGAATTACCGAAGATTATTCAACTAAAAAGCATTGCATCTTCGAGTATATTTATTTTTCCAGACCGGATAGTAAAATTTTCGGGAGTAATGTTGATAAAATGCGTCGTAAATTAGGTAAAGTTTTGGCAACACATCATCCAGTGCAAGATGATAAAGGTGAGAAAGTTATTGTAATGAGTGTTCCGGATAGCTCAAATACTGCAGCAATTGGTTATGAAAATCAACTTTCTAAAATGGGAATTTCTTCAAAACTGGAAATCGGATTGATTAGAAGCCACTATATCGGTAGAACTTTTATAACTCCGGGGCAAGCAAATAGGGAAGTAGGCGTTCGCATTAAATTTAATACCGTAAAAGGTGTTTTGGAGAATCGAACAGTTGTACTTATTGACGATTCAATAGTTCGCGGTACTACTTCCAAACAGCTAGTTAAACTTATTAGAGAGGCAAATCCAAAAGAAATTCATTTTAGAATTTCTTCTCCTCCAATTCATCACCCTTGCCACTATGGAATGGATTTCCCATCAAAAAGTGAACTAATTGCAAACAGATTTGAAGATATTGAGGAAATAAGAAAATATTTAGAGGTAGACAGTCTTGCATATCTTACTCATGAACAAATGCTGGAAGCAATGGTGGATCATGCCCCCGATTCTTTTTGTACAGCTTGCTTCTCCGGTGATTATCCAATACCAATTGACTCAGACTTTCAAAAAGAACAATATGAATTATAAAATATATACTATACTATATATTAGGCAAGCAATCTTAACTAACTATTCTTTAACTGGTTTATGTAACTTTAGATAAATCATAATATAGTCTTTATGATAAAAATAGATAAGATACATACAATTTCCAATCACTTAAGTTTTTCTCGAATCTTGTTGTCTGCTCCAATTTATTATTTTCTTCAAAACATGGAGCAAAGTGATTTTCATAGATATTTTGCATTATTTTTGATGATTCTTGCTGCATTAACAGATTATCTTGATGGATATTTTGCAAGGAAATATGATCAAGTAACAGAATTCGGAAAAATAATTGATCCTATTGCAGATAAAATAGCTGTTGGTGTTATAACTTTAACACTCTTCTTCAAAGGATTGATTCCTCTTTATATTTTTGTTGTTGTGATTTCCCGCGATCTGTTAATTTTTTTCGGTGGATTAATTATAAGCAACAAAATTGGAAGAGTGCTCCCATCAAATCTTTTGGGTAAAATTACTGTCTTTATACTAGGTTTGTATTTGGTTCTTTTAGTTGTGGGATTAAAAGATTACCCAACCTTATTCAACCTGTACAATATTCTTATTTTATTTATGAGCATTCTATCGTTAGCTGGATATATTATACGTTCGATAGAAGCATTAAGATTTAAGAAAAATGAACTTCTTTAAGAATATAAACTTCGAAAAACTTACCGACGGTTTAAAGAAAACCAAGGAACGTTTATTTACCGGGATTAATGAAACTTTAACCGGTAAGGCAAAATTAGATGATACAACACTCGATGAATTAGAAGAGATATTAATTTCATGTGATATAGGTGTGGATACTTCTATTGAAATTATTGAACGTGTTAGACAAAATCTTCGTTCAAATACTGATAGGGGTAAAGAAACTGTACTTGATACATTAAAATCGACTCTTGAAGAGATTCTAACTCATAGGCAAACTGCCGAAGATAATTTAAACAGAATTGAAAATTACAAACCATTTGTGATTTTAATAGTTGGAGTAAACGGTGCAGGAAAAACGACTACTATAGGTAAACTCGCCAATAATTTCAAAAAGTCCGGCTTAAAAGTGTTAATTGGTTCAGGTGATACATTTCGAGCTGCAGCTAATGAACAGCTTGATATTTGGGCTAAACGCGCCGGAGTTGAAGTTATTTCCAAACATTCCGGATCTGATCCTAGTTCGGTTGCTTATGAAACTTTACTTCAAGCAAAAAAAGAAAACGCTGATGTTGTTCTCATTGATACCGCTGGCAGGTTACATACAAAAAATAATTTAATGGAAGAACTAAAAAAAATCAGAAAAGTCCTTGCAAAAGTATTAGAATATGCACCAAACGAAACTTACTTGGTGATAGATGGAAACACAGGGCAGAATGCTATAATTCAAACCAAGGAATTTGCAAAGTATACTGATATAACCGGATTGATAATTACAAAATTAGACGGCACGGCAAAAGGAGGGATTATTTTTCAAATAACAAAAGAACTTGATATCCCGGTAAAATATGTTGGCGTTGGCGAAGGAATTGACGATCTCCAAAATTTCGATCCGAAAAATTTTATTAATGCTTTATTTAACAAGTGAAATGAATTAATTTTTTGAAACCGTATGCATTCATAGTAAATCCGGTTGCCGGTAAAGTTAAGAAACTCGATATTCACGATCTTATCGAATCTAATGCCGCACGTTTCAAAATTAAAGCTGAGACTTACTTTACAAAAAGACCCGGTCACGCTATTGAGATTTCTAAGCATCTAACTCGAAACAATAAGTATTACGCTGTTATTGCAGTAGGAGGGGATGGGACGGTTAATGAAGTAGTAAATGGATTTAATTTATCCTCTGAAGCAAAGTTTGGAATTCTTCCTTTTGGTTCCGGCAATGATGTTGCTCGTTTTATATATCCCAATAAAAATTCGAATTACTTTGAAATATTATTTAATGAAATACATCACTCTATTGTTGAGTTGGATGTTGGAGATTGTAGAATTAAAGAGCAGAATGAAACTATTATTAATCGCAGGTTTATAAATGCTGTTGGGATTGGTTTCGATGCATATGTTGCTTACTTAAACCAGTTTGAAAAAAAATTATTCGGAATAATGTCTTATATTCTTGCAGTAATACGTGCATTGAAATCTATAAAAAACCTAGATGTTAATATAAAATTAAATGATGAAGATATATTTGGAAAGTTTCTTTTATTGACTATTGGGAATGGGAAAACATCCGGTGGAGGATTTTTCCTTAATCCTGATGCCGACCCTACAGATGATATTTTGAATTTAACTAGTGTTGATTCCGGATCACGATTTGATGTTATAAAAAATTTGCCTTATGCGTTAGTAAATAAGTTACAAAAAGTTAAGAAAGCTAAATTTTTTCAATCAAGAGATATTCAAATAATATTGAAAGAACCGTATTATGTTCATTTGGATGGAGAAATTGGTTCTCAAGCGGCAGTTGAGTTTAATATTTTCTTAACGGATAAGAAGTTAAAAACAATCCAAAGTAGATAAAATGTTTTTTAGAAGACCAAACCATAAAATTTTTGATTATACGCCACGCTTTTATGATCCTGATAAAGATGAAGAGTTAAAAAAACTTGAAAGACGAAAACAAAAACTAGGATTCCGAAATTCTCGCTCACGTCAAAAAATGCGTATTAAGTCACCAATTTATTATTTAGTATTGTTAGTAATCCTAGTTTTCATTTATTTGAAATTTACCGGTTGGTTGTGATAAAAAGAGCATAAGATAGTTTACATAATATACATTATGTGATTTTTATTATTCTTTAATATTTATCAGCTGTTTATTCCAACAGTTGCAATTTTTCATCACTTCCGAATATCACCAATAGATCACCATCTTCAATTTTATAATTTGCGTCCGGAATTTTAATTTCTGTCTTAATCTCTTCGCCGAATAAATCAGAAGCTTTTTTCTTAATCATTAGTACCTCTAATCCATATTGATTTCTTAATCTAAGTTGTGCTAATGTCTTGCCTACGAAGTTTTCCGGAGCTTGTTTTTCAATAATAGAAAAACCATCTGATACGGTTGATTTTTTATGTAAGCTGATTGATTTTAATTCTTGTGACAAACCATCCGCCAAATTCATCTTGAAACTTTCTTTATTGTATGCATCAATAACATCTTGACGGGAAATAACACCGATTAATTTTTCAGGATCGGAATCAGAAACAACCGGGAATTCATCACGATTTTCTTTACTGAATAAACTCATAACAGCGTCTAAATCCATTGTCGGAGCAATTGTAATAATATTCGGATTTGATAAATCCTTTGCCACCATAATATGCTTTAAATTCTCATATTCTGAAATTATGGGTCTCAACTCATTTTCTGTAATTACCCCCGTCAATTTCCCGCTTGTGTCAACAGTGTAGCAAGTGCTGGTATTATTATCTAAAAACATAGAAATTAACTTAGGCAACGGAGTATTTTCCGGGATAGTCATAATTTCATTGTACATTGCTTCTTCTACGGACATTGATTTCATTATATTGGTTTCTCTACCGGAAGCAATATTAAAACCCTCTTGCTCCAATTGGCGAATATGAATAGAGCCTTTTATAACGAGTTGTACCAATGTTGTTGTAATTACAACGGCTAACATAAGCGGAAGAATAAATGAATAATCTTGAGTCATTTCAAAAATTATCAAAATTGCCGAGATTGGTATACTGTTAATTCCCCCTAAAACTGCCCCCATTCCTACGAGAGTAAAAGTTGTGTAATCTAAATTTAGCCCCAAAAATGTGTTGCAAAAATAAGTAAAAACATAACCTAAGCTTGCTCCCATAAATAATGATGGTGCAAAAATTCCGCCAAATCCTCCTGAATTTATAACAATTGGGACTAAAAGAAACTTCAATACCAATAAAACAAGAACAATATTAGCAGAATGATAATCAGATAAAATTCTATTAATTCCTGAATAACCAATACCAAATATATCATCAAAAAAATAACCGGAGATACCAACAAGTAATCCGGCTGAGATCATTAATAACCATTGAGGAATTGATTTAGCTAAAAGCTTCTTAACTAATTTATTTAATAAGTTAGAGTACTTTATAAAAAGTATTGATATAATACCAGCGATTATCCCAAGTATTATAAATAGATAAAAATCACCCACAGAACCAACTATTGGGTATTCAAAAATAAATACAGAAGCGTCACCAATGAAAATTCTGGAAATAGCACTTGCAGTTACTGAAGCTAAAATTAAGGCAGAAAATGTGGGAGCATGGAAATCATTCAGCAATATAATTTCCAAAGCAAAAAATATTCCACCTAAAGGGGTATTAAATATAGCCGATATTGCTGCACCTGACCCGGCAGCTGTAAACATTCTGCGTTTCGTATCGGTCATTCCAAAAATATTAGAAATCTTACTGGCAACTCCCCCTCCCAACTGAGCAGCAGGTCCTTCTGGTCCCAGAGTATTTCCTGTTCCGATACTAATTACAGGGGCAATGAAATGAAAAAGAGTAGTTCTAAATGAAATAAAACCGCCGCGCAATGCAACAGCTTTTATTACTTCCGGTACTCCCCTTTTTTTTGATATTTCCGGAGCAAGTTTAATTAGAAAACTTTGAATTAACATACCAAAAGCAGGCAACAATATTACTGTAGCCGCACCCAAAAAGAAAAAGTCCTCAACCGTTTTTTCAAAGAAAAGTTCATTCATAAATTCAATTGAATGATGAAATATAACGGCTGAAATTCCAACAACTACACCAATAACAATTGCAAACACACTGAATGTAGTGTATTCCGGTAGATTGAACTTTGAGAAAAATCTCTGAAAACTTCTCATGAATTTACGAAACTGAAGCATTCTAAAATATTTGGAATAATTGTTCTCTTTCTTCATTCTTTGGTCTTAATTATCATATTTATAGAAACCCTCTCCTGTTTTTCTGCCTAACTTATTAGCTGCTACCATTTTCTTTAATAATGGACATGGACGATATTTGGAATCATTATACCCGGTGTAGAGTACATCCATGATAGCCAAACATACATCCAAACCAATAAAATCAGCTAGCGTAAGAGGTCCCATTGGGTGATTCATGCCTAATTTCATAACAGTATCGATAGCTTCTGCACTTGCTACACCTTCATAAAGAGCAAAAATTGCTTCATTTATCATCGGCATAAGTACTCGATTAGAAATAAAACCCGGGAAATCATGTACTTCAACCGGAGTTTTTCCAAGCAGCTCCGATAATTCTTTCACAATTAAATATGTTTCATCACTTGTCGAATAACCCCTTATTATTTCCACAAGTTTCATAACCGGAACAGGGTTCATAAAATGCATACCGATGAATTTTTCTGGTCTGCAAACTGTTGATAACTCTGTAATTGATATTGAAGAAGTATTAGTCGAAAAGATAGAATCTTTTTTAACTATACTTTCTAATGTCTTAAAAAGATTAAGTTTAGCATCCTTATTCTCAATTATTGCTTCAATAATAAAATCTGTATTTGGGTCAATACCTTCAAAGTTAACAACTTTTTTAATTCGATCTAATATTTGTTTTTTGTCATTTTCAGATATTATTTCTTTTTTAATTTGACGATCTAGATTTTTTGAAATATTTGCTAATCCTCTTTCAATAAATTCTTCCTTAATATCCACCAGTTGAACATTGAAGCCATTTAGTGCAAAAACATGAGCTATTCCATTACCCATAGTTCCTGCTCCAATTACAGCAACATTTTGAATTTTCATAATTATTTACTCCCTTTAAACTTGTTTAACAATTACTGCCGATGCTTCACCACCACCAATACAGAGAGAAGCTAAACCAAATTCGGCTTTCTGCCTTTTCATCTGATGTAGCAAAGTAGTTAAAATTCGTGCTCCACTTGCCCCTATTGGATGACCTAATGCTATTGCTCCACCGTTTACATTAACTTTTGAAATATCTAAATCGAGAATTTTGTTTACAGCTAAAGAAACCACAGCAAACGCCTCGTTAATTTCGAATAAATTAATATCGTTTTTCGTCATATTTGCTTTTTTTAATACTTTTTGAATTGCATCAGCCGGAGCTGTGGTAAACTCAATTGGTGCTTTTGCAGCAGATGCTTGAGCAATTATTTCGGCAATTGGTTTTAGTCCTAATTCTTTCGCCTTATCTTCAGACATTACAAGTAGTGCAGCTGCGCCATCATTTATTTTTGAAGCGTTTGCAGCTGTAACAACGCCATCCTTTTCAAAAGCCGGTCTGAGTGAACTAATTTTGTCAAACTTAACCTTTGATGGTTCTTCATCTGTATCAACAACAACTTCCCCTTTTCTTGATTTCAAAGTAATGGGAAGTATTTCATCTTTAAATAGACCATCTTCCTGCGCCTTAAGAGTGCGTTTGTATGATTCGACAGCGAACTCATCCAACTCTTCACGTGTAAACTTGAAATCGCGAGCACAAGCTTCTGCACAGCTTCCCATATGAAAATTATTGTAAATATCCCACAATCCATCATAAACCATAGAATCGATAATATCACCGTTACCCATTCTGTAACCGGCTCTTGCTTTGGGTAAGAGATACGGCGCTAAAGTCATATTCTCCATACCCCCGGCAACAATTATATCAGCATCTCCCAATTGAATTGCTTGATGGGCAAGCATTACAGCTTTAAGCCCGCTACCGCACATCTTGTTAATAGTTAAACACTCTGTGGAGTTAGGTAAGCCGGAATAAATTGCCGCTTGACGAGCGGGAGCTTGACCTAAACCAGCAGGAAGTACAATTCCCATTATGACTTCATCAACTAGTTCTGCGTTTAATTTTACATCCTCCATTACTGCCTTAATAACATAACTTCCGAGAGTTGTAGCCGGCGTGTCAGAAAAGACTCCTTGAAATGAACCGATTGCAGTTCTTTTGGCTGATACAATAACTACTTTTTTCATAATTATTATCCGTTAGTTTATTAAACATTATGATTGAAAAATATAAAAAGATGCTTTGAATAGAAAGAAGAAGTGTGAATTACAAATTAATTTTCATCTATTTCAAAGGAAATGCAGCATTTTAATTTTCCGCATGGACCGCTAAGTTTGGAAAGATTTGAATTCAGATTTTGATCGCTTGCTAATTGAGTTGAGATTCTCTTAAAATTATTTAAGAATGCAGAACAACAGAATTCACGACCGCAAGTACCTAAACCACCTATACATCTGGCTTCATCACGAACACCTATCTGCCTCAATTCAATTCTGGTTTTGAATTCAGCAGCTAAGTCTTTTGCAAGTTCACGAAAATCAACACGACCATCGGAAGTATAAAAAAAGAATAATCGTTTGCGATCAAATTGATAATGAATATGTACAAGTTTCATACATAGATTGTGTTTTTCTACTAGTTTAAAGAAGAATGGTTTTGCAGATGATTCATCTGCTAAATTTTTATTATACTTTTGCAGATCGTGTTCAGAGGCAATTCTTTGAATAATCGGAAGCTTTTCACCGTAGAGACTTAATTCTGCTCTCTTAATTTTTATTAATTCGGAATTTTCTTTAACAATACCAATTTCAATGTAGTCCTCACTACTTATTATAACTTTATCCCCTACTTCGGGTATATCGGAAAGCTCATTACTTACTTCTGCAAAATGACATCCTAACATTCCCTTACATTCAACCTCAATAATACGTCTATTATCAATAGGTGTATCCATCATACGATCAGCACCGCATGAAAGACAACCGCTAATTTTTAAATGATTGGGATGATGAATAGAATTGCGAAGAATATCCTTGTATTTATGATTAAGATCTTCTTCGATATGTTTTATTTCTTCGTTGGTATATGATTTACTTTGAAGAAAGGAGAAATCTATTTTATACATTGAATTATTTCCAAATTGAAATTGAACGCAACTTTAAGATAAGATTTAGTATAATAACATTCAATAGGATGTTTTTATCCATTAATTGAATCGCCTTTTCAATTTCGGAGCTAATTTTAATAATTTCAGCCTTTGGAAAATTTTTATTGAATCGTTCAAAGGTCTCTTTATGCTCTTCATAATAATAATTATTTACACTCAGCTTATTTTTTTGAGCATCAACTAACCAAATATTTATTAGATTGAACATTTCTTTAACTTTATTCCTATCAAAATCATCTGTTGCATTTTTAAGTTCGCTATAAGCGGAATTGAACCAACCTGCTAATGAAAAACGTAAAAATTGTATGGTTGATTCAACCAAGGATTGCATATCATTCTCAATAAGTTCAAGTGCTTTTTGAACAGAGCCTGAAGAAAATAATGAAACCTTTTTTGCCAAATCGGTTGATTTATTAAAATACTCTATAAGGATTTTGGACACTAAATCGGCAGATAGACTATTAAACTTTATTCGCCAGCATCTGGAAATTATTGTTGGAAACAATCTCTCTTCGTAAGGAGTAATTAAAATGAATATTACACCATCCGGTGGTTCTTCTAAAGACTTTAGCAAGGCGTTCTGTGCTTCTTTATTCATTAAGTGGGCATCTTCGATAACGATAAAACGATAGGTAACGTCAGAATATTCCAGACTCAAAAATTTTTTTATTTCACGAATGCTGCTAATCTTTATATTGTTAGCACCTTCGATGAAAACTTTGTGATAGAGATTTGTCTTTTTTAGTTCAAGCTGATTTTTAAGATCTTCAATTTGTTTTTCAGTTAACCTCTCAATAGCAGAATGTTCTGGCTTTTCATCTTTACCACGAGGCAGAGGAATTATATATTTTACGAAGGGTTCTTCGAAATTACTTATTCTTTTGTCGTGTTCAATTTTAGTTGTGGCTTTAATAAAATGAATCGCAGAAAAAAATTTACCAATACCCGAAGGGCCTGAGAATAATAATGCGTGAGGAATCCTTTTATTCTTTATTAATTCTTTAAGTTGATTTACGGCATGCGGTTGCCCGATTATTTTTTCGAGCTGGTCAACCATAATTATTTTGTTTAATTAAAATCATCATCATCGGAATAAAAGAAATCTTCATCGGTAGGATAATCCGGCCAAATATCTTCAATAGATTCATACGGTTCATCTGTATCTTCTAATTCATTTAAATTTTCAACTACTTCTAAAGGGGCGCCAATACGCTCAGCATAGTCAATTAGCTCTTCCCTTGTAGCAGGCCAAGGTGCATCGTCTAAATAGGAGGCTAATTCAACCGTCCATATCATATGAGTATTACTCCTTTAATTGTTGTGGCTAAAAAAAGATTATTATTTGGAGACAATTTCAAATAGATCAACATCGTCAAACATAAAGTTTGATGGATTCAAAGCAATTCCATTATGTCTAACTTCATAATGTAAGTGGGGACCAGTAGATAATTTTCCCGAATTACCGGTTTCTGCAATAAGATCGCCGCGTTTTATTTTCTGACCTTTCTTAACATTTATTTTGGATAAATGTGCGTACACTGTTTGGTAACCGAATCCATGGTCTATTTCCAAAGTGAGACCATACCCCCCTCTTCTTCCGGCAAAACTAACTGTACCACCACCTGGTGAATAAACAGGTGTACCAATATCTGTTACAAAATCCAATCCGGAATGCATTCTTCTTATTTTTAATATAGGATGCATTCTCATACCATAACTATCACTAATTCTTCCCGTAGTTGGCATTATCGCTGGTATAGCATCGTATAATTTTTCGTTAAATTCTAAAGTAGTCTCAATCTCACTATAATTACTTTTTTCTAATTCTAATTTCGCGCCAATTTCATCTATATAATTATTAAGCCGGAATAACAGATTATCAAACTCTAATGAATTATTCGGGATGAAATTCTCAAATACACTTCCACCAAAACCAATATTTCTGTCCTCTTCGGTCAAAGGTTCTAAATTAACTCGTAAACGGAGATCATTACTTTGTGAAGTTAGTTTATCGAGTTCTGATTCAAACTTCTCGTACTTTGAAATTAAATCAGAAACTTGAGTTTGCAAATTCCTACTTTTTTGTTGGAGTGCTTTAACTTCTAAATCCGGATTTAATATCTCATTTATGATGAAATAACCGCTAAAGACGAGGAACGCATTAATTATCGAAAAAAAGCCAATAAGAAAAATAAATTTCCTATAGAAGTTCTTAATTTCGACAAATTTCAGCTTATTTTTTGAAAAGTAATAAAAGTGCTTCATAATTTCGGTGCGAAGTTAACAAAAGAGTACTTGCAAGTCAAGTGAATAATTTACTAAAATTATTCAAAATCATGTTCAAAATAATCGATTACCCTGTTAACTTCTTTATTTTTCTTATTAATTTTTTTTGTAAGATTTTGCTGCAGTTCTTTAGCAGCATCATAACCATAGTGTTTTAACAAATAATTCAAGGCAATTACTTCAGATATAACCGTTAAATTTTTCCCGGGTACAATAGGAAGTTTTATATATGGTAACTCAACATCGGAAATATTTACAGATTTGTAATCTAAACCTGTTCTTGTATAGCTTGCTTTATCATTCCATATTTCCATTTCAACGATTAACTCTAATCTTTTTTGAAAACGAATAGCACGAATTCCGAACATACTTCTAACATCAACAATACCGACACCTCTGAGCTCCATAAAATGCTTAACTAAATCGGTACCGGAACCCATTAAAATACCTTCGCCTTTTTTTGTAAATATTACAACATCATCGGCAACAAGTCTATGTCCTCTTTCAACAAGATCAAGAGCAACCTCACTTTTTCCGATACCAGATTTACCAACAAACAACATACCAACACCGTATACATCAACAAAGGAACCATGAATGGAAATTCTTTCGGCAAATTGATCATCGAGAAAATCACTTATTAAATATGATATCTTTGTTGTTGAAAAATTTGTACCGAAGATCGCTATCTTATGTTCATTTGCTAAGGATATCACTTCTGCAGGAGGTTGGTTGCTGTCCGTAAAAATTAAACACGGGATTTCAAATTGGAATATCCTGTTAAGAGTTTCTTCTCTTTCACTTCTAGAAAGTTGTTTTAAGTATCTTACTTCAGTATTTCCGAATATCTGTACCCTATTAAACGAGAATAAATCAACAAACCCGGCTAAAGCTAAACCGGGTCTGTGTAAATTTTGATCGGTAATCAATCTATCCATACCGACTTTATCATTGAGCAACTTCAACTTGAATTGTTTTTGAATATGATCGCAAAAAAATTCAACCGTAATATTTTTTTTACGAGAAATATTTTTATCAGTAATATTTATCATCGGGTTTTTGCGAGTCTTTTGGTTTTAAGTTTGCGTAATTGTCTTTCTATCTTTGAAGCAGCAATACTAATTGATTTTCTGAAGTCATCTGATGTTTCATCTGCTTTAAATACCTTACCGGGAACATGTAAAGTAATTTCTGCAGATTTTATACTATTATTATTGTGGAGAAAACTAAGAACAACATTTGCATCCATAATGTCTGGATTAAATTTAGTTAATTTCTGAATCTCATCTTTTGTGTAGGAAGTCAATGAATCTTTTGCTCTAAATTTTCGGGACGTTATTTGAATATTCATATTTTCTCCTATGATTTTGGGTGTGCGGATTTATATGATTTTTTTAACTGTTCAACACTTACATGTGTGTAGATTTGCGTTGTTGATAAATTCACATGCCCTAAAATTTCTTTAACAGCCATTAAATCTGCACCTCTGTTTAACATTTCTGTTGCTGAACTATGGCGAAGGACATGCGGACTTTTTTGTTCAATATCGGAAACTAGTCTTATATATTTTTTCACAAGTCTATATACATACCAACGATCAATAGGGTTTCCGTTATTTTGAATGAAAAAGTTTTGAGTGGTTTTATTATTTCTAAAACTTAGATATTGTTTAATTATCTCTGCAGATTTTCTACCCATCGGAATGATTCGATATTTAGAACCTTTTCCTAAAACTTTTACAGTATAATTGGTGGGATCAACATCGTGAACCTTAAGTGAACAAAGCTCCGAAACACGAAGTGAGCATCCGTAAAGTAGTTCAAAAATAGCCGTGTTCAAATTCCTCCTAAAGACATCATCGTCTTCCCCTATTAATCTAATAATTTTATCGTAAGAATCAAGATTAATCGTTGACGGAAGTTTTCGTTTAAATTTAGGATTAGGGATCTTTTTTGCCGGATTATCTGCTTTTTCATTCTGAACTGAAACAAATTCAAAAAAGCTTCGTAAACTCGATAATTTTCGAGAAATTGTACTTTTCGAAAGATTTTGTTGATTTTGGTATACAAGAAAAAGTCTGATTCTCTTCTCATTAATTTGATCTATCGAAGAAACATCCTTCGAGTTAAGAAATTCAAGAAATTGACTCAGGTCTTTTTTATAAGAGTTAACCGTATTAATTGAATAACGTCTTACAGATTCAATTTCTTTTAAAAAATCATCAATTAAATTTGATATCAAACTTTGACTCATTCGTCTAAACCTTCGGAATCAGCACTCTGCCCTTCCGGTTTGGGTTTTGTCCAGCTTGCATAATCACAATCAGGGTATCTGCTGCATCCATAAAATATTTTTGCTCTCTTAGTTCGCTTTACTACAACATCGCCTTCATTACATTTAGGGCATTTAATTCCAATATCAATTTGTTTTGTAAAATCACATTCCGGATAATTTGAACATCCTATAAACTTGCCGAACTTACCGTACCTATAAATTGTTTTTCCGTTACATTTTGGACAGGTCTCACCCGTATATTCGGGTTCAGAATTATTATTACCATTCCCATTTGAAAAATCTTTTAACGACTTAATATTTTTACATTCCGGGTAATTTGTACAGGCAAGGAATCTACCAAATCTTCCGATTTTAATTTCCATGGCAGAACCACATTTATCGCATTCAATCGGTTTGATATTTTGTTCAACTTCTTTTAAAGATGCTGCAAATGGTAAATAGAAATCATTTAATACTTTCTCATAATTTATTTCTCCATCAGCCATCTGATCAAGTTCTTCTTCCATCTTTGCAGTAAAACCGACTTCAATAATTTTTGGGAAATTAGAAACTAAAAATTGATTAACTTTTTTCCCTAAAGAAGTCGGATACAATTTCCGTTGTTCTTGTGTCACATATTCTCTATCGAACAATGTCCCCATAATACTTGCATATGTACTAGGTCTTCCGATACCGTTGCTTTCCAGTTCTTTAATCAGCGTACTTTCCGAAAATCGGGGTGGTGGTTTAGTGAAATGCTGATTTTTAGTTAGTTCGTTTAAGACTAATTCTTGCTCGGAATTGAGTCCTATTGGAATTTTACCTTCGTTATTTTCATTATCGCCGTTCTCTTCTTTGGATTCATCATAGAGTGCAAGAAAACCCGGGAATTTAACGGCTGTACCGGTTGCTCTAAAAATGTAATTATCAGCTTTAATATTTACTGTTGTTGTTTCAAGCTGTGCACTTTCCATTTGTGAAGCTACAAAACGTTTCCAGATAAGCTCATAAAGTCTATATTGATCATTATTTAAGAATTCCTTTACAAATTCAGGCGAAAATTTCAAAGAAGTAGGTCTAATTGCTTCGTGAGCATCTTGTACATTCCCTTTCGATTTTTTCCCGAATAATCTCGGTGAATCCGGTTTATATTCCGGACCAAATTTCTTTTCAATAAATTCTCTGGCACTCTCAACAATTTCGGGATTCAACCTGGTTGAATCGGTTCTCATATATGTTATTAAGCCGGAAAATCCATCCTTACCTATTTCTATACCTTCATAAAGACTTTGTGCTACCATCATAGTTTTTCGTGGTCTAAAACCTAAAGTTTTAGAAGCTTCCGATTGAAGTGTCGATGTAATAAACGGTGCATAAGGATTTCGTTTAACGGATTTCTTAACTACATATCTAATTTTAAAATTATTTTTACTTTGTATATCGGCATAAATTTCTTCAGCTTCTTCTTTATTGCGGATAGCAAAATTAGATTTGTAAAATTCTTTCCATTCGTTATCAGTCATTTCCGGTTTAGGCGGAACTTTTATAGTTCTATCATCAACCGAAAATAATTTGGCCGTTATAGATTCTTTTTTCTCTGTTTCAAAATTACCTACTATTGACCAATATTCAGTTGCAATGAATTTTTCAATTTCATCTTCACGTTCACAAATTAGTCTTAATGCAACGGATTGAACGCGACCGGCAGAAAGAGAGTTACTTGATTCTTCAATCATTGCTCTCCAAAGAAACGGACTTAATTTGTATCCAATAATTCTATCCATAACTCTGCGAGCACGCTGCGATACAACAAGGTCAGTATTAACGTGAACCGGGGAAGCCATAGAATTCTTGACTGCATCTTTTGTAATTTCATGAAATAAAACACGATACACTTCTTCATTATTATTACCGTCAATGATATCAAGAATATCTTGTGCTATTGCTTCACCTTCCCGGTCAGGGTCAGTTGCAATAAATACTTTATCGGATTTTGCGGCAAGCGATTTAATTTTCTTTATCAAATCACCTTTACCACGCATATTAAGGAGTTTGGGTTTGAAACCATCTTCAATATCAACGCCAAGTTTGGTCTTAGGTAGATTTTTTAAGTGTCCGACAGTTGCTTCTACCGTAAATCCTTTGCCTAAATATTTATTAATAGTTTTAGCTTTTGAAGGCGATTCAACTAAAACGAGATTTTTTGCCATTTTCAATTACCGTTTAATTTATAATATCAGAAGAATATAGTAGTACTCTGCTCCCCGGAAGGATATCTGTATTGAAGTCAATTAGTGAGATTAATATAATCCAATTTATATCATCTTTTGTGATTGTTTCTTTCGGATACATCATAATTTGTTCAAGTATCATCTCTAAATCATTATTATTCACTAAACCGACATTTACAAGATGTACAAGGTAATTGTAATTATCTTTTCCGATAACTTCAATTTCCTCAGGATCTAGTATCCTAAACTTTTTTGATGCTGCTTTTCGATGTGATATTTCTTTTAATTTATTTGTTAATACTTTATCAAAAACCAAACTAAAGGCAACACCAACAGTTTTGCTGTCATAGATTTTTTCATTTTTTAATATCGCACCAACCTCATCCATACTATAATTCTTGTTCAAACTATCTAATATTTTTACAAGAACTTCAACAATTTTATTTGTCATTCTCTAATTATCCTCAAATCATTATTGAACAATAAGTTTACTAGTCTATTTTCTTCCTTTTTCATTCTCTTCTTCTCAGATTCTTTTGTGTCATCATATCCCAATAAATGAAGTACTCCGTGAATAATTAATCGAAGAAGTTCATTATGGACAGATATTTTGTATCTTCTTGCATTTTCAATTGCATCCGGAACGCAAATATAACATTCTCCATCTAAATTAAAAGTATCTTTAGAATAATTAAAGGTTATTATATCGGTACTTCCTTTGTGAGACAAATAAGATTCGTTAATATCAGAAATTTGTTCAGTATCGACAAAGTTTATTTGCAGAAATAATACTTTGAATTGAAACTCCTTTTTCAATTTAGAAATAATAGAATGAACAGTTTTTTTATTTATTCTATATACCAAATTATTTTCAACAAAAAGATTCTTCATACTTATATATCGATTTCCATTCCATCATAAGCAGCTTCACACAGTACCGGGCTATTTAACTCATTAATAAACACTTTTGTTTCACGAACAATATCTTTTATTTTATCATCCGTATAGTCTGGATCATAATGAAATAGCAGTAATTTTTTTACATTGCCAAGTGTTGCAAAAATTGCGGAGGAATAATTATTTGAATGTCCCCAACCGATTTTATCACCATAATCCTCTATCTGATACATTGAATCATGAATTAGTACATCGGCATTTTGAATAAAGTCTATTTGATCTTTATTATTTTTTAATATTTCATCAGTTGTAGGCAGATTATTTTTTGCATTATAGTTTAATTCATTATCTGTCATATATACTACGGATTTTCCATCCTTTTCAATCCTAAATGCTAGAGTTCCTGCCGAATGATGAGTCTCAATATAAGTAACTTTGAAACCGTTTATATCCATTGCCTCTAAATCACTAATTTTTATATACTCTACTTTATCATTAAATATTTCGGCAGTCACCGGAAAGTAATTGGGATCCCATTGTGTTTCAAAAACTTTTGCAACAGAATAACCAAATTTGTTTTCCGAGTAAATTTTCAACTTACATTTTTCACTATAGAGTGGTCTAAAAAAGGGTAAGCCTTGAATATGGTCCCAATGTGTATGTGTAACTAAAAGATAAATATCTCTACAACTATATTTTTGCAGTAAATCATTCCCCAATTCTCTTATACCGGTACCGGCATCAAGTATAATAAATTCACCATCACTAATTATCTGAACACAAGATGTATTACCGCCGAATTGAATTGTTTTTGATCCGGGAACAGGAATTGAACCTCTTGTTCCCCAAAATTTAATTTTCATAATTAATCTTGCTTTTTGTTAATGATTTGACTGTTAGTTGTGTGTAGTTTACATACCTTTCTGCAGAGTTTTCAAAATCATTTATTTCTTCAGTTGTTAAATCACGTATGATTTTACCTGGTACTCCGCCAACTAATTTTCCTGAAGGAACAATAAAACCGGGTTTAATTACTGATCCTGCGGCAACCATAGAATTTGTTTCTATCTTAGCTCCATCAAGAATGATTGCACCAATACCGATTAGACAAAGATCTTCGAGAATGCAGCCATGAAGTTTTACAGCATGACCGATAGTAACTTTGCTGCCGATTATTAGAGGAAATTTACCATTTGTAACATGAAGCATAGAATTATCCTGGATATTGGTCATTTCACCAATCTGAATATAATGAACATCACCACGAATTACAGTATTATACCACACACTTGAGTTTTTCCCAATTTTAACGTCACCAATTATCTTAGCTCCGGAAGCAACAAATACCGAATCATCGATTTCGGGGAAAGTTTCTAAATAAGGGAATAATTTATTTTCATCATCTAATTTATATAGTTTCATTTGTATTATTCTTTTAATTCAACACTACTCTAACATATATTTTGCATTAGGTAAAAGCTTAATGGCTTTTTGAAATTGTTCATCTTGCTGAAGCATTATTGAGTACCAGCCATAATTATTAAAATATTCTTTTGCCAAATATGCTTTTAATAGAATAATAATATATTCTCTATCTTTCTCAAATTCTTTAGCGTTAATCACAATTTCTTTTGAAACAAGATAGTTTCTAAATTCTTTTAGTTTTTCATTATCGATAATATCTGTACTACTAAATTCGCTAAAATTCTGTTTTAATGATTTGGTATGAATTAATTTTTCCGTATCAATTTGATTACGTATAAATTGATAAAAAAGATTTTTACTTCTAACTGATGCTGTAAATTTGGTTAAGGTTCCGCTTGTTATCTTATTATCGGGTGTGATACCGCCGCCAGAATAAACTTTTCTTCCTTTTGCGGTAGTAAATTCATCTTTTAGAGAATCAGCTTCGGATTGATGATCGAAATTATCTTCATCTTCTTCCTCACGAATCATAACTTCTTCATAATAATTTTTACCACTTTTATAATCTCTTTGTATTGCTCTCCCGGAGGGAGTAAAATATTCCGAAATGGTTAACCGTAATGCCGAATCATCCGAAAGTAAAAAGGGGCGCTGAACAAGTCCTTTGCCAAAGGATGTTTCTCCGACAATTATTCCCCTGTCCCAATCTTGAACTGCACCGGCAACAATCTCGCTTGCAGAAGCACTTCCCCTATTAATTAGAATTACTAAAGGAATATTTTCATAAGGATATTTTTTTTCTGCTTTACTTTCATTATTAAATTCCTTGATTCTTCCTTTTGTAAATACAATTAATTTATCATCGCTTAAAAAATAGTCAGCAATTTTTACGGCTTGATCATATAAACCGCCGGGATTATTCCGCAAATCGAGTATAAGATATTTCATTCCTTTGGAATCAAGATGCTGAAGCTCTTTTAACAATTCATCAGCGGTTTTTTCTGCAAATCTTGTTAAACTAACATAGCCTACACTATCCTGAAACATTAAAGATATTTCAACAGAATTTATTGGAATGATATCACGTTCTATTTCATAATCGATAGTGGATTTTTCTGATGGACGATAGATTTGAATTCTTGCTATACTTCCCCTTTGCCCGCGCAATTTCTTTATTACTTGCATATTGGTTAAACCGATAGCAGTTGTATCTTCAATTTTCACGATACGATCACCGGGCATTAACCCTAGTCTATCACTTGGAGTTCCTACTATTGGTGAAACTACGGTTATAGTATCGTCAATTATCTGAAACTCGATTCCAATACCTTCGAAATTACCTTCCAATTGCTCTTCAAAAGTTTTCTGAATATCTCTTGGAATATAAGTGCTGTGCGGATCTAATTTAGAAAGAATTCCTTCTATAGCAACTTCGGATAATGTATCGGGGTCTATGGATTCTATATAATATTTCTCGGTTAACTCAAGTACTTGATTAACCTTATGTTTAATCGGGTGTGTCGTTGGGATCAGCCATTGACCAATTTGGTACCCGACCAATAATCCAATTAGGAGAAATAATATTTTATTGAATCCTCTTCTATCCATATGATATTATTTTTGCGGTCTCATCTGTGGAAAAAATAATACATCTCTAATAGAAGTTTGATTAGTTAACAACATTACAAGCCTGTCAATGCCAATACCAAGACCGGCAGTCGGCGGCATACCGTATTCAAGTGCGCGTAAAAAGTCCTCATCAATTTGATGAGCTCCCTCATCCCCGGCTTCTCTATATTTTTTCTGTTCTTCAAATCTTTCTCGCTGATCGATAGGATCATTTAATTCAGAGAAGGCGTTGCAAATTTCTCTACCTACAACAAAGCCTTCAAACCTTTCAACTACTCCTTCTTTTTCTCGATGCTTTTTAGCTAAAGGAGAAAGTTCCACAGGGTAATCAATTAAAAATGTTGGTTGAATTAATAACGGTTGAACAGTTAATTCAAATAATTCATCAATGAGAGTTCCCCTATTTTCGTTACCGATGATCTCTCCACCTCTCTTTTTTATCTCTTCCTTTAATTTATCTTCTGAAGCGGAAAGAATGTCTATACCGGTTTGATTTTTTATTTCATCAACCATAGAAACTATTTTCCAAGGTGCTTTGAAACTAATTTTGTGACCTTCAACTTCAAACTGATCCGTACCGAAAACATTTTGACAAATTGTGCTTATCATATCCTCGACAAATTTCATCATCCAATCATAATCTTTATAAGCAACATAAAGCTCCATCATTGTGAACTCAGGATTATGAGTTCTATCCATTCCTTCGTTTCTAAAATCTTTCGAAATTTCATATACTCCTTCAAATCCTCCCACAACTAATCTCTTTAAATACAATTCATCGGCAATTCTTAAAAATAAATCCATGTCCAAAGTATTATGATGAGTTACAAACGGTCTGGCAGATGCTCCTCCGTATAAAGGTTGTAATATTGGAGTTTCGACTTCAAGCATTCCGTTTTCATCAAGAAACTTTCTCATTTCAGAAATTATTTTAGATCGATTTACAAACACATCTTTAATATGAGGATTGACAATTAGATCAACATAGCGCTGTCTATAACGAAGTTCTTTATCTGCAAATTGATCATGAATTACTTTATTCCCTTGTTCATCTGTTGTTTCTTTTGCAATAGGAATCGGTCTTATAGATTTTGTAAGAAGTGTTAAATATTTTGCATGAATAGATATCTCGCCTGTTTTAGTTTTAAATACAAAACCTTCAATGCCGATTATATCACCTATATCGAGTAATTTGAAAGCATCGTAGGCTTCACCGATTTCATCTTTCTTTAAATAAACTTGAATTTTCCCGGAATCATCTTGAATATGTGCAAATGAAGCTTTTCCCATTCTGCGTATTGCCATAATTCTTCCGGCAACCGATACGTCCATATTTTCATATTTTTCGTATTCCGATTTTATCTCATTGGCTTTGTTAGTAACATTATAAGAATAAGCAAACGGTTGAAATCCTTTTTCTCTAAGTTCCGTTAATTCCTCCAACCTTCTCTGCATCAAAACATTAATATCAGTTTGTTGATTCTGTTCCAAAATTCCTCCGGTATTAATTTCTTGTAAAATTTGCCAGTCTATTACAGACTTTATCTTGAATATAGTTTGCAAGTTGCGAAGGTACCAAAAAGTTATTAACAATTAAAGCTAAAGCCAGTGGTTCACCGTCCGCAGTTCTTATATATCCCGCTAATCCTCTTGAATTCTCTAAAAAAGCAGATTTACCTCTAAAATTATTTTCTGCTTTCGTTCCTTTCATCCTATCCAATAAAGTTCCGTCATATCCGGCTATTGCAAGTGATCTGTAAAAACTATCGAATTCCGAGCTCCTGTACATATAAGCTAATAGATTAACAACTTGTTTAGGAGTTATTAGATTATACGATGATAAACCTGACCCATCAGCCATAATAAAATTATTAGGATTAATTCCCATTCCTTGTTTAAGCTCTTTAACAGCTTTTATTCCGTTTGAAGTGCTGCCATACCCATAAATTTCATAACCAATAGTTTTTAGTAATTGCTCGGCAAGAAGGTTATCACTTTTCTTATTTATCTCAGAAATTATTTTTGCTAGTGGTTCAGATTTATGAACAAATAAGGGGAGCAAATTATTAGTGTCATAATTCTTTTCGTACTCATCTAATTTAAGTGCACTTCCGGTAATTTCAACACCTTCATCGAGCAAATATTCATAAAATGAGTTTACAAAATATTGTGATGCATTATTAACAGGGATATAAACAGAATATGGTTCAGCTGTAACAGGTATGTTACCTATTAAGTCTATTATATTATTACCGATTCTATTAACATTAATATCCACCGCAGAATTTTTAGTAGATGTTACTACATGATTCATAACTTCATAATCCTCAATAAACTCAGTATTAAATCTTATTTGTACCGGTTGATGAATTTGTGTCGGCTCAATTATTATCTCGATAGAATTTTTGTTTAAACAAAATGCACCTGTTGTTGGAGCAAACCAATTTTCCATATACTCAGTTAGCCATCCTGCACCATATTTATCTTGTTTAAAATTCCTATCTATAACTATAACATTTCCTTTTATAGAATAAATTCCTTTATTATTCAACGAATCTATCCAATGTTCGAAAATATCTTCAATCATTATAGTAGGGTCACCATTGCCGGAAATGAACAAATTCCCATTGAGTATCCCGTTAGAAACATCTCCGTCAATAAAAAATTCCGTATGATATCGATATCTTGACCCCAGCAATAACAATGCATTCGAAGTTGTAAACAGCTTTATCAAACTTGCCGGCTTAAAGAGTTTATCGGGGTTTAATTTATAGACAGTTTCGCCGGTTTTTAATGATTGAATTGAAACTCCCCAGAAAGCATTACTAAAATTCGGATCACCAAAGATATCATCCAGTTCAGTACGCAATTCGATTAAATTATTTTTTATACTGGTTTTATTCTGAAGTGAATCAAAATCGATATTATTTTGTGCAGATAAAATATTCAAAAGCAATATGAGAATAACAAACAATTTCATTTAGATTATAGATGCTTTCTTATTTCCGTATATGACAACTTTCTTGATTTACCAACAGGTAAATCATCAACCGTAAATTCACCAAATTTAACTCGCTCTAACGATTTTACTTCATAACCCAATGAGTTAAACATTCTCTTTACAAAATGATTTCTTCCTTCCAATACTTCTACTCCAACGACTTTATAGTTTTTCTTTTTGGGGAAATAAATTCTTTTAAATATGCTTTTCCGTCTATCGAGAGTGATTCCTTTTAATAATCTTTCACGATGTTCTTTTGTTAATTCTTTATCAAGTCCTGCAATATATTCACGAATTATTTTCTTTGACGGATGTGTAAGCGCATTTGCAAAATCGCCATCGTTAGTAAGAAGCAATACACCGGTAGTGTCATAATCTAATCTTCCAACCGGGAAAATAGTTTTATTAGTTTTAATTAAATTAATAACGGTATTTCTTCCTTTTTCATCTTTAGTAGAGGTAATAAATCCCTTTGGTTTATTAAGAAGAAAATAAATTTTCTGTTCAGGTTTTACTTTTTCACCGTCAACTCTAACATCATCGGATTCCAGAAGTACTTCATAAGCAAAATCAGTTACTATTTTACCGTTAACCGAAACCCTACCATCTTTAATTAATTCTTCTGATTTTCTACGTGAGGCAATACCACATTCAGAAAGAAATTTATTCAGCCGAATTTTCTTCTTCGCTGTTTGTTCCATTTTCTAATTCTTCCTCAATTTCGTTCATCATTATCTTTCTTTTTTGTTCTATAAAATCTTCGTCTTGCATAATCTCTTCAATTTCTCTTGGTTTTGGAAGGTCCGAAATTTTATTCAATCCGAAATATTTTAGAAATTCATCAGTTGTGTTATAAAGCAGCGGTCTTCCGATTGTCTCCGCTCTTCCTTTAATTGTTATCAAATTCTTTTCTAGAAGCGTATTAATCATATAATCGGAATTAACACCACGGATTGATTCAATTTCCGGTTTTGTTATAGGTTGTTTGTAAGCAATAATTGCAAGCGTTTCAAGAGCTGCCTGGCTTAAACGACGTTTACTTTTTTCTGTTGATAAATAACCTAAGTATTTTGCATAATCGGGTTTTGTCGAAAAGCTAAAACCACCGGCTATTTTGATAATCCTAAATGATGCTTCTGTTTGTTTATACTTTTCATTTAGTGAATCTATACAAGTTTCTACATCCTCAGAAGTAATATCAATATCTTCACCGTCTATCTTTCTTATTGCATTAATAATTTCACCGGCAGTTATAACTTCATCGGATGCAAAAATTAGTGCTTCAATTACAGAGTTATAAATGTTATCCATCTTGCTCCACAGCGTATAGTTCGAAATTATTAAACTGGTTTGATTCTCTTAATCCAAGTCGCCCCATCTTTATCATTTCAAGCATTGCAATAAATGTAACAATGATTTTTATTTTGCTGTTCATCTCTTTTATTAACTCAAAGAAGAAGACATTTTTCTTTTCGTTTATTTTATTTTCTAAATATTGTATTTGTTGATCGATTGTAACATTCCATTTCTTTACTTCGTGAACTGCTTCTTTAGGTTTTTCTTCAAGCGCTTTTTTAAAAGCTTTTATCAAATCATAAATAGTTATATTTTTTAGCAGGATATCAATTTCGGGAGGAGCTTCTTTTTCATCATATCTAAAGAAATTTCTAAAATAAATTTTTCTTTGATTTGCTTCAAGAAATGAAAATTCTTCGGAAACTTCTTTATAACGTTTGTATTCTAATAGTGCTTTAACTAAATCAGCCCGCGGATCAATTTCTTCGCCTTCTTCATCAATTTCTTTCGGTAAGAGCATTCTAACTTTTATTTGCATCAAAGTTGAAGCCATAAGAATAAAATCGCCCGCAACTTCAAGATCAAGTTTTTCCATTAAACGCAGATAAACCATAAACTCTTTTGTAATATATGCTATCGGGATATTGTAAATATCCAGTTCATCTCTTTTAATGAAAAATAAAAGAAGATCTAAAGGACCTTCAAAATCGTCTAATTTTATTTTATACATCTTACCCTAATTGCATTTTAGAACGAACATCTTCCATTGTATTGACTGCAATTTTCTTTGCTGCAGTTTCACCTTCGTGAAGTATTTCTTCAACTTTCTTTATATCGTTTTCTAATACTTTTCTTTTTTCAATTATCGGTTCAAGAAATGAATTAATTTTTTCGGTACACATCATTTTGCAGTCAACACAACCAAGCGTACCGGCACGACAGCCGGCAGCAATTTCTGCCTCACCTTCCGGGTTAAACTTTTTATGATATGTATAAACAAGACAAACTTCCGGTCTTCCCGGATCATTCTTTCTAATTTTCTGCGGATCAGTAACTGCTTTTCGTAACTTACTTTTAACAGTTTCAGAATCATCCGAAAGAAGAATTGTATTGTTAAGTGATTTGCTCATTTTAGCGGATCCGTCTAAACCGGGTAAACGTGCAAACTTAGTAAGCAAAGGTTCCGGTTCTGGGAAAACATTTCCATACTGGTTGTTAAACTTTCGAGCTATTTCTCTTGTAATTTCAATATGAGGAACTTGATCTTCACCAACAGGCACGGCATCGCCTCTATAGAGAAGTATATCGGCTGACTGAAGAACAGGATAACCAAGATGACCATATATTACATTTTGAATATTTAGATCACGAACCTGATCTTTTACAGTCGGATTTCTTTCTAACCTTGCTTGAGTAATTAACATTGAGAAGATAAGAAACAACTCAGTATGTTCTTTAATTTGCGATTGTCTAAAGAAGGGGCTTTTCTCCGGATCAAGTCCGGCTGCCAACCAATCAATCACCATTTCAATTGTGTTGGAATATACATTAGATGTGTCAAGGTCAGTAGTAAGAACATGATAGTCTGCAATTAGATGATAACTATCATAAGTTTTTTGAAGTTCGATCCAATTTTCGAGAGCGCCGACGTAATGACCTAAATGGAGTTTGCCGGTAGGTCTCATTCCGCTTAATATTCGTTTTTTTGCCATAAAATGAAGTTTATTTGTGGAAAAGAATTAGTTTAACTTGTAAAGATAATCAAATTCTTTGAGAATTGAATCAGTATAAAATGATTAATGGAAAAGAAACGGTTTCCATTTTTCTTCAAGTCTTCCGGTGGAATTTTTGATAAACATGATATGATTTGGAGTATAAGGTTTGACGCGAAGTTTCATCATTGCTTCCTCCGGAGTCCGATCCCCTTTCTTATTATTACAAGGTAAACAAGCTGCAACAAGATTTTCCCAGGTATCCGCACCGCCTCTGGATTTAGGAACAATATGATCTAATGTTAGTGTAACATCTCCTCTTCCGCAATATGCACAACGATGTCTATCGCGTTTCAAGATATTTTTGCGGGTAAGAATAATTTTTTTGTAAGGTACAGTAATATAACTGCTGAGGCGAATAACACTTGGCCATGGGAAAGATCTTGATATTGTACGAACAACCTTATCGTCTCTGTTTTCAACTAATTCGGCTTTACCGAGAAAAAGAAGAACCATTGCTTTTTTTACATTACAAATAGTAAGAGGTTCGTAACTCTGGTTAAGCAGAAGTACTTTAGAATTTAGTGCTCCGTTGGTACGCTTGTGAACTTCGAATGCTTATCTCCTTTTTCAAAAATTAAGTTTCAATATAATAGAATTATCATTTAATAGAAATGTTATTCTCCATACTTTATCACTCCACCGGCTAATACAAAACCGTCTTGATTATAAAGAACAACAGATTGACCCGGAGTTATTGCAGATTTTGGTTCATCAAAATCAATAACAAATTCATTTTTATTTGATGATAAAACAGTAGCTAATGAACCTTTATCACTATATCTAATTTTTGCTATAACTTTTTCCCCGTTTATTAAATTACCTATACTGACATAATTTACTTCATCGGCGAACAATTTTTTCTGGCTGATTTCTTCTTTATCACCAACTTCAACAGTGTTAGTACGATGATCAATCTTTTTAACATATATGGGTTTTCCCATTGCAATGCCTAAACCTTTACGCTGTCCAACAGTATAAAATGGAATTCCTTTATGGATACCAACCTTTTCACCGTGATAGATCATATCACCTTCAGGGATTTTATCAATAACATCAGGAATTCTTTCTTGCAAAAATCGTTCGTAATTATTATCCGCAACAAAACAAATTTCTTGACTATCAGGCTTCCCGGCTGTTTTCAAACCAAATTTTTCTGCCAGTTTACGTACTTCTGGCTTAGTATAATTACCTAGAGGGAATAATGTTCTGCTGAGACTTTCTTGTGTTAATCCCCAAAGCGCATAGGATTGATCTTTTCTATTATCTGATGAATTCCTCAACGTGTAACGGTCTTCTGTTTCGTCATAATCAACAATAGCGTAATGACCTGTTGCAACATATTTTGCGTCAAGTGCATCTGCTTTAAGAAGAAGTTCTTCCCATTTAATTTTTCGATTACAAATCACACATGGATTCGGCGTTCTTCCGCTAAGATATTCATCCACAAAATTATCAATAACAGTCTCTTCAAATGCTTTTGTAAAATCAACCGTGTAATGAGGTATATTAAATTTATTTGCAACATTTTTTGCGTCGAAAATTGCATCTAAGGAACAGCATCCCGATTCATGTTTTGGTGCCCCGCCTACTTCCATGAATCCCCATGTTTTCATAGTAACACCGATAACTTCGTATCCTTGTTCATGCAGCAATGCCGCAGCAACTGAAGAATCTACCCCACCGCTCATTGCCACAATTACTCTATTTTCGTTCAAAATACTTCCTTTCACTTAAATCGATATATCGTCTTATATTTTAATTAGCAAATATACGGAAATACGTATCATTTTTCTAAATGTAGATTAATAAATTCAGTTTGAAATTACTACAATGTGTGAATTTTTTCTTGCTTAAGTGGTCAGGCTGTGATTTGAGATATAGAGAATTGCAAAACATGTAACATAATTATCAGAGTGACTCATAGTAATTTTCAATGATTTATCTGTACTAATAAATTTTCTTAGATCACCGTTTAATCTAACTTGTGGTAAGCCGTTTTTCTCATTATAAATTTCAATATCCTTCCACCGAAATCCTTTATTATCACCACCGGCAAGAGATTTTGCAATTGCTTCTTTGGCGGCAAATCTTGCAGCTAAATGTTGATATTTATTTTTCTTCGACAAACTATAATCAAGTTCACCTTGAGTAAATATTTTATTCAAAAATTGATCACCGAATTTTTCAACACTTTTTTTTATTCGATCAATTTCAATTATATCTATTCCTATTCCTAGTATCATATCAGTAACCTACTGCTTTTCCAAACCCTCTTTTATCTGAAGAACCCCAATAAAGATTTTTGTGTTTATCAAAAAGTATTCCTTCTACTCTTCCTAAAATACTAATTTCTTTAAGTTTATGTCCCCTCTTAATCAAATTTATTTTTACGTCTTCGGTCATTCCATATGTTTCAAAAACAATTTCATCCGGTAGCCATTGATGATGAAAACGAGGTGCATTAATAGCATCTCTAATATTCATATTGAAATCAAGAACATTAATAATTACTTGAAGAACAGAAGTGATAATAGTTGATCCGCCGGGAGAACCAACAATAATGAAAGGTTTATCATCATTCAAAACAATCGTCGGAGACATTGAGCTCAACATTCTTTTGCCAGGTACAATTTTATTGATATCACTTCCTACAATACCGAATTGATTTTCAACTCCTACTTTTGCTGTAAAATCATCCATGTGATTGTTTAATAGAAATCCGGCTCCATCCAAAACAATTTTATTGCCGTAAGATGAGTTAAGTGAAACAGTTGTGCTTACTGCGTTTCCATCTTTATCAATAACCGAGTAATGAGTAGTTTCTGTTTTATCAGACGGGAAATATTGAATATTACTAATCTCCAATGATGGGATTGCAATCTCGCCTATTTTTGAATAAATATCGTTAATATGATTTTCGGAAAGCAGATAATCTATCGGAACTTTATGATAATCGCTGTCACCAATATATTCGGCTCTGTCAGCATATACATATTTAAGAATTTCCGTAATAGTATGAATATATTCGGATGACGCCCAATGTTCTTTTGTAAAATTATATTTTTCAAGAACTGCTAATGTTTGTGCAATACCGATGCCGCCGGCAGAAGGAGGAGGCATTCCTATAATTTGATAATCTTTATATCTGCTGATAACCGGTTCTCTTTCAACTGCTTTATAATTCTCAAGGTCTTCATACGAAATTAATCCATTGCTCTTTCTTGATTGTTCGACAAATATATCGGCGATAATACCTTTATAAAATCCCTCTTTACCATTATCACGAATTAATTTAAGTGTATTAGCTAAATCTCTTTGAACAAAAAGAGAGTTCATTTTTAATGAGTCACCGTTATCAGTGAAAATATTTTTTGAAGATTCAATTGAAGCAAAAGAGGGATGAAATTTATTAATTGACTCAACAAGCCAATAATCAAGAACGAATCCGTTTTCTGCCAAATCAATTGCGGGTTGAATAACTTCACTTAAATTCATAGTGCCGTATTTTTCAAGTGCGTAAATTAAACCGGCAACTGTACCTGGGATTCCAACAGAAGTCCATTCATGTAAACTCTTCTTTTTATCATAATTTCCTTCTTCATCCAATAACATATTTTGGGTTGCAGCAAGAGGAGCAGTTTCGCGAAAATCAATTGTTGTATTATGACCATTAATATTAATAACCATAAATCCACCACCACCGATATTACCCGCTGACGGATAAGTTACAGCGAGAGCAAAGCCAGTTGCTACTGCTGCATCAACTGCATTGCCCCCTTGTTTTAAAATATCAACTCCAACCTCAGAAGCTAATTGACTAGCCGATACAACCATTCCATTTTGAGAATAAACAAGTTCACCGGATGCAAATATGTGTGCGGTTGAAAAAAGTAATAGAATAATGATACTAGAATAGGTTAATTTTTGCGTCAACGTTTATGCCTTCATTTTTAAGCTGTTCAATCAATATGCTTGTCAGTTCTTTGAGATTTTCTAGTGATGTTTTTAGATCGTCATAAAACTGTTCATCGTAAAGTAATTTACCGATATTGTTTTCGCGTGATTGAATTTCTTTCAACAACGAATCCATTTTAGCAATAAACTGATTTGAATTATCAATCAAAGTACTTGTTTGTTCAATAGTTCTTGATAAAGTATTTCTATTGTTTTGAAGAAATTCATTTGTTGTTGAAACAAGACTAGTTGAAGAATCTATCAATGATTTTATGCCGGTACGATTTTCATCAATTAATTGTGATGTTTTTTTGCTCAATAAATTTAATTCGGAAAATGCAGTTCTAACATCCGAAGCAAACTTGTCATCTTTAAGAATATTATTTACAGCATTTAATGTTATGGAGAGTTCTTCGATTATATTTTTAATATTCTGTTCCATTCCACTCAAAGTTGCCATAGCCGTTGATATATCACCCGAAAATCGTCCGTGTTGAACAACTGAGTAATCAATTTGCTTTTCGGAAATACCGGGAGATATTTCAATTTTCTTCCCGCCCATTAAATCCAACATCATAATTGAAAAAGCAGCGTCTGTTCTAATATCGACATCTTCATCAAGAATAGTTTTAACCACAACATTATTCCCGACAAGATAGATCGACTCGACATATCCTTTTTTAACACCGTTAACCGCAACCTGATCACCGGCAGATAATCCCGCCACCGAATTAAAACTTATAGTCAATTCTTTTTTATCAGAAAAAAGATCAACATTTTTTGCCCAAGCAATTACCCACAGAAGTATCACAAGAGATACAAGTAAACTTATACCTACCTTTATTTCAGTTTTTCTGTCTTGTCTCATATTTTACAAACTCTTTTAGATTTTCAAATTCTTGGGATGTAAACAATGAATCTTTTGTATAAAATTTAATTTTTTTCATTACCGTCGACATATAGTCTAATCCTTCTTCCATTTCCATCAAGGCTGCATCCTGCGTAACTTCCGACCATAATACTTTCAACGAATCAGAATATGCATCATCTTTAATTCTGTGAATATAATCCTCAATCGAGTCTGCGGTTATTTCGATAACCCTGCTCTTAAAAAACCTTACAATTCTATCACCGTACTTATCACCTATGTATAAACTTGAACCAATCAGAATTGTAACAATAGTTATAGTTGTTAAAAAACAACCCTTTTTCATTCTTTATCTTCATTCTGTTTAAGTCGTTCAATTATAATTTTGTTTATACGGTTATTTACTACTTCCTGAACTGTGAATTTATAATTATCGTAAACAAATTGATAGTTTTCTGATGGTATTGTTCCTGCATGATTATATATAAAACCGGCAACTGTATCGTAATCGTCGTCTTCCGATGAAAATTTGTGATCAAAAAACTCATTAAGTTCTTCTATCGGTGTTTTACCGAGAACAATAAATTTGTTAGCATCAATTTTATTAATTTCTTCTTCTTCGTTGTCATATTCATCACGGATTTCACCGACAATTTCTTCAAGTATATCTTCTAAAGAAACAAGTCCGGACGTTCCGCCGTATTCGTCAACAACAATTCCTAAGTGAAGATTTTTCGACTGGAATTCATGCATCAATTTGTTTATGAATTTAGTTTCGGGAACAAAAATTGTTTCTCTGGAAATATTTCTAAGATTAATACTTTCTTTAATCTCATTTTTCTTGGAGACAAACGGAAGTAAATCTTTAGCATAAATTATCCCGACAATATTATCAAGGTTATCTCTGTACAAAGGGATTCTGCTATGCCCGGATTCAACAATTATATTTAATAGTTCATCAAAACTTGTATCAAGAGAGACAGCTACAATATCCACTCTTGGTGTCATTATTTCTCTTACAGTAACAGATTTGAAACTAACTAAGCCTGAAATTAAATCATGTTCATCTTCTTCAATACTTCCCTTCTCCATAGAAATATCGGCAAGATCGGGTATCTCTTCAATTGATAATGCAGTACGATTTTTTTGCAATTTAAATTTTTCAGTGAAGTACCTAATAATCTCCGTTAAAACTTTTGCAACCGGATAAATCAATACACCAACCCAATAAAGCGGGATACTAATGATTCTAGAGAATTCCAACGGATATTTTGATGCCCATACTTTAGGAATGATTTCACCAAAAATTAATATCAAAATAGTAAGTAGAACGATTTGGATCATCAAAACAAGTTCAATTTCCCAGCCATAGATAGAAGCAAAATCCAATGCAAGAGTTACGGCTAATATTGATGCAGCAACATTAATAAAATTGTTGCCCAATAAAATAGTAACAAGTAAACGGCGTGGGTATTCTATTAGATTAAGAATATATTTCGACGTGAACTTCTTTTCCTTTTGAAGATCCTTTAATTTCTTCTTATCTAATGAAAATAACGATACTTCAGAACCTGAAAAAAAAGCCGATAGAAATAATAAAATCGCAAGTATAATTAAGCGGTAATGCCAACCAACGTCCAATAAATCTTATGCCTCAATTGTTAAACAATACAATTTAGAATGGAAGATCATCATCGTCACTGCTTCCAGTATCAGGTGCAGCTGAAGTTGAATTTTCTTGTGAATAATTCGAATCAGAACTTCCGCTTGCTTCAAGAGGAATTAATTTTTCAACAAATACATCCGTTGAATACCTCTTAATACCTTCTTTATCGGTATAATCTCTCTTTGTAAGGCGTCCTTCAACGTAAAACTTCTTGCCTTTTTTGAGAGCATCTTTAAAGTAATCGGATAAATTAAAAGAAACACAATTATGCCACGTAGTTTCATTTACCCAATTACCGTCTTTCCCTTTGTAACCGTGAGTTGTTGCTACCGAAAAATTAGTTACCGAAACATTATTTGTAGTAAAACGTGTTTCGGCATCCTGCCCTAAATTACCGATCAACATAATTTTATTCAAAGAAAAAGCCATGAATTCCTCCTTTTATATTTAGTTACTATTACAGTTTCAATAAAAATAACTAAAAATATAAAAAATATGCAAGTATAATTATGAGTGGAATTAAAATATTATCAAGATCTTTAGGACTAAATGCTTCCACTAATGTAGATATAATTACTGCTGCTAATATAAAACCAAAATCAATAGTTTCATAAAAAAGGACATTAAAAAGTATTGCACCTAGAAAACCAAATAAAAGAAAAGCTGCCGAACCTTGCAGAGATTTTTCTGCAAAAATATAATATTTGTTTTTACCGAATCTTTTACCGAAAATAGGGGCGAGTCCATCACCCCAAGCTAAAACTCCCATAGCAGTCAGTGCAAGTGGTGTTTTATAATAAACCGTACCCATAAAACACATTACAAGAGTAAAATAAAGAGGACCTTTTAACAATTCTCTTCTATCTCCTGTTCTAGTCATTGTCTTAACAGCTTCGTCGTTTGAATCTGCAGTTAGACCTTTTATAATTAACAAAACTGTCCAAATAAAAGCCGGGGCAATATTAAAGTATTTGCTCCAATGCGAATCGTCAAAAAACAACCAGAAAATCAACCACGAACCTGCCGCAATATGAACTATTTTTCTTGATATATCCTGCGGAAAATTTTTTTTCTTTACCAGGAAATCCATAACACCTACTACAGTAAAAACGTAGGCTATACCAATAATGGTAATTACGATATTATAAACAAGAGGTGACATTTTATTGTGTTACGATGAAAGCATCGTTAAATAAACCGGATTGCCAAAAATCATTACGAACTTTTTCTGCTTCGTCCCTTGTTGAAAACGCAGGAATTCGTACAACATAGAGTTTTACTTCTTCACTATATGTGATATTCAATTGATAAGTTGTTTGGGGTGATTTTAATTTAACAAACTCATCGGCTCTGTCTCTTGTTGTGAAAGCACCAACCTGAACATAATATTTTGTAGTTCTTGAATCAGAAGTTACAGCCGGTTGTTCAACTTCCGTAGTTGCTGAAGTATCAATTTCATCGCTCACATCATCAAAAATATAAATTTCGGGTTGTTCTTCTTGATCGGTTTTTACGGTTTCTTCCGATGAGGAACAAGCCGTGAATAAAATAATTAAAATAATAGTCAGAAGAATTGATAATAGTGGTTTCATTGTATTCTCAAAAGAAATGGGCTGTCTCAACGTTAATTTTTTTAATTATTCAAAAATTACTGAATTTTATTTTCATTCACACTAAATAACGGATTCAAATTTTTTAATGCCCTTAAAATTTGAGACAGCCCCAATAATCTTTAATTTATTGCATAGGCAAAATTAATTCCGAATAAATGAGCCATAGAATTATACACACCGTTAAATCCAAATTTGGAATTTGTAATTTCTCTTTCTGAGAATAACAACAACAAGTATGCAAAATCAATAGATACACTGTTCGAAATTTTATAACCAAATCCAAGATTCAGACCAATTCTATCCGCATCAGGAAGTGTCGGTTCAACATATTCATCAAGCACAGGGTTTTTGTCATACAAGAAACCACCGCGAAGTGCAAATTGATCACTTACCATATATTCTGCGCCGACTCTAATTATAAAAGAAGTTTCATAATTTCGTTCTGCTGATTGAACGTTTTGCTGACCTGGAGTTTGTGGATCGAGATCATAATCATCAAAAGTAACTTCTAATTTATCATAACTAGTCCAATCGATCCATTGGAAATCAGCTGAAAGGGTTAAATCCTTCGATGGATAAAGACCAATCCCGAAGGTTACATTTTGAGGAGTAGTAAGAGGAGCTTTAATTCCACCATGCGGTAAAGGAATCGATTGAGGTCCTGCCAACGGATGGTTAAAATCTAATGTAGCAGGAACAGTTTTTGCTTCACCTTCAAAATCATATTTATTTTGGCTTCTGTAACTCAATCCGAATGAAACCATATCACTTGGTTTAACAAAAATACCTACTGAAAATCCGAATGAAGTGCCATCACCTTCCATGCTAACTTCTGCATCAGGTTTCATTGCCCCGGTAACAGGGTCTTGTAACGGAATATTTCTAATTATTTTTACATCGGCAAAAGCAAAAACACCACCTATACCAATAGAAACCGCATCAGAAATTTTATAGGCAATAGCAGGAGTAAAGTAAAATGAGCGAATTTCGGTATCGACAGCAAGGTATCGACCTGCCCAATCAGAAGCCCACTTTGTACCTAATCCGTATTGATTATTAACTCCTAATCCAATACCTAAATCATCACTTACTTTATGTGTAACATAAAAATTAAATGGAGTGAATAGCTGTGATTCCATTTCCCATTCCGTAGTTAACGGCGAAGGACCTTTAAACTTGGCACTTGGAGCAATAAGAGTAACACCTGCAAGAATATTTGTTCCTTCAAGATTAGCTAAACCGGCTGGGTTATAGTAAATTGCCGAAGCATCTGACAATACACCCGTAAAAGCACCAGCCATCGCCATTGCCCGAGCACCATGCTCGTTAATTTGGAATCCACTTCCAAAGGTTGTGGAACTGAGAACAACAAATGATAGAATTAAAGTAGAAACTATCTTCTTCACATCTCCTCCTGTTTGTGTTGGTTTTTAGTTGGATAATATATGGATAAATCGATTATAAAAACAACTATGTTTTTATTCAATTTTAAGTATTACTGAATCCTTATCAACTGACTCTCCTTCTTTGAAATTTATTTCAGTTATCTTACCTGATGAAGGTGATCTAATTTCATTCTCCATTTTCATTGCTTCAAGAACTATCAAGGGTTCCCCAATCTCAACTTGCTCCCCTTCTTTTTTCAATATCTTAAGAAGTAACCCCGGCATCGGAGCTTTTATGTTGTCATGTTTTAATGCTGCTTCTTTTCGCTTTAATACTTCGTTTGCTTTTTCTTCTAATGTTGTTCTAACAATAACTTCTAAAAATCTTCCGTCAATTGTAAAATTGTACTCTTCAGATGATTTTTGAGTTGTTGTTACTTCATAAACTTTTTCATCAATTCTGATTAAGTAAAGATAATCACTTACTTTGGAAAGACTTACTTCATGCATTCTATTGTTAATAAATACGTGATTTTCATCAGAAATTTGAATGCTTTTCTTCTTTTCACCTATTGTAACAATAAACTCATTCATGAAGCTGACTCAACCATTTATTTGTGTTATTAGATTCTATTTTGCCTACTCTCAATTTCTTATCATTAAATTTCAATATTGCCGCTATGATTGCAGCAGCATCTTCATATTTCTCATTATATTTTTCGCGCCATTTATATGGGGTATATGGCATAAACTCACTATCTATAAAATTAATATCGAATGATCCGTCAACAAATTTTGAATGGTCTATTATCCAATCCAAAAAAGAAATATTGGTAATTACACCTGCAATTTGATATGCGCCGAGAGCAATTTTCATTCTCGCAATTGCTTCTTCTCTATCTTTACCGTAAGCAGTAACTTTTGATAATAGCGGATCATAATGAACCGGTACGTCAGTCGATAAATCAATACCCCGATCAACACGAATTCCGGGACCCGAAGGTAACCGATGATGAAGTATTCTTCCGGTGGACGGTGCGAAATTATTATCGGCATCTTCAGCATACACGCGGCATTCAATAGCATGTCCTCTTTTAATTACATGTTCTTGAGTAAAAGAGAGTTTTTCACCGGCAGCAATTCTAATCTGTTCTTTTACAATATCAATCCCTGTTATTAATTCAGTTACCGGATGTTCGACTTGTAACCGAGTATTCATCTCAAGAAAATAGAAATTCTTTTCTTTGTTCATTAAAAATTCTATTGTACCAGCATTAAAATAATTACAAGCTTTTGCTGCATTGACAGCTGCTAATGTTATTTTATCTCGAGTAACCTCATCAACAGATATTGACGGGGCTTCTTCAATTACTTTTTGGTGTCTTCTCTGAACCGAGCATTCTCTCTCGAATAAGTGAACGTAATTACCGTAAGTATCACCGATAATTTGCACTTCTATATGCTTTGGATTCTCAATAAATTTTTCCATGTAAACATCCGGTGAGCCGAAAGCTTTAATTGATTCATTTTTTGCTCGTTCGAATGAAGAGGAATATTCATTAGAAGAAATAACTTTCCTCATCCCTTTACCGCCGCCTCCCGCAGATGCTTTCAGCATAATAGGATAACCAATTTCATCGGCAATCTTTTTTGCTTTATCGATATCATTGATAGGTTCAATTGTACCGGGAACAATAGGGACATTATGTTTGGACATTAATTTTCTGGCTGCAGTTTTTTCTCCCATCATTTCAACTGACTCAAACGATGGACCAATAAATACAATTCCTGCATCACGAACAGCGAAAATAAATTTTGAATTTTCCGATAGGAAACCGTAACCGGGATGCACAGCATCGGCACCGATTTCTTTTGCGATTTTTATAATTTTTGAAATGTTTAGGTATGATTCATTCGCAGGTGCGGGTCCGATTAGATATGCTTCATCTGCAACTCTTACATGCAGCGAATTATAATCAGCTTCGGAATAAATAACAGCGGAAGTAATATCCAACTCTCTGCAAGCTTTTGCAATTCTTACAGCAATTTCACCTCTATTGCAGATTAGAATTTTTTTGAACATCTATTCTAACTCAACGATTGTTATCCCATCTCCCCCAAATTCAATTTTTGCAAAGTAAAAATCCTTAACATGATCGTGTTCTTTAAGGACATCGTGCACAGTTTTCTTTAAAGCTCCTGTACCTTTACCGTGCAAAATTTCAATTTTTGAAGAATTTGCAGCAAAAGCATCATCAATAAATTTAATAACTTTGAACTCAGCCTCTTCGGGTAATTCACCTCTTATATCGAGTCGTTCACTTTCCAATAATAACTGATATTGTGGCTTAATATACGATTTTTCTTCGAATTTATTTGCTGCCGACGGAATTAAATCAGAATATTTTACTTGAATTTTTAGACTGCCTGCTTGCAGAGTTGCTTTATTTTTTTCTTTATTAAGTTCTTTTACTAATCCAATAGTTTCGGTTCCTTTTACTTTTGCATAAGTATTTACTTTTACTTCACCGTTAATAGTTTCTAATTCTCTTTCTTGTTTTAGTTTTGTTTGTACCTTTTTAATTTCTTCAATTTGTTTTCTTTCTTCTCTAACAACATCTTTTGCGGCATTTGATTCACGGATGTGTTTTATTGCATTTTCAATTTTCTTGTTTACGTCTTTCAAATAAATTTCCGCATCTTGCTGAGCCTTTGTTAATATTTGCGATTTTTGATGCTCAAGTTTTGCGATTTTTTCCTGATATAAATTTGTTAATCCTTTTAACCGCACATTTTCTCTTTCGATCTCATCAAGTTTTGTTTTGTATTTTTTTGACTTCTGTTCGAGATCGGTTAAGAATTTTTCAATTTTGTTTTTATCGCTATCGAGATAATTACCGGCAAGACTTACAAAATCTTTATCATATCCCAATCTTTCGGCTATTTCAAAAGCATAACTGGAACCCGGTAATCCTTGCGTAAACTTGTATGTAGGTTTTAGTTGTTCCTGGTCAAATTCCATTGAAGCATTTTGAAATCCCGGTAAATCATTTGCGGCTAATTTTACCGAGCCATGATGAGTAGTAGCAAAAACAATTGAATTTTTCCTCTGTAATTGAATTAAAATTGCAATAGCAAGCGCAGCTCCTTCAACCGGGTCTGTACCGGTTCCAATTTCATCAAGTAATACTAGTGATCTTTTATCAGTTGTATTCAGAATTGATTTTATATTTGATAAATGGGAACTAAAAGTACTGAGATCATTATCAATTGATTGTTCATCTCCCATATCAATAAGTATCTTTTCAAAGAAATAAAAATTCGAATCCGGGTCTGCCGGTATATGAATACCGCTTGCAACCATCATAGAAAGCAAACCGACAGTTTTGAGAACAACTGTTTTACCCCCGGCGTTCGGTCCGGTAATTAAAATTAAATTATCATTTTCCAATTTTAAGTTAAGCGGAACTGTATTTTCTCTTCCAAACTTTTTCAATAATTGAGGATGCCTCGCATCAATTATTTGAAGTGCTTTATCATTAATTACTGATGGGAAAGAACCTATTATTTCTATCGAATATCTTGCATTTGCAAAAATTTTATCCAATTCGGTAATAATCAGTAAACTATCCAAAAGGTTACTAGAGTATTCGGATATTTTTAGAGTAAGATTCTTTAATATCTTTTCAATTTCTCTTTGCTCGGCAAATTTGAGAGATAGAATTTCATTATTGAGTTCAAGTGTTTCTTCCGGTTCGATATAAACTGTCTGACCGGTATGAGATTCAGAATGAATAAAACCTTTAACATGTCTTTTGTGTTCTGCCTTAACCGGAATTACAATTCTGCCTTCTCGCAGTGTTATATACTCTTCTTGAACAAGATAAGATTCTGAATATTTTTTTAAAATTCTATTAACGAGTTTTCTTAATTGTTCGCTTTTATCGTTAATCTCTTTTCTGATTTCATTTAACTTTTGCGAAGCATTATCTCTAATCTCGCCGCTTTCGGTGAATACTTGCGTGAAGTAATGTTCAAAAACTTTATCAACAAATAAATTGCGTGTTAGGTTAACTAACAACGGAACAAAATCTTTTTCTTTGAAGAAACTGAATAAAACTCTTGAAAGCTTTGCAAGTTTTAGAATATCAAGAATATCTTTGACATTCAGAAATACTCCCTCAACTTTAGTTCGTTTAATTGCTTCTGAAATATCCGGCAAATACTCAAAAGGAGGAATATCCGTATTAATTAATACTTCTTTTGCCTCGGTTACCAAATCCCCTTGATTAACGGCTTCATCAACACTGTTAAATGGTTTTATTTTAAGAACACTCTCTTTGCCTAATTCGGTATAAGTGTAATTGGATATCTGCTCTAATACTTTTCCAAATTCTAATTGCTCTGTAGATTTTTTTGATATCATAATTCACGAATTATAGTTGAATCAATTTCTATTTCTTCAAGATTTATAGAATCTTTTTCTTCAATAAATTCTCTAATAAAATCACTAGCTGAGGAATTTTCTCCTATTATGAAATCGACAGTGGCTGGAATAACGTTATACACTTTTGTATATAGGAAGGATGCTTCTCTTGTTGATTCTGCCGGATATTTAAATACATTAAGAAAAAGTAAGAATCCGCTAATGAAGAATAACATTTGGAGAGCACCGGCAAGTCCGCCCAAAATTTGGTTAAGAAATTTATTTACTTTATCTGCCGGATGAATAATTCTTTTAATTACTGAAAAGATAAAAATGATTAGCAAGAAAATTAAAATGCCACCAACAATTTCGGCGAGATTTTGCTCATTATCGAAAATCGGTGATAAAAAACTCCCAACAGTAACCGAATATTGAAAAGCAACGACAATGGCAACAACCAAGCCTATTACACCGATTACTTTTCTTACAAGTCCGTCTTTAAACCCAAGAATAAAACCGATAAGAACAAAAGCAATTATAGTATAGTCTACGTAATTCAATTTAACTTAGCACCTTATCTACAGACTCTTTAATAATTTTTCCGTCTGCTTTGCCTTTGAGAGTTTTAATCGCTAAAGGCATGAGTTTTGGAAAATCTTGTTTAGTAACTGCACCAATTTCATCAGCTAATTTCTTTACCTCTTTAATAACTTCTTCTTCGTTTAATTGCTTTGGAAGATATTCTTGAAGTATAGCAAGTTCTGCTTCTTCTTTGGAAGCTAAATCTTCTCGATTCGCATTTCGATATTGTTCTATTGAATCTTTTCTCTTTTTAGCGGCACTGGTTACTAGGTTTATTTCATCTTCAGCTGTAAGTGTTTTATCCTTTCCACTTTTTTCAAATTCGAGTATTAATGCACGAATTGAACGAATAGTTTCCAATCTCAGCTTATCACCGGATTTCATTGCCGCTTTAAGATCATCGTTAATTTTTTCTTTTAGTGTCATTTCTATCCCCATAAAAAAAAAGGCAGGCTATTTACAACAACCTGCCCCAAAAATAATATTTTGCAACAAAATTATCTTTTCAAAAGTGAAGAGTAATTTATACGTCTTGCATCAGCTTTTCTGAGTTCTTGCTGAATATCTGTAACGACACCCATATTAGCATTTTTGTCTACACGGAAAGAGACAATAACATTGGGTAACTCAACTCTTTTTCGGTACATGATATCGCGAATATCTTCTTGCCTAACGATACTATCGTTTATTTGAATTCTTTCATCTCTACCAACCCAGACATAAGAAACAAGTCTCTTATTTTCTATTTTTTCAATAAACTCTGCTTCTGGCAGACTAAATTGAACTAACACATCAACCTCTCTTAATTGTGTAGCAACCATAAAGAAGAGAAGTAACATAAATACAATATCGGGTAAAGATGCAGTCGGAATATCTTGTTTAACAGCAGCTCGTTTCTTTTTAAATTTCATGATGTTTCCTTTAGTTAATTCCTCTAAACCTTTTCGGGTTCAGCAATCGAAATAATTATTGGAATTTTTGCTCGTACATCTTCCAGTTCTTCAGGAGTTAAGTCTCTAACAGATTTCCCATACTTAGCACCGGCATATTCCTCCCAAACTTCAAAATAGGCGCCTTTGACTTGGTCGAGTGACTGTAAGTACAAGTTATATACTGTTCTTCTATCGGTTTTTACTGATACTACCAATTTCCTATTACTTGGTAAATCAATTTTTTCTGTGATTCTAACCTTCAGGTTATCCTTGATTTGTGGAATGGCAATAATGTTTCCGTCAAGAAGAACATCTCCGTTCTCGTTAATAAGCAGAGCAGCCATTCTATCTTTTGATAAAGGAACAAATTCCTGTTCTTCCGGTGGGACAAATTCAGGCAAAACCAAACCGATACCGGTATCAACATCTATGTTTGTGGATACCAGGAAGAAGAGCAAGAGCAGAAATGCAATATCTGCCATTGAACTTGTAGGAATCTGTGCTTCTCCTAGTTTTCTCTTTTTAATTTTTACCATAGTTGTTTACCGTTTATTTCCCTTTTTGCATTTCATAAAGAGCATCGATTAATTCAATCGAGCTTTCTTCCATATCTGCGACTAATTTGTCAATTCTTGCAACAAAATAGTTATAGAATACTTGAAGAATAATAGCAACAATCAAACCGAACAAAGTTGTAAGCAACGCAATAGAAATACCGCCGGCAACAACTGCAGGTGAAAGCTGAGCAGCTTCTTTAATAGCGTCGAAAGCTTCGATCATACCGAATACTGTACCCGTAAAACCAAGCATAGGAGCGATAGTAATAAAAGTTGAAATCCAAATGAGTCCTCTTTCAAGAAATCCCATTTCGATTGCACCATAAGCCATAATAGCTTTTTCGGAAGCTTCAATTCCTTCATCAGCCCTTAATAAACCGGCGTGAAATACCGACGCAATTGAACCACGGGTATTTTCGCAAACCTTCATAGCACCTTGAACACCTTCTTTAGTAAGTGCATCTTTAACTTGAACAATGAATTTTTTTGTGTTCATTGTTGCTCGTGAAAGTGTATAAATTCGTTCAAAAGAAAATCCTAATCCTAATACTAAGCAACCAAGAATCGGCCACATAAAACCACCACCCTCAACAAACTTTTCTTGTAAGTAAGTGAGGACACCGGTATCTTGAGCTTGTGCAATAACATAGGATACAAATCCTAATATCTCTGAAAATTGCATGTGAAATAACCTCCGAAATTATTTAATTGTTGTTGGTTTATAAACTTTATTCGATAAAAATACTGTTCTAACATTACGGTTTTAACAAAAAAAAGTCAATAAATTATTTTTCAACGCAGATGTCTTTTTTATTGATTTAATGTAAAAGGCAATTCTAAAATATTTCCAGTCAGAATTCTACTATTTTCAAAAATATCGTGTACTAACTTACTAATATTCTTGCTATTTACCATATCGGAACTATTTTTAACCCATTCCCTATTTTCTTCTGTATCTAGTATATTCGGAGCAATAGCATTAACAGAAAGATTATATTTTCTTCCTTCCTTAGACAGAGTTTTAACAAGATAATTCAATGCATTTTTCGATAGACCGTACGCTGATTTTTCAGGAGTCGGTGAAAATGAAGTTAGTGCACTCGTAAAACAAATTGCTCCTCCTTTGGAATTTTGGCAAATCAAAGAAAAGTGTTTTGCAAGAAGGAATGAAATATTAAGATTTAGATTGAGCATTTTTTGCCATTCTTCATAATCGTATTCAGCAATAATTTTTCCTCCGGCAAAACCGCCAATTGTACTGAAAAGAAAATATTGAGCTTCACGGTCAGTTTCTATTTTGTTAAATACCTTTTTTACATTTTCCTCAATTGATAAATCGCCGGTTTGAATAAACTTAATATTATTACCTGTTATGGATAATTCTTTCGAATCAAACAAATAAACTTTCTCGTAATCTTGGTTTAGAAGATATTCTATAACACCTTTCCCAAGATTACCCCCTGCTCCGAAAACTAAAAGTATTTTTTTCATATACACCTCACTTAACGATAAAAAATCTTGCAGCAACCGGTAAATGATCGGCAAAACCACCGATATATTTACCACCTTCAAAAGATGGTATGATTGAACCTTTTTTCTTTCCCTCTGTGTGAATAAAAAAATCATCACTTACTATTTTAAAAGAATTATCAACGTATTCGATACCGGCTTTATCGAAAAATCCGTTTGATATAATAATTTGATCAAGCATATTGAATTCATTATTGTACAGATGAGTTCCTATTCCCTCTTCATACATTTCCCACGAAAGATTGACCAATAGTCCGTCATATTCATTTAATTTTTGAGCAGAGAGAATATTATTTAAAGAATAGTTATCCGGTTCATCATTAAAATCACCCACTATGATAAAATTATTTATTTCACGGTCTACAGATAAAGAATCAACATATCTTTTCAGAGTTGAAGCGGCATTAATTCTTCTCGGATTTGATCGCTCTTCACCGCCTCTTCGTGAAGGCCAATGATTTACAAATACATCTATAATCTCATCGATATATTTTAATGATACATGTAATATATCTCTTGTTGTATATTCTTCATCAAAAAATATAATCGGAATTTTATTGTATTCGATAAGTTCAAAAATATCTTCATCATACATTAAATAATTATCTATTCCCCTTGCATCGGGTGAATCATATCCAACTACATGGTAATTTCTATTTGGCAGGAAATTTACAATTAGTTTTTCGACTAAGTATTTATGTTCAATTTCAATTAATCCGAGAATATCGGGTCCCTTGTTTTCATTCATAAAAGAAATTACATCGGCTAAATTTTTCATCTTATTGAAAATTCGTTCGTTCGTCCAATTTTTGTTACCCGACTCAAGAAAGTCTTCATCATTTTTATCGGGGTCATCTATGTTGTCGAATAAATTTTCAACGTTCCATGAAGCAACGTAAATTGTATCACTTACCCAAGCAAAAGTAGAAGTAAAAGAGGTGAGAATTATTGTTATATTAAAAATATATTTCATAAGTAAAGTAAGACTTAGTAAATAAAATCACTTTTAAGTATATTAAAAAATAATAAATAACCAACTAAAGATTAATCAGAATAAAAAAATTATGGCAAAAAAGAAAACCTTCGTAATTATTGATGCAATGGCTCTGGCATATAAAGCTTATTTCGCTTTTATAAATAGACCTCTCAAAACAAAATCGGGCGAACCGACTTCTGCTGTTTACGGATTTATAAATCAAGTATTCAAAATAATTGAAGACACAAATCCGGATTACATAGCAGTTGCAACAGATTCAAAAGAAAAAACTTTTAGACATGAACGATATGAAAAGTACAAATCCACACGCGAAGATATGCCCGAAGATATGATTCCACAAATAAAAAGAATTAAAGAAGTGATAGAAGCATTCGGTATGCCATTGTATATTAAACCGGGATTTGAAGCAGACGATTTAATCGGTACTGCTGTTAAAATTGCAGCAGAGAATGGTTTGGAATCATTTGCTATCACACCCGACAAAGATTACATCCAATTAATTACCGATGACGTGAAAGTAGTAAAACCCGGTAAATCAACCGATGAGATTGTTATTATTGATAAAAATAAAGTAAAGGAAGATTATGGATTCGAACCAATTCAAATGATAGATTATCTTGCATTGATAGGAGATTCGAGTGACGATATTCCCGGTGTTGCCGGTATAGGTCCCAAAACAGCTCAACCATTAATCGAACAATTCGGTAGTATAGAAAATATTTACAATAATATAGATAAGATCGAAAAAGCCGGTGTAAAAAAGAAATTGGAAGAAGGTAAAGAGAATGCATTCTTATCGAAAGAACTTGCTACAATTGTAACTGATGTAGATTTTGAATTCAATTTAGAAGATGCAAAATTTTCCGAACCGGATTTTGAAACATTAACCAAACTGTTTGTTGAACTTGAATTCAAATCTTTCGGTAATAAACTCATAAAAATCTACGGCAAGAAAGCTGAGAAAGAAATCCCGGATAATTTTGAAGAATTAACATCGGAAGAAGAAACCATATTTGATAAAAACAAAGTCAAATATCATCTTATAAATTCAATAGATGGAATAAAAAAACTCGCAGAGAGTTTAGGCAAATCCGAGATTCTTGTTTTTGATACCGAAACGGATTCGCTCGATATATTAAATGTTAATCTTGCCGGGTGTTCATTCGCTACCAAAAAAGGTGAAGCTTACTTTGTCCCTATTAATCCTTCAAAAGAATCATCGCAATTATTTGATACCGATTTAAGCGATAGAATCAGTCTTTATGATTTTTCAAAATATTTCAAACCGGTTTTTGAAAATGATAAGATTAAAAAAATCTGTCAGAACGGTAAATACGATATTGCAGTGTTACGAACACACAATATTGGAGTTAAGAATTTCTACTTCGATACAATGTTGGCAAGTTATATACTTGATCCAGACCAAAAACACGGAATGGATGATCTTGCAAGAAAATATCTTAATTATTCACCTATTCCCCTATCTGATTTAATCGGAGCGAAGAAATCGGCTGAGAAAATATTTGATGTTGATTTACAAAAGTTATCTGATTATGCAGCGGAAGATGCGGATATAACTTATCGCCTTTATGATATATTCAAAAAAGAATTAAAGAAAGAAGGACTTGAAAAAATTGCATATGAAGTTGAGTTCCCTTTAGTCGAAGTATTGGAAGACATGGAGCGTACAGGTATTAAAATAAATACTGATAGTTTGAATTCGTTCAGCAAAGATCTAGAAATATTGATGGACAATTACACTAATGAAATTTACAAACATGCGGGTGAGCAGTTTAATATTAATTCCACTCAGCAGCTTCAAAAAGTATTATTTGATAAATTAAAACTAACTCAGACCAAGAAAACAAAAACCGGATATTCAACCGATGCGCGTTCATTAGAATCATTAAAAGGCGAACATCCGATTATCGATATTATTTTAGAATACAGGCAAGTTGCAAAACTCAAGTCTACTTATGCAGATGCACTTCCAAAACTTATCAATAAGAAAACAGGAAGAATACATACAACTTTCAATCAAACAGTAGCATCTACCGGGAGATTATCAAGTCTTGATCCTAACCTTCAAAATATTCCAATTAGAACTGATTTGGGTAAAGAAATTAGAAAAGCTTTCGTACCGGGAGATAAAAATCATTTGATTCTCAGTGCCGATTACAGTCAAATTGAATTACGAATAATGGCAAGTATTTGTAAAGATGAAAATCTTATAAAAGCTTTTAAAGAGAACGAAGATATCCATAGGCGAACCGCGTCATTGGTTTTTATGGTTGATCCGAATGACGTTACCCCCGATATGCGCCGAAAAGCCAAAGAAGTTAATTTCGGAATTTTATACGGAATCGGACCATTCGGATTAAAAAATAGATTGGGAATAACACAAACACATGCAAAAGAAATAATCGATACTTATTTCGGGACATTCAAAAATGTAAAAAAGTTCATGGATGATTCTATAAAATTCGCACAAGAAAAAGGTTATGCCGAAACTTTACTCGGAAGAAGAAGATATTTACGAAATATTAACAGCAGTAATCGCGTGGTAAAACAATTTGAAGAACGAGTTGCAATCAATATGCCTATTCAAGGTACAGCGGCTGATATGATTAAGTTAGCTATGATTAATATTCACAGAGAGCTTATTAAACAAAAATATATATCAAAAATGGTTCTACAAGTGCATGACGAACTTGTTTTTGATGCACACAAAGATGAGATAGATGATCTATTAGTTTTAGTTAAAGATCTGATGGCAAACGCACTCCCTCTTGAAGTCCCGGTAATTGTCGATACCGGAGTTGGTGATAATTGGTTGGATGCGCATTAATGCATTATTGTTCTCATTCAAAAAGAAAATAATACAACAGCGCGCCAAGATTTAATTGCAGTGCTCCGAAAGCTAAACCGCTGTAAAGATCATATTTATCGGTCTGGTCAAGAAATTCTCTGTTACGAGTTTCGGTGTATTTATCGAAATTTTTATCGGCTTCTAATTTAAAGTAAGCCGCAGTTGAGCCTAAAACCAATGCACTCCCTATCAATACTTTGAATAAGGTTGTTTCGATAAACGGCTGTTTATTTTCTTTACCGATATAATCAAGTGTTATTCTTTGCGATTGGGTAACCGGTGGTAAAGAAAAATTTTTTGTACGATAATTTGTTTTCTCAAGTGATAGGTTTTCATATTTCAGAGGGATTAAAATCGGTGTGTAACCGATTAATGTATCTTTGTAAATAACTGCTGCATCCGGCACGGAATTTAACAAAGTTCTATTTTCAAAATTATATGTTAATTCAATTGACTCATTGCATTCTTTTATGACTAACGAATCATTAATTACATCACTTCCCCATTTGGAAATTGATTCGATAATTACAATTTCATAATAACCGGGTTTCATTTCCAACGTTGTGTTTCCGACGGCGACCAAACTATCATTAACAAAAATATTTGCTTCTTCATTATTTGTATTAATAATTACGGTAGACTTACAATCATCTTGAGCAAATGAACTAAGAGCTAATGCAAATATCAACGCAAATATTTTTATTATGTTCGATCTCATTATTATTCAAATATTAGTTTATAAGCTAATAATTCGCCTCTATCAATGCCGACATAAAGAATATTATTAAAATAAGTCGGATGCATTTTAACACGTGAATCAAATTCCATTGTTTTTAATAATTCACCTGTAAACGGATTTAAGAAAATTAGTTTACGATTAACATCAGGTTGAATTAAAATATTATTAAATAATGCCGCCGGTGCATTGAAAAGACCGTCGGAAGAAAATGACCATTTCTTTTCACCGGTTTCAATATCAAATGCATAAACTGAACCGCCTAAATTTGCCGAGTAAATTAATTTGTTATTATGAATAGATGGTGACTTAATTTTTGCTTTCGTTTCCGCTTTCCATTTTATACTTCCATCTTTTAGATTAACTGCGAAAAGTGTTCCATTATCATCACCTATGAAACCGTATTTATCAGTTACGACCAACGCAGATTCAAAGTTACTGTTTAGACTTTCTTTATAGTTAACACTCCCCTTCTCCAAATGAACGCAGACAAAATCTCCCGCATAAGTAACCAAGTATAATCTATCTCCCGATGCTGCGGGTGAAGAGGCGACTTTACTTTTTATATTAAGTTCCCAAATCATTTGCATTAAGTAACTATACTTGTAAACAACTCCGTTATCCGATACAAAGACAAATGAATCTTGCAGTTTGATCATTTCATTACTTACTCGACCTTCAATTTCGATTTCTTTTAATCTTTCACCTTTCCTAATATCATAACTTATTAATAAAGAATGAGGTTTACTTGGAACGGTGATTATATAAAACATAATTCCATAATTTAGAATTGGAGAGATAGCAATTTCGCCTTTACCTTTATCGGCACCAATAACTTTTCCTTCATCAGTATCAAAACAAAAAATGTTGCCAGCAAGATCAGATGTGAAAACATAATTGCCTTCAATCACAACGGAATTGTTTGAAAAACTTCCGGTTGCACTTTTATTCCAAAGTAATTCAAGAGAATCGGGGAAATCAATCGGATAATAAAAAGAGCGTTCCGGAATTTGACCGAACATCGTGTATGATGTCAATCCGTATGGATAATTCTTAATCAATAATTGTTTAGTGCACCCGGAAAGAAAGAAAATGAATAACAATATTGAAAAATATTTTTTCACTAAAAGTCCCACCCGAAAAAGAATTGATAGAAAAGTGTTTTTTGAAACTTTGTAAAATTTCTTTCTATTTTTTTACCAATATCGTATCGGAATACAATCGCGTTGAAGAAATTAAAACGGATACCGGTTCCGATAGAACCAAGAGTTTCTTTATATTCATCATCCCATGCACCGCCGGCATCAAAGAAGACTGCACCTCTAAGCTGTGAAAAACTAACACCAAGAATCGGGAATTTGATTGTCAATTCATCTATAAGCGGATAACGTAATTCTACTGAAGAGAGCCATAATTTTTCGCCGCGGATTCCCCATCTGGGCCAACCTCTCAAATCCCAACTTCCGCCGCCGATAAATCTAAATGCATCTTTACCTTCATTATAATATAGTGAACCTCTGAATGCTAAAGCGCTTCTTAAACCAAGTCTCACGTAATGCCGGTAATCAAGTACAACCGTAAAGTAGTTCGTATTACTGTATTTAATGTCGCTTGTATAACCTAATAGTGCGCGGTAACGCACACCGTCAATAGGTCCGGACGGACCCCACAACGAGTTATCATGGACAAATGATATCGAGTTGGTTAATTGTAAAGATTTTCTACCGAAAACACCCGGCAGCAATTCTCTGCTGGAATTTGCAAGACTTGTACTGACTTCCAATCTATTAAAGAAAGATATAGGATAAATTAAACTAAACGCTCCACCGAAAACTCTTTCATAAAAACGGTTATCCGAAACTCGAATATCATAACGAGGACCGCTGAAATGGAATACACCGTATGCATAATTTGTTCTTTTACCGACGTTAAGTCTTGTTAATGCAATGTTAATGTTACTAAAAATATCACTATGCAATTCACCGGAATTATAAAACATAAAATAATATCTATCATCCCCAAGCATATCACTTAAAGTCATCAATGCACCTGCTCTTTCGCCGTAATTTGGTCCCGCGGCTACTTGTCCTACAGCATAATCGAGCGCATAATCTTTTTCATATTCAACTTCTTTGAATTCAGGTTCGAGTTCGATTTTCTTGGCATACCATGCTCTATCACGCAATGCAAAATTGAAATGGACATATTTCTTTGTCGTATCTGGTACGTTGGATAAATCAAATTGATAGAACTGCATTGAAAATTTTTGGAATGCAGATGTAACCACTTCTGTATTATTTAGAAAATCAAAATCGTAAATACTAGTTACAAATTGTGAATATTGGCTCATTCCTACAGAATGATTCGAATCTTTTTCCAGTTTCCAAATATTGTAGACTCCGTCATAATCGGAAGTAAAATAGAGCGATTCAAAATCCGGTGTGAAATTAGGAGTTTTTATATTGGCATCAACATAAGTTAAATATGTTATTTCATAAGTCTCTAAATCAAATTGAAATAAATTATAAGTCTGTTTGAACAATCCTTCCGTTCTATCGGAAGAAAAAATTATTGAATTGTCGTTTTGTGAAAAGATCGGATCAATATCGTCATAATAATCATTTGTTATTCTTTCGACTGTCTCTTCATTCAGATCGAGAATAAATATATCGGAGTAACCTTTGCTATCAGTAGAATTAAAAACAATTCTTGAATTATCATTAGAAAATGAGGGAGAAACAATAGTAATTAAGTCATCCCATTTATATGTTTTTATTACTTCATTTTCTGTTATAGAATAAATATGAATTGCATCTGACCCACCCGATTTTGATACGAAGGCAACTTTTCCATCATTTGATGCACTTAATGATAATTCCATTAGATGAAAAGATTCAAATACTTCGCTTCTTTCTCCTTGTACAATTTTTACTGATTCACTCCAGGTATTTGATTCGTCATCATATATTATTTTAAATACCGAAGCATAACCGTCATGGTTTCCTATAAAATAAATTTCTTTTGTTGACTGATCTTGATAAACCGCCGGAGAAAAGTTGAAACCTTTTTTAGTTATTTTTTTCGATTTAACCGTGTGCGGGAATTTGTTGGAATAAAGAGGATAATATTTTTGTTTAAGTGAATGTGTCCATTTTTCATCTATCTCCTCAATGGATTCCTCAAGTGTATACTCAATAACATCTTCAAATTTTGAAAATCGCCAAATATTTTCCATTAACTGAAGAATTTTTTCTTCACCGTATTCTTCGGCAACAAACATTAAGTAATTTTGTCCTTCCTTATACATTAAAAATGAACCGTAGATTCTTAGCATATCTTTAAGCGGGACAAAATAATTATTAAGTACAGCATCGCGTAAAATCATTTCGGCTTGAGTATCCCAATGATAAGACCAGTATTCCGCCAATCCTTCGACAAACCAAAGAGGCGGCATTTTTTTTACTGCAATTCTTCTATCGGATTGAAGGTTATATAATTTTGAAGTCATGAAAACGTGAACAAGTTCATGTCTAATTACATGTCTGAATTTATCGAGAGATCCCATATATGGAATAACAACACGCCCTTTTAGAAACTCAAAAAATCCACCCACACCTTCGGGAATAAAATAAGGGACAATATTGGTCTGCTGAAACTGGATGTGCGTATTATAAAATACCAGCGGGATTCGACGGGTTATATAATCATTGAACTTAACTTTATATTCATCGAATGCTTCTTCAGCATATTGAGCGCCTATTTCCGCAATTTCAAGAAATTCACCGCTGTAATAAATATCGAAATGTTCTGTTTTAAGTAGTTTCCAATCAAAATCTTCGTAGGTTACTTTGTTTCTTCCGAAGAAATAGAATTGAGCGGTTGTAAGATTAACCGCTAATAGAAATAACGAAATAAATAGAAAGGATTTTTTATTCAAAACAGTTAACGATTATTTTTTTCTCAAGATACTAATTAAAGATTCTGCTTCAATGCAAAAATCGTTGCCTAACCATTCACAAAGAAACTCTTCAAATGTGCTTTAATATTCTTATCAAAATAAGCAGTGACTAAATTTTTCACTTCATGTTCGGTAACTGCAGTTAAGCATTTCTCAACAAGCTTTTGAACTTCATCATATGAAATGTTTCGTATAATCTGTTTTGTAACCGGTATCAAAGCCGGCGAGACACTAAGCGAATCCAATCCCAAACCAATCAATAACGGAATTGCAATCTGATCGGAAGCCATTTCACCGCAGATGCTTACAAAAACATTGTGTCTCTTTCCTTCTTTAATAATAAAATCGATAGTTCTTATAACGGACGGATGAAATTCTTGATACAAATTAGAAACAATTTCATTCCCTCTGTCAACTGCAAGAAGGTATTGAATTAAATCATTTGTACCGATGGAAAAAAAGGAAACTTCTTTAGCGAATTCGTGTGCTAAAACTGCCGCAGATGGAATTTCAACCATCATTCCGAGTTCGATATTATTATCAAAACTATGTTTTTCGTTTTTAAGTTCTTTCTTGCATTCTTCTAATATTTCTTTTGATTGACGGACTTCTGTAATCGAAGCAACCATCGGAAGCATAACTTTGATATTCTTATGTATACTTGCTCTTAGAATTGCACGCAATTGAGTCTTGAAGAGTTGTTTATTATCGAGTAAAAATCTAATTCCACGCCATCCTAAAAACGGATTTGCTTCTTGAACGTCAACCGGCAAAATCTTATCGCCCCCAATATCAAGAACTCTTATTATGGCTATATCTGGATATATTTTTTCAGCAATCTGTGTGTACCATTCATACTGTTCTTCTTCGGACGGGAATTGATCCAATTCTTCAAAAAGCTGTTCGGTTCTGATTAACCCAATACCGTTTGCTCCGTTACTGACTATTAAATCAACTTCTTCCGAGATATCAAGATTTGCAAGTAAGGATATTTTTCTTCCGTCCAATGTTTCTGCAGGAAGGTCTTTTAAAGTTGAAAGCTCTTCATCATAAAGTGTAAGACTCTCAATTCGTTTTCTATAATATTCTAATTGTTCTTCGGTTGGTCTAATAACAACTTCACCGCGATACCCGTCGACAATAACCAAATCGGAATCATTTATTTTTGCCGTTGCGTCATGCAGACCAAGAACAGCCGGAATATGAAGTGATCGAGCAATAATTGCCGCATGTGAAGTTAAGCCGCCGAAGTTAGTTACATACCCTTTTATATTGGCTCTTGAAAATAGAACTGTATCTGCCGGAGTTAAATTGTCTGTAACAACAATAACTTCATCAGTGATATGTGATTGCCATTTTTTCTTTTTAATGTTTCGAATTATTCTAAGCTTGATATCTTCAATATCCTGTGAACGTTCTTTCATGTAAGGTTCGTTCACGGTATCCATCATCGATTGATACCTCGATATTTCATCATTTACAATAAACTCAGGAGTTTTCTTTTCCGTCTTAATTCTATTTTTTATTGTATCGATTAGAATAGGATCATCAAGAATCATAATTTGTGCTTCGAAAATTGCTGCCCGTTTTTCCCCCAATTTATCAATCGCTAAACTGAAAACTTTGTTCAACTCTTTCTTTGATTTTTCGAGTGCTTCATCAAGAATATGCAAAGCTTCATCAACATCTTCAATATTTGCCGAGCTAATAAATTCAATCTCTTTTTTAAAAAGGTATGCTTGGGCAATTGAAATACCCGGTGCGGCAGCTAATCCTTTGTAAACATTTGATTGTTTGTTCGGCATATTAAAGCTCGTCAAATCCTCTTTCAAAATAAGCAATTATTTCGTTCGCAGCTTCCTCTTCATCCGGACCGTCAAAAGTTAGTTTAAGTGTTGACCCTTTTTCGGCTGCAAGCGTCATAACCCCGATAATGCTTTTACCGTTAATATTCAGTCCGTCTTTATGAATAAAAAACTCAGATTTATATTGTGCAGCAAGTTTTACAATGGTTGCAGCGGGTCTTGTATGAAGACCGGCATTATTAATTATTTTAACTTCTCTTTCTATCATCAATTAATTCTATCGACCAATTTATGGGTAAGCCAATTAAGAATTTCTTTTGATTCAGAATCTTTTACTTTGCTTACGCATTTTAATGCATTTTTAGAATATTTTCTAATTTCTTTTTTAGTTTCTTCAAAAACATTCAATCTTGCATAAAGCACTTTATACTTATTAATTTGATTTGGTTTGATACCTTTATTTTCAATTACTTTTTGAAGCAGCTTTTTATCTTCACCCTTTGCTATTTCTAAGGCTTTGAGAAAAAGATATGTTTTCTTTCCTTCAATCAGATCACCGCCTACTTTCTTACCGAATTCTTTTTCATCTCCAAAAATATCGAGTAAATCATCTTGCAATTGAAAAGCCATACCAAGATTTCTTCCGTAATTTGCCATGTTTTTAACTTCTGATTTCGAACCACCGGCAATCATAGCGCCGATGCGGCAGCACATTTCAGCAAGAGCCGCTGTTTTCTTTTCAATCATTAAAAGATATTCATCAATCGAAACCTTTTTTTTCAACTCAAAATCTTTGTCGTAACTTTGTCCTTCACAAATTTCAATAATTCCCTGCGTAAAATGATCAACAATTTCGGGTACATTTTTTTTACAATCCTTAGTAAGATATTTATAAGAAACAGCCATTAAATTATCACCGGCAAGAATTGCCGTGTTTGCATCATATATTTTATGAAGACTTGCTCTGCCACGTCTCTTGTCGGCGTTATCCATAATATCGTCATGAATTAAAGTAAAGTTGTGAAGAATTTCAACTGCAAGAGCGGCGTTGTATACATTTTTAGTTTTACCGCCGACAGCTTTAGCCGATATTAACACCAGAAACGGACGTAGTCTTTTACCACCTGATTCTAAAGCATAAGCACATGGGTCATAAAGTGACTTCGGTTCCGAATTAATAAAAGCGGTTCTTAATTTTTTTTCAATTATTGATACTTCACTTCGATAAAATTTTTCGATTTGTTGTTCTTTCATAATCACCATTAATAAAGTCCTGATTTACAAATAAGTTTTTGCTTACCCAATTCTTTTATGTTTTTGCTGCCGGTTAAATACATTATTTTTTGAACGTCATCAAACCAGGACGAAATTTCATTTACAATTCCTTCAACTCCTTTGTTCATTACAATTTTAAGTAATGGTCTTGCGGAAGCTGCGATATCAGCGCCAAGCGCTATTGATTTAGCAATGTCTATTCCATTTGAAATTCCACCTGAAGCAATTAACGAAAATTTGTATTTACTTTTTAATGTTTTTATTTGCCGGATACAATAGGAAGTCGGCAAACCCCAATTTCTGAAAAATTCATTTTCTTCTTTATTTCTTTTTAACTCAACTTGTGCCCAGCTTGTGCCGCCTGCTCCGGCAACATCTATTCCGTAAACACCGGTATCCAGTAATTTTTTTGCTGCCGTTTTACTGATGCCTGAACCAACTTCTTTAACAATAATTGGAATGCCTATTCTTTGAACCAATCTCTCAATATTCTTAATTAATCCCTTAAAATTCGGTTCTCCGCTTTTTTGAATCAATTCTTGCAAAGGATTAACATGAATTACAAGGGCGGATGCATTAACCAATTCGATTATTCTTCGGTATTGTTCAATACTTTTTATTTGAGATACTTGAGCAGCGCCAATATTAGAAAGTACCGGTACATCTCCGGCATTTTTTCTAATTACTTCGTATGACGAAATGTACTTATCGTTATCCAATGCTTGTCGCTGACTACCAACACCAATTGGAATGTTAAGCTCTTTAGCGGCTATTGCTAGATGTTCATTTATTTTTTCAGCCTCGGATGTACCGCCTGTCATACATGAAATAAGAAAGGGATAATTTATTTTTTTCTTAAGGAATTTTGTGGTAAGGTCAATTTTGTTAAAATCAACTTGGGTAATTGCATTATGCTCAAAATAATAATTCTCAAAACCGGTTTTGATAGATGAAAAACCGACATCTTCATTGAGACAAATTTCGATGTGGTCTTTTTTCCGTTTTATAGTTTCGTCGCTTTGAGAACTCATTAATTAGTTAAATTTTCTTATCAAATTACCTTTAGAGTCAAAGACTTTGTTTACTAGTAAATCTTTACGAACTGAATTAACCAATATAATTCTTTCCGAATTAATTAGTTCTTCGAATGTTATCTCTTTTTCTTCAACCGGAAAATTTTTTTGATGAATTTTATTCAGGATATACGATCCATAATTCAATTGAGTAAAATTATTTTTAAGCTCTGTTTTTCTATTAAAATTATCCATAATATATTGCCTATAACATCCGTTTAAAATTCCTTCTTCAATTTTCGGCGTGTAAAAAGTATTATTATTTTCTATAAAAGTATTGGTAATTGCTCCTTCTGTAAGATACTCGTTTTGATTGAAGAACACTACTTCAAAAAATCCTTTATCCTTGGCTTTGCGTAACTCAGCGTCATACAATTCGCGATTTGTTGTTTTGAAGTATTGGTATTTATCTTTTGAATTAATTTTATCATCCGAAATAATTATATCGATATTGCCGGTTTCTTTTTTGATTTCTTCAATTCTTAAATTAATTGAACCCCATTTTGAAAGAGTTAATCTGATTTTATAACTTTCACTTTTGTCTAAACTCTCAATCGAATTAAATAGTTCACTTTTTAATGCCGATTCATCGAATAAAAATAGGAAGTAATTAGAGGCTTCTTTAATTCGTTTTAGATGATAGTCAAGTAGAAATATTTTGCCATTTTCATATAACATTGTCTCAAGCAATTCAAAATAATTTGCCGGTTCGGTTAAAAATTTTGATTTGAGCAAAACCTCTTCAAATTCATTTTCGGGTTGGCTGTCCCATACAATCCCGCTCCCAATACCAAGTTGACCGGAATTTGATTGATTATCAATTTCAATAGTTCTTATTGCTACATTTGCTATTGATCTTTGTTTGTTAAATATTCCTATCAAACCGGTATATATTCCGCGCCGTTCTTTTTCCAACTCGTGTATTATTTCCATTGTACGAAGTTTAGGTGCACCGGTTATTGACCCGCTCGGGAATAAGTTTGTTATTATATCGGAAAGCTTATTAGTTTTTAATTTCCCCTTTATTTCGGAAGTAAGTTGATACACCGATTCATACTTTTCAATATGATATTTATTTATTACTTCGACACTATCGTATTCGCATATTTTTCCGATATCGTTTCTTAACAAATCAACAATCATGATATTTTCCGCACGATCTTTGTCACTTAAAAAAAGTTCTTCAATATGCTGTGAATCTTGTTTAAGATTTACTCCTCGTTTGATCGTCCCTTTCATCGGTTTTACAATAATCGAATCGTTATCTACTTCAAAAAATAATTCCGGTGAGGAAGAAATAATAATTTTATCACCCAAATTAATAATCGCGGCATATTTTGCCGATTGAGTAAATATAAGTTGTAAAAATAATTCGACAACTGAACTTGTTACTTTGAATTTCGACTTCACTGTATAATTAACTTGATATGTATCTCCTTCTTGAATGTACTTTTTTATTTTGAATACATTTTCAATATACTCTTCTTTGGTTGTATTGAGTTCAAAATCATTTATGGTATTCCTTCCAATAAAATTTGAAAATTGCTCAAAGTCCAATTCTTTGCTGTCGAATTTTTGTATAGAATTTTCTTCAGAAAAAAAGAAATGAAGCAGCGGTTTATTTTTTAGACTGATATTTTTTTGCAAACGATCTTCCAGAAAGTAACCAAATTCATATTCAATAAAACCGAATGCAGTTAATCCTTGGGACAGTAAATCATCAATCTCATTTAATTGTTTTTCAATTTCATTAACAGAAAATATTTTTATTGCAGTATCGGATTTTTTAAAGAAGTAACAATTAGATGAATCATAAATTGGTGGAGTATAGAAAAATGCAGAGCCCGGGTTTTCCGAAATGTATTTTACTATTTCTATTAATTTCATTGTTGAGTGAGTATTAAAAAAACAAATTTACAGAATATTGGGCATTTATTAAATTTTAGGTAATTTTGACGCATTCGAAAGCTTACTTACGGAACTAAAATGAAAAAACCTCACCTTGGTTTTTGGCAAATCTGGAATATGAGTTTCGGTTTTTTAGGAATTCAATTCGGGTTTGCGCTTCAAAACGCAAATGTATCAAGAATATTTGAAACACTTGGTGCGAGCATTGACGCAATTCCGATATTATGGATTGCAGCCCCGGTAACAGGTTTAATTGTTCAACCGATTATCGGTCACATGAGTGACAAAACCTGGAACCGATTAGGTAGAAGACGACCATTCTTTCTTATCGGAGCAATCTTAGCATCTATTGCATTATTTATTATGCCGAACTCACCCGTACTTTGGGTAGCAGCCGGAATGTTATGGATAATGGATGCATCAATAAATATATCTATGGAACCCTTCCGTGCGTTTGTCGGTGATATGCTTCCTCCCGAGCAAAGAACGATCGGTTTTTCTATGCAAAGTTTCTTTATCGGAACAGGTGCAGTTGTTGCTTCTGCACTCCCCTACATGATGACAAATTGGTTTGGAATAAGTAATACAGCACCATCAGGAGAAATTCCGGATTCTGTAAAATTTGCTTTTTATATCGGTGGCGGTGTATTCTTTTTATCTGTTTTATGGACTGTAATTAGTTCTAAAGAATATTCACCGGAACAACTTGCAGAATTTGAAAAATACGAAGACAAATCCTCTCAAGTAGTGGAACACTCCGATATAATTCATCATGACAATCAAATTAAATACGGAGTTATTTGGTTTGTTGTTTCCGCACTACTTCTTATCATATTTGAATTTTTTATCTATATGGATTACGGTCTAATTGTCTTTTTCGGCGGTGGTGCCGTATTCGGTTTAATACAAATATTAAGCGGATTCCTAACCAAAAAAGGCAGGAATGAAAACGGACTTGTAGTAATATTGAATGATCTTTATCATATGCCGAAAACTATGATACAACTTGCTTATGTTCAGTTCTTTTCGTGGTTTGCTTTGTTTGCAATGTGGATTTATACTACACCGGCGGTAACGCGGCATATTTATGATACTACCGATCCTACTTCATTTGCATATAACCAAGGTGCTGATTGGGTTGGAGTGTTGATGGCAGTTTACAATGGTTTTGCAGCGATAATGGCGTTCTTATTAGTATGGCTGTCAAAAAAAATGTCGCGCAAATCCGTACATGCAATTAGTTTAATTTGCGGCGGTATTGGGCTGTCTTCATTTTATTTTATTAAAAATCCTGATTTACTGATATTATCGGAATTAGGAATAGGATTAGCATGGGCTTCAATTCTTGCAATGCCTTATGCAATTCTAACCGGCTCGCTCCCGGCAAAGAAGATGGGTGTTTATATGGGTATCTTCAACTTCTTTATTGTTATACCTCAAATAACTGCAGCCGCTATTTTAGGATTTTTTGTTCGAACAATATTTGACGGACATGCAATTTATGCACTCGTACTTGGTGGAATATCATTATTTATTGCAGCGGCATTAGTTACAAAAGTTAAAGACATAGACGAATCAAAAATTAAAACAGACTAAACAGATGAAGATAATTAGCTTTGAAGGAATTGACGGAACAGGAAAAACAACTCAAATAAACCTGCTTAAAGATTTTTTGATAAAACATAATTATAAAGTTAATGTAAGATCCTACCCCGTTTACGAATCCTTCTTCGGAAAAGAAATAGGAATTCATTTAAGCAGTAAAGATATCAAACATAATATTGATGCGAGATCAATGGCGCTTTGGTATGCAATGGATAGATGGAAGGACAGAAAAGATTTTATTGCTACCAATCCGGATACGGATATATTGTTGTTAAACAGGTACACTCTTTCAAACATGGTATATCAAGTTATTCGCGCAGGAGAACCGGATAATTTAGCCGGTTGGGTTGAAGAACTTGAACACGGGGTGTTGGAATTGCCTCGACCGGATCTCTACTTAATTTTTGATCTCCCTTTCGAACTGGCATTGATAAATAATGAAGGTAAAGGTAAGCGTGATTACATTGATGGTGAAGTTGATAAGTACGAAAAGGATATCAAATTACAGACAACCGCAAGAAAACTATATAGGGAATTCGGGCAGACTCAAAAGAATGCAGTAGTTATAGACTGTTACGAAAAAGACCAAATGCTCCCTATTGAGAAGATTGCAGATAAAGTCAAAAAAGAAGTTTCAAAAATAATTTCTTTCGATTAGTATTTCATTATCAGCAAATCTACGCTGTAATTACCAAGATAATCCGCATCGGAATCGTTTGCAGAAAAATCAGTTAATGATAATCTGATAATTCGATAATTACTTTTAACCTGTTCTGTCCATAAAATCGAATTTTCTATTACTCCATCCCCGATATTATCCGTTCTTTGATTTTTCTTCCATCCTTTAGGAATACACTCGTCTATTTTATTAGCAAAAAAATTGAATTTTGATTCTGCTTCCTCAGCATCGTCTCCTTCATAAAACGAAGCATTATAAGATGGATCATCTCCGTTAATAAATGAATCAATCGCACCATTAATTCTATAAACATTTCTTGTACTTGGAACAGTTTGCGGGAAAATATAATACGCATTTGCATGAGCCAGCAGATAATTCATACCGGTACAGAATTCTGCGGATTCATTTAAGAATAGAGAAGCAGAATCAGCAAATGCTGTTTGCAAATAATATTCACCCCTCGCAAGACTATCAGCTACAACATATAAAACCCATTCACCGCTTACCGGCACTTTAAAACCGAGTGTGACAAAATCATCCCCTCTTGCCGTTGTCTGTTGATATTTTTTTTCATCAGGCGTAACAATTACAAGAGAAGGACTAAACGAATTGGAATAAAGAATAAAATGAACTCTCTCTCCCTTTGTGAGAGGCATTTGATAACCATCGTATCTTCCAAAATCCGGACGATATAGATCTTTGGAAGTCAACTCCCCTTCAATTCTTTGATAATCGACAAAAAATTCCTGTGCATTCAAAGTTATTATTGAAAAAAGGATAAAAAACAAAATGCTGACTCTCATTTTCACACTTCTCCTAATTTGATTGACTTGTCTCAGGTTCTTGATCTTCTTTTACCATAAACCATAATAAAGCCGAAATTGCGAGAGTTACAGAACTAATAATAAATATCAAACTTTTATCGGGAGTATCGCTGACAGCTTGACCAACGCCAAAACTTGCAACAAGCTGCGGAAGTACAACAGAAAGATTGAACAATCCCATAAACAATCCCATCTGCGATTGATCAACTTTTTGCGACATAATAGCAAAGGGTAAACTTATTGTTGCAGCCCAGCCAACACCGAGTACACCCATCAAAATATAAATCATAATCGGTGTAAATCCAAAGAATAACAACCCGGCATACCCAATCGCCATTATCGAAATACAAATTGCATGAGTTTTTACTCTTCCGATTCTTCTTGTAATCGGTTCCAAAACAAATGCCGGTAATATTGCACCAACCGCATTTAGTATTAGGAAACTTATTGCTACTACTTTACCCATTTCTATTTGTATAGCCGGGGCAATCTCTGCACCCGTAACATAACCGTAAACTTTATATTGGACATAAGCAAACATATAAACAAACATAGTTTGTATTCCCAGCCATGTAAATGAATGAGCAGCCAAAACTTTTTTGAACCCGACAATACCACGCTGTTTTTTCGACAAACCTTCTGTTTTTGCAAGTATTACTTTTATGATGAAGTAAAGAGTTATCGCGAAACATAAAATTTCTACATAATAATTATCCATTTTGAAATTGACCATTCTGGCAGTAAGAGCATAAACCGAGTAAATTAAAAATCCCCACAATGGCTTGATGTTGTTAAGCATTACTAAGAATGATGTGTTATCACTTGTTTTGTATGAAGGATCATCATCTTCGGATTGTTTTAACTCACGCGGTTCTTCGATAAAAAACGGAGGGATAATCGATAATACTAAAACTAAAGCAACACCGAAATAAATTAAAATATAATTATCCCAAACAGCACCGATCACGTATGCCATCACGCCGAATGTACCGGAGATCGTTTGCATCCATGCATAACCTTTTGTTCTTTCAACTCCTTCCGGTGTTACATCGGCAATTATTGATCTGGTAGGATTAAAACTAATATTAATTGCAAGGTCTAAAGTAAGAGCTACAGCAATAGCCATACCTAAAATTCCTCCGATTCCAACAGAAGTTGAAATAATATCGATATTTGGAAGAGCAAGCAGCATTAATGCGGCTAAGAATCCACCGATAAAAATAAATGGTCTTCTTCTTCCGTTCCAAAACCAAACCTTATCGCTAATCAAACCAATAATAACTTGTCCAAGAATACCGGCAATTGGTCCGGCAGCCCAAACCAGACCCACATCGTGAATTTCCAAACCGTATTGTGTACTGAGTATCCAGCTAAGTGCTGCAATTTGAATCGAGAGTGCAAAGCCCATTGCTGTTGCCGGCAGCGCGAGAATTGCATAAAACACATTCGATAATTTTTTCTGCATTTCTAACATTGTGTTCTCACTAAATTGGTTAATCTAATTTAACAAATATATTTTTGCTGTTTTTGGGGGAAGATTAAGATTCCCTTGTTCAGTAAATTCTATATATTGATTTGATAACAATTCCAATACTGTATTAGAGTGGTCAATCTCATTTTTCATTCTACTTAGATCAACTTCATAATCTGCATCATTATTGTTTATTACAATCATAAGTTTATGAAATTTACTTTCTTTAAAGAAAACATAAGTATCATCTTCCGGTTTAAAGTGAAGTAGATTTCCCGATGAAAGTGCCGGATAATTTTTTCTTAATAGAATTAATTTCTTTACATGATTAAAGATTTCATTTTCTGTAATAGTTCTTCCCTCTTCTGCGAAAGCATTTCTTTCATCGCCGGGAAAGCCGCCGGGAAACGGCTTTCTTATTCTTCCGTGATGTCCACCTTCATTAATTCCGATTTCCGTACCATAAAATATTTGAGGAATACCCCGTGTAGTAAATAAAATCGTAAGGGCAATTTTGAATTTTTCAACATCCCCGTTTGCCGAATACATTCCTCTGTCTACATCGTGATTATCAATAAAAGGCATAAGATTATTAGGATCCGCATACAAATAATCCTTTGCTAAAGTACTATAAAATTCATAAATACCTCTTTCACCGCTCAGGTATTTGTAAAATGCATCCCGCATTCCAAAGTCAATTAAGGAAGGAAGGTTAGTTTCAAAGTCAACTCTAACTTTAGAGTTTTTCTGAAATCCGGCAAGAAATGCAGGTTCGCCGGTCCACACTTCGCCAACTATATTGAAATTGGGATATTCATCAAGAATTTCTTTTGCCCAATCGGACATAAACTTTTGATTTGCGTATGGATATGTATCTTCTCGTATTCCGTCTATTCCGGCATATTCAATCCACCACAAAGTATTTTGAATAAGATAATTTGCAAGGAATTTATTCTCTTGATTCAGATCAATCATATAGTTAGTAAACCAACCCTTCTCGTTATAGCTTTGTGATTTTTCATTACTGTAAATATCTACGATGGAAATCTTATCATGGTTAGCAGAAAGATGATCGCCTACTTTTCCGTTTATCCAATCTTCAGTCGGTAAGTTTTCAACCCAAGGATGATTTACTCCTGCATGATTAGCGACATGGTCATAAATAATTTTTATTCCTTTTTCTTTTGCCCGACTAACCAATTCTTTATACAATTTGTTAGAGCCGAATCGTTTATCTATATTATACAAATCTGTAGCAGCATAGCCGTGATAGCTCATGTGCATATCGTTTTCTAAAGTGGGAGTCAACCAAACAGCAGAAACACCAAGGTCACTTAAATAATCCAATTTATCGATAACACCTTGTAAATCACCGCCGTGCCTGCCGTTCAAATCTTTGTATTTGAATTCATCTGTCGAGTTTGCTAATGTATCGTTTGAAGGATCACCGTTATTAAATCGATCAACAAAAATTAAGTAAACAACGTCTTCGTTTGAAAATCCTAAATGATCTTCCGGTTCAAATTCTCTTTCTTTAATTTTGTAACTGTAACTCAGTGTGTCATTATTCTTAGCGAAAATCAAATCGTACGTTGATGCCTTTGTGTATTTATCAACTAAGACATCAACAAATAGGTAACTATGATTCTTGAGATGATGAATTTGCTGTATTTTCAAACCATCTGAAGAAGAAACATTAACATGATTCAAGTTACTGCCGTACACCATTAATTGTAGAGTATCTCTTTTTAATCCGGTCCACCAATTTGGCGGTTCAATTTTGGTTATTGAAAAATCTTGTCCGGATATAATAATAGGTAACAAAATAAGTAGAATTGCTCGGGGAATGATTTTTTTCATAAATACCTTTTAAATCAAAAATTTTGGATAAAAGATAATGTTTTTATTTATTTGTTGCCTCAATTAAGAAAATACGCACATTATTTTAGCATTAATTGTATTTTAGCAAGTTGAATTTCAAATTTTATTAAAGATGTCTGAACAACCGACTGAAAAAAATATCGTTGTAAATAGAAAAGCTCGTCATGAGTTTACTATTCTTCAATCTTTTGAAGCCGGGATTGTTTTGCAAGGAACTGAGGTTAAATCACTTCGTCAAGGAAAAATAAATTTAGCAGATTCTTATGCGCAGGTCGTCAATGGCGAAGTCTGGCTTGTCAATTCTCATATTAATGTTTATGATCATGGTAATATTAACAATCATGATCCGTTAAGAAAAAGAAAACTTTTAGTAAATAAAAGTGAAATAAGAAGATTAATTAAAGCAACTCAAGAAAAAGGTAATACTTTAGTCCCCCTTCGTTTTTACTTTAAAGGAGGAATCGTAAAAGTAGAAATAGCAATAGCTAAAGGGAAGAAAGTTTACGATAAACGTGAAGATATTGCCAAGAAAGATGCAGCAAGAGAACTTGAACGAAAAGTTAAAAATTAACGGAGTATAATATTGAGCACTAATAACTTTCCACCTATCGAAAAGCAATTAGAAATAATTAAACGAGGCACTTCTGAAATCATTCCGGAAAATGAGCTGATCGAAAAACTTAAGAAAGCCGAAAAAGAAAACAAACCGCTGAATATTAAATTAGGATGTGATCCCACACGTCCGGATTTACATCTTGGTCATTCAGTTGTCTTGAGAAAATTAGCCCAATTTCAACAATTAGGACATCAAGCAATTCTAATTATCGGTGATTTTACCGGAATGATTGGTGATCCTTCGGGAAGAAATGCCACACGACCCCCTCTTACCTTTGAAGAAGCACGTGAAAATGCAAAATCATATTGGGAGCAAGCATCAAAAATACTTGACCCGAAGAAAACAAAAATTGTTTACAATTCCGACTGGCTCGGGAAAATGAAATTTGAAGATGTAATAAAACTATCTTCTCATTATACCGTTGCACGCATGCTCGAAAGAGATGATTTTACTAAGAGATATAAGACCGGAGTACCGATAAGCATGCATGAAATTTTATACCCGCTTGCACAAGCCTATGATTCTGTTGCTATTGAAAGTGATGTTGAGTTAGGCGGTACCGATCAGAAATTTAATTTGCTGGTGGGCAGAGATATTCAAAAAGAATATGGTTTAGAACCGCAAGTAATTTTAACAATGCCGTTATTAGTAGGGACTGATGGTGTAGAAAAGATGAGTAAATCATACGATAATTATATCGGTATAGATGATTCTCCTCAGGAAATCTTCGGAAGAACTTTGTCAATCCCGGATAATCTTATCTATACATATTACGAGCTAACTACAAATGTTTCGGTTGAGGAATTGGCTGAGATAAAAATATCTCTGGAAGATAACAGTTCAAACCCGCGAGATATTAAAAGAACATTAGCAAAAAGACTTGTTACTATGTATCATTCAAAAGAAGATGCAGACAAAGCACAGGAAGAATTTGATAAAATTTTCATCAAGAAAGACATCCCGGATGAAATTTCCGAAAAGGAATATGCCCTTTCGTCAAAAGTAAATATTATAGATATCATTGTAGATGTACAATTTGCTCCATCAAAAGGTGAAGCAAGAAGATTGGTTCAACAAGGAGGAGTTTCGATTAACGGTAATAAAATTACCGATATCACCGAAGAAATTATTTTTGACGGTGAAAAAATATTGAAGGTAGGAAAAAGAAAATTCATTAAATTAATAGCCAAATAAAGAAGGAGGAGTAAATTGTACGTACCGAAAAGAATATTTTTTACAAAAGGTGTGGGGAAACACAAAGAATATCTTGCTTCATTTGAGTCTGCTTTAAGAGACGCTCAAATCGAAAAGTACAATTTAGTTACTGTCAGCAGTATTTTCCCTACCGGTTGCAAAAGGATCCCGGTGGAAAGAGGATTAGAAGAATTGCAGCCCGGACAAATTGTTCACTGTGTAATGGCGCGTAACGCTACAAACGAACCGAATAGACTTATTGCTTCATCAATTGGGGTCGCAAGACCAACAGATAAAACAATGTACGGTTATTTATCGGAACATCATCCCTATGGACAAACAGGACATGCAGCCGGTGATTATGCCGAAGACCTTGCCGCTTCTATGTTAGCCACAACATTAGGTATCGATTTTAACCCGGATGAAGCTTGGAACGAAAAAGAACAAGTATTTAAAATGTCACAGAAAATTGTGCAAACGTTTAACATAACACAATCAGCACGCGGTGATAAACATGGTTTGTGGACTACGGTACTTTCAGCAGCTATTTTGTTACCGTAGGTAATACTAGTATAATTATTTTATTTATGTAACCGCAGACTTGAAGTCTGCGGCTACTTTTTCATTTCCTTTTGTTTTTTCCATATTCCGTAAGAATGAATAATTACTGCAGTAAGTAACCCCACTATCATAGGTTCTATTTCCATTAGCAGATTTGTAAGCAATGAATTATCACGCAGAATCATCCAAAATAGACCGCTAATTACTGCAAAAATCATTTCATATTTAGCTATAGAATTGTTGACTTCATATTTACTGTAGTAACTTCCGATAATCAATAATATAATTGCGGGAATTAATAAACTTCCTATTGTATACCACAGTTCAATTACCGACGGAATAATTAATGCAATAATTATCCCAATAAAACCGGAAAGCAGTATTCCAATTTGAGTATATCGAACAGATGAAATATTATATGGGAGAATCTTAGTAGCGAAATCTTTGCTTAATGTTGTTGCACTTAAAAATAAAAAGCTGTTCAATGTTGAAAAGATAGTCGCAAAAAGGGCAGCATAGTATATTCCTTTCAAACCGGGAGATAGAATTACTTCTGCAAGTAATGGATAAGCCAAAACCGGGTTGTCGATATCATGCAAAACCGCACGCGAGTATAATCCCGTTGTTGTTGTAAGGAAATCAAAACCTATCCAAATAATAACAGAAATTATTATTCCCCACATTGCCGTATTACCGGTTTTTGCAGAATAGCATCTTTGATGAAAGCCGGGATCGGCAAATGTCCATAACGCAATTAAAAACCATACAATTAAATAAATGGGTGAAAATCCGCCGGTTAAATCAAAATGTGATTCCGGAATTTCTTTCTCCAAATATTCAATTGTACCGAAATTATCTGCGGCAATAAAGACAATCAGAATAAATCCGATGAACATTACGAAGAATTGAAAAACATCAACCCAAAGATTTGCTTTGAATCCGCCTTTTAATAGATAGATTGACGAGATGATAAAACCGATTACCATTCCATACTCAAAGTGAATATCAAAGAGAAGAGAGATTAAACTTCCAACCATTAATAGGTAAGGTGCCGGAGAAATTAGAAAGAATATTATAAGAGCAGATATTAAACCGACTTGTTTGCCATATGTTTGTTCTAATTTTTCAGGAATTGTAAATAGAGATGCCGACCTAACTTTCTTAGCAAAAAATATTGCGAAGAGAATTGCAAAAATATAATATGGTAAACCTTGTGTAAACCAGCTAACTAATCCGTAACGGTAAGAAAACTCACCAACTCCTAAAATACCGCCATACCATGTACTTACGGTTGTTGTAACAAATAAAAAAAGACCAACTTTACGCCCCGATAATAAATAGTCTTCTTCATTTTTTTGTTGTGAACGCGGGACTAAAAATCCAATTAGCGGAACAATGGCAAAAAATAATATAATAATAAGGATATCAAGAAAGTCTAAAGAAATCATTCCGTTTCAAGACCTCGTAATCACGCACTATTAGAATTTTTCCGCCTGATATGTTTATCTTAACCGTATCGGCAATGGCAACATTACTTGTACTTTCTTTTACTCCAAATGGTAAAGAATCATTTTTTAGAGAATATTTTAAACCGGAAGAGGTAATTTTTGTTTTATGATCAATGCCATAAATAGAAAGTACTTCTCCGTGGATTGTTCTTAAAACCGTACTTTTATTATAAACTTTCATAAAAGATTTTTGATGAAGCATTGCCGTGTTAATCTTATCACTAAACTTTAATAATACTCCGATATTGCAAAAAGAATGATCAAGTCTATCACCGGTAGCACCAAGTAATATCACCTCAGAATATTTTTTAGATATTGCAAGTTTTAATGCCTTTTCAACATCAGTATCATTTTGTCTATCGAGTTGTATAAATTTTACCTTGTCTGTGAAGAAATCAATTGTCTCTTTATTTATCGAATCAAAATCCCCGATTATATAATCGGGGATAAGATTTAATTTATAGGCTGTATTTGCACCGCCATCGGCACAAATTAAAGTTGTGTAACCCGATTTCTGCAAGTACTTAATCACGGATTTTTTAGGAGCATCGCCATTTGCCAATATCAAACATTTTTTCATTATAATCCGAGAGTTAATCCGACAAGATAGTTTCTTTCGGCAGCCGGATAATATTCCTTGCCTACTGCATGAGCTGCATAAAGATTGTCAAAGATATTATTTACCTGCACAAATAACTTAACTTTTTTGAATACCGGTTGAATCGAAAACTCGTAGTTTGTAATTAGATTTGCAACAAAATACGATTCAACAAGATTATCATTGTAATCTATTATGCCTGGATATTCTTGTAAATAACTATTCAATTTGTCGCCGTAGTTATCCGAATAATATTCTCCGACATACTTCCCGAATAATTGAATTGAAAAATCCGAATAATAGAATCTTAGAATTGCGTTAAATGTTGTGCTTGGGAAACCACCGATTTCGTTATCTATTAAATTCAATTCAATAATTTCTCTTTCGCCGGTAACTTGATTTCTCCATCTAAGATATGTATTGCCGGAACTGATATAATTCTTACTTACCGATCCGTTTAGTGTTAAGTCAAAATGGTTTAAGAATTTTATTGAACCGGTAAATTCGATTCCTGTATGAACCGTTTTATCTATATTCCCCGTAATAGGCTGACCAAATCGATCTAGTTGACCGGACTTAACAATTTCGTCATCAAATAACATATAATAAAAGTTGAGGGATAAATTTAATTTATCCTCCGAATAATTTGCTCCAACTTCAAGATTGTTCATTGACTCCGGTTTTACTAATGGATTATTAAAATCAAAACTGCCGTCAGTATTTTGCTCGAATTGCGGAACAGTTCCCCCGCTTGATTCTGCTGCATCATAATAATTTTTTAGTCGAGGTTCTCTTGTTACTCGAGCAAATGAAATGTATGAATTTAATGATGGTGTAAATTTATAATTCAATCCAATACGCGAATTAAGGAATAAATTATTTATCTGAAATTCATTATTAAGATACCTCTCATTTGCAATTTTATAATTATGATAAGCAAGCTGCAATTCAGCCATAACATTTAATCGCTCACTAAGTTCATAATTTTCATTTACGAAAAAGTTAAATATATCCTTTCCACCTTCATAATAATAATAACGATAATCTTGAGTAATGCCACTTGGAAAGTTTTCTCCGTATCGCAGACTGCCCCAATGCACAGATCTGTGATTTCGATATTCAATCCCGGTTGTTAGTTCTCCTTTATTATGCTTCCATTGTAAGCGAGGAATTATCCCCCATTGTTTATTTTCTACCATTGCTCGAATTAAAACATTTTGTGGATTACCGTTTAATATAAATCCATTATCTCTTGTCAATCTGAAATAAGAAGAATCAGCCCAAGAACCGTCATAATCAAAGAATCCATCACCAAGAATTAAAAATAGTGCATTATTAAAAGTAACCTTATCAGAAATTTTAAACTCATTCAGCAATTCAAAATGCGGTTGAGAAAAGTTTTCGGTTTCATCGGGTCTCCGGTATACTTTATAAGCATAATCATCTTGTTCAGATTCCCAATATGATAAATTTTCTTTGCGTAATTCTTTATCCTTAATAGCAAACTTAGCAAGACCGTTGTAAGCAAGTCCGTCGGAAATCGGTCCGCCGTATAAGTTTATTTGTGTTGTTACATTTTCATCATACCTAACAGCCGATAAGTGATATGAATTAAAATCAACCCAGCTTTGATTCCGATAACCGGAACTAAGTACTTTCCCGAATTTTGCGTAAAGAGAATATTTATTATCAATCAACCCGCTCGAAAATGAAGCAGTATATTTTCTAGTATTGTAACTTCCGTAAACAGTACCGAGGTCATATTTTAGGTTATCGGAAAATGCAGAAGTAATTATATTAATTGACCCGCCTACTGCTGGATAACCAATAACGCCAGAACCTGCTCCACGCTGAACTTGAATTAATTCCGTACTTCCAAGTAAATTGGGAAGATCAAGCCAATATATGTTATGATCTTCGGGATCATTTTGAGGAATACCGTTTACAGAAATAGAAATTCTTCGTTGATCAAAACCACGGATACTTAAATAATTGTACCCAATTCCGTTACCAGATTCCGAATAAAATGTTGTATTGGGTAAATAGCTTAAAAACTCCGGCACATCTTGTACGGAATATCTTTCTTGAATTTCTTTCTTTTTTATTTTTGAAAATGTTATAGGTGAAAATCCCTCTTTACCAATTGATGCACTTACCAAAACACTTTGACTTGTTAACACTTTTGGTGTGAGTTTTATAATACCGCCCGGTAATTGATTAAATTGTGTCACAGTCAATTCGGCAGTTTCAAAACCTATAAATGAAAATCTTAATACATCGTTAGATGAAAAATTCTCTGTTAACGAGAACTTTCCTTCATTATCGGAAGGAGTACCGTAATTAGTTCCAACAACAAAAACATTAGCATTAGAAAGAGGTTCGTTGGACTCTGAGTTTACAATTTTACCGGTTATTGAAATTTGGGCTTGAATTACCGTGCAAAAAATGATTAGTAATGTGAATTTCTTAAACATGACTCTCTCCTTTTTTATTAAATGAAATAAAAAAAGCCGAATCCCGAAAAGAAAACGGCTTGAGAGAGTTAAATCTTCTCTCCGTTTTCCTACGCTGGTATTATCCAGATCAGGTTCAAGGGTGTTATCTCAGCCCGCAAAAACTAAAGGGCACCCCTAACGGTATTCGACTACAAAATTTATATGAACTATTGATTTACAATTCTTAACTCTGAACCGGGATGAATTCTATCCGTATTTAATGAATTCCATTTCATTATATCTGCCACACGAACATTATACTTTTTAGCAATTGTCCAGAGTGATTCTCCCTCATTTACCTTATGTAATATAGAATTATTTGACAGATTTGCAAATGTCTGAACAGATTCACCGGAATTATCTCTGGTTGATTTACCCGGATAAAGTACTAATTGCTGTCCGATATTTATTCTGCTGCCGGAAATATTATTCCATTTACGAACTTCATCACCTCGAACCATAAATCTATCTGCAATATGACCAATTGTATCACCTTTTTTAACAATATATATTACTGAGCCATCAGAATCAGATTTAAATTCTTCAGAACTTGCGATACGTGAATCTGTAACTTGATCTTCGGTAAGGTTAGTATATATAACAAGATTAGAACCGGCAACAATTTTATCGTTACTTAAACCGTTCCATTCTCTTATATCAGCATTACGCACCCCATATTTAGTTGCAATATCACCTATCGTATCGCCTTTTCTTATAGTATAATTTACCGCATTTGCTCCCCTGCTTGCGGTGTTATCTCCGTATGATCTCGGAGTTTCATCACCTCTAACTCTAAGTGTTTTACCTGCAATAATTTTATCACCGGGAAGATTATTCCATTCTCTCAACTGCGCAGTGGTTATATTGAATTTTTCGGCTATACCGCTGATTGTATCGCCGTTTTTAATTCTGTAGGTTGAAAAATCCGTACTTCCGGAAGTTGAACTTGATGCGACTAAATTCTTTTCATCACCGACATATATTTCAAGAGTTTTACCTGCAACAATTCTATTCGATCGTAAATTGTTCCATCTCTTTATTTGATTAATTGCAACACCATACTTATAAGCAATTGTCGATAAAGATTCTCCTCTTCTTATTTTATGTTTAACCCAAGAACCTTCGACTTCCATATTTTGTAAACGTGTTTTTTGAGCACGAGATAAATTATCAATTGCAGCATAGAAATCTTTTTTATCCGAAGGGACATAAATATTAAGTTCCTGCCCAACAACTATAGTACTTGTGTATGGAAGATTATTCCAGTTTCTGATATCCGAAACTCTAACATCGAATACTTCTGCAAGTTCTATTAATTTATCTCCGGATTTAACAATGTAAGTAACGGATTCCATTCCTTCCGGAATAACTAAGTTTACCTGCTGTGTCTCACCAACTTGCTGCTGATATAATTTTAGGTACTTATCTTCTTCAATTGTTTTTGCAACTTGAAGTTTATAGGGAGACGAATTATTTAAAACATATAAATCAGTTTCTTCCAAGGCTGCTAGATTATCCGTATTAATAACGATATCATCGGTAGAAATATTTGAAATGGGAATTTTCATATCAACGCCGGGATAAATTCTTGATCTTACCGAGATATTATTTGTCTTCGCTAATTCATTTACATTGACGCCGTACTTATAAGCTATTCCGGAAAGTGTTTCACCTTTTCTCACAGTATGAACAACATATTGTAATTTTGCATCATCGGGAATACTTTGAAGATTTTCAACAAATACCGAATAAGTTTTTGACGGAACTTTTAGTTCAAACGGGCGAACTCTTGTCGGCGGAGTTGAATACTGCAATAAAGAGGGATTCATATCTTTTAGAATTTCCAAAGAAACACCTGCACAACGCGCTAATACTTTTAGATCAATTGCTTCGTTTATCTCATGAATAACATAATCGTACTCTTTTTCGTATTGAATATTCGTGAAACCGTAGTTTTCCGGTTGACTTGCAATTAAAGTAGCTGCAATATATTGAGGCACATAATTTCTCGTTTCTTTGGGTAAGAATCTCCTTATTTCCCAGAAATCACTTGAACCGGCTCGTTTAATAGCTCTTCTAATTCTTCCTTCGCCGGCGTTGTAAGAGGCTAAGGCTAAATACCAATCACCTAATGAATAATAAAGATCACGTAAATGACGGGCAGCAGCTCTGGTAGATTTTTCCGGGTCTCTTCTGTCATCAACATAAAAATCTCCGTCCAGATCATATAGTTGACCGGTGCTTTTAATAAATTGCCATAAACCGACGGCACGTGCCCATGATCTTGCCGATGGATTCAATCCGCTTTCAATCATACTTAAAAATAAAAGTTGTGTAGGAACCTGTTCTTCATTAAATATTCTAACCATCATGGGAAAATATTTTCCGGAACGACTGAGCCAGGCTTCCATATATTTTCTTCCTCGTCCAGTAAAGTATTCAATGTACTGTTCAACATATCGGTTCATATCTAACGGAAAATCACCTATGATAATAGTTTGATTTTCGATAGGTTCTTCATCGGTATCATCTTCAACAAGTTCTATATCTGGCATTTGCTTTGAAAGCCAATCTTCTAAAGCAGCAATAGAAACATCTGCCGGAAGTTCATCAAGTGTGTTGATAAAACCTTGATAGTCTTCAACTATAGAGTTCTCCAATTCAAAATATGATTCGTTAGATTCGATATCGGGATAATAACTTAATTCGTTTATAGTTTTTAATGCATCTTCGTAAGAGTTAATTGCTTCCTTTTTGAAGCCGAGTCTCTGAAACCTAAGAGCATCGACATAACTTTGACGTGCTTTTTCCATCATCTCGTTTACGAGAATATAAGCCTCAACTGTTTTAGGAGCTTCTTCAGAGATTTGTTCATCTGATTTGGATGCATCGGAAAATATGCCGCAAGATGTAAGAAATGTGAAAAGAATGGTAATTAGTAAAATTTTTCCAGGTTTCACCTACTCTCCTTTTATTGAAATGCATATGAAAAATAATACCTTATCAAAATATTGTCAAGTTATTTATGATAGGATTTCTGTTAATTATTAAAATGAAATGAGTTACGTGAGATTTTAATTTCCGATTTTATATAATACTTTAACTTAAAGTGGTATGTTGCAGTGCTTTTTTTTCGGATTTGAATCTACTTTTGTTTTTAGAAGTTGAAATGCGTTTATCAGTTTTTGCCTTGTTTCACGAGGTTTAATTACATCGTCAAGATAACCCCGCTCGGCTGCAATGAATGGATTTGCAAATTTTTCTCTGTATTCATCTACTTTTTCCTGGACTTTTTTCTCGGGATTATCGGAAGATTCAATTTCTTTTTTGAAAATTATTTCAACAGCACCTTTAGGACCCATAACGGCAATCTCAGCCGTAGGCCATGCAATATTAAAATCACCGCGTATATGTTTTGAGTTCATCACATCGTAAGCACCGCCGTAAGCTTTACGTGTGATAACCGTAACTTTAGGAACTGTTGCTTCACAAAAAGCAAAAAGTAGTTTTGCACCGTGTCGAATAATTCCATTCCATTCCTGTTCGGTTCCGGGTAAGAATCCCGGTACATCTTCCAATACTAACAAAGGAATATTGAATGCATCACAGAATCGAACAAATCTTGCACCTTTTGTTGAAGCATTTATATCAAGTACTCCGGCTAAAACCGACGGTTGATTTGCAACCACACCGATTGTCATTCCGCCAATTCTTCCGAAACCGACTATTAAATTTTGCGCATAATATTTGTGCACTTCAAGAAAATCATGATCGTCAACCAGCATGCAGATAATATCGTACATGTTATATGGTTTGTTCGGATTCTCCGGCACAATATCATCAAGTTTCGGTTCGATAAAATCTTTTGTGAAATCAAATTCTTTTTCAGGGCTTCTATCTTTCCAATTCAACGGAAGAAAATCAAATAACTTTCTTATGTTTTGAAAAACTTCAATTTCGGAATCAAACGAGAAATGTGCTACACCGCTTTTAGATGCGTGCGTAGCCGCTCCCCCTAAATCTTCGAAAGTAACTTCTTCATGGGTAACTGTTTTAACAACATTCGGACCGGTAACAAACATGTGGCTTGTCTGCTGAACCATAAAAATAAAGTCGGTTATTGCCGGTGAATAAACCGCACCCCCGGCACATGGACCGAGTACAGCAGATATTTGTGGTATTACACCCGATGCTAATGTGTTGCGTAAAAATATATCTGCATAACCGCCTAAGCTTACAACCCCTTCTTGAATACGTGCACCACCGGAATCATTTAATCCGATTATAGGAATACCAATTTTAAGACACTGATCCATAACTTTACAAATTTTTTCTGCATGAGCTTCGGAAAGAGAACCGCCGAATACTGTAAAATCTTGACTGAAGATTCCAACAGGTCTATTATTTATTTTGGCAAACCCGGTAACAACTCCGTCGCCGGGGAGTTTCATTTTATCCAAACCAAAATCAGTAGCACGATGTTTAACAAACATATCAATTTCATCAAAACTTCCTTCATCAACAAGTAGTTCAATTCTTTCGCGGGCAGTTAATTTACCTTTATCGTGCTGTGCTTTAATTCGTTTTTCACCGCCACCTAATTTGGCTTCTGCTCTTAATTTTTCTATTTCTTTCCAGTTATCTTTCATTATTATATTGTAATGTTTGATAAACTCTGTTCTTTTTGATTTTTCAGCAATTCTTCTATTTTATTTCTGTAGTCTATAAATTTTTCACTTCTCATTAATTCAACATTTCTTTCGTTATCAAAACTAATTTGGACCGAGTCAATAATTTTCCCCGGTTCTTTCTGCATTAAATAAATTTCATCGGAAAGTAGAATAGCTTCCGAAAGATTTGAAGTGCCCAACAGAAAAGTGATCCCTAATTTTGATTTTAAAGAAAGCAATAATTCATATAGTCTTTGAAGTGTAACCGGTTTAATCTCTTTACCAAACGGTTCATCTAAAATAATAATGCCCGGTTCTTCAGCTAAAGCTCTTGCTAATGAAATTCTAAACCGGAAGCCAACGCTGTTGTTGTCGGGGAAATGATCTTCATATCCCTCTAATCCGACTAATTCAATAATCGACTTAATTTTTTCATCATCCCGGTTAACTAAAGAAATATTTTGTTTTACAGAATACCACGGAAATGAGGAAGGTTTAGAAGGTATATAAACAACCCGTTGATTTTCAGAATTAATTTTAATCTGACCGGAAGTTAGCGATTCAATTCCGCTTAAGATTTTTAGCAAGGATGTTTTACCGGCACCGGCTGGAGCCAATATTGTTGTAATAGAATTCTCTGTTACCTCTAAAGAGATATCTTCGAGCAGATGAACATTAAATCCCGTTGCATCATTATAGTCTTTGGATAAATTATTTACTTCAAGAATTTTATTCATTTCACTAAGCTTTCCAAAAAATAAGTTTCTTTTCTATAAAATCAATTATAGAATTGCCGAGCCAAATTAGTAATGCAATAATAATTCCTAAAAGAATTATTACGGAAAGATCGTTGTAATTAAGAGCTAATTTATAAATTGAACCGAACCCGTTAAGTGCACTTACGAATTCGAAAATCAATACAAGCACCCATAAATAATAATGTAACCTATGAAGTTCATCAAACATTTTCGGTAATGAATATTTCCATGTTATGTTATTGTGAAATTCCTTTTTTTCGATCATTAAACTTTTTGCTGCGTCTTTGTACTCGGTTGGAAGTGTAATAGCTGAATTCATAAATGAAATAGAGATAAAAAATGTTGATACAATCGTGGTGAATAACAATTCGGCGAAGACCGAACCATCAAACCAAAACGCGAAAAGAATTGCAAAGAAAAATGCCGGGAAGTTTTTGAATAATCTAAGATTATTGAATAAACCGATATTGCGGTTTACAATAGTTGCTAAAGAAAAAGAAAGCATCCATACAAATAAGAATCCGATAGCTATTGCCAAATAAATAATTGAAGTGGTAATTGCCATTTCCGAAAGGAGATTATATTCGGAAAAAAGTACCGGTATAGAATCGAGCAGCAAACTTGGCTTGGGTAAAATTTTATTTACCGGGAGTATAAATTCAAATAAAAGAATGTAGACGAATAATAAAACAGATAAAAATGCGAACCGGTTCTTAAGAATAATTTTTTTTTGAATGCTATTTAATTTCATAATCGCAAAGTTTGTTTAGACCAATATATTTATTGATGAACCGGAAATCAAACTTCTATATCATAAAAAAGGATTATTTGTCTTCTCATGACCGATTGTACTTTCTTCACCATGACCGGGATAAATAACCACATCATCCGGTAAAGTAAATAATCTTGTACGGATAGAATTCAGCAAAGTATTTGTATCACCGCCCCAAAGATCCGTTCTTCCTATTCCTTCTCTAAAAAGAACGTCTCCTGTAAAACAAATTTTATCATCTTCAAAATAGATACAGTACTCACCGGGTGTGTGTCCGGGTGTAAACAAAAATTCGTTTTTGATATTTCCAAGCTGAATCGACATACCATCGTAAATAAATTCATCCGGTTCGGGTGATGGCTTAACATCTATTGCGAACATTTTTCCTTGCTCTACTGCATTGTGCAGTAAAAATTTATCTTCTTCGGGAGCTAAAAATATTGGTGAATATTTTTCTTTAACAAATGCATTCCCGAATACATGATCGATGTGACAATGAGTGTTGATAAGATACTTTACTTTGAGTTTTTTTTCTTCAATAAATTTTTCCAATTCAATTTCTTCATTTGTATCGTGACAACCGGGATCGATAACTGCAGCTTCTTTAGATTCATCATCCCAAATTACATAAGTGTTTTCCATGAAGGGGCTGAAAACGAATTTGTTAAATTTTAGTGACATAGCTTACCAAGAAGTTTGGAAATTATTTGTTAATATTAAATAAAGCGAAATCTTTTTAATACTTTTTTAATTCGTTACTTTAGTATTTATCCGCATGTCTTCGATCTTTGTACGGACTAAAAGTCTAATCGCTTCTTCAATAACTACCTTCGTTGTTTAGTCAGGATTAAGTGATAATGCTTCTTTCAAAAGTTTATTGTCAATTTCATTTAAATTAATTTTCATATCTCTTTTATACCTTTGTTGCAGTATAATGTTTTAATATTTTTTCATTTACTAAAATTCTTTTTCAATCTAATATTCAACTTACGGATATAGTTTTTATAATTATCTTTAGTTTCTTCAATTGAATCGCCGCCGAATTTTTGGATAAAGAATTCGGCTAAAGTCCAGGCAAGCATTGACTCTGCGATAACGGCACACGCTGGAACTGCAACAAAATCACTTCTTTCTCTTCTCGCTTTGATTGATTTCATTCCGTTTAAATCAACTGTTTGTATCGGTGACATTAAAGTCGCAATAGGTTTCATCGCTGCTCGAACGATAATAGGTAATCCGGTTGAGATACCGCCTTCAATTCCGCCTGCGCGGTTTGTTTTTCTTGTCAACTTTCCATTACGAATAATAATTTCATCGTGCGATTGAGAACCGAATGCATCCGCCGATTGAAATCCGGTTCCAATTTCAACACCTTTAACTGCATTAATAGACATTATTGAATTAGCAATGGCAGCATCAAGTTTTCTATCGTAATGAACAAAACTTCCGAGTCCAACCGGCACACCCGTTGCAACAACAACAAAATATCCTCCAAGCGTGTCGCCTTTTTTCTTTGCTTGTTTTATTTTATTGATGATTTTTAATTCGTGAGTTTTATCTAAAACTCTAACAGAACTTTTATCTGCTTTATTTGAAAGTACGGTTCCGTTAAAACTTTTACTCAATTTATTATTGAATAATTTTTCGGTGAAATTAATTTCCGGATAAATATCACCAATACTTTCGACGTAACTGCCGATACTAATATCAAACTCTTCTAAAAATAATCTTGCGATAGAACATGCTGCAACTCTTGCGGCAGTTTCACGCGCACTGGATCTTTCGATTGAATTCCGGATATCATCAAAATTATATTTTGTAACACCGACTAAATCCGCATGCCCCGGTCGGGGGACGGAAATATATTCCATATCTTTTAGTCTTTTACTTTCGGGTGACATTGCATCGGTCCAGTTTTCCCAATCATTATTTTTAATAATTAGAGAGATGGGAGAACCCAAAGTTTTTTTGAATCTAATTCCGGCAGTAATTTCAGCGGAATCAGATTCAATTTTCATACGACCGCCGCGACCATATCCCATCTGTCGTCTGCGAAGTTGAAGATTAATAGCTTCGTTTTCTATTTTAAGATTTGAAGGAAATCCTTCAACAATTGCGGTCAAACTTTTCCCGTGTGATTCGCCCGCTGTTAAAAATCTAATCATATAATTACTTGTTTATTGTAGATAGACAAATATAAAAAAAGCGTCTCAATAAACGAGACGCTTTTAGAGATTTTCTGGAGGAGTTCTGCTGCTATCTCGGGATTTCCAGTCCAACAAATCTTGTATTACCTTGTGAATCAACAACTTTGAGGAGTACGGCATCACCGGCTTTGGATTTGATAATATCCTCAAAATCAATAACATTTTCTATTGCTTTTTTATCAACTTCTGTAATTGCTAAACCTCTGCCCAATCCTTGATCAAAAGCTTTACTGAATCTTTTCACTTCTGTAATAATGATACCGCTACTTACCTTAAAACTTTTCAATTGATCATTTGACATATCTTTAACTTTCAAACCGATGCTTTCAACTTCCAACTCGGTAATTTTTCTATCAAGATCGCGTTCCGGTTTCTTATCGTTTGAAGCTGATACCGCTGTTTCATCTTCATCGCGAGCTTTTAATGTTACCGATCGACTTATAGTTTTGCCGTCTCTAAACAAAGTTAATGTTACTGATTCGCCTGCTCTTTGTTTAGCAATATATGATTGCAGTTCATTCGGTTGATTCACTTCTACATCATCTACTTTAAGAATAACATCACCGGCTTGAATATCTTCTTGCGAAGCTGCACCATCTTCCATTACATCCTGAATTAAAACTCCTTTGGGTTTATCAAGACCGATTGCCTTAGCAGTAGCCGCATTCACAGCTTCAATTCTAACACCAATGTAACCTCTTTTAATACTTCCGAATGCTATTAAATCTCTTGCGACTGATTTTGCAAGGTTTATAGGAATAGCAAAACCATAACCAATATAACTTGATGTGATTCCGTCAGTCGCTATTGCAGTGTTAATACCGATAACCGCACCGCTTAAATCAACCAAAGCACCGCCGCTGTTGCCTCTATTAATTACAGCATCTGTTTGAATATAATTTTCGACACCGTAATTGTCTCTAATAAGATTAAGACTTCTACCGGTTGCACTGACAATTCCAGCAGTAACAGTTGAAGTAAACGCCAACGGATTTCCAATTGCCATAACCCACTGCCCTACTTTTATTTTATCCGAATCACCTAAAAAGGCAACATCAAGGTCATTGGCATTAATTTTAATTACGGCGAGATCAGTCAGCGGATCGGTTCCGACAACCTCGGCATCAAAAGTTCTTCGATCTGATAAATCGACAGTTACTTGTGATGCATTATCAACAACGTGGTTATTGGTTAGGATATAACCATCTTCAGAAATTATTACACCGCTCCCTGAACCTTGTCTTTCTCTAGGAATGTCTTCTCTAAACGGCATGAAAAAATGAAATGGATCGCGTCTGCTATCGTCTCTTTCAATTCTAGAAATTACTCTAACTTGGACAATAGAGGGGGTTACTTTTTCGGCAACTTCTATAAACGCATTATTGAATGAAAGTAATTCCGGATCTATATTTTGAACCGGTGCTTCTTGTGATCCGATAACAACTTCGGCTAACGAAGGTCTTACCCAGCCAAAATTTGAAACTAAGATTGCACCAAAAATGACTCCAATAACAAGCAGAGTTAACGCCGCGGCAATATTTTTAATACGCATAATTTATCCTCCAAACAAAACTAATCTTATAGTGTGTAAATTGATTTTAACCCTTTAAATTCCGGGACGTGATACTTTAGAAATTTTTCAAAAAACTGAATCAATTTTTTTAAGTTTTCAAATGAATAAGTGCATTGATTTTGTTTAGCGCTTAGACAAATTAATAAATTGAAAAGTTCCTTTGAAAATTCATAATTAACTATCTCGTTTTTACCGCAATCCGGGCATAAAAATCCTCTTTCATGATTATAGTAGATTACTTCAGACTCAGAGAAATCTTTACTGCATTTTTTACAATTATATTCTTTCAATGAATATCCTAATTCATCAAGGAAAAACATAAAATACTTTACAAATAATAATTGCGGGTTATCTGAAGAATCGTTCATCATGTCCAATATTTTAACAGAACCTTTGTATAATTTTTTATTAACCTCGTTAGCTATAGTAAGTGTATACAATAGCTCTAAAACGCTTGCAGCGTATTTTAGTGATTCAAGATTCTCTTTGATATGGGGATAATGTGAGATAAGATCGGACTGGCTGATTAACTGCATTTCACGATTTTCTTTTTTATAAAATACAACTTCAATGTGATTCATTACATCAACAATTCCACCGATTTTAGATTTAGCCGAACGACCCCCTTTTATTATGCAAGTTTCCTTGCCATAATCCTCTGTGTAAAGAGTTACAATTTTACTTGTATCGCCAAAATTTAATTTCGACAATACAATTGCTCTTGTTTTTTGAAGATTGCTCATCTGAAATTAAAAGGTGGATAATGTAAAGCTACTTCTGTAATAATCCCGTGAATTAAATTATGAGGTGTTACATCAAATGCCGGTGAAAAAACATCGTAATTTTCTTTTGTAACAAGCTGACCGTTTATTTTTATTATTTCATCTTTATTTCTTTCTTCAATTTGAATTTGATCTCCCGAATTTAGGGAAGTATCTATTGTTGAAGTCGGTGCGGCAATGTAAAAAGGAATTTTATGATAATTACATAACACAGCAAGGTTGTAAGTCCCAATTTTATTTGCCGTATCACCGTTGGATTCAATTCTATCTGCACCGGTGATTACTATATCAATCTTTCCTTGTGACATTAAAACTGCCGCAGTTGAGTCAGTTATAATTTTAAAAGGAATACCGGCTTTGTCAAGTTCAAATGCGGTAAGTCTACTTCCTTGTAAAAGAGGTCTTGTTTCATCGGCGTAAACAAATTTTACTAAATTCTTTTGATATGCTTTTTTTATAACATAAAAAGCTGTCCCGCCGCCTCCTGTTGCAAGTTGTCCTGTATTGCAGTGTGTCAAAACTGTTTTTGGTGTATCAAATATTTTTAATCCGTTTGCAGCAATTTTATCGCACTTCTCAATGTCATCGTTATGTATTGACAGTGCTTCATTTATTAGCAGATTAAATAAATCTTTTTGGTCGGCATTCTTCTCAAAGAATGTTTTCATTCTATTTAATGCCCAGAATAGATTTACGGCTGTAGGTCTAGTGTTAATTAATCTATTATAAACTTTAGAGAAATATTCTCTTGGATTATCAATAATATTTTTAAAGGCTAACGCAATTCCATAAGCAGCAACTACACCAATTTGAGGAGCTCCCCTAACTTCTAATCTTTCAATTGCTTGAGCTATTCTTTCATAATCATCGGTTTCTATGTATACTTCCGAGAGAGGGAGTTTTGTTTGATCGAGAAAAACAAGTTTACCGTTTTTATATTCTACTGCTTTAAAATCATTCATCGTCTTCAAATTTTGAAAGTTCTCTAAATTCTAAAAATCTCGAATGTATTTGCAAAGTAGAAAGATCTTCCAAACCTTTTGTGCTGAATTTCTCAACACAGAAAGACGCCATAGTGCTGCCGTAAATAACGGCACGTTTTATATTTTCGAAACTGAAATCACTAGTCTTGTGCATATATCCGGCAAATCCGCCGGCGAAACTATCTCCCGCTCCGGTTGGATCATAAATATTTTCTAGAGGATAAGCCGGAGCAGAAAATACCAAGTGATCGCCAAAAAGAAGTGCACCGTGCTCACCTTTTTTAATTATCAAGTATTCAGGTCCTATTTCTCTAATCATTGAAGCTGCTTTAATTAGGTTTGGTTCATGCGTTAGCAATCTTGCTTCTGAATCATTAATTATTAATATGTGAACTCGTTTTAATACTTCCAGTAATTTTTCTTTTGCCCCTTCAATCCAAAAGTTCATGGTATCACAAACAATAAACTTCGGGTTATCTAATTGATCCAACACTTTCAGCTGAAGTTCGGGTTGAATGTTCCCGAGAACAACATGGCTGCTTTTTCTGTATTTATCCGGAATTATTGGATCAAAATCTTTGAAGACATTTAATTCGGTAAATAATGTATCGCGATTATTCAAGTCATAAGAATACCTACCGCCCCAACGAAAAGTTTTTCCTCCCTCAACAATTTGAAGACCTTCCAAATCAACATGATGATCTTCAAGAAGTTTGATTTTTTCCTTGGAAAAATCTTCGCCGACAACTCCGACAAGGTTAATAGGTCCGGTGAAGTAACTTGCGGCTAAAGAAAAATATGTTGCCGAACCGCCAAGCGCATTTTCAATTTTATCAAACGGTGTTTCGACGGTGTCTAAAGCAATTGATCCGACAATTAGTATGCTCAAAACATTTCTCCTGTTATAATTTTATTTCAACAAAATTTAGAAAACTTCTTTCTTTTGTAAAGTATTCATGAATTGTATCAACCGAAACTCTCTGTCCCTTCCATGCTAGAAGTTTTTTTGTTTCATCAAGATTAGCCCATTTATATTCGGTGTGTTCAGTTGATACAGTTACATTAGAATTATATTCAACCAACGCAGCGAACACCGGTACCATGCATAGATAATCATTTACAGGCTCGTAAAACGAATTTACATTTGGCACAACCCATAATTTTTTGGGTACGAGGCCTGTCTCCTCTTTAATTTCTCTTACAGCAGTTTGAAAAGCTGTTTCACTTTTTTTAATTGAACCGGTTACCATTTGCCAAATACCGGGATATTTTTCGTCCTCCGCTCTTTTTAGAAGAAGAAATTCTAAATCACCGTTTTGGGATTGACGAAAAATATGTGCTTCAATTAAGAAGGATGTTAACTTCATAACAGTAAACTTTGTACAAACAAAAATCATAAAAAGGTAAGTAGTATCCAAACTTATAGCAGAAAAATATTCTTTGTTTGAATCAAAAATAGGCTCGTGCTTCTGCTCGCATTGTATGAACAACTTTACCGGCACCTTGCAGTCTGCCGTCATAACCCAATGTTGTCTGAAGGTTTCCGGCAATCCGGTAATCAAAATTAACTCGCCAGAAATAATTTTTACCGATTAAACGACCTTTGGTTATTTCAAAAGGAATCGGATTTGATGTTTGGTTGGCAACCAATTCATTTCTTTCAAGTTCTACTCTTAATCTTCCTCTGCCGCTGAAATTCAAATTCATTCTAAGGGTCTGAGCATTCTCGTTAATTATTGTAGGTTCTTCGGGAAATTCGTCTTTATTCTCTGCTACACGAATTATAAATCCAATTTCTAAATTACGCTGCGGTCTGTAAGAAAAATCACTCGATAGATCATTAATCGTAACTGTACGCGATCTATTTGAGGTAACCGGTGCATTATTATTATCAGTTATGTTTTTATATTCGGTTTGATTGCTAATCTCTTCCACCATTTGAAATCTAATTCGAATACCTCGTTCTTTGAAAAATCCTTTTTCTGTTCCTCCGGCAAATTGGTTAAGATTTTTTCTTTGAGTAAAACGAAATCTGAAAGAAAGATCATTTCTGTTTTTGAAGATAAAAATATCCTGCTGAAAAAGATTTGAACCGCGAATAGTTGTAGAATCATTCAAGAAACTTGAGAAATTAAGCAGGTAAATTTTCTTTGTATCTGATTCTTTACTGTTCTCTTCAATTCTCCAAAATGTTTCTGTAGATAACGGTTTTAATATTGTCTCGATAAAAGAATGTCCGTTTAATATCCTTGCAAAATCGGCTTTCCATCTTGTACTTGTTTTCAAATCGATCACCGGGAATAGTTCATCTGTAGGAACAGTAACTAAAATATATTCTCCGTCAAAGATTGCCGGTTCAAATTCGTTTTCATCTTTAATACCGTTATTATTCAAATCACCGAGATAAATAAAGTTGCCATTTCCCTTCTCAACTTTTACAAAAACTTTTTCCTGTCTTGCGCTTTTCTGAGTCGATACTTCATAAAATAAATCTCCGTCTAAAAATCTATCAAATAGATTAAACCTTGACTGCGAGCGTATAAGTATTGTTTCGGAATCAAGATAACCGAGTATTTTAAAATCCTCGGTGAACTTTTTATTGCGAAGCGTAAAATTCAACGAAGTGTTAAATTCTCTCAAACCGCTGTAAGATAATCTGAAGTTACTTGTATTGACATCAGATTGTTTTTGAATTACACCGTTAAGCGGGAATGATTCTTCTCTTATTGAATACTCGGAAAGTAGATTAAAACCACTCCAATTTATTAACTCAAAGTAAGGCGTAAATTCTAAATATCTTAAACTGCTTGTAAGAAGTGAATCGCGTGAATCATAATCTTCCCGGTTTTCATGAATGAATTTGAACCCGGGTTTAATTATTCCATATTTATAAAATGTATTACCGTCTTGTTTTGTCCAGTTAGTTGAAAACCCGCTAGAGGATGAGCTAACGTAATCAATATTGTAAATAAGATTTACTGATTCGGGATTAGATAATCTTACTTTACTTAAAAATCTGTCTGATGAAAAACGTTCTCCTCTCTTCAGCATTCCATACTGTGAATATATATTTAAGTTATCAACAGGAAGTATAGTAATTCCAATTTCTCTAAGTTCTTCATCATATTTTTCCGAATCAGTAATATTATAATTACGATTGAATTCAATCTCATCAACTCTATCTATTGCCGTAAATTTATTTTGAATAAAACGATCCTTATAATTGAGTCCGAACTTTCCGAAAGTTAATTTACCGATAGAAACTTCGGAAGGTTCAAGTGTAACCTGGATATTTCTTGCATAACCGAAATTATCACCGTCATCAATTGATGAAAATGTATTTCTATCCCAGTTACTTCCGGCGAGTTCAAGTTTTATATTAATATTCTTGAATGGACTTCCTTCAACAACAATATTGGCTAATTGCACCGATGATGGAAGTGGCAAATAAATTATCGGGAGATAATTGCCAAGCCCGATACCGATAAATTCATAATTACCTAAACCTCTTTTTAAATAGTCACCTTGACCGACACCAACATAAGTAAATCCTACATTATAAATCGCACTGTCACTTCCCGGGTTGTAGAAATAATAAGAAAATGTTTCACCATTAATAGTTGTATCTATCCTTTCATACAAACCGCGAATTTGCCCTAATGAATCCGGTTGAGCAAGCCGTGCACCGCTTATAGCTGCTTTATTTCTATCATCACCGGCTGCTTCAAGAATTGCACGTTCATTATCCCCGATAGAAATATCAACCGGGTTATTTTTATCATCACTCTCTTGAAAGAAACCAACACTAACTTTTAATCTGTCATCAAAGAATTTGCTTTTAACATTACCGGCAAAAAAGTTTCGTTGATATTGTCTATCGGAATATTCAAAATCAACAGTAATCCGGGTTGCAGATGTTATCAAACGATTGGGAGTAAAAGTAATTTCCGCATTTGCATATTCGATCGTGTAATCATTGTTCTCGCCTCTTTTCATTTGTTCACCATCAATGAAGACACGTTCACTGCCTGCAATAATTATTATATTATTTTCGTTATTAGCTCCGAATAATCTGTAAGGTCCTTGATTACCTTCTTCACCGTTAAACTGATTTGAAGTAAACTTACCGCGTGAACCGGCAATTGCTCCTACTGCGTTAAAATCTTCGAATAGAAATTCACCCTTTAATCCCTGCAGTTTTCTATTTACCCTTCCGAACTCTCCTACACTTTCTACGTAATCATAATCTCCGAAGGTTCCAATTACATTTGGATGACGAACTTCTATAAAAACTTTATCAAGTTCGTCTAAAGTTTCGGTATTTCCTTCCGGTTGAATTGGTGTATTCTCATCGGTAAGTGCCGCTACAATTTCAATATCATCGGATAATCTTCCGGATAACTGAAGACGGAGTCCGCTTTCCAAAGTAAAATCTTTATTGGTTCCGACGGTGAAACCGCGAACAATCGAACCACTCTTTTGAATGTTTTGACCGAATATTGCATCGGATGTAAAACTTGATGTTTCGATTTGAGCAATGCGAATCGTATCACGTAAAGCTGAGTCATATCTAACAAGAAGTGATCTCCGCTTATATTCTTTCTGTAAGGATAATCTAAAAGTATGGTATGTTACAAAAAGAGTATCGATTAGACGGAAATTAAGTTTTGTATCTAAACTGATTTTCCCTTTTTGAAGACTGAGATTATATTCGTCCGGGGTAAGTAAACGCTTATTTAATTTTACTGATTCGCTATTTGGTATAATTGCGACTGCACTTAGGTAATATTCATTATTAAAATTAACTTGAAAGGTATCGGTAACAATAGTTGCATTTTTATATTCCTGAGCAAAAATTGTAACCGAAAAAAGCAAAACGAATAATGATGTAGTGATTAGTCGGATCAAATGTTCATTTCATGAAATGAAAATCAAAAACTAATGGGATAAATCAACTATTTCAAGAGTAAAGAGAATAGTATCTATTCGTACCGCAATGCTTCAATGGGATCTAAGTTAGAGGCTTTAACAGCCGGATATACACCAAATACAATTCCGACAAAAGTAGTAACCGTTAATCCGATTATAATCCAGTCTATCGGCACAACAACAGATACATTTATTGCAACAGCGACAATATTACCGCCGATTACACCAAGTATAATTCCAGCAATTCCACCTATTTGCGATAACACAACAGCCTCGATAACAAATTGAGAACGAATTATCGACTTCCTTGCCCCGATGGCTTTTCTAATACCAATTTCTCTAGTTCTTTCAGTTACGCTTACCAGCATAATATTCATTATACCAACACCTGCCGCCAATAAAGCTATAAATGCAACAACCGCAGCTCCAAGTTTAAAGTACTTCGTCAAATCATTGAATTGATCTATCAACTGATCGTTGGTAATAATTTCAAAATCATTATCAGCACCTATCGGAACTTTCCTAATAACTCTTAAAGCACCAATAACTTCATCCATAGTTCTTTCCATCAATTCCGGACTGGCAGCCATTATAGTAAAAGACCCATTTTCATCTTTGCCGTACATTCTATGATAAGCGGGTAGAGGAATTGCTACAAAATTATCCTGTCCACTGCCTAATACACTCCCCTTTTTCTCAAATAAACCAATTATCTCGAAATTATGGCCATCAATTTTAATCTTCTGACCAATAGGATCAATATTTGTAAAAAGTCTATCAACAACATCTCTACCAACAATTGTATAGAACCGGGTATAATCCATGTCCTGAGCAGTAAAACCTCTACCGGATTCAATTTTCCAATCATTTGTTATTAAATTGTCGAGATCGGAACCGACAACTCTAACATTAGGATTTGTGCTTAGGTTTTCATATTTAATTGTTTTACCGCCACTGCTTAATTCAATACCAATTGCTCTTGGCAATATTGTCAACCTTTTAAGACGCTCACCTTGTTCGGCAGTTAAATCTTTTCGATTTCTATACTGTCTCCAATGCCCTGGTCCCATTCTAACAGCAGGATATTTTTGAATTATAAAGTTATTTGTTCCTATTGAACTAAAAGCATCTTCAACGGTTTTCTGAACAGCCCCGATTGCAGTCATAACTATAATTATGGAAAACAAGCCGATACCGATACCAACCAAAGTTAAAGATGACCTTAACTTATTGGTCTTTACCGAATCAAGCGCCATTATTATGGATTCTTTAATTTGCATAGTTTTCTTTATTCATATCTTAATGCATCAACCGGGTCCATTTTGGATGCTTTATATGCAGGTAATATCCCGGAAATAATACCAACCATAGCGGAAATAAATAGTGCAAGGAAAACAACATCCAAAGGCATAGCGGTCGGCAAAAATTGATCAATTACTAAACTAAGCGGATAAGAAATAATTAGCCCTATAATTCCGCCGATTAAACAAATTATTGCAGCTTCAACAAGAAATTGAATTAGTATTGACCATCGTTTAGCACCAATTGCTTTTCTTATACCTATTTCTTTTGTCCTCTCGGTAACCGAAACAAACATAATATTCATAATACCTATTGCACCAACAAACAGTGAAAGAGCTGTAATAACAATTCCGGCAGCAGCAATAATTCCAACAGTTTGGTCATAGACATCGGTAAAAACATCCTGTTGGTTAATTGCAAAATCATTCGGTTCACCGGGCGGGACTTTCCTTATTGTTCGAAAAACTGCCGTAATTTCTTCTTTGGCTTCATCCATTCTGTCAACATTAGCAACTTTGATATCGATTCTTAAATTACCTCTTCCGCCGAAAACTCTTTCGAAAACTTTTAAAGGCATAATTATCTGACCGTCCAAACTAAAGGAACCGAGAAAACCACTTCCTTGTTTTTCTAAAACGCCGACTACTCTAAAAGGAAGATTACTGATTTTTATTGTTTTACCAATTGCACTTTCATTCGGAAAAAGTCCGTCGGCAATATCTTGTCCAATTACACAAACTCTCCTAGATGCTCGAACTTCAATATCATTAATAAATCTTCCATCAGCCGGGATTGCATTTGCAGTAGATATATAATCTTCCGTTGTTCCATAAATCAGAGTTGCTTCAACGGATTTATCTTCATATTTAATAGTTCTGCCGAAAGTTCTTTTATTGGGAGCCATAGCATCAAAACCATTATACTGTTCTCGCAATTTTTCATATTGTTCAACGGTTATATCTTTTCTGTTCCTGTAGAAACGCCAATCTTCACTGCCAAACCATTCAAATTTATCTATGTAAAGTACATCGTTACCAAAAGATGAGATAGAACTTATAAATGCTTCACGTAAACCAACTATTGCAGTACTCATTGTGGTCACAGCAACAATTCCAATAATGATACCTAGAGTAGTTAAGATCGATCGCATTTTATTAGCACGAATCGCTCTTAGTGAAATCAGTATTCCCTCTTTTAACTCAATCAGAAAATTTTTCATAAAAGTACTTTTGTATTTTGAACTTGTTAAAATATTATTTTCTATTATTAATTAAAACTTATTATCAAATTTATGCATCACAATTTTTGCGGATAAAATTAAGGAACAACGCAAAGATGAAGAAACATTCCAGATATTAAACAGGTCATTCTAATAAATAGTTTAATTAGGATAGAATGATATGCAAAATAATAAGAGAAATAAGATATGCAGCAAAATAGAATATGATACTTGAAGATTCTTAAGCTAATTTAGACGACTTCAATTAACTTGATCCATGACATAAAATGAGTTTGAGAACTAATATTATTCGAATCTAAGTGCTTCTATCGGGTCTAAATTTGCTGCTTTGATTGCCGGATAAGTCCCGAAAACAATTCCAATAATAATGCAAAGGAAAACACCTACCATAACCCAGTCCATTGGAATAACAGCTGTTGCGTTAAGCAAAGAACCGGCTAAATTGCCAACCCCGACACCTAAAATAATTCCGGCAAGTCCTCCAAATAGACATAGTACAATTGCCTCAGAAATAAATTGCAAAAGAATATTAACTTTTTTAGCACCAATTGCTTTTCTAACGCCGATTTCCTTTGTTCTTTCGGTAACCGAGACAAGCATTATATTCATAATACCAACACCGGCGGCAAGTAGTGCAATTAATCCAATAACATATGCACCAAGTCTTATACCTTCGGTCATATTATTAATTTGAGCCAATACTGATTCGTTTGAATAAATATCAAAATCTCTTTCCGCACCCGGCGGAACTTTTCTCAAAGTTCTCATTATTCCTTCTGCTTGCATTTGCACGTCATCATAATCGTCCGGATCGTAAACAGCCAGGGTAATATTCAAACTCCTGCTTTCCGAACCAAAATATGCTTGAGTAAACGAAATAGGAACAAAAGAATAATTACCTTCGTTTCTGCCGAACATTCCTCCTGCTCTATTATCCAAAACACCAATTACTTTTAACTTGAATCCGTCAATATATACATCACTACCGATAGGATCTTCGTACGGTTCAAACAGAGTGTTTTTTATATCTTCTCCGATAACAACAACTCTTGAAACACTCTCTATATCGCGAAAGTTAATGACTCTGCCGGCAGTAACGATCCAATCATTATTCGGGAACGCTTCGGGTGTTAAACCACATAGTGAAGTATTAGGATTTGTTTTCTTATTACCTCGTTTAACCAACTTTCCGTGCATCCAATCTTCAGCACCAACGGAAGCTACATTACCCAATTTATCCTGCAATACAAAATAATTATCCATTGTAATATTTTTTCTATTTCTGATAGCAGCCCAATTTTGAGTCCCGTCACCAACAGCAGGCCATTTTTGTATTTGAAACGTATTCTTTCCGAGAGCAGAAACTCCTTCTTCAATGCTTTTTTGGAGCATTGCAATAACCGTACTAATCGAAATTATTGAAAAAATCCCGACAACAATACCAAGCACAGTTAATGACGAACGAAGTTTATTAACTTTTAATGAATTTAAGGCAACTTTGAAAATCTCTAAAATTAGCATTTCTATTTATCCTCAAGTTTGGATAATTATTTTATTCATAGCGAAGTGCATCTACAGGGTCTAATTTAGCTGCTGTATATGCAGGAGCTAACCCCGAAACTATTCCAGTTATAATTGAAATAACGATAGCAAGAATTACGGCATCAACCTGTACTGATGTAGGTAAAAACTGATTAACAACCATACTCAAGAGAACCGCAATAGCTAAACCTAAAAATCCTCCCAATAAGCAAATTACCGATGATTCAAATAAAAATTGCCCAAGTACAGTCCGGCGTTTTGCTCCTATTGCTTTTCTGATTCCTATTTCTCTAGTTCTTTCTTTAACCGAAACAAACATAATATTCATAATACCGATGGCACCAACAAAAAGTGATAGACCGGTAATAAAATAACCTGCAATTTTAATAACCGAGGTAGTTTGATTAATGTTGTTTAGCAATCCTTCCTGTTGATTTATGGAAAAATCGTTTTCTTTATCGTAAGTAAGTCCGCGAATTTTTCTCATAATACTTATTGCTTCTTCTTTAGTTTCCTCGAGCATCGCATTATTCTGTGCTCTCACGTTAAATGTAATGCTTCTAAAATCAGAGCGATGAAAATATTTGAAAACAACTCCAATCGGGATGTATGCCATATTATCCGGGTTGAAATTGCCCATTATGAAACTCCCTTGCTGCTCGAGAATACCGATTACACGAAATTTTCTTCCTTTAATGGTTATTACTTGATTCAAGCCGCCGCCTCTTGGGAATAAACTTTCAGCAACAGACGAACCTAAAACCACAACATTTCTTGATGATTCATTCTCGAGTTGTGTAAAGAAGCGTCCTTCGGCAAAATTTAAGTTAGTTGTTTGAATATAATTATGATTTGTACCGGTTACCATATTGAAATTAAGGGTACGATCTTTGTGTTTAAGAGTTTGGTTTGTCCATACTGAAGGAGATACTGCTAAAGGTAATTTTGCCAATTCTTCAAATTTTTTGAATTCATCGAGATCTAAATTTTTTCTATTACGAACTTCCCACCAGGGTATTGTGTTATCAAACCAGGACCATTTATCGATGTACATATTATCCGAGCCTAAGGCAGCAACTCCATCCTGAAAAGCAATGTCCATCCCTTTCAAGGCTGTTGACATTAATACAACGGATGTTACGCCGATTACAATACCTAGAGTTGTAAGAATAGTTCTTATTTTATTCGCTCTGATTGCCCTAAACGAAATAAATAAACTTTCCTTCAATTCAAAAAAGAAATGACCCACGCTTTTCCCCCAAATTAATTTAGTTTTCTTCTTGAACCTTTAACTGCGGAATATATCTTTCGGGAACTCTTTCATCGCTTTCAATTAATCCATCTCTAATTCTTATAATTCGGGCAGCATGTTTAGCAATATATTCTTCATGTGTAACAAGAATAATAGTGTTTCCCTGTTTATGAATCTCATTAAAAAGCAGCATTATTTCTTCACCGATCTTACTATCTAAATTACCGGTAGGTTCATCTGCAAGAATAATTGAAGGTTGAGTAACCAATGCTCTTGCAACAGCAACTCTTTGACGCTGACCACCTGAGAGCTCGTTTGGTTTATGGTCAATTCTATCTCCTAATCCAACATTTATCAAAGCTTCACGCGCACGTTCTTTTCTTTCGTAAGATGGAACACCTGCATAAATTAACGGTAATTCAACATTATGGAGTGCGTCTGATCTTGGCAGTAAATTAAATGTCTGAAAAACGAAACCGATTTCACGGTTTCTAATTTTTGCGAGTTCGTTATCAGACATTTCACTAACATTTTGACCTTTGAAATCATACAATCCTTTTGTCGGTGTATCAAGACAACCAATAATATTCATCAAAGTTGATTTCCCCGAGCCCGATGGTCCCATAATCGCGAGGTATTCATTTTTGTCAATTTTTAAAGAAACATCTGCCAGCGCATGTACTTCTTCGGAACCGACTTGATAGATTTTAGCTATATGTTCTATGTTAATAATATTCATTTCAAATCCGAAATTAATTTAGATTATTCTGTCGGTGGTCTGTTTCCTTTTCTTGCTTGACCCTCACCACCTTGAATAGAAACTTTTGTTCCATCTTCCAATTCTTTTGATATTGCTCTATAGCTGCCGCTTACAACTGTTTCATTGCCTTCCAATCCTGAAATAATTTCTATATGAGTATCATCACTAATACCTGTTTCTACTGAAATAACATTGGCAACATTTTCATTTACGATAAATACAACTTCTTGCGGTCCTTTTTTACCATTAGTATTTTCTTCGCCCTCTTTAGGAGGCAGTGTTCTTGCTGTAACGCTTTGTATCGGAACTGCAATAACATCTACTCTTGTTTCTGTTTCAATATCCGCATCGCAAGACATTCCAGGGCGAATTTCAGGAATACTATCAATTAATTGTATTTTCACTTCAAAGTTTACCACTTCATCTTGAGTTCCAAACCCGCTTGTTTTAGCACTGTTTCCTATCTGAGTTACAATACCCAAAAATTCTCTTCCACGAAATGCATCAATCCTAACTCTTGCAGTATCACCGACCGAAACGAGTACAACATCATTTTCATCAACATCTACAGTTGCTTCCATTTTGTCGAGATCAGCAACAGTCATAATATTTGTACCTTGGCTAAAACCGCTACCCAAGACTCGTTCTCCAAGTTCAACATTCAACGCACTTACCGTACCGTTAAGCGGAGAATAGATAGTTGTTTTTGCAAGATTTTCATCAGCTTCTCTTAGTGACCCTTGTGCTTGGGTAACTGATGCTTTCTGTGATTCATATTGTCCTTCTGATTGAAGATAACCTGATTTAGAAATTTCCAATTCTTGATCACTAGCCAATCCTTTTTCATATAGTTCTTTCATTCTTTCATATTCGGCTTTAACTTGTATCAAATTTGCTTCTCTAACTTTTAAATTAGCTCTAGCCGATTCAAGTTGCGCTTGTGCCCTATCTCTTTGAGCTAAATAGATATCCGGTTTAATTCTTATAAGAAGAGTACCTCTATTAACTTTAGCACCTTCTTTTACAGGGAGTTCGACAATTTCACCTGTTACTTCCGGAGTAATTACAACTTGTTCTACAGGATTAATTTTGCCTGTAGCCGAGACAATTTGTGTTATAGTTTTCTTTTCAACTTTTTCTGTTTGTACCGAAACGATCACTTCCTTATTACCGCTTGCAACGACTAAAATAACAACCACAAGGAGAAGTAACCCCAAACCACCAAAAATGAAAAGTTTCTTCTTCGATCTCTTTTTCTTACCGTTTGCCATGAAGAGGCCTCCTTAATTAAATTTATTCAAAAACTTTATAATCTAGTTTACCTAATGCATTGAGTAATTTGTCTCTTGACGTAAAGAAGTCAAATAATGCATTAATATTGTTGCTAAGGGCTTGAACATAATCTCTATCGGCTTGGAGTAACTGCACAATATTACCGGCACCCAGATTATATCTTTCAGTATTAATCCTTCTATTTTCTCCGGCAGATATAACATTCTTATTTGTTACATCTAAATTCTTTTTCGATGCTAATAGATCCAAATAACCTTGTTTTATTTCTATTTTAATCTGCCGCTCTAATGCTGCCAAATCTTCTTCTGTATTTAGAGCCATTATTTGAGCAGATTGAATTCTTGTATCAACATTGAAATTAGAAAAAATTGGTATGCTAAGGGTAAGACCAACTGAGGTTGTTCTTCTATTAAATAAATCATCGAGTGAAGTTGCACTTGATCCGTAGCTATAATTCCCAGTTAATTGCGGGAAAATTCCACCTCTTGCTATTGTAACACCGCTATATGCGCTTTCAACAGCCAACTTTTGACTTTTATAATCGAATCGATTTTCAAGTGCTTCGTTAACTAGGATTTCCATTTCACCGAATTCTTTCATATATAAATCAGTATTAACTTCATCGCTTGCAACCACTTCATTAACAAAAATGTATTCTTCAAGCACATCCATCGCAAGATAATTCAACAGAGCACTTTTGGAATTTTCATATGCATTTTCCGCTTGTATTAACTGTAACTCTGCATTCCCTAATTGCACTTGCTGAGCATAAACATCAGCTATTGGTATCGATCCTAATCTATTTTTTTCTTCGATAGTTTCCAGAAGTTTATGGTTATACCTTACATTTTCTTCCCTAACTTTAAGGACTTCTTCGTTATTCAATACTGCGTAATAATATTCGGTTGTACGAAAAACGATATCTTGTTTCAGTTTTGCGATATCAAATTCACCGGCATCAAGATTATTACTTCTTTGAGAGATATTAGCCCAGTTAGCCATGCCATTAAAAATTGTAAAATTACCTCCGAAACCAGCTGAATAACTTCTTGTTTCCATTGTTGAAGCAGGAGTTTGAATTACGTTACCTAAAAAATCAACTTGTGTGCCGCCGTCATCGGCGATTCTATTCCAATTCCATGACCCTGAAGCACCAAGACTCGGCAGAAGATCTCCATATGCACTGCGAAGTTCAGCTTCAGAAACACTGAGACTATTTATTGATTTTATTAGACTAGTATTTCGTTGAAGGGCTATTGAGACTGCCTCTTGAAGTGTTAAAGTTTGTTGAGCCAGCAAATTTGAAAATATCATTAGTGGAATAAATAGCATGGTCATTTTCTTCATTTTTCGTCTCCTGTTTAGCAAAATTTGATAATTATTTTCTTTAACTGTGTTTTTGGACGGTTAGATATATAAAAAGTTGCACTCCATCCAAAAAAATATTCAAAAAAATTTTATACCGAACGGTAAACACTACTTTAAATAGTCTTTCTTGATTTTATGCAGATATGCGAGAGCATCTTCATATTCATTTTTGATAATACCCTCAAGAATTGCCTCTTCAATTGCGGTTTTAATTTCGCCTACTATTTTAGAAGGAGGAATGTTGCAGATCTTCATAATTTCGTCACCTCTAACCGGTGATTGAAAAGCTCTAAGTTTATCTTTTTCTTCAACATCGCGAACCTTCTGCATCACCTTTTCGTAATTTTTTAAGTAACGATTAACTTTCTTGGGATTTTTACTTGTGATATCCGCCCTGCAAAGTATAATTAGATCTTCTAAGTCTTCACCCGCCTGAACAATTAGTCTCCTTATTGCAGAATCCGTTACAATTTCATCAACAAGAGCAATTGGTCTCAGATGCAATCGAATAAGTTTTTCAACATAACTTAATTTTTGGAAAGGAAGTTTCAAACGTTGAAAAATATCTTTCATCATGCGTGCACCAAGTTCTTCATGACCATGGAAAGTCCAACCGACATTTTCATCGAATCTTTTAGTATGCGGTTTTGCAATATCGTGCACGAGTGCTGCAAACCTAAGCCAAACATTGTCAGTTGCTTCCGAGATATTATCAACTACTTGGAAAGTATGTAGTAGAACATCTTTATGATGATGATCTTTTCTTTGATCAACTCCGGCTAAATTAGAAATTTCCGGGAAGACAACATCCAGAACTTTTGATCTGTACAGTAAATTCAACCCAATAGACGGTTTGTTCGAAGATAAAATTTTTAGAAATTCTTCCGTAATTCTCTCTTGTGCAACTATTGAGAGTCGTCCAGCCAATTTTTCAGATGCAGAAATAATTTTTTCATCAACTTCAAATTGCAATTGAGATGCAAAACGAAATGCACGCATGATTCGTAATGGATCATCATCGAATGTAATATAGGGAACAATTGGAGTACGAATTATTTTATTCTTGATATCGTTAATGCCGTCAAATATATCGATGACTTCACCAAAATTTTGCTTTGATAAACTTACAGCAAGTGTATTAACCGTAAAATCTCTTCTGCTTAAATCTTCTTCCAGAGATGCCGATTGTACTGAAGGATTTCTGCTTTCTTTTGAGTAGGATTCCTTTCGCGCTCCGACAAATTCAAAATCATAATCATTGTAAACAAAGTGAGCGGTTCCGAAATTTTTAAATATTGTAACTTGTTTTACGTCTAAAAATGCTGCGAGCTCTTCGGCAAATTTTGGTCCGTCTCCAACAATTAAAAAGTCGATTTCTTTTTTTTCTTTTTGAAGGATCAAATCCCTTACAAATCCGCCAACTATATATATTTCTTCCTCTTTACCGGCAATAAATTCTTTTATTTTTTTTAATACTTCTATTCTATTTAGTTTTTGGTTTAGATTCACTTTTCTTTATCAATTGCCCATCTAATTAATGAATAATTTTCATTTATAAGAGATTGATACTCTACTACCATGTTATTGTTCCACGCAAACTCTGCATACTTTAAAGCATTTTCTAATTGATTTATGCTAAAATAATACTGCGATAATTTATAAGCCGCATATAAATTCTCACGGTCAGAGGATAAATTCACTTCTTTAAAAATCTCCTCAACTTGTTTTTGCTTTTCTTTATCAGTCATTGCATAATCGATAAATCTTGGTATTAATGAAGGAAAGTATTTTTCATTTTCTTTAAAGTTAAGCAGCATTTCATATTTCGAATTCGCTTCGGCAAAAAAGTAATTTAAGTAAAATTCAGTGCCTTCTTGTAAAAGTAACTTATTAATAACAGCTTCATTATAATATCTTACCGAAGGATTCCAAAATAACAATGAATCAATCACATCAGCTGCGTATGCCGAATCATTGTTAATAATTGCAAGTTCTGCAATTCTAAAATTAAGATTGTAAAAATAAGAAGTATTCTTAAAAGTAGGTAATTTCTCCAATGCTATTTCATATGCCTTTAGATATTGCGTTAACCTTATTTTTGACCAAATAATTCCGTTAAAGGAGGAATATGTGCCGACCGAATTATGTACAAAAGAAAATTTTTTCAATGAACTTTCGTAATCTTCGTTCCTAAAATCTTTCCAAGCTTCATTTTCTACTCTTGCTGCAAATCTGGGACATTTTTTCTTAATTAATGGTTGTCTACCAAAATAGAGTTTGGCTGTTTCGGGGTTGTTCTCAAATCTTATATTGTCAATAAATTTTAAGAATTCTATTTCGAGTTCGTCAATTTGTTTTCCGTAAGTTTTCTCAAAATCACCGGTTGAATAGAGATTTTTTATTTTACCGACACCGTATTCATTATACAAAAATTTCATAAACGAACCGCTAAGTAAGTATGCTGTGGAAGGAAGACTACTGAAAAAACTAATTCCTTTGAAAAGATTGCTGATTTTTTCACCGTAACCATTCTGCAATGCGAGATTAGTTACATAATCAATTTCGGTATTATCGAAGTTATTTTCGAGTGCGACAGCAAGTCCCTCAATTAATGATGGGTTAAGTCCCGCTGCAACTTCAAAGGGAGGATTCCCGAATTCACCAGCCTGTATATGTATCAGTTCATGTTTGAGAGTGTTAGTGAAACTTGATTCATCAAGATAAATCTGATTAAGCCATGGTTTTGCAACATCTGCATTCGCCGAACCAAATAGTCTTTTCTTCTGATTATTGTTTTTGAAGATGAAAGATGTAATTACTTTTTCATCTTTTAAGTTTAGATTTGACTTATTTACTGAATAATAAAATTCATGAAGATTTTTTAATGAAGTTGTATCGTAAGCAATATTCGGGTCAGTATAAATTTTAAAGTGATCTGTTAATAATTCCAAAGTTAATTCAGATTTGATTTTTTCCTCTGAAGTAGAAAAACCAAAAATAGGTTTTAAGTAAAATAACCATATTACCGAAACGGCAATTAGAATAAATATAAAGTTGTATGGTTTTTTATATCTGAAACTATCAGATAGTTTTAGAACAAAATACAACAACAATAAGGATGAAATTCTATAAATAATTAATGTTGGTGTGATTGAAATATTTTCGTCATAGATTGTGCCGGGTAAATAGCCGAATACAATATTAAAGAAATAGACTTGCGGTCTTATGTAAAACTCGAACAAAGACCCGAATAAAAACACTATTAACAGACTAAAGAAAGAAATCACACAATATTTTTTTTGAATGTTATTTATTATCCGGGCAGAAAAGTAACCGACAAAAAATGCGGGTAATGAAAGTACAAAATAAAATAAAGCGTCAATTGAAAGCGGACAATCAGAAATAAAGATATTTGAAACCAAGGAGATGATAAGTGGCAGCACCAAAATTGATGAGACTGCAATGTATTTTACTTTGCTCTTTAGTTTTGATAAAAATATTAGTCCTCCCGATATAAAGAATAAAAGTGAGAGAATAAAAGAAAACTCAAACCCCGTAGTGTTTGTTAACGGAAGAAATTGTAGGAATATAGAAATAACTAACGGAAGAAATAATGCAATAAATAGTTGGATTTTTATTTTAAGTGACAATTTATATTAGTATTCTGTTGTGGGTACTCTTTCAATTGACGCACCAAGCTGAGTTAACTTATCTTCAATTTTTTGATATCCTCTATCAAGATGATAAATACGGAGCACTTCTGTTGTTCCTTCAGCGGCTAATCCGGCTAATACTAGTGAAGCGCTTGCTCTTAAATCTGTTGACATAACTTTTGCACCACTTAATTTCTTCACACCTTTTACAACAGCGCTGTTTTTTATAGTTTCGATATTAGCTCCCAATCGAATTAATTCAGGTATGTGATTAAATCTATCAATATAAATCGTATCCGTAATTGTTGCAGTACCATTTGATAAAGCCATTAGAGCAGTCCATTGGGCTTGCATATCCGTAGGGAAACCGGGATAGATTGCGGTAGTAACATCCACACTGTTTATATCAATATTTTGAGCATCAATCTCTATTAAATTTTCGTCAACTTTCGTTTTGCAACCGGCATCTTCAAGGTTTACTATTACTGCATTTAGATGCTCCGGATTTGATACCTCAATTGTAATTTTACTTTTTGTTATTGCTCCGGCAATTAAAATTGTTCCGGCTTCAATTCTATCAGAGATTGTTATGATTGAAGCGTTTTTTAAGGAATCAACCCCTTCAATTTCCAAAGTGGATGTTCCAATTCCATTAATTTGTGCTCCCATTTGAATTAACATTTCGGTCAACTGCACAATTTCCGGTTCAATTGCCGCATTTGTAATTATAGAACTTCCCTTTGCAAGTACGGCAGCCATTAAAACATTTCCGGTTGCGCCGACTGAAGAAACATCAAAATTTATTTTTGCACCATGCAGCTTTTTAGACTTGGCAATAATGTATCCCTCTTCTAATTGTACATCTGCTCCCAACTTTTTCATCGATTCTATATGCAAGTTTATAGGTCTGGGACCCCAAGCACAACCACCCGGTAAAGAAACTTTAGCAAATCCGTATTTAGCCAATAACGGACCGAGAACATAAACAGAGGCTCTCATTTTTTTAACATGCTCGTATGGAGCAACTTGAGTTGATAAATTCTTAGAATTAATTCTAAGAGTATGATCGTTAAATTCTACATCAACTCCCATGTGAGTTAATAATTTTTTCATTGTAAAAATATCATTAACTCTAGGAGTGTTGAACAAAATATTTTCGCCATCATTCAATAAACAAGCCGGCATCAATGCAAGTGAAGAATTCTTTGCTCCGCTTGCTTTCACTTTGCCATTTAGTTTTGAACCGCCTTGAATTAAAAATTTATCCAATTCATTTCCTTATTGAAGTCTTAAAATTCTACCATTAACTGCTGATATAAAAATATTACCGTTGCTTGTTTTTTCAATATCCGTAAAATTCATAAATGTCTTGGTATCAAATAATGACCAATTATCACCAGTATTTTTTGAAATAATTAGTTCTCCCCTATTACCAGGAAGAATAATAAGTTTTTCAGTTACAAATTTTGCGCTTTGTATACCACCGCGTTGTTTAACTATAATTTCCGACCAGGATTTACCGCCGTTTTTTGTCAGAAAAATTTCATTTCCGCCACCAACGGCAATTCCAAGTTTTTCGTTAAAGAAATCTAGGTTTTTCAAATACTTCGTTGTAAACTTTTCAACCGTATTCCAATTGATACCACCGTCGGTTGTATTTAATATTGTACCGTTCCAACCGCAAATAAAACCATTGTTACTATTGAGAAATGTTATATCATAAAGCAATTCGTTAGTATTAAGTGCCTCCCTTTCCCAATTTCTACCGCCGTCGTATGTTACCAACAATAATCCCTTGGTTCCTACTATAAACCCCTTTCTCGAATCGACAAAAGTCACTCCGAATAATGAGTGGTCAGCATTAACTTCTAATTGATTATAAGTTACTAAATGATCTGTTGACTGAATAATGGTAGAATTATCACCAACAACAATTGTGATTCCATTATCAGAGATATAGCAATGGTGAAACGTTGTTTTTGTAGGAAGGTTAATATTTCTCCATTCATCTCCGCCGTTGTCTGTGATAATAATTTTACCGGAATCACCGACAGCAATTCCTAAGTTATTATTTGCAAAGAAGACGGAATTTAATCTTGTATCAATCCCGGTTTCCAACCATTTCAATTGGTTGAATTGTATTCCAGCATCATCATCTTTTTCAAATAATTTTTCAATAGAATACTTTTTCAGATGTTCCAGACTTTTACTTTTCAATAAAGAATCAACTTGATTATATGAAAAGAGTATCAATGCAATTGCAAGTACAATAAATATCGAAAAACCAGCTATAGAATATACTTTTGTTCTTTTGGGATTTGGCTTGATCCTCGAAGTAAACTTTTCCTGAAGTGCAGCGATATAATTATCGAGTTCACGAATAGCAGCAATATATTCTTCACAGGTTTGATATCGATCATTAGGATTTTTTGCTAAAGATTTTCCAATTAATTCATCCAGTTGTTCCGGTAACCCTGGAATAGCTCTTGAAACTTTAGGAGGTGCTTCTTTTAAGTGAGAGTCCATTACATTGTATTCACTTTCATGATCAAATGGAGGTTTTCCAACCAGCATCTCATAAAAAGTACATCCTAATGAATAAATATCCGTATGGTGAGTAAGTTCTTCACCTCGAATTTGTTCCGGGCTCATATAATAAATAGTTCCTATTTTAGCACCGGTTTTTGTAAAACTCTTTTCTAATAGTGATTTGGATATCCCGAAATCCATTATTTTAGCAACACCTTCCGCATTAAAAATAATATTGGAAGGTTTTATATCTCTATGAATAAATCCTTTTGCGTGTGCATAACCAATACCGGCAAGAATTTGTTTCATAACATAAACAGCATCATATAAGTGTACTCGTCTTTGCCGGTAAATCAGTTTCTCCAGACTTTCTCCGTCAATGTATTCCATAACTATCCCGAGAATTCCATGGTATTCAATAAAACCGTAAACGGTAACAATATTCGGGTGGGATAATTTAGCTTGGTTTTTAGCTTCTCTTTTAAATCTTTCGACGAATCTTTCTTTGCTAAAAAGTTGAGAGCTTAACATCTTGATTGCTACATAACGTTCAAGCTTGGTATCGTATGCTTTATATACAACCCCCATACCCCCTTTACCAAGCACAGAAATGATCTTGTAGTTTTCAATCTTTTTACCTAATAGTTCATCCATAATATTCTTTTATAAGTTATTATATGAATAGAAATATAAAAATAATTCTGAACAGAAATTCGATTTATGAGGTTAAGATTTAATTTTTATCGTTCATTATGCTTAATTTGCTTTATACTATAAGAAAGCTTCGATTAACTTAGATTGAAAATCAAGCCCGATTATGATATATTTTGAGTTCAAAAAATGCACCCGTAGCTCAATTGGATAGAGCATCTGACTACGGATCAGAAGGTTTGGGGTTCGAATCCCTACGGGTGTACAAATTTGATTTATTATTTACTATTTACTAATGATTATTTTTTGAACCGTTATTAAATCAAAAATAATCTAAAGAAATTTATAAACGCACCCGTAGCTCAATTGGATAGAGCATCTGACTTCGGATCAGAGGGTTGAGGGTTCGAATCCTTCCGGGTGTACAAAACCCACTATTGAGAATTCGATTTGCTTTTCCCAGAGTATGTTTACAAGTTTATGTACGCTGCGCTCGAAGAGGCTGAGAAAGCACTCGACAATGATGAAGTACCTATCGGGGCTGTTGTAGTTCATAATAATAGAATTATTGGTCGTGGTTTTAATCAAGTAGAATTATTAAAAGATACAACTGCCCATGCCGAAATGCTTGCAATTACCGCAGCTTCAAACCACCTGCGAACTAAATACTTAAATGAATGTGATTTATATGTAACAGTTGAACCATGTATAATGTGCAGCGGTGCAATATTGCTTTCAAGGATGCGTAGTCTTTATTTCGGAGCATTTGAACCGAAGTTTGGGGCAGTCGGCTCCTTGTTTAATTTACTTGAACAAAATAAATATAACCATAGTGTTAACGTGTTTTCCGGAGTTTATTTTCAAGAAAGTCAATCTTTGTTAAAAAGATTTTTTGATAATAAAAGAATGACCGGGAAATCGGAGAACGGATTTTTCGGAATTTAATTGTTATGTACCTTAATTTTCGTATGTATTTTTAATTCTATTAATCGATAAAAGGAAATCAGATGCAATTAATTTTATTTGGAGCACCGGGTGTTGGGAAAGGGACACAAGCAAAAATATTATCAAGCAAATTTCATATTCCTCATATTTCTACCGGGGATATCTTAAGAAGTGCGGTAAACAAAAAAACAGAGCTGGGTTTGCAAGCAAAGGAAATTATGGATAAAGGTGAACTTGTTCCCGATGATCTTATGCTCAAATTAATTGATGAAGTTCTTCATGATGAAAAAGCAAAAAACGGATTTATCTTAGATGGATTTCCTCGGACTATTCAACAAGCCGAAAAACTTGATGATGTATTAGAAAATTTATCATCTAAAAATAAACTTTGTGTTATTTTCTTATCGGCTGATGATGAACTTATTGTTAAAAGACTTTCTATGAGAAGAACTTGCAGTGCTTGCGGCAACATTATTAATCTTAATTATATTGAAGATCCTTCCTCCTGTCCTTACTGCGGTTCAAAAAATACTTTTATTAAAAGGAAAGATGACGAGGAAGATATTATTAGGAATAGGTTAAAAGTTTTTCATGAAACTACCGCCCCGGTAATTAATTATTATAAAGATAACGGATGTATGATGGAAGTTGACGGAACTTTAGCCGTTGAAGAAGTAACAGCTAAAATTGTAGAAAATTTGGTAAAACATTAAGCTTTCTTTTTTACGATTGCTTTTATTGCTTTCCCATCTTGCAATTTGATAATCCTTGTATCAAGTCGTTTTACCAATTCGTAATTATGAGTTGCACAGATTACCGATGTGCCTCTGTTATTAATTTTTTTTAAGAAGTTAATTATTTCGTCAGAGGTTTCGGGGTCCAAATTCCCTGTCGGCTCGTCTGCAAGAATTATCATCGGGTCATTAACAATTGCTCTGGCAATTGCCACTCTCTGTTTCTCGCCGCCCGAAAGTTCATTCGGCATATTTTTCTGTTTATGACTTAATCCTACTTCCGAAAGAGCTTGGAATACTTTTCTTTTAATTTGTCTTCTTGGCACACCGGTTACTTGTAAAACGAATGCAATATTATCATACACATTTCTGTCGTCAAGCAGTTTGAAATCTTGAAAAATTACGCCAATCTTTCTCCTAATGTAAGGAAGATCTTTCTCTCTAATCGTGTTAGAAGAATATTCACCGACTTGTACATAACCTGATTGAGGAAGAATATTCATATAAATCATTTGAAGAAAAGTGGTTTTACCCGATCCGCTTTTACCGATTAGGAAAACAAACTCTCCCGGTTCGCATTCAAAATTAAGATCGTTAAAAACCGGCTGATTGGGATATGCAAATTCAACATTATTAAAAGTGAGCATTATAATTTACCTAAAACAAATTGTACTCGTTCCGATTTTCGCGAAGCATCATCAAAAGTGAAACAATCAAAACAATCAATTACCCTTAATCCTGCATCTTCTACAAAAATAAAGTACTCTTCAAATTCGTAGATCATTTGTTCATGTGTCTCAATATATTTTACTTCTTCTATTTCTAATTCCAAAATATTTTTATGAAGTCTGCTCTTTCTATCGTATATACTTTTTTGATTGTAGTTGACCCCGCCATATTCTCCTTTTCTATTGAGTCTTTTGATGTTTTTAACACTATTTTTTTCCAAACTGACATCAAAAGTTACGATACCATCTTCTACTAAAATTCTTTTACATTCAGATAAGAAATCAACAAACAAATCAGGTGTCGTTAAGTAATTAACACTGTCAAATATAGAAAAAATAATATCAAATTCTTTTTTGAAAGGGAGTGAAGTCATATCGCAGGTAACTCTTGAAATTTTATCGGGACAATACTTCATCATTTCTACCGATACATCAGAGACAATATAAGATGGAATTTTTTCTTTTAAGAATGAAGATATTTGACCGAGCCCGGCGCCCACTTCTAACACTTTCGGATTTTCGATTTGGTACAGATCAATTAAATCAATTATATAATCAGCCCACGAAGAGTAATCAATATCTTTCATCAAATGAGAATAGATGGAAGCAATTTTTGTGTATGGTTTCTGTACTATCTTTTCCCTCTATTTTTGAGAATGAGTTTAGCAAGATTATAAGCTGCAATCATACTATTGGGATTAGCTATGCCTTTATATGCAATATCGAAAGCCGTGCCGTGATCCGGTGAAGTACGGATAAAGGGTAAGTTAGCAGTAAAGTTTACACCATTATCAAAAGAAAGCATTTTAAATGGGATTAACACTTGATCATGATACATCCCTAATACAGCATTATAATTTTTATATAAATGTTTACCAAAAAATGCATCCGGTACAAATGGTCCAAAAAAGTATAATTTGTTCTTCTTCACTAACGGATTGATAATTTTTATTTCTTCATTACCAAGAACACCATTTTCACCGGCGTGCGGATTTAATCCTAATACAGCAATCTTCGGTGAATCAATCTGAAAATCATTAACTAAAGTATTGTATACTGAATTAAAAATGGAAGACAGATTTTCTTTTTTTAATAACTTAGGAACATCTTTAATCGGCTTATGGATTGTAGCAAGAGCTGCAATTATTTTTTTTGAATAGAACAACATTAATGGATTAGGTATATTAAATACGTCTCCTAAAAAATCAGTATGACCATCATAATTTATTTTGTTAAGCTTCCATGCTGTTTTAGATATCGGTGCGGTAATCAGCGCAGCGTTATCCAATTTATTAACAATATGAATTGCATTATTCAGTGAATCAAAACTAATTTTACCTGAAGTTTTCGTTGGCTTCCCTTCCGAGATTTTACCACCGCTTATATCAACAATTTTAACATGATTAGCCGGGAGATGATTTTCAGTAATGTTTTTATAAAACTTATACTTGAATTTAGGTTTAATAAGAGATGAGTTTTTTAAGAATATGTTTTTGGGACAAATAAAATAAAATTCGGCGGAGGAATTATAGACTAGGTTAAGTGTCTTGATTACAACTTCGGGACCAATACCGTTAGGATCGCCGCAAGTAAAGAAAAATTTATTCATGCTATTTCACTAGCTTATAGTTTCCTAATCCGGAAACATCAACAAAAACAAATTGAATACCGGGAGAAATATATTTCCAAATCTCTGTAATTTCATTCTTTTCCGAGTAGTATCTATCAACTTCAGCCGGTTCACCATATTTAATATAAATTTTTCCTCTATCGGTTAAACCACTTAATTTTTTCCCCTTTGCCCCGTAAATTCTCATTGCTTTATCGGCTCTTGAATAGAATTCGTGTTTTAGTTGATTGAATGCTGTTTTTGGTTCCGGGTCATATTCATACCAGAACATATCAAGTGCCTGCTGATAATCATTACCGGCTTTCTTATAAATCTCGTCCAACTTATCTTCCCCGGCAATCAAATCCAATAATTGGTATGCGGTTTTTGCATTCGATAATGTTTGTGGTTTATTAACCCAGTTAACAAGTAATTCACCTTCGTATAATAAACTATCCTTACTTGAATGAATTTTTATTTCGGCGATTCCTTCATTTAATTGTGAAGAGAATTCATCCAAAATAAATATTGATGCAGTACTATTTAAAGATTCATTTATAAGAAAGATTTCATCTTCACATTTGTCAAATCCGATAGGAGTTTTGGATATCTTTGATAGATTTTTTGAAGTAATATTATCACCATTTTGCGTGATGCTGACTCTGATTTCATCTATTTCTTCATTGAATATGGGTAGAAGTAATTGATATTTCTGATCGTCAAAAGGAATTGAGTTCTCAAAATTTACCAAACTGTAACCTATTGAATTATTGCATGATGAATTTTTATGTACTACAATGGGTTGGATTTTAGATTTTTCGGCTACAAAAGGTCGAAGTGGAATCTGCCTACTAGTATTATCCAAAACAATTAGAGAGTTTATAGTTGCTTGCGTATTCTTAATATCAAATGATAGAATACCTTCTAAGAATTTATTATGATTTGATGTCTCTTCATAATTGGCTACACGCACTTTATCATGAGTTGATTCTCTTGCAATCACACCATTCTGTGTTGTAGCTTCAACTCGAAATATTATACCGGAAATAAACTCATTATCTACTTTAATAAAGACAAGATTTGAGTAGGGTACTTTATACGTAACATAATACCTCACTAATGAATCATTGAGAACAGTATGTGCCTCAACATAAATAGGTTTTGGACCGCTTTGAAGATGCTCTTTTCTTGATTGCGAGTATAAAGTACTAAAGAACAATAGTAGGACAAGAGGATATATATTTTTTTTCACGTTTTAACCATTATTATAAATCAACCAGAATAAAACTATAAGATATAGCTTTAAATTTCAGTGCAAATAAAAATACTTAGCTGTTCATGCTAAGCAGGAATTCTTTATTATTTTTTGTTCCTTTTATTTTATCGGTTAAAAATTCCATTGCTTCTATTGAATCAAAGTCACTTAGTATTTTTCTTAAAATCCATACTTTGTTGAGTTCTTCATCTGTAAGCAGAAGTTCTTCTTTTCGTGTACCGGATTTATTAACATCAATAGCAGGGAATATTCTTCTATCGGATAAATCACGACTTAGAACCAATTCCATATTACCCGTACCTTTAAATTCTTCGAATATAACTTCGTCCATACGGCTACCGGTTTCTATAAGGGCAGTTGCAATAATTGTTAAACTTCCGCCTTCTTCAATGTTACGGGCAGAGCCGAAAAATCTTTTTGGTTTGTGAAGTGCATTAGAATCCACACCACCGGATAAAATCCTTCCGCTATGAGGTATAACAGTATTATGTGCACGAGCTAATCTTGTTATACTATCCAATAAAATAACGACATCATTTTTTGCTTCAACCAATCTTTTTGCTTTTTCGATAACCATATTTGCAACTTGAACGTGGCGATCTGCCGGTTCATCAAAAGTTGAACTTATAACTTCAGCTTGAACCGAGCGCTGCATATCCGTTACTTCTTCAGGACGTTCATCTATTAACAACATTATTAATTTTACTTCGGGATGGTTACGAGTGAGCGAATTTGCAATTTTCTGTAAAAGAACCGTTTTACCGCTTTTAGGAGGTGAAACAATTAATCCTCTTTGTCCCTTTCCTATCGGTGCAAGTAAATCCATAATTCGCATAGAATACTCACCAGGTGCAGACTCAAGTTTTAATCTTTTTATAGGGTATAGAGGAGTAAGGTTATCAAAAAGAGTTCTTTCACGAATATCTTCGGGATTTTGGTCGTTCACTGCTTCTACCCTAAGGAGAGCAAAAAAGCGTTCACCTTCTTTCGGTGGTCTAACTTGACCTCTGACATCGTCGCCAGTTCTTAAACTAAATCGTTTAATTTGCGATGGTGAGACATATATATCGTCCGGTGAAGGAAGATAATTATAGTCAGCCGACCTTAGAAAACCGTATCCATCGGCTAATACTTCCAGTACGCCTTTTGAAAAAGTAAGACCATCTTTTTGTGTTTGTGCTTCAAGAATTTTAAAGATTAATTCTTGTTTGCGAAGGTCACTGTAGCCTTGTAAATCAAGTACTTTTGCAATCTCATACAAGTCTACAATTTTTTTTGATTGAAGTTCAGAAATATCCATTGGCATGATTTGATTCCATGAATTGTTTGTAAAACGTTCTTATTGATGACTTTCAGGTCAATATGATAAGGGGTTAATTAATGATTTATTGTTTATTGATTTTGGTTGAAGAAACTCGAGGAACACTGAAAAATTACTGGTATACCTAATAAATGTCAAGTTTTTTCTCCATTAATTTTGCTTTTATTTCGCCTAAAAGGTAAATACTACCCAATACTACTAAGCATTCTTCAGATTTATTCAGCATAAATTCTTGGATGTATTCAGCGGGAGAGCTGATCACCTCAATATTTACATTTAACTCATCTGCTATATTTTTAATTTGATCGACCGATGCCGCCCTTTCATAGTTAAAACTCGTAACAAATATTTTATCAAAATTATTATCGAATTGTTTGAGCATTTCTTTAATATTCTTATCCTTCATTACTCCGAAAATTACTTCTCGCGATTTATACTTATTTTTCTCTTCCTTAAACTCATTCAAAAAATTTGTAATTCCTTCTTCATTATGAGAAGAATCAAGAATTACTCGCGGCGTTTCGTTAAATACTTCATAGCGACCTTGAATACCGCTATTCTTAACAACATTCTTTATCCCATTGAAAATTGATTGTGTATTTTTAAGTTTCATAGAATTTAAAATTGACAAAATTGCTAATGCCGCATTTTTTAGCTGGTACTTTCCGAAAAGTGGAGTTTCGTAAAGATGATAATTGCTCTCACCATTGTATAAAATTACGTGATCATTTTCTATCCTTAAATTATCTTCCAAATTGTAAAACTCAGCATTAACCGAAACAGTTTTATTCTGAAGAACTTCTTTTGCTTGTGCCGGAAGAATACCTATAAATGTTTTACTATGGGATTTTATTATCTCACCTTTTTCATATGCAATCTCTTCAATCGAATTACCTAATATATTTGTATGCTCTAAACTAATTGTAGTTATAACAGAAGCAACCGGATTAATTACATTTGTTGCATCTAATCTTCCCCCCAGCCCGGTTTCAATTACTGCATAGTCAACATTATTTTCTTTAAAATACTTAAAAGCCATTGCAGTGGTGAGTTCAAAAAATGTCGGCTCATATTCATCAATATATTTATTTACGTCATTCATGAATTTCATTACATAATTATCGTCAATCATCTTTCCGTTAATTCGAATCCTTTCATTGAATTTTACAAAATGTGGTGAAGTATATAGTCCGACTTTGAAACCATCTTCTATAAGAACGCTGCTTATAAAAGAAGCAACACTCCCCTTTGCGTTTGAACCGGCTATGTGAAAGCATTTTAATTTACTTTGCGGATTCCCTAAATAATTAAAGAGATGTTTTGGTTTTTCCAGACCAAGCTTGATACCAAATTGGTGAAGTGAAAATAATTTATTGAGTGATTCTTCTAAATTCATGACGGCAATTTGTATGAAGCAATAATTTCCGCGAGTGATGTAATTTCTTTTTGTTTACAATAATTTTTCAAGCCTTCAATAATTTCTATTCCGGCTTGGGGATTGATAAAATTAACAGTACCTATTTGAATAGCAGTTGCGCCGGCAATCATAAATTCAACCGCATCTTTCCAATTCATTATACCGCCGATACCGATAATCGGGATATCTACATTTCTGCTTATCTCCAACACTTTTGCTAGAGCAACCGGTTTTATTGCAGGCCCGGATAAGCCGCCGGTAACATTATAAATTTTAGGTTTGCCTGTCCAAATATCAAATGCAGTTCCAACCAACGTATTAATTGCCGAAACAGCATCTGCACCTTCATCCTTTGCAACTTTAGCAAATTCCGAGATTCTCGCTACATTAGGCGATAATTTTATTATAATAGGTTTGTCTGTAACAGCACGGACTTTCTCGGTAATCTTTCCAACCGCAGTTAGATTATTACCAAACTCAAGTCCGCCTTCTTTAACATTTGGACATGAAACATTTATTTCAAAACCTTTTATTTCATCTTCCTGATTCAATACTTTTGTGCATTCAACGTATTCTTCTATTGAGCTTGCGGCAATATTGCAGATTATTGTCGATTGAATCTCTTTTAAAAACGGTATTTTTTCTTTTACGAATACTTCCAACCCTACATTTGCTAGCCCAATTGCATTCAACATACCCGATGCAGTTTCAACAATTCGCTGCGGCGGATTTCCTTTACGCGGTTTAAGTGAAACAGACTTTGTAATTATTGCACCGATTTTAGACAGGTCTGTGAATTGTGATATTTCATTTCCGTAACCAACCGTTCCAGAAGCTAAAAGTACAGGATTTTCAAGAGTAAGATTTCCAATCTTTACTTTTAAGTCTATACCAGTCATAACACGATTTCCTTAGAATCGAAAACAGGTCCATCCTTGCAAACTAAAAGATATTTATCTTCAGTAGATGAATGTACGGGACAACCTTGGCAAATCCCGAATCCGCAAGCCATAACACATTCTGTTGATAATTGACACTCGACATTATTTTGTTCGGCAATTTTTTGAAGTGCTTTCAACATCGGGGTCGGTCCGCAGGAAAAAATAATAGTACCGTCGTCAATTAAGGATTCTTTATTAGCTTCAAGTAAATCAAGAACAGTTCCTTTATAGCCTTCGCTTCCGTCATCAGTTGCAACCGATACATTCTTTAATCCATACTTAACTACATAGTTCTGATTTCTGCCGCCTATTAATGACACAATTTCAACTTTATCGTTAAGTACTTTTGTTAGGAGCGGGAAAGGTGCAACTCCCAGTCCACCTGCGATAATTAATGCTTTATTGAACTCTTTGTTATAATTAAAACCGTTTCCGAGTGGTCCTAAAACTTCAATTTCATCACCAATAATTTTTTCCGATAATATTCGTGTTCCTTCACCATGAACATCAAACATAAAATAAATAGAATCCCCTTGAACATCACAAACACTGAATGGCCTCCGTAACAGAGGGAAATCATTATCGCTTACTTTAATATTACAAAATTGGCTTGGCTTAACCTGTGAAGCAATAATGGGTGCTTTTGCTTTCATCAAGTAAATATTTGGTTGTAGTTTTTCTAATGACTGAACAATAATTTTTTCGTTTATCAATTTTTACCTATGGTGAGGAGTAAGAATTTTCCTTACTTATTTATTTCCATTTTTTGAATTAAACAAATTTTGTTCGATAGCAGTAATTTTATCTAATCTTCTTTGATGTCTTCCTCCTGCAAATTCGGTATTCAGAAAAACATTCACAATTGATTTGATTGATTCTTCACCTAAAGATTTTGCACCAACACAAAGAACGCAAGCATTATTATGTTCACGGGCAGATTTTGCAGAAAATTCATTATAGCATGTTGCGGCACGTATTGTCGGAATTTTGTTAATTACTATTGCAGAAGGAATACCTGTTGCGTCCAGCATTATTCCTCTTTCGCACTCTCCGTTTAATCTTTTTTTTGCGATATCTAATGCGAAATCCGGGTAATCACATGAATCTTTGCTTTTTGTACCGACATCAATTACCTGGTAACCCTTTTCTTTCAGATAAGGAATTAAAATTTGTTTCATCTCATACCCGGTATGATCCGACCCAATAGCAATAGTTTTAACTGAGTTAGTAACTGAGATATTCTCTTCAGATATTGAAGTACTATTCTTCTGAAGTATCTTCATTTTTAAATTTCGAATTCTATCCATTGCGGAAGGAGTAATAATTGTATTTGAATCAACCAAAACTTCTTGAATTCCTTGTTTAGACAATCGAATAATTTCGTCTTCGGTAATCAGTTTTTTCATATTAGGTTAATTCTGGTCTTTTATTCATTCTAAGATAATCAACAACATGTTTTACATCTTGTGCATTATTTCTGTGGCAAATCAATAATGAATCTTTGGTATTTATAACAAGTAAATGTTCAACGCCTAAAACAGCGGTAAATTTTTGCGGCGAAAAAATATATGATCCGAATGTATTTTCCGTATAAACATCACCAATCTTAACGTTTCCATCTTCATCTTTAGGCATAATCTCATAAACAGCTTCCCACGAACCGAGATCGCTCCAATCAAATTCACCTTTTGTTACAAAAACGTTTTTTGAGTGTTCTAATATACCATAATCAATAGAAATACTCTTCATCTGTCCGTAAACTTGGGTAAGGGTATTTTCATAACTTTCGGAATCAAGTGATTGTTCAATTTCGAGCAACCCGCTGTGATGATCAGGTAAATGTTCAGACATTTCATTCATAAGAGCATCTAGCTTCCAAACAAATATACCGGAATTCCAAAGAAATCCGCCATCGTCTAAAAATCTTCTGGCAGTTGCAATATTCGGCTTCTCTGCAAATGTAAGAACTTTATATATGCCTTCTTCTTTTTCAACATCATCAACTTGTATATAACCATATCCTGTTTCTGGATAGGAAGGAGTGATTCCTATTGTCACAAGTTTATTAGAACTTTCTGCAAATTCTGCCGCTCGTAAAATAGTCTCATGAAACCTTTTGACGTTGTGAATTACATGATCGGCCGGTAAGACAATTGTAATTGCATTAGGATTTCTTTTTTTTATTTGAATATTTGCTAATCCAATACAAGGAGCGGTGTTTTTACCAAACGGTTCATCGAGAATATTCTCTTCGGGTATATTATATAGCTGCTCTCTTACCCTGCTTTTTTGAAGTCTGTTTGTAACAATAATGATATTTTCTTTAGGTACAATTCCATCCAAACGATTTACCGTATCTTGAATCAAAGTATTTTCACCAATAATTCTAATCAATTGTTTAGGTTTCATTCTTTTACTTCTCGGCCAAAACCGGCTGCCAACACCACCTGCCATAATTATCGCATATAAGTCCATTTTAATATCTCCCTTTCCTGGCATAAATATTTTTTCCGAATTTTTCAGCTTTATTAAGGTAAGTAGTAATATCAACATCTTTACGGCGAACAACAGCAACAATAACAATTAAACACGCACGCATACTTTCAATAGTTTCTTTTACCGGAGTAAGTTCATTTTCTTTAATTAACGATAATGCATTGGAAATAATTCTATGCATATTAGTTATAATTTCAAAGCCAACTTTTTCAGATAATTTTGTGTTGACTTCCATTAACTCATGATATTTATTTATCTCTTCACCCGTGTAAGATAAGTTTTCTAACTTTTTAAAAAATAAATCCAGCTCTTTTACCGGTTTCATAATAGTTTTTTCAAAATCCTCAAAATCAATATCTTCCTCTTCCTTTATATCCTCCATAATTATCTTTTCTGTTATTGTATCTTCTTTTTCAACCGGTTGATTTTCTTCTTTTGGGATTTTCATATCATCAATATTAAGAGATTTGCTCTGCCTGTCTCCCAACTTAACGTTGATTGTTTTATTTGATATCTCGGATAAGATATTACGCATGTTTGGGGGAGTTACAATATCTAAAACATTACTAAGCTCACGAATCAAAACGTGACTGTGTTCTTTGAATCTATCTGATACTTTTAGGAAGTCAATTTTCGAAGCAGAAATAAACCTATAAACTTCATCCAATTTTATAGCAAGTTTTGATAGTGAAGTAATTTTTTTCATTTCGGATATCTCGTTTTCAATACTTGAACATTTTGAAAGATGTTCTCTAAGAATAGCAACCGTTTCGATTTTTTCGGAACTTAATCGAAGATTATTTGATGCGGTTACAATTGCTTGAATTATGTATTGTTTTACAAGATTCATTACCAAAAATTCAACGAGCCGAGATAGTTTGTATAAAAATAATAATTGACAGAAGTAGTTATTTAATATTTAAATGTAATCAAAATTCTCGACTTTATTAATCGGAGAATTATAGTCTGGATAACAAAAATAGATAAGGGCAAAGAGAACTGTGCCCCTAAAATACCTATCCAACATTTTCCGACTTAAACCCTTTCATCATCCAGCCTTTTGCAAGCCATAATGCAAATGGTGAAATTATTGCAATACCACCGTAAATTAACCACATCATTTCAGAATTCATCATTGTTTGAGGTGTATCTGCTGGAACATATTTCATCAAAAACCAACCGGAATAAAGACTCGTAACAATCTTTGTTAAAAACCACGGGAACTGCCCTATTCCCATATAAATACCGGTCATATTTTTAGGAGCGATTTCGGCAACCCATTGTAAAAATCTTGGCTGCCACATAGCTTCACCAAGAGTCATTATAATTAAATATGCCATTAATGTTTCAATACTTGGTCCCAATGCAAGAATAAACGTAGGAGATGCCATTACAAACGTGCCCATGATCATCATATGATAAGTATTCTTCTTTGAAGTTAGAGCGGTAACCATCGGTGCTAAAATGAAAATTAATATTGGATTTAGATTAACAAATAATTCAAAGTTGTCCTGAACAAATCCATCGAAAGCACGACTGGTATATAATGGAAGAGTCAGCCAGTTATGAGCGAATAATGTCTGTACCGGTATTAAAATAAAAATGAAGAAAAGGAAACGTAAATCTCTTAGAGGGAAATTTTTGTAATAATAATACAACTTTTCCTTTGTAGTCATTGAAGAAAGTTCGTCTTCTTCTTCAGCTTCTTCAGCGGTAACACCGGCTTCTTCTTTTATCTTTGAAACGGCTTCATTCATTGCCTTTTTTGTGATTATAAAATAGACTATAGCAATACCGACAACCGTAAAAATTGTCATGAACCAAAATACACCTGTAATTTCAAAAGCTTTTCTAATTGGCGGTGAAATTAAACCCGGTAGAAATCCGCCAAGATTCATTAATGCATAAAGCATGGCGTAACCCATTGCGGCTGTTTTGGGTGTAGTTAATTTCTTTACTCCGGCATAAGCTGCCGGTTGGTAAATACCATATCCTAAAATGATACCGAGAATTCCCAGCATGGCAATTGTATGTGATGAATTCCATAACCCGGGCAAACCAACTTCGGGAGATATTGTTAATAAAATTCTACCGACTAACATTAACGAGAGTGCTATTAGTAAAGATTTTCGTAAACCGATCCAATCAACTGTTGCGCCTAAAAACAACATTGCAATTGTGATCCCGGCGGTTAATACGCCAACCATACGTCCTGCATCAATATCATCGAGTCCGACAAACTGATTGAAAAATATTGCAAGTAAACCTACAATTCCGAAGTATGTCATACCCTCGATAACGTAAGATAAATTTAAACCGAATAGTGCACGAGATGTATGTGCGAGATCAATAAATGGTTGAGTAAGTTCTTTAATTATATTCTTAAAGAACCCGTTACTTTGTTGTCCAGAATTTTCCGTCATAGATATTCCTGTTGATTATTATTAATAATATTAACTTCAGGTTCAAGTAAAATACCAAATTCATTAAATACTTTCGTCTGTATATTTTCAACAAATTTCAGAATTTCTTCACCGTTTGCACCTCCGTAGTTAACAATCACCAATGCTTGATTAACATGTGTACCAACATTTCCTACCCGGAATCCTTTTAATCCACATTTTTCAATCAACCATCCCGCAGATATTTTGTACAGCCCATCTTCGGAAATAAAATAAGAGAGTGTAGAATATTTCTGATTTAACTCATCATATTCTTTTTTTGTTACAATGGGATTTTTAAAGAAACTTCCCGCATTTCCCAATTTTTTCGGATCCGGCAGTTTACTATTACGAATATTTATAACCGCTTCCCTAATTTGGGATAACGTTGGAGTTGTAAAATTATTTTCGATGAGATAATTTTTCATTGAAATATAATTCGTATTCAGTTTCCCTTTTTTGGACAACTTTAGATTTACTTTCGTTATAATAATTTTTCCCTTCAATTCATTTTTGAAGATGCTGTCTCGATAACCAAATTTACATTCATCCAAATTGAAAATTCTTTTTTCTCCGCTTTCAATATCATAACCTTCAAGTGAATAGAATACATCTTTTAATTCTACTCCATAAGCTCCTATGTTTTGAATTGGAGCAGCACCCGTATTACCCGGGATTAATGATAAATTTTCTATACCGTAATAATTTTTCTGAACAGTATAATCAACTACTTCATCCCAAATTTCTCCTGCTCCAATACTTAAAAGAATTTCATTCTCATTGATTTGTTTTTCTCTTATTCCTTTTATATCATTTTTTATAACTGTACCGTCATAATCAGAAGTAAAAAGAATATTACTTCCACCCCCCAAGACAAATTTATTGTCTTCTCCCCTGAGGCTATCAAGCAATTGTGGAATATCTTCTTCTGATGAAAATGTAACAAACCGGCGAGCATTAACATCAATACCAAACGAATTATAATTCTTTAATGAAACTTGTTCATATAGTTTTGTCACATCGTTCTCCAGTCCACAAATTCAATTTTTTCACCGTCACTAATAAATAAAATTGCACCGTCATTATCAGTGCGAAATAATTTAATATTATTCTGTGAGATTAATTCCAAAACTTCATCTGACGGGTATTCTATAAAATTACCAAGACCGACATTAATAATTGAATATGTAGGTTTAACTTCATGAAGCAATTCTGGTGATGTGCTGACATTGCTGCCATAGTTTGCAATCTGGATAACATCCGATTTTAAAAACGCATTATTATTTTCAAGCAGTAGGGATTCTCCCCTCTTTTCAACTCCGGACATTAATAGTATTGAGTTCTTTCCATACTGCAATTTAACAGGAGTACTTCTATTCATTGGATTAAAATATGCATATTCTGATTTAAGTAATTCATCAAGTAAAAATATTCTTGAGTTACCGACTGTAATTTTATTTTTATTGATATACTGCGGAATAATTTTTTTATCGTTTAGATAATTCAAGAACAGTTCAAGTTCGATATCTGACCCGTAAACATTGGGGATGAATAGCGTATCAATCAAATTATTTTCTATAAACGGAATTATTCCAAGATGTTTATTGCGATTTAGATGTGAAATAATTCCGTAATTAATCTTATCAATCCCTAATCGATTTAATAACGGGAGTATCACAGCATCTCCCGTATTATAATTATCCGAGCCACCGCCGAAGTTTACCATCGCGGTCTTCTTATTGGGAAATTTTATTATTGCAGACTCGCTATTCCCTACATCAACGAAAAGAACTGATAATTTTTCATCAGGCATTAATTTTTTGTTATCTACATTCGACCAAACTAATAAATTGGCTGTGATTAAAATTACAAATACTAATTTCGCCGTAAGTGTAATTAATCTTTTAAAATAAATCGTAAGAATTGTCAGTAGAATAATGTAAACACCACCATCCAAAATTGAATAATTTGGAAATGAAAGATGAGAAATACTTAACGATGAAAGAAAATTTACAATCATGAACAGCGAGTCAACAATAAATTCATTTGTTAAGGAAAACAAATAAGCTAATTCTAATGAAAATGATCCGAATATAATTGTTACTATTCCCAAACCTAAAATAATTCCTATCATAGGTATAACGAATAAATTTGCTGCAAGCGATATCAACGATAACTTTTCAAAGTAATAAATTGTAAATGGAATTGTGCCAATTTGTGCAGCAAGAGATAAACCGACAAATAACAATACATAACGAAGTAATTTATTTGTAATATTTCTATCGTTAATTACTTTTGAAATTTTGGGATAGAAAACAAAAATCGAGATTACGGCAGAGAACGATAGTTGGAAGCCCGGATTAAATATTTGCGTGGGATCAAAAATTAGAATTATAAAAGCAGCAAGAGCAAGAGTGTTAAAATTATTTTGTTTATTTGAACGAAGATATGAAATCAAAAGTAAGACTGCCATAATTGTTGCTCGAGTTACGGAGGGGGGCAACCCGGTGATTATCATAAAAGCAAGTAAACCGATAATCGTAAAAGTTATACGTAAGTAGATATTAAATCTTCCCAAAAGAAAAACCAAAATCAGAACGATAAAACCAACGTGCAAACCCGAGACAGCCAAAACATGTATTACACCGGATTTAACAAACCCTTCTTTAATATCATAACCAATTTCTGAACGATCAGCTAATAGAAGTCCCTTTAGTAATCCGGCTGTCTGTTCACTGTAAATTTCTTTTAATTTTAGAGCGACCATATATCTAATATCAAAAATCAATGATGTTATAAGATTTTCTTCATAATCAACTATTACAAAGTCCATCGGAGAATATGAATTGAACAAAGCAGATATGTTTTTACTTTTCAAATATTCCCGGTAATCAAACTCACCGGGATTTTTTTGATTCGGTGGTATGGAAATATTACCAAGAACAACTATGCGATTACCCGGGCTCAATTTCCCCAATATTTTTTGAATAACTTCTTCATCATATGATAGGTTGCAAATAATATTATACTTTTGCTCGACAATAGAATTGCCTTTAATGGTCTTATACACATTTACATTTAATACTAATTTTTTGCCCGGCAATTCAATTTGTTCAACTCTTCCGTCAACTAAAACATTTTTTATGAATTTCTCTTCAAATGGATAAGTTGGTTCTGAAATTCTTTCGGCGGAGATATATATCAATCCAACAAACATTACTGCAATAAAAATACTTGCAGTTGAGAATATATTAGCAGTGCTGTTATTATAAAAGAAAAAGATTATTGCTGAGATTAGAAATATTATTAAGAGAGTTATTAAAATTTCTAATGGGACTTCGAGAAAGGAAGAAAGGATTAAACCAAATATAAAAGCCGTTACAAATTTTATTAACGGATAATTACTCAATTAATTAATCCTATTAATGAGTCCTTAATTTGTGTAATATCTTTAATTTCTTCGGATAATTTCTTTGCGTGTTTTCCCGCTGATATAGTTAAAGCCGGATTTCTTGTATGCATTTTAACACTCATATCTTCAATATTACCGTGATCGGAACAAATGAGCAATGTTATATCATCCGGTAAATTTGTGAGAATATAAAAGAGAAATTCGTCAAAGGTAGTTAAAATTTCTTCAGCAACATCTTTAATTCTAAAATGACCGATATGATCAGTGTAAAAGTATTCGAACAAAGTAAAATCATGCTCCGCAGCGAGATTAAATAATCTTTCAGCGGCAAGCTGAGGTTCTATAATCGGTAAATCATAATTTAGTTTTGTAACCCATCTGCTGTTATCAATTTCAGCGCTTAATGCTATGCCTTCTTTTAAATCTTTTTCATTTTTGAGAGGAACACCACTAAGCAAACAGCTTAATGAAGTTACACTTAATCTTTTTTTCCCGGAATTTATGTAATCAAAAAATATTTTCGGATAAGCATTTGCGAAAACTACTTTTTTATTTAAGTCTAATAAGGTTTTAAAAATATTTATTCTCTTCACATAAGACATTAATGTTGTATGCGGATAAGGTCCAAAGTGGGAACCCAATAATTTGGGAGCATTTATACCGCAAAAGATTGATGTTTGCCCGGTGCCGCTTTGAGGTAAATCATCTACACCTAAACACGCATCTGTAGGGAATATATATTTGTCATTATTACTTATAAATTGATTATCCATATGAGGAACATCATTAAAGACTTCTTCAAGAAACTTAAATTTTCTTCTGAAGAAAATATTTTTCCCGGCATCATTTTCTCCTATACCAACACCATCAATAAATATCATCAATACTTTTGACATTATTTTGACTCAACTAAAATTGTTACCGGACCGTCGTTTATAATTTTCACTTCCATCATTGCCCCGAATTCACCTGTTTGAACTTTTTGATCGCCTAAATTCATTCTCATTCTCGAAATAAATTTGTCGTAAAGTTGTTCGGCTAATTCCGGTTTTGCAGCATCGGTATAACTAGGTCTATTTCCTTTTCGAGCATCTCCGTACAATGTAAACTGAGAAATGACCAAGACCTCGCCATCAATATCTTTTACAGACAAATTCATTTTATCATTTTCATCTAGGAAAATTCTAAGATTCGAACATTTATCAGCTACAAAATTGACCTCATTTTCTCCATCAGTATGCGTTACACCGAGTAAGACAACAATACCTTTACCAATTTCAGCCGAGTAATTTGTTTCTGCAATATATACTCCCCCTTCTTTTACTTTTTGAACTAATGCTCTCATAATTTCCTACCAACTATGACACGATCAATATTTTGATAATCCTTTATAATTTTTATTTCACTAAAGTCTGCATCTGAAAACATTTTTTGAATAAACTCACTTTGTCCTTGTGCCATTTCGCACAATAAAAAACCACCTTTATTTAAAAAAGAATCTGATTTATTTGTTATGATTCTATAGAATTCGTATCCGTCCGAGAAATCCGTAATACTTATTGCAGGTTCATAGTTTACAATATCATTCGACAAATTACTATAATCATTTTGCGAAACATACGGGGGATTTGAAATTATCATATCGAATTTAGATTCCGGTAAATAGTTTTTTATATCAGTATTGATTAAACATATTTTTCCACTAACTTCATTATAAATTGAATTTTGTTCCGCAACTTTATAAGCTTCTTCGGAAATATCAATCGAAGTAATTTCAACACCATTAAGATTTTTTGCTAAAGAAATCGGAATATTACCGGATCCTGTGCCTATATCTAAAATACTTTTTAATTTATTTTCATTTACCAGAGATATTGCTTTTTCAATTAAGAATTCGGTTTCCGGTCGCGGAATTAAAACATTTTTATTTACTTTGAATTTTAAACCGTAAAATTCTACTTCTCCCAAAATATACTGCAACGGCTCATGTTTACTTCGTCTTGAAATAAACTCTCTGTAAGCAGCAATTTCGTTTTCATCAAGCGGTCTGTCAAACAATAAATATAAATCGATTCTTTTACAGTTAAGAATACTTGCCAGAAGTAATTCCGCATTCAACCTTGCAGACTCAATACTTTTCTCTTCTAAATAAGCAGTTGAAAGCTTTAGTACTTCGAGAACAGTTAATATGTTTGCATTATTTTTCATACACTTTAAAATAAAAAAGGGATGCATGAAATACATCCCTTTCATGGAAATGATTTTAGATTATTGTTTATATGTTTCCAACATATATTCCACGACTGCTTTTGCTTCATTCGGTTTTAAACCTTGACTCGGCATTGCCGGGAATTGAGGATCAACCTTTATAGGGTTTAGAATGTATTGTATTAAACCTTCTTTATTATTTTCATATTTAGGAAGAACATTCTTGTAAGCGGGTCCAACAAGTACGCGGTCATATTGATGACATGCAATACATCTGCCGTTATAAATATCTTCTCCGTTAATGGAAACAGTTGCAAGACCAAGGTTCGCCTTGAATTCCTCTTCATATTTAACAAAATCAGCTTCTATATTTGCCAAATGTACTTTTGAAGTCGTACTGAATGCGGCTTGATCCTTCGCATTTGATGAAACAAACAAGACAACGGTCAATACTACCAAAATGGTTACATAATTTGCTTTGGAATCTTTCATCATTATGTACAGGAAAGTAGCAATAAATAGAATTGAAATAAGAAGAACAAGTGTAATCATAAAAATATTATATGCTAATGCATTTTGTGGAGTAAGTAGTATCCTTAATAAAACAAATATGGGGAGAAGAATAGTAAATATTAACCCTTTGCTTAATGTAAACTCCCGGACAAATTTTAAATATTCTACATCAACTTTTTCTTCTGTTCTAATTTTATAATAATAAAACAACGCTGTGATTGATGTAACCGACAGAGAAAGAACTATCATGTATAAAAAATATGATACGGTTCGCAATGAAAAAATAGTTGAAAGAATTGAATATTCACTCCCCCATTTTTCTGCATTGGCTGCATTTTCAACCGCACCTACAAAAAACAAAGCTGTTAGTAAGAAGAAAATCATACTCCATAGATCTGTTTTACCGAATTTAGCCGAAGCTTCATTCCGGTAATTTTCAAAAGTTTCTTTTGTTTCGCTTTCTTCAAAATTGATTTTGCTTCTATCTACCTGATCAAATATTGTTTTTAAGTTGATACTGTTTTTGTAAGAAAAGAAAAGTATGATTCCAAAAATAAAAGTAATAAAAGATAGAATTAACAAAACAACAACACTCGATAAAGAATTTTGAAGAAGCTGCACATAGCAAAAAATTGCACTAATGAGGGGAATTATTCCGAGTGCATATACAACACTTTTATTCATTGCTGCAATATTTACAAGATCACGAACAATTTTAAGGTAGTTACTATTGTTTTCTTTTATACTTTTTCTCTTCAAAAATACAGAGAACAAAGATGAACCTATTAGTATCGCAAGATAAGGGATAAACAGTGTAAATGTTAAAATCAACAAATACTTTAATAGTACTAAATGTTCATGAGACTGCGGAAGTGCAATGCTGTCTAAAAAATCCATATGCAAATTCCTTAAATATTTCTAAAAATTAATTTATCAACAGAAATAATAACAACAACGATCAATACGTATATATTTATTAAGTAAAAAGCTTTACGAAATACAATCTTGTTAAGATGATCTTTTATAACATTTTGAGATTTCAAAACTAACCATAAACCTGCAGCCAGTAATAATACTATAGATATTAAATTAGCAGAAAAACTAAATAACGGAATCAATAAACTGCTGATGGCAAGAGCAATAATCCAGATATAAGTTATTCTGCTTAATTGTTCTTCCGAGAACACTTTTGTCAATGTCGGGAACCCGGCTTTTTCATAATCACTTCCGAATAACAAAAGCAGCAGCCAAAAATGGGGTATCTGCCAAATGAAAAAGAACAGAGCCAAAGCCATAGCATGCGGAGCCCAGATATATCCACCGGCTGCAACCCAACCAATAACGGGTGGAATAGCACCAACAAGAGAACCCGGAACAACAGCTAAAGCAAATTTTCTTTTCATCGGAGTATAGAATAAATTATACCAGAAAAGGGTAAACCAGCCGAGTATTAATGCAAGGTAACCGGATGAAAAATAAATTAACCCGCTTCCAACAATTATAAGAACAAATGCAAATATTAATACAACCGTTGTGCTTACACTTCCCGATACAAGAGGACGATTTTTTGTTCTATCCATAATTGCATCGGTTGTGCGTTCTTGATAATGATTTAATGCGGATGAACCGCATGCCAAAACAAAAACTCCAATAGAAACAGGAAATACTTTTAGTGTAATTTCTTCTGCAAATTGAATGAACCCTACTGCCGTTGATACTGCTACAAAAATTGTAATTCTGATTTTGGCTAATTCAAGAAACGGAGAAATTATTTTATAAACCGTTTCTAATTTCTTGTTCAATTTATACTCGTAATACTCTCAACAACTATTTCAAGTTCTTGTTCGTTCAAATTATAAGTCTGTGAAGGCATCATGCCAAAAGCAAACCCTTTAACAATATCTGCATTAGGATAAAGAATTGATCTTCTAATGTATTCTTCATCGACTATAACTTCTCTTTCTTCTCCGTCGGTTAATACAATTCTTTTTGTCCCAACTATTCCTTTGAAGGAAGGTGCTAATTTTTCCGAACCGTCAATCGTATGACAGGTCATGCAACCTTTTTCTTGTAAAAGATTTATACCCGGAATTTCAAATTTAGTCATAGCAACTTCTTCTTGAGTTTCCGTTTTATCTTCCGAATCGTTGTACCATTTCTCAAAATCTTTTTCATCCATTGCAATTACTGCGGTATACATCATTGAATGTTTCAGACCGCAATATTCGGCGCATGCAATATCATATCTCCCTTCGGTTTGAGCAGTGAATGATAAGTAAGTAGTTCTGCCGGCAATAACATCTTCTTTAATTCTAAAAGCGGGAATAAATAAAGAATGATTTACATCTGCAGATTCCATTAACAATATTATCGGTTGACCAACAGGAATGTATAATGAATCAGTTTTTTTACCGTTAGGATAATTAAAATCCCAAGACCACATTCTAGCAGTAACATTTATTTCAAATGCATCTTCGGGAATGTATCTAATCTGGCTGAAACCGAGATAACCATAATAAAACATTGCCAGCACAAGTATTGTTGGAATACCGATCCAAATAACTTCGAGCAAAAGATTACCGTGTATATCAACCGGTTTGTGCCCTTTTTTCCGGTGATACTTAAAGACAAAAAATATCATTGTTGCCGTAACACCGATTAGAAGTACAACCGAAATCGCAACAATAAATAACATTACATTATCAACTGTCTCGGTAGTAGAAGCCGGAGCGTAACCGGTAAAGAATCCTAACATTATCAACCTCACCTATAAAAAACATCAAAGAAAGTTAATATGAAAATTACTAAGAGGGTAACACCGCTTAAAAGTAAAAATACTTTAAAGATCGGATCCTCGAATTTTATATGCATAAAATAATTTATTACAAGTGCGGATTTTACAGCAGCAATAAACAAAGCAATGGGCAAAGCCAGTTTGCCGAAATCAACTCCGGCTACTGTTACCGTAATAGACGTTAATGCAATTAATGCCAACCAAACTAAAACGTATATTCCATAACCATGAGAATGTGTTTTATGTTCTGTATTACCGTGTTCCATCAATACCTCAATGAATTAAATAGAATAACGGGAAAAGGAAAATCCAAATAAGATCTACTAAGTGCCAATACAATCCACCGTTTTCCAGTTTAACATAATTATCATGAACAATTTTGTTTTTATAAACAAATACCATTAAGAATGCTATTATTATCACGCCAATAATAACGTGAAAAGCATGCAAACCTGTCATAACAAAATATAAACCGAAGAAAAGAATCTCACCGTTTTGCCTGTTCAATAATTCTTCGGAACCGGGATATATACCGTGGCTGAATTTTGCAGACCATTCAAAATATTTCACAACCATAAATACTAATGCAAAACCAATTGTGGAAGCTAAATAAAATAATGAGAGGTTCTTTTTATTTTTTTGAATGGCAACAATGGCAAGAACCATTGTAAGTGAACTAGTCAACAATACAATAGTATTGAAAGTACCCAGACCTGTATTTAATTCTAATGCAGCTAACTTAAATAGATCAGGAAACTGAAATCTATATACAGCGTACACCAAAAACATTCCCCCGAAAAGAAGAACTTCGGTAAACAGAAAAACCCACATACCAAGTTTTGCACCAAAGTCATCTCTATGAACATGGTTCACAACTGCACCGTTACTTTGACTCATAATCTAACTCCTTAAGCTGGCTAAAGTCATAAGGTTCATGATTAACTGTAATCTCTCTATCAAAATTTAACAGCGGTGGTGGTGAAGAAGTCTGCCATTCTAGTGTAACGCCACCCCACGGATTGTTATGAGCTTTCTTTCCTTTTTTAATTGCCAAAAACAAATTCAAGAAAATGGAAACTAAAGTTGCAAACATGATCCATGAACCAATCGTAGATAACATTTGTAAATCGGCAAATTCAGGAAGATAATCATAATATCTTCTCGGCATTCCTTGGTAACCCATGATAAATTTAGGAAAGTACAAAACGTTAAAAGCAATTATATAAAACAACGCATTGATGTTTGCCCATTTTATATTATACATTTTACCGAACATCTTTGGAAACCAATAATACATTGCAGCAAATACAATTGTACCTGTACCGCCGAACATAACATAATGAAAGTGAGAAACAACAAAGTATGTATCATGTACGTGAATATCAGCAGTAATACTTCCCAGAACTAATCCGGTCAATCCGCCAATAGAGAAAAGAAATACAAAGGACATAACCCATAGAAACGGTGGTTTCGGATCGATGCTTCCTTTGTACATTGTTGCAACCCAGTTAAAAACTTTAACACCGCTCGGTAGCGCGACAATATATGTTAACAAAGAGAATATAACTCTTGAAGTATCACTCATTCCGCTTGTAAACATGTGATGTGCCCATACTAAATAACCAACAAAAGCAATTGCCAGACTTGACATTGCAATCGGTGTATATCCAAAAATTGTTCTTCTTGAAAAAGTTGGGATTATTTCCGAAACAACTCCCATCGCCGGAAGAATCATAATATAAACAGCCGGATGCGAGTAAATCCAAAATAGATGCTGGAATAAAATTGGATCTCCTCCTAATGCCGGATCGAAGATGCCAACTCCGAATGATCTTTCAATTATTACCAATAATATTGTAATTCCGACAACCGGCGTAGCAATAACCTGAATCCATGCAGTTGCGTAAGTTGACCAAACAAACAATGGCATTCTAAAAAAATTCATACCCGGAGCACGCATTCTATGAATTGTTACAATAAAGTTAAGACCGGTTAATATTGATGAAAATCCGAGTACAAATGCTGCGAATAAAGGTAAGGATACACTTGTTGTTGTTCTAACGCTGTATGGTACATAGAATGTCCAACCTGTATCAATCGGACCGCCTTGCATAAACAAAGAAAGAATTACAAGAACACTTCCTATGAGATAAATCCAGTATGACAATAAATTCAATCTTGGGAAAGCAACATCTTTTGCTCCCAATTGAAGAGGAAGAAAAAAGTTGCCGAATATTGCGGGGATACCTGGAATAATAAAAAGGAAAATCATAATAACACCGTGAAGCGTAAATAATGTATTATATTCCTGTGCTCCCATAATCGTTTCACCGGGCGCCATCAATTCTAATCTCATCAGCACACCAAAGAGTGCACCAACAAAAAAGAAAGCGGTAATCGTAACCAAATACATCAAACCAATTCTTTTATGATCGGTACTAAAAAGCCAGGAAGTGATTCCCGTACTTTTCTTAGTAGTACCTTCTTCATAAAATGATTTACCGGCTACATGAGTATTTCCGTCAGCCATTTATTTAAAACTCCTTTAATTCTTAGAATCTTTTCGTCTTTTTAGTAAAAGTACAGTTAAGAAAACACCTAAAATAATCATCATAATTGAACCGATGATTCGTGTTATATTTAGTGTATAACTTCTTCCTTCCGGATCATAGCTGAAACAAAACTGCAAAACTTTAGCAACTGTTGGATTTGTTTTCCCGCTGCCGGCATCAAGTAATGCCATTTTAACATCAAACGGGTTATAAGTTGAACCAAAAATATATCTTGAAATTTTTCCTTCCGGTGAAATTGCAATCAAAGCACCGGCATGAAGAAAATCGTCTTGAGTTGGTTTGTAATAAAATCCGACAGCTTCAGTTACTTTAGAAATATTTAATGAATCGCCTGTTAAAAAAGTCCAGGCTTCATCCGGAAAATTTCTTCTAATACTATTGAAATAATTCCTTTTCCATTTTGCAGCAACTTCGGGGGTTTCGCGCGGATCAAAGCTGATTGTAATTACATTGAAATCCTCTAATGGTTCAAGCTGAACTTTATCAACTACCCAGGAGAGTTCTGTTAGAAGCGGACTGCAAATTCCCGGACATTCATAATAAACTAAAGCTAATAAAAACGGTTTATCAATAATATCTTTTAAAGAAACCGTATCTCCTTTGGATGTTTGAAAAACTGCATCCATCGGGATAATATTACCAAGTTTTTCATCAATACCGACTTCAATTTCATTTGCCGGTAGTGATGAATAACTTAAAATAAAAATGAGTAGAAAAAATAAACTCCTTAGAAATTTCATTATGCTCTTGCTGTCCCTAAAACATTTTTCAAATAATTATATAGATTCTGCCATTCAGTTCTTTTTAACAAATTTACTTCGGCGCTAAAACCCATTTCAAGAAAATTAACATTTACAACTTGTATAAACTCGTCTAAATTCAGTTTGTTGAAATCAACTTCAATAAATGAAGAAAATACCCTGTACTTATTAACTGCTGTTTTGTTAAATACATCAACACCTTGAATTGAAGGATGATTATTAGCATAAGCAATTAAATTAGCAATTCTCTTTGAATGAGATTTTTCATTTACTAATTGAGTAAAAGCCATTTCAACGGTAATTTGATCCGATGTTGTTCGACCTTCGGAAAGTTTATATGTCATTTCCAATTCTTGCACTTGATCATCCGTAACGGAAGGATAATCGGCTAAAGTTCGAATATACTGAATCATTGCAATTCGATCGACAGGAGATAAGAATTCATAAGCAACCATACCTGTTTGTGGAATTCCTTCCTCGAGTGTTTTATATAATCCCGGGAAATCAACACCGTTTTTCCATCCATCTAATTTCGTTAAATTTCTTGCCGGAGGATTCAAAGCCATACCGGCAACTCCATCACCTAATCCCGATTCGCCATGACATGAAGCACAATTATTCTTATAAAGATCTTTACCCTTGTTAATTAATTCATCGGTTGGATCAGTAATGGTAGAAATATCAACAGCGGGCATTACCGAACCACTTTTTACTTCAAGAGTTCGTTTAACTTCATCCTTTACCGGTGCTTTAGCAGGAAGAGTATTAACATTGATTGTATTGAGGTTATTCACATAATAAATTCCGACAATCAATATTATCAAAAAGAAATAGACAAACACCCAACCAAACAACCTTTTTGGTTTTTTGATTAACGATTTAAAGTCAATTTCAGGTTCGTATTTTTTATTTTGTTCCATTTCCGATTTTCCAAATTAGAGTCTAAAGTCTAAACCTCTTTTAAGTTTGGGATCACCAATAGGTACTAAATTTTCTTTCTTTGCTTTAATTCCGAAAACAATAACCATTATTCCGAAAGTCAACAACGGGAAACCTAATTCCATCCAGCTAAAAGGAATACTTTCGGGGCTGTAGGTAGGCATAATCAACCAATACAAGTCAACAATGTGAGCTACTAGTATCCAAATAGCCATGAACTTCAATCTCTTCGGATTTGTTTTTGACGGCTGCGATACTAAACCAAAATAAGGGACAACAAAATGAACAACTATTAATAGTATCGATACGACAATCCAGCCCCCTTCCCATCTGTTAAGATACCAATAGGTTTCTTCGGGAATGTTTGCGTAATAAATCAGCAAAAATTGTGAGAAAGCGATGTATGCCCAAAAGTTTACAAATGCAAACATTAATGCACCGAGACTATAATAATGATCCGTCTTAATTCCTTTTATAAATAATCCTTTTTCAGTTAGATAGACAACTAAAAATGTAACAACTGCAATTGCTGCTAAAACAGTTCCGGAGAAATAATATATTCCAAAAATAGTACTGAACCAATGAGGTTCAAGACTCATTATCCAATCAACCGAAGCAATTGTTATAGTAATTGCGAAGAAAGGCATGAAGATAGCCGAGATTTTAATATTGCTTGCAGTTAATTTCTGGTCACCGGTCTGATCTTGCAAACGTGATCTTTTTGTAAGGAGAATATAAAATAACATCCAAACTAAAAATATTACGACCACCCTTATTGTAAAGAAAGGAATATTTAGGTATCCGACTTTTCCGCTGAGAATTTCATCACTCAATACATCTTCAGTATGAGTCCAGTGAAACATATCGTGCATATTAAAATATACCGGGATTGCAACAATAGGGAGAATGAATATAATTGCTCCTAAAAATTCAGGTATTCTTCTGAAGGGAACACTCCATACTGCACCGCCGAGATATTCAATTGCAACAAGAAATAGTGAACCGACACCTATGCTGCTTAAGAACATCAACATTATCAAATTGTTGAATGAACTTCTTACCGGATCGACTAAATATGAAATTATAACAAGAACTAAACCGACGGCAAATAGCGTATACCCGGCTTTCCCGAAACTAGCAGGAAGTTCTTTTTTAGAATACTCAATTTTTGTTTCTGAACTCATTATAAATCAGACTCCTTAGCATTTAGTGCGCGCTGCAATGCCCTGATGTATAAAATAGTTGCCCACTTTTCTTCACGTGTCATTTGTGTTGAGTAAGAAGGCATTACATTTTGTCCTTCCGTTAATACATGATAAATTCTTCCGTCACTCCAAGTCCTAACCTTTTCCGAATGAATAGAAGGCGGATTAGGATATTGCCCCCTTAACCTACTGTCCCCTTCTCCGAAATAACCATGGCATGGACTGCAGAAAACATCATACTTCTTTTTACCCAATGCTAAATTTTCTTCCGAATAATCTAGAGGATTAATCATAAGCTTTTCAGCTAATTCCGGTTTACCATAATATGGATAAGGTATTGCACCTCTTGAGATTGTTCCTTCGACCGGCATTCTCATTGAGAATCCATCAACAAAAACATTTGTAGTTTCTTGAGGAATAGCTTTATCTTGTTCCATCATCCAATTAAACGGAACCATGAACATCAATTTATTCAGTCCAAAATAAGTAGTACCGGAAATAATAATTGCAGTGACCGCGAGAAATCCAAGAAATTTTGGTTCTAAGATTTTTGGAGATGTGTTTATCTCCTCTTCATCCCAATAAATTTCTCCTACTTCAGCCGCACCTAGGTCAGAGAATAATTTTCTTATTTCTTCTACATTAAAAAGTTCATCATCTGCTTGAATATTAATACCGTATTTCTCGGTTGATACTTTTTTCATGTAATCGGTATCATGCAGCGGATGAGAGTTGTTCGGGAATTTGAAAAAGAAAAACAACATTGTAACTACTGTTCCAATTGCTGCAGCTAATACGGTAACTTCAAACATAATCGGAACATATTTAGGAAAAGCGAAATATGGCTTACCGCCTATAATTGTGGGATAATCAATAGCCGACATCCAGAAAGTCATTAGTAAAGCTGCAAGAGTACCACTCAGACCAAATACTAATGCAGCAAAACCCAATTTAGATCTACCCAATTTCATTGCATTAGGCATGCCGTGAATCGGGTAAGGAGTATTTACATCAAACTTTTTATAACCCTTCTCCGCGGTCTTTTCAGCTGCTTTGATAATCTCATCAGGAGTATTAAATATAGCTGTTATAGCAAATAAAACTTTTTCACTCATTATCAATGATCCTTATGTGAAGGTTGTGCATCTTCTAAAACTGCTTTAACTTCGGCGATAGATACAACCGGTAATGTCTTTGTAAATAATAACATAAGAGTAAAGAATAAACCGAAACTTCCAATTAGTATTGCAAAGTCAGTAAGAGTTGGTGTATAATAAGCCCAGCTTGATGGTAAATAATCTCTTGATAAAGAAGTTACCGTAATAACAAATCTTTCGAACCACATACCGACATTAACGAGAACTGCAATTGCAAACATAAACGGGATTGTTCTTCGTATTTTTTTAATCCAGAATAATTGAGGGAATACGACATTACATGTAACCATTATCCAATAAGCCCAAGCATACGGTCCGAACGCCCTATTAATAAATGCAAATTGCTCCGGCTGTACACCGGAATACCACGCAATAAAAAATTCCATTGCATAAGCATAACCAACCATACTTCCGGTGAGAAGTATAATTTTATTCATTTTCTCAAGTGTATCTAAGGTTATTATATGCTCAAAATTGAAAATCTTTCTAATAAAGATGAGAACATTTTGTACCATCGCAAACCCGGAGAATACTGCACCGGCAACAAAGTAAGGAGGAAATATTGTTGTATGCCAGCCCGGTATTATTGAAATAGCAAAATCAAAACTTACTATTGTGTGAACAGATAAAACAAGCGGTGTAGCAAAACCGGCTAATATCAAATAAACCATTTCATAATGCTGCCAATGGCGGTTTGAATGACGCCATCCTAAACTAAAAATAGAATATGTTATTTTTTTAATTTTATTTTTGGTTCGATCTCTTAAGGTAGCAAAATCGGGAATAAGTCCTACATACCAAAATATTAATGATACGGTGAAATATGTAGACACAGCAAACACATCCCAAAGCAACGGAGAAGAAAAGTTAACCCACAATGAATGTTGATTTGGATAAGGAAATAAATAACCTGCTAACCACGGACGACCAACGTGTATTAATGGAAAAATTCCAGCAGTCATAACCGCAAATATTGTCATGCCCTCTGCGAAACGTGCAATACCTGTTCTCCATTTCTGCCTGAATAAAAATAGAATAGCGGAAATCAAAGTCCCGGCATGACCAATACCGACCCAGAAAACAAAGTTTACAATCGGAAAACCCCACCCAACCGGGTTATTATTCCCCCACAAACCCGTACCGTAGTAGAAAGACAATCCTAAACCTACAACACCAATCATCAACATTGTAACTGTAATACTTAGAGCTAGATAATATTTTTTATCCGGTTTAGTCTCTAACGGTTTGGAAATTATTTCGTCTATTTCCCTTAAAGAAGGTCTTTTTTCAATTACAGCTAATTCTTGCGAGTAGTCAACAGTCTGCACTAGACTTCCTCCGAGTGAGTATTTCTTAATTTAGCTAAGTATGTTACGTTCGGTCTCACATTAAGCGATTCGAGAACGTGATAACCAAGTTCGTGGTTTCTATATTTTGCGACATCGGATTTTGAATCATTGATATTGCCAAAAACAATTGCATCTGTAGGACAAGCAACTTGACAAGCGGTTTTAACATTATCTCCGATTATTTCACGTCCATCTCTGATAGCATTTTCTCTTTCGTCCATAATTCTCTGAACACAGAAAGTACATTTTTCCATTACACCGCGTGATCTAACCGTAACTTCAGGATTATTAACAAGAGCAGTTAAATCATTTTCATAATATGCATTTGCAAAGTGATCTCTAAAATTGTAGAAATTAAATCTACGTACTTTATAAGGACAGTTATTAGCACAGTATCTTGTTCCGACACATCTGTTATAAGCCATTTGATTCAATCCATCGGAACTATGATTTGTTGCATTAACGGGACAAACATTTTCACATGGAGCATTGTCGCAATGCTGACATAACATAGGCTGAGCACTGACCACCGGTTCTTCGGGCGTACCGGAATAATATCTATCAATACGCATCCACTGCATTTCTCGTCCCATTGCAACTTGTTCTTTACCAACAACCGGGACATTATTTTCAACATTACAAGATGTTACACATGCAGCACAACTTGTACATTTATTGAGATCAATTGCCATTCCCCACTTTAATCCTTCATATATATGGGGCTGTGTTATATCAAAAATTTCATACTTGTTTTTACTTAAGAAGCTTGGATTTTCTTTATACTCTTGGAGGGTTCCTTCTTGAATAATCTTTCTGATATAATGAAAATCTTTAACAAAAGTATCGTCAATCGCATGATGTTCTTGTGTTGAAGCTAATGAATATCGTTTCCCGGTTTTAGAAATTTTTACATCGTTCAGGATGTATTCAACTTCATTATTACCGTAAACGATAAAATTATTTGCATTAAATCCCACGTTACTTCCGACATCACCGGCTTCAGTCCTTCCGTATCCAAGTTCAATCACAATTAGATCTTCTGCCATACCGGGTTGAACAAATGCAGCTATTTCTATTTGTTTTCCGTCAGCTTCTATTTTGATTACATCATCATTTTCAATTGATAGTTTTGATGCAGTTGATGGTGAAACTGCGGCATAATTATCCCATGCAATTTTTGATACGGGGTGCGGAGTTTCCTGCAGCCATCCGTTATTTGCAAATCTTCCGTCTCCAATAAAGTAATTTTTTTGAAGATGCAATGTTATTGCGTTAATATTCTCTACCTTAATATTATTTAGTGAGTTGCTGTTGAATGTTAACGGTGATGGAATATTTTTTAATTCAAACACACCATCATGTAATGCTGTGTACCAAAAAGTTTTAAAGTCTGTAGGAGTGTCGAACTTCGAGTAAATATTTTTTTCAAAACTGCTCATAAGATATTTGTGATAAATATCTTCGGAATAGTTATCGTTTTCATTTATCCATCGCAATAATGCAGATTCTTTCTGTCTTGAATCAAATAAAGGGGCAATAACAGGCTGCTGTAAACTATAAATATTATCTCTAGTTAGGAAATCATTCCAGCTTTCCAAATCATGATGAATTGGAAGTGAATAATTACTAATCACAGAAGTCTCATTAACTGTTTGACAGAAAGTAAGACTTAAGTCAACTTTTGATAAGGATTCCGTGTACCCTAACTCTTTAGGTAAATGATAAACCGGGTTAGTATCATAATGGATAACAACACCAACTTTACCCGAATTCATTTTTGAAATTAATTCTTTTATCTCTTTAGTCGATGCGATAGGTTGTTGTAAAGTTGTTGTTGAATTACTATAAACCGGAGTATTATCTAAAATTTCATTCAATAAATTAACCGCTAAATGGGTTTCTTTGGATAATGTATCACCGGCATAAACAGCTGCATTACCTTTATTTTGAATTAAATCAAAGACAAGGTTATTAACATATTTTTCATTTAGAGAATACTTTTCAACAAATTCATTCAAACTATATTTTGAAACGAGAGACAATGCATTTCCGCTCAAATCAATTTCCGATGCATTTCTCTTTAATGCAATTTCATTAGCCAATGATAAAACAAATTCCAATTGCAGATTTGGTTTAACTCTGAGTCGATAATCGGCATTCATTCCGGTTAAGCTCATCCCGCCTTCAGCAACATATAGTCTATTGAAGTTAGAGTTTTTCATTACATCACGTCGAGAAGAATACTTTCGCATATTTTCAACTGTTGAACCTTCTCTTCCCAAAAAATCAGATTCGAGTGATAATATCACATCGGTTTTTTCAAAATCAATTGCCGGGACTGAATCACTGCCGTAAGATTCTTTCCATGCATCTAATCTATTTTTATTGGTAAATAATCCGTATGAATATATTTTCGCGGTAGGATAAGCAGCGGCAAATTCATTCAACAATTTTGCTGTTGTCGGTGAAGTTATTAATCCGGTTAACACTGCTATTTCTTTCCCTTCACTAACAGATTTCTTAAATGAAGAAATAACCGAAGAATCAACTTCGTTCCAATCTGTTTTTGATTTTCCTTTTAACGGATATTGCAATCTATCCGGATCATATAAATTCAGAATGCTTGCTTGTCCAGTTGTACAAAGTTTTCCTTTATTAATAGGATGATCAGGATTTCCATCCACTTTAACCGGTCTGCCCTCACGTGTCTTAACTAAAATTCCGCAATTCTGTTCACAGGCTGTACACGTCGAAGCATAAAAGTTTGGTTTACCGGGTAGAACTCCTTCAGGTCTTTTTGTATAGGGGATTATCTCACCTTTATCACGGTAATCTGTACACGAGGTTACTGCAAAGGCGGCAGATGCAGACAATAATGCTAAAAATTTTCTTCTTGAAACAGGACTGATTTCAGAAGGTTCGAATTCATCTGTAACACCTTGGTTAAACTCATTTACCTTGGCAGTGAAAACTGCATCATTATCATGATATTCTTTTAAGCTTCGCCAGAAATTAGGGTTAGTTACTTTTTTGTTATCAGACATTCTACCAAACCTTATTTAGTTCTCTTTATTGCAGATGGATGCAGTTTAACTTTTCTATTCAAAATTATTCTTTCCGATTTATCTGCAAATTTTAAAGGTGATTTGGCAAATAATGCTGTTCCAAGCGAAACAATTGCAGTTAATCCGAAAAATTTTCTTCTGTTAATTTTATTTTTCATAATAAACTCATTATCTATGACAAGCTGCACAATTTTCAGGCCCGACTTTTACTTTTTCTAAATATGGAAGATGTTGTTCGGGGTTACGATGACATTCGAGGCAATCTCCCATAGTAAAACCTTTTACTTGCTGAACAACATCCATATTAGCTACATCACCATGGCATGTTGCACAATCAATACCGTTATTAACATGTACACTATGATTGAAATAAGCATAATCCGGTACTTTATGAATTCGTTTCCACGGCAGTGGTTTTCCGTTTTCGTAATACTCTGTTAGTCTAATTATTTCGGGTTGATTTTTTCTTGCTACCGAATGGCAATTCATACAAGTACTAACAGACGGAACCAAGGCATGCCGCCCTTTTTCAACGCCGGTATGACAATATTGACAGTCAATTTCCATAAGTCCGGCATGTAACTGATGAGAAAAAGCTATCGGCTGTTCCGGTGCATAACCAATACCATCTCGCTCGGCTCGTGAGACATAAAAGGTAATTACGAAAGTTATTGCTATAACAAAAAGCGTAAATGGAAGGCGAATTTTAAGAGTGTAATCAAGTAAAGTTTTTTTCATCTGCAACCTGTAGTTACGAAGCTTTCCTTAAAAAATATTTTAATTAAAATTCGGTTGGAGAGACATTCTAAAATAAATCAAAACCTAATCAAGAAATAATTATAATTACAATAAAGATAAGATATAAAATCTTATTTATAGTGGCGCAAGATAAAAAATATTACAAAAAAACAAAAGAAATTCTTCTCAAGAAATGATATTAAATCTTGAATTAATTTTTTCTGTTAACTACAAAATCAACTAAATCCAAAAGTGAACTTTTGTATGGACTATCCGGGAATTGCTTTAAACTTTCATTGGCGGAATGAATAAATTGAACTGCTTGTGATTCTGCATATTCAATACCACCGTTATTTAGTACAAAATCAATTACTTCAGAAATTCTTCCCTTCTTCCTTTCGCTTTTAATCAATTTAATAATTCTATTAGCTTCTTTTTTTTCAACATTTTTGAGGGAATATATTAAAGGAAGAGTAATTTTTTTCTCTTTGATATCACCGCCTAAAGGTTTACCGATAATTTTGGACTTCCCAGTATAATCGAGAATGTCATCACGAATCTGAAAAGCTATGCCTAAAGATTCACCGAAATTTTTTAATGCGGTAATTTTATTCTCGTCGTTGGTTGAACTTCTTGCTCCAATTTCACAGCATGTTGATATCAAAGATGCAGTTTTATCCGAAATAATTTTGAAGTAAGTTCCTTCATCGATATCCAGCTTTCTTGTTTTGCTAATCTGCAGTAATTCCCCTTCAGACATGCGCTTAACAGTATCGGTAACAACCCGCAGAAAATCAAAATCATTACCATCGACTGCTAGCATAAGTCCGCGGGATAATAAATAATCTCCAATTAAAACAGCAACTTTATTTTTCCAAACAGCATTTATAGAAGGTATACCTCGTCTTGTTTCGGCAGCATCAACAACATCGTCATGAACTAGTGTTGCAGTATGAAGCATCTCAACTAAAACAGCACCACGGTATGCTCTATCTGATATTTCTCCGCTTAAACCTGCCGAGAGTAATACCAAAACCGGACGTATTTTTTTACCCTTTTGTTTTAAGATATACTTGGTAACTAAATCGACTAAACCAACTTTAGACTTGAGGGAAATTTTGAATTTATCGTTGAAAAGATCGAGTTCTTTTTCAATCGGCCGGATTATTTCTGAAAGTTTAATCTGCAATACCCTTTCTCTGGAATACTTTTGCAACAAAAATACTTATTTCATACAATAATGCCAACGGAACAGCTAACAACACTTGAGCTACAGGGTCTGTACCGGGAGTTAAAATTGCAGCAGCAACTAAAATAAGTACAATTGAGTGTCTGCGATATTTCCTCATAAATGCCGGAGTAATTAAACCCAATCTCGAGAGGAAAAACGACATCATCGGAAGTTCAAAAACCAAACCTGCGGCAAGCATAACACTAATTATTATTGAAAAGTATTCATCTATAGCAAAATTATTTTCAATTTGTTCACTCCCAAATTGACCGGCAAATGTAAGTGTTAATGGAAGCATAACATAGTATGCAAATACAATTCCTGAGAGGAAACACAGGGTTGAAAATGAGACTACTGCGGTTACATATTTCTTTTCATTCTCTTTTAAAGCCGGTGCTATAAACTTCCATAATTGATAAAATAAATTCGGTATGCTGAGAACTATCCCTGCAATTAATGCAACTTGAAAAAAGAGAAATAGCTGTCCGAATGGTCTAAGGTTTTGAAGTTTGATTCTGGCCGACTGAGCAGGTAAAAGAAGAATATGATCAATTAAAAAATCAATAAAAATCCAGGCTATTATAGTGCCGATAACAATACCAATCAACGAGTAAAGAATTCTCCAGCGCAACTCTTCGAGATGTTCTAAAAATGACATCTCAACTTCTTTAGAGCTATCATTCTCGGTGTTATTGGTTTCTTCGGAACTCACAATAAACTACTTATTTTTTAATTCTGGATATAGAGGAAATTTAGCGCATAAGGCATTCACTTCCTCTTTAATTTTCTTTAGTTCGTCTTCGTTTTCAAAATTGATAATAGATCTGTTAATCATATCGGCTATCTGATCCATTTCAGGTTCTTTCATTCCTCGAGTTGTAACGGCTGCGGTACCAATTCTAATACCGCTGGTAACAAAAGGACTTTTTTTGTCAAACGGGATCATATTTTTATTGACTGTTATTCCGGCAGCACCGAGAGCATTTTCAGCTTTTTTACCACTAATTTCTTTGTTAGTCAAATCAACCAGCATAAGATGATTATCAGTTCCATCAGATATTATTTTGAAATCGTTTGACATCATTTTTTCAGATAATCTTTTTGCATTCTTAATTACTTGTTCTGCATAAGTTTTAAAATCATCACTGAGTGCCTCTTTGAATGCAACGGCTTTTGCCATTATAACATGCATTAAAGGACCACCTTGAATGCCGGGCATAACTTGAGAATCAAAAATTTCAGACATCATTTTTGTTCTATCACCTTTTAGTGTTTTGATGCCCATAGGATTTTCTTTGTCTTTGCCTATTAAAATTACACCGCCTCTTGGACCTCGAAGTGTTTTGTGAGTGGTAGAGGTTACAACATCACAATGTTCAATAGGGCTATTGAGCAAACCTTTTGCAATTAAACCGGCAGGATGTGCCATGTCACATAACAAAAAAGCACCGACTTTATCTGCAATTTGCCTGAATGCCTTGTAATCCCATTCTCTTGAATAAGCACTTGCTCCTGCTATTATAAGTTTAGGTTTTTCTTTGACTGCAAGTTCTTCAATTATATTATAATCCAATACTTGAGTTTTTTCGTTTAGTGTATAACCGACAGCATTATAAAGTTGTCCTGAAAAATTTACAAAAGACCCATGTGTAAGATGACCTCCGTGATCAAGACTTAAACCGAGAACTTTGTCTCCCGGGTTCAGCAGTGCCATATAAACTGCCATATTAGCTTGGGAGCCGCTATGTGCTTGAACATTTACGTACTCAGCATTGAAAAGTTGTTTTAATCTATCGCGTGCTAAATCTTCAGCCATATCAACATATTCGCATCCACCATAATATCTTTTTCCTGGGTAACCTTCGGCATATTTATTTGTAAGAATAGAGCCTGCTGCAGCTAAAACAGGTAATGAAACAAAATTTTCCGAAGCAATTAATTCTAAATGGTCTTCCTGTCTATTAAGTTCCAGATTAACAACTTCAAATATTTCAGGATCCGCTTTGAGATATTCAATCATAATTTTTAACCAATTTTATGGAACAACCACAGATTTATTAATCCAATCGTAACATTTTCCTTCAATTTGAATTGTGTCACCCGATTTAATTTTTCTAAAGAAATAATCTTCTTGTGATGGGATAGAGTTAGCAAGAGCCGATACTCTTTCTCTTGCAGTCGAGCCGTAACTTCCCCCCATAGAAGCTGCTTTTCTGTACGTTTGGACGGCTAATAAATAAACTAATTTATCCATGAAATCAAAACCACAACTTCTTGCAGCCTGCTCATAAAGTGTTCCCTCAATATAGTATGGATAATCCCAACCCGGGTTTACTTCCATTGCCCTCTGTAAAAACGATCTTGATGCTGCCAACTGTCCTTGGTTCTTATACATAACAGCAAGATTGACATAATGTTCGGCATTATCGCGTTGTAGCTCAATTAATTTTTTGTAAGCCTCAATTGATTTACTCGTCATATCTAATCTTTGATAAGCAGTAGCGAGTTGATTCCAGTAATTTATAACATCAGGGCTTTTCTGAACTAGGAACTCCAAACCTTCGATTGCTTTTTCGAAATTTTGATTTCGCATTGCAGTACTCGAAAACTTCCATGCTTTTTCCATATTATCTTTATCCAATTGCCAAGCACGATAAGTAATATCAACCAATTCATCCATATCTTCGGCTAAATTTTCAATTCTTGAGACCCAAGTTGGATTAGAAGGATCAGCTTCAGACAATTTTGAATATAAATCGAGTGCTTTCAGTTTATACCCGTTTTCATCAGTTGTTTCTCTAGCATATAAAATTCCCAATCTATCTTGATAAAACGTATCCAAATTCGGATCAGCCTCGAGAGCTGTTTCATAAGCTTCAATAGCATCTTCAACCGGTTTATCTGACCAGTTCTCAATTACAAAGGCTTTACGAGCTAAGTAATATGCTTTTTTATCAGGCTCGTATTCAATTGCCTTATCATAAAAATACAAAGTTGTATCGGCATACATCTTCTTTTCATCGTCATTTGTCGCTACACTATCGTACATGTAAAATAATACCTCTTCCATTTTGGGAAAGAGTCTGTATCTTACAAATGGTGCTGGGTCCATATTTATAACATTCCAACCATATTCATAAGCAGATTCATATACACCATTCTTTTGATCTTCATTAAAAAGGCTGAATTGAATCATTGCTTCTTGATCTTGAGCAAAGGTTGCAGTAAACATTATTACTACAATATAAAAGGTTAATATGATTTTTGTCTTTTTCAATTTTGTTTCCCCTATTTTTATCTTTCCGGTCTAATAAACCAAAGATCTCCAAAATTAATTGTGATAAATGCAGCAAAAATATTTTCTTTTATTAAGTTATTTTCTGTTGTTCCTCTAATTCCGTATTTAAATCCAAAATCAATTGAGTTATCAAAACCAATAGGGTATGAAAACCCGGCATAAGCAGCAACTTCATCTACACCTTTTCCATTTACAATATATTGAGATTGTTCATAACTTAAACCCGCTCTCCAAATCATCTGCTCCCATGTACTACTAAATCTACCAGAACCGTGCCGAAATTCAAAACCTAACGAATAACGTTTTAAATCTCTTAAAAATGGGCTCAGGTTTCCATCTTCAGTAAACTCGGAGAAATTTTGGTTCACAAAATCAAACATAAATGTATATTTTTCTTTCCACTGAAGTGATAAACCGACACCAAGTCTAGATGGTATTTCCCTATTAAAAGCCGAATTACTATATTCTTCAAAACCACGAGAATTTCTAAATGCGGCAATAGAATCCGACTTTATTTTATTAGTAATATGATATGTCGCACCAATTCTTATTTCAGAAAGAGATTCGAGATCAGTATATTTTGAAAAATCCGGCGATAAGACTCCAAAAGTGAAACCAATTCCATGATTTTTCAAACTTAATGAATACTCTGAATTTGTAAAGTTTATTTGATCTTCAAATTCCAATCGCGATAAATAATCTGTTTTACCTGAAAAATATTCAAGAGTAGTACCAATCGAAAGATCGAAGGGCAACGTGTAGGATAAGCCTAAAAATGCTTTTGATAATCCACCACTTCCTGTGTAATCAGTTTTATAGTTTCCTAAATCCGGTGAACTTTGTTCATATGCAACATTGTAATTGATGTTACTATAAGGTAAAAGACCTCCGACAAGAGTAATACCATAATCATTAGAAATCGGGATTGCAACCATCATTCCACTAAAATCGGTTTCGGTATAAAAAGCGGATTGTGAATTATCCGAAAGATCATAACCTTTGAAATTTACACCGGTGGAAAATCTTGTCAATTCTATTTTACTCCAAGCAGCAGGATTTAGTGTGCCTATATAATCATGTTTACCATGTGCAATGCCGGTTCCGCCTAATCCCATTTCTCTAGCAGAATTGTAAAGCAGAATATCACCAATTCCAAAACGAGTATAAATTGAACCTCCCGATGCAAGAACAAGTGAACTTAATAGAAGTAACGATATAATAATTTTATTTTTCATTTTTCTCATTTCAATACGTTGTAGTAAATGACCAATTTAGGTCTTAAAGAAGGATCAATAAATCTGCTTCCATAAACAACATACTTATCTATTGCTTCAACTTCATTGCTTAATATTAAACGCATACCTTGATTTTCCGTCCCTTTATTTATTACTTGAATGGGTTGAGTAATTTCACCTTTGAATTGCTTTCCATCAAAACGCAGCCGGGAACTTCTTAAATTGGAGATTATTGATAAATCCGAACTATCAGCAAAAAGTTGAATTCTTAATGAATCTGCGGCAGGCGAACCAATTACTGAGTTAAGAGTATCTAATTGAAGAGTCAGTTCAGCTCTATTGATATTAACATTTTGAGGTAGTTTTGAGAGATCAAAAAATAACTTTCCTCTTTGACCTAAACCAGCTATTAACTGAATTCTATCGTCATCTATCGCAGGCGGAGTACCTTCGGGAACGTGAACATCAAATACTAATGTTGCAACCACAGTATCCATCTTGCTATTCTCGTTTTCAACGATAAATCTTATTAACGGTGAATTTTCAAATTGGATAAAGGGAAATGCTCTAAATCCATAAATCAGATTTGTACCGGGTGAAGGGAAAAAAACCATACCGTAATTTTCGGCAAGTGAATCCCCGGCAAGTGCGTTCATCCACTCTAAAGCAATTTCCGAATGAACATTGAATTTAATAAGCGTATCGGAAATTTCTTTTTGATCTGTTAACTCATTCGGCTCATAAGAAAGAAGTGCCAAAGAGTCTGCATTGAATTTAGCAGAACCCCAATCCGAAGTTATTTTATGCACTGTAAAATCAAATTGTTGAGTTAAGTCACCAATTCTATAATTGGGTCTTAATTCAACCTCTGAACTGTGTACGGTAAGAGATTTATTCAATAGTGAAGTCCGAACAGAATCGGGAAGAATAATCCCAAACCGAAGCAGCATTGTCGATTTAACATAGTCAAGATTACCCAAAAGTATTCTGCTTGAAGCTCCAAGACTTAAAGAGTCTACAAGATATGAACTTGAGTGTTGTGCTAATGAATCTTCAGTACTACTAAGAATAATAATTTCTAATTCATTACCAATGAAATCCTTGCCCAAAGAAGTAGGATCATCCTGACAAGAAATAAATATTGAAGTAACTATTAGAATAATCGAGGAAAGTTTTACAAGCCGCAAAAAATCACCTTTTATTAAAATCCTGCTTAATAAAATTAACTGCATTCAAAAAATTATCAGTCGTAAAATTCGGAGTTTTTCCTTCTTTTTTCAAGATATTTATTTCGTCTGTAGTTAATTGTGAATTAATTAATATTGATTTAACACCTGCATTAAATCCACAAAGAATATCAGTTGCCTTATCTCCAACCATGTATGACTTTGAAAGATCAATTTTATTTTCTGTAGCAGCTTTATTAATCATATAAGGTGAAGGTTTCCTACACTTAGCTTCTTCGTCATTATTGTACAAAGGATGATAAGGACAATAATAGAATACATCTATACCGGTATTTTGTTCCGAGAGTAATTCATTAATTTTTTTATTTACAGATTCAACTTGTTGTAAGGTAATTAATCCTTTTGCTACACCGGCTTGATTTGAGATCACAATAATTTTAAATCCATATTTTGATTTTAATTCTGAAATGCCTTCAGCAACACCGGGTAGTAATTTAACCAAATTCGGATCACCCAAATAACCCGGGTCTTCATTGATTGTTCCATCTCTGTCTAAAAATACAGCGAAAGACGACATTTTAACTGACAATATCCTTGTAAAGATTCACATAATTTTTGGCAGAATTCAACCATGTAAAGTTTTGTTTCATTCCCTCTTTCATAATTTTCTGCCAATCAGTTTTACTTTTTGAGTAAATTTTTATTGCTCGTTTAATTTCTTTAAGCATCTCTTTGTGATCATATTTCTTGAACACAAAACCTGTTCCGGTTTTTGTTTTCTCATTATAATTTTCCACAGTATCTGCTAAACCGCCGGTTTCATGAACAACCGGTACAGTACCATAAATTAAACTGTACATTTGATTCAAACCGCAAGGTTCTGTTTTAGAGGGCATTAAAAACATATCCGAACCGGCTTCGATTAAATGTGCTAACTCGTCGTCAAAACCAAGATAACATGAAAACTTCTTGCTGTACTTAGTTATTTGCGAATCAAAAAATTTATGATATTTCTTTTCACCTGTACCAAGAATAATCAAGTGAATATTTAGTTTCATTAATTCCGAAAAAGCATCTTTTACTAAATCAAAACCCTTTGGATCCGATAACCGTCCAATCATTCCAATAATCGGCTGATTCTCATCAAAATCAAACCCAAATTTTTCTGCGAGAGCTTTTTTATTATCGAGTTTGCTTTCTAAATTTTTAATAGAATATTTTTTTGCAATATGCTTATCTTTTTCGGGATTCCATATTGATGAATCAATTCCGTTAATAATACCGGCAATATCCTTTTGTCTTTTACAAAGCAAGGTTTGCAGACTACCGCTTATTTCTTTGTCTTTACATAATTCTTTTGCATATGTCTCACTAACAGTATTAATATGATCAGCAAAAGTTAACGCAGTTTTCATAAAATTGACTTTACCATCATGAATTACACCTTTAGCACTATTTAATTCTTCAGGTAACCCGGTTTTCGAAAATGAACTCTTTGGAAACTCTCCTTGGAATGATAAATTATGAATGGTAAACAGAGTTTTTACAGATTTGAATGTTTCATCATCTTTAAATAAAGTTTTTTGATAAGCCGGGATCAGACCACACTGCCAATCGTTGCAATGAATTATATCGGGTACCCAGCCAAGTTTACTAATTAATTCAAAAACTGATTTTGCTAATAGAATAAATCTTTCATCATTATCATCAAAATCATTGCCTGTTAATGGGTTGATATACAGACTTGGTCTATTTCCAAAATATTCTTCGTTATCTAAAAAATAAATTTGAACTCGGACTTTTTGCCCGACTAAAAAAGAGGATCTCAACGAAAAGACTACATCTTTTTCGCCAATTTTTGTAGTTAAGTCTTTTAATCGAACAACTTCATGTATTTTATATTTTCTTTCGTCGATTGCGCCATATTTTGGAACAACAATTCTGACCTGGTGTCCCAATTCTTGAAGTTTTTGAGGAAGCGCAGAAGATACATCTGCAAGACCGCCGGTTTTAATAAAAGGAACAACTTCTGAAGTAACAAATAGAATTTTTAACTTTTTTGAAGATGCCATTGCGGGATGCCTCATATTTTTAGCCTACAAAAATACAAAATTATTGACTTATTGACAAAAATGTAGGATATTAAAGTTTTTTCGTTATGTTGACTTACCGTAAACACCTTCATTAAAATAAATGAGATTCTGAGTGTAAAATGAAAAAATTAATCTACAATCCAGCCCAAATCCTAACGATTAATACAAATGGAAAAAATCTTAAACGCGGAAAAGAACAATCCGAAATCGGTTTGTTGGAGAATCATTCAATTGAAATTGAGAATGGATTAATCAAAAATTTTGTTCTTACGGGTTCTGTAAAAAAAGAAAAATATGAAGAAGTAATTGATGTCTCGAACAGAACAGTTCTCCCGGGATTAGTTGAATGTCACACTCATACCGTATTTGCGGGCTCAAGAGCAGATGAATTCCGAATGAAACTTGAAGGAATTGATTATGAAGAAATTGCCAAAAAAGGTGGCGGAATTAATTCAACGGTGAAAGCTGTTAGACAATCTACTTTTGATGAACTTGTTGAAATAGCAAAACCGAGAGTTGAATATTTTATTTACCAAGGTATTACTACTTTAGAAATCAAAAGCGGTTATGGACTTAGTTTTCTTGATGAAATAAAGTTACTGCAAGTCATTCAACACTTAAATAAAATTTATCCGATTGAAATTGTCGGAACATTTCTCGGTGCTCATACTTTTCCTCCGGAGTACAAAAAAGATCGTGAGAAGTATATCGAAATTATTTGTGACGAAATGATTCCATATATTGCAAAAAATAAATTAGCCGAATTTTGCGATGCGTTTTGCGAATCAACTGCTTTCTCAGCTAAAGAAGTTGATAAAATTTTTAAAGCTGCTTCGAAGCATAAACTGAAATTGAAATTGCATACTGAACAGTTCAATAATATCGGCGGACTTGAAGTTGCGATAAATAACAAAGCAGTCAGTGTAGATCATCTCGAAGTTTTAAAATTAGAACAGATTGAATCATTAAAAAAATCAAAAACAATTGCGGTGCTGCTCCCCGGAGTTTCATTCTTCCTTAATTATAATTATGCACCGGCAAGAGAGTTGATCTCAAATAGAATTCCTATTGCTCTAGCAACAGATTATAATCCCGGGTCATCGCACATAGCAAATTTAAATTTTATTATGAGTCTTGCTGCGTTGAAGATGAAATTATCAATCGAGGAAGTAATAACTTCAGTTTCAATCAATTCTGCTGCTGCTTTGAACAGAGCAAAAGATATCGGAAGTTTAGAGATTGGAAAGAAAGCCGACTTTGCTGTTTTCGATACTGATAATTATGCTGATATTGTTTATCAAATTGGAAAAAATATTTGTGATATGACTATTAAGGACGGTACTGTGATTTATAAAAAAGTTAAAAAATGAATAAGAGAAATTGATAAGAGGCAGACTCAAAAGTAAAGTTTTTTATAAAATTGGAACACTGATGCCGCAGATTATTTATTTGAAATTTACTTTTGAGTCAGCCTCCCGTCACTTCTTTTGAAATGAAACTAAAGTTTTGATTCTACAATAGACAATACATCTTTCAATTTTGATTCTGCTTGAATTCGTATTTCATCACATTTCTTTTTCATATCGGCAACAAATTTTTCATCTTTAATATCTTTTAAGTTTATCAACACATTATAAATGCCACCGAGAACACCGGTGTAAGCGCTTTGAGCACCGACTCCAACATCTGTTATTGAATTTGGATTACTATGTTTTGCAACAGTTTCCGCTATCTCGATTGCTTCAAAACTTAACACTGCAGTTGAATACGGAACTTGCACAGCAACTTTTAATCCTTCTTGCATTGCCGCAGTTCTTTTTTTCTTTTCATCATCGGTTTTCTTCGGCATTCTCATTGCATTCATATATTGATTGAATGCATTTGTATCATCATCAACAGCTTTTACTAATTTGAATTTTATATCCTGACATTTTTCAGCAGCTTCATTTAAAATATCATCTACATCATCGCTGCCTCTTTTGTTAGCAGTTAAATTTGCGACCATAGATGAAAGCGAAACACCGAGAGCTCCGGATAAAGCCGCAATTGAACCACCTCCGGGAGCGGGAGATTCGCGAGAAACTTCATCAACAAAATCCGTTACTTTCATTTCAACTAATGCATTATCCAAATTCTTCGGAAGCCCCAGTACCCGTTCTTCAATATTGAATTCGGATACATCAATCAAACCAAGTGATTGAACAGCTGTTTGAAGAATATCTCTAATCGGGATTCCGGCTGAACGATGCTGAAGTTTCAAATAATACTTTCCCGAATCCAACAAAGCTTGGAAAGGAACTAATCCGACTATTTCACTACCGGTAACTACTAATCCCCTTTCGGCAGCCAATCTTCGCGTTTCTTCAAGAACATGATGCATTGAAGTTACTTTGTAATTAGTAAGATTAATCGAAATCTGAGCTCTGTCGTATTCCGGAACCATCCATCCGATTGCTTTGCAATGTTTAAATTTCCCGGGAATCTTTACCGATTCACCTTCGGGTTTTTCGGGATCAATTCCATGCATCTCAAGAATTTCGGCGAGATCATAATCGTGTACATCTTTACAATGCTGTATAGTTTCGTCAATTGTTTTACCGACAAAATCATGATGACCGCAAGGATAATTTCCCTTTTCATATTTTAATATATTTTCACTTTTGTAATAGAATGATCCTTCCGAAATTTCACGTGCCGATCTTCCTTTTTCTCTTAATTCAAAAGCTATGTCAGTTGCATGTTTAGGTTCACGTGTATTGAGATTAATATTATATGCAATTAAAAATTCCCTAACTCCCATAACAGTTGCACCGGCTTTCGGATTAAACTTAGCCGGACCAAAATCAGGTTTCCATTTTGGATTTTTTAATTTTTCTTCAAGTGCTCCGTATTCACCTTTTCTTATAACAGCGAGATTTTGTCTTTCCGGAGTCTGTGCAGATTTTTCATAAAGATATATAGGTATATTTAATTCATCACCAACTCGTTTGGCTACTTCTTTAGAAAGTTCAATACATTCTTCAATTGAAACGCCATTTACAGGAATAAATGGACAAACGTCCGTAGCACCCATTCGCGGATGAGACCCCTTATGTTTGCTCATATCGATAAGTTCAGATGCCTTTTTGATCCCGCGAAATGCCGCTTCTTTAACTCCCCCGGGTGAACCGATAAAGGTTACAACTGTTCTGTTCATTTCTTCGCCGGGGTCAACATCAAGTAGTTTTACATCGTCAATCGATTCAATCGCATCGGTAATTTGTTTAATAATATCTTTGTTCTTTCCTTCAGAAAAATTGGGAACGCATTCAATTAATCTTTCTGTCATAAACCTTCTCCTTTATGAAACATTTTTATTCTATTTTTATTGTAATATCACCAACAGGCCAACGAGGTTTTAGTTCCAACGAATCGGGATAAAAAACAAATTGTTCCGATGGTATGAATGGATGAACCCTTCCTTTATCATACTGTAAGTTTTCATTCTTATCATCAAAAGCAATCAATAAATATTTACCCGGGAACACTCGGTCAAAATTAAAATTGCGCTTGTTCTGTTTGTATATAAGTTTATCGTCATTAATATTTTTAGCAAGGACAACAATATTCATTTCATCATCGGCTATAACTTTCCCGGATATTCCGCTGAAATCCAAATTGTTAATTGAAGAGAATTTATAAGTAAATACCGAATCAATAAAATTACCGGCAGCATCAATTAAAAACTTATTATCTATTTTGATTTCGTAATCACTATTTGGTCTAAGTGAAGGAAAAGTTATATAAAATGTTGCATCGTCTATTTTAACAAGTTCTTTTGTTACCTCATCTTTTCTGCTATCGATAACTTTAACTGTGTTTTTAAGAACATTAAAATCAAATCCATCGGAATAATTTAAGAGAACATTTCCGTTTATATAATCAACTTTTCTATTCTGAAATTGTTCTTTAATCGTAAGCAGTTCCGGAAATGTTGTATCCGGTTTATCATTTCTTACAAAAGATGTAATTTCATATTCAAGTTTGTTACCGCTTTTATCAAGAATGTTTTTCGAAATTAAATACAATTCATCCGATGCGAGTAATGAATCTGAAAATGATAATAAGAAATTTTTCTTTTTTGTTTTTCCTTTGAAAAAATAATCAACCGAAGTTCTTCTTTGATTTGTGGAATCGTAAATAAAAAAGTTCTCATTAGATATCAATGTCGAATCAATCGGTTCGTTAAATTCGATTAACAAATGATTTGCATCTGTCATAGTCAAACCTAAGACACGCGGTTTTGCAGTATCTTCAATCTGAAGTTGGTAATTACAATTTGTGAATAAGTCAATAGAATCGGATAAAATAACTTCCGTATGAGGAACTCCAAATCGATCTTGAGAAGGATCATATAAGAAATTTCTAAATTCATCTTTAACGGCAAAAACTCTGTACAAACCGTCACTTAAACCGGTTAACCTATAACTTCCGTCATTACCGCATTGAGTAATATAATCAGGTTTTTGTTTTAAGGGATTTAATGTATCGGTTAAAACTTTATACGCAAATATCATTGTTCCAAGAGGATCAGCATCAATTACGGTTCCCGTTATTGTACCGATATCAATTTTATCACCGGTTGAGAAAGCAAATGTATATGCTTTTTCCATTTTATTACGATTATTTATGTCTTCAACGTCTGTTCCGATTGTAATTGTATATGTTGTATTCTCTCTTAAACTATCAGGCAAAATTATTTCTAAAGATCTGCCCGACCAATCATATTCCAATCGTTGAGGAATATTCGGTGAAATGAAAATTGATTCTTGTACTGACCTTTTGTTAACATACTCCGAAAATTCTATTTCAATGTATCTATCATTAAAGTTCACGGTTTGGTCTGCCGGATAAACAGAAACAATCTCAGGCGGTATTCTATCGATATCTCCACCGCCGGGGGGTAATTGATTAGCGCATGAATAGACTAATAGTGTTAAAACTACAACAAAAATTATCTTTTGAATCTTTGTTCTCTCTGCCATTGTCTATATTCACTTACGTTTCTTAAATGTTCATTATGAGTAGAAGCAAATTTATGACCGCCTTTTCCATCCGCCACAAAATAATAATAATTATGCACTTCCGGGTACAATGCCGCAAGAATTGCATCTTTACCCGGATTATTAATCGGTGAAGGCGGTAAACCCGTGTTTAAATAAGTATTATAAGGTGATTCGATTTGTAAATCTTTTAATAATACAATTGGACTTCTTCTATTTCGTATTAAATATTGAACCGTTGGATCAGCTTGAAGTCTCATTCCAATTTTCAATCTATTATGATATACACCGGAAACTGTTTGTAATTCAGATTTAATACTTGTCTCAGCTTCAATAATAGAAGCTAAAGTAAGAACTTCGTGCACCGAAAATCCGAGTTCTTCTGCTCTTTTTCTTTTTTCTTCATCGAAGAACTTATGCATTTCGTTAACAAGTTTCCGGATGAAATTAACAGGTGAGATATCAATAAAGAAATAATATGTTTCGGGAAGTAAATAGCCTTCAAGTGAAAATGAATTAACCCCGATACTCCGTAAAAAATTTTGATCGTAACTTAATTCCATAAATTCAGTTGAATCAATTTCCAAATCCCTTTGAACAATTCCGGCTAACTTAGGCTGCCAAATACCTTCGGGAATTGAGACTAATTTTTGAGCTAAGGGTGAACCTTCTACAAGTAATTGAACAAGTTGAATATAACTCAATCCATTGGGGATTTTGTATTTACCAGCTTTAATTTTTCTTTCCGCACCATAAAGAAAAGCCGCAACTTTCATATTAAACCGGCTCGGAATTACTTCATACTTACATAAAGAATCCACAACTTCTGTTAAAGTTGCCCCTTCCCTTACATTAATTTCTATTGGTGGAATTTTTTTGTAGTAGTTTGGAGTGAAAAAAGTAATAATTAAAAAGCCGAGTACGAAACCGAAAAAACCGGCAATTAAATAAACTTCATTTTCGGAAAATCTTTTTTTGTTTTGAGAATCTTCAGTTTTAGGTATCACTATTCGCGTCTGTTTCGATTTTTAAGAAGCAAAATATAGTAAATAATTTACTTTTTACCGATGTGAATACTCTTGAAATACATCCTGCGGTAATGATGGGAAAGCATTAGCATTCAGTTCAAATCTTTTCCCGTTTTGATAAATACGAAAACCTCTTTCGGCAATCATTGCGGCATTATCACCGCAAAATTGTATATCTGGTATTACCAATTTGAGTTTATTAATCTCTGCAATTTTTTTAAACTCATTTCTTAATTTTTGATTTGCCGCAACTCCTCCGACTAAAGATATCGACTTAAAATCAAAGTTTGAGATTGCTTTCTTTACATTCTGTATAAGTGCATCAACAACCGCTTTTTGAAATGAGGCAGCAATAATATTTAATTCATTAGCCGGAATTGATTCAATATTTTGATTGTATTCTTTTTGGAGAAAACGAAGAACTGCTGTTTTTAATCCGCTGAATGAATAGTCATAATCGTTTTTTAACTGTGCAATCGGAAACACTATTGAATTCTCATCCCCATTTTCACCATATTCTTGAATTGCTTTACCACCGGGATAACCGAGTCCCAACATTTTTGCAACTTTATCAAATGCTTCACCGGCAGCATCATCAATAGTTGAACCTAATTTAATAATTTCCAAATCGTTCTTTACAATGAGAAGTAATGTATGTCCACCTGAAACAACCAAACACAGGTAAGGGAATTCAGGTTTGTCTTTCATTAAAAATCCGCTAAATATATGCCCTTCGATATGATTAACGGGAACAAAAGGTTTGTTCAAAGAAAGCGCTAATCCTTTTGCATAAGTTAGTCCAACAAGAAGAGCACCGATTAAACCTGGTCCGGCAGTTGCACAAATCAAATCAATATTTTTGGATTCGAGTCCGGCTTCTTTAAAAGCACTTTTCACTAACGGATTAATAATTTGCAGATGTGCACGGCTTGATAGCTCCGGAACAACACCGCCATATTTATTATGGAAATCCTGAGAGGATATTAAATTAGATTTAAGCTCACCATCGGAAATAACAGCAACAGATGTTTCATCACATGATGTTTCGATACCAAGTACATTCTTTATCAAATTTGTTTTTCTCTTTTTGAGTAATTAATTGGCAAGACAAAATTACTAATTGAATTATTGAATGAAAACAATAGTTAACGTGTAAATTCATCAACCATTATAAAAGTTGAAGAAAAGGGAATGAATTCAATCTAAAGAATCGAATTAGTAAGAGACTTGCTTTACTTAAACGAAAATATACTCTTAGTAATATACCAAGCTACTTGCGGATTCTCCTGTAATCTTCTGATTGAATATGCATACCAATGTTCGCCGTAGGGAACGTAAATTCTAATCTTATGCCCGTCCGAATTAATTTTGTCACGCAAATGCTCGGTTACACCATAAAGCATTTGAAATTCATATTTATTTTTGGGAATTTTTTTCTCTTCAATCATACTGTAAGATTCTTTAATAAGATAATCATCATGAGTAGCAATGCCGACATAATTTCCATCTTCAAACATTTTTTCAAGTGATTTGAGAAAATTATCTCTTACTTCTTGTCTACCTTTAAATGCAATTTTTTCTGGTTCAATATAAATACCTTTGCACAAGCGATAATTAGCACCAATTTTATTTAGATCGACAACATCATCTAATGTTCTGCGCAGGTAAGACTGCAAAACAATTCCAACATTATCATACTTTGCCCGTAATTCTTTAAATATATCAATAGTAATTTGAGTGAACGGAGAATCCTCCATATCGATTCTAACAAAATTATTATAACTTTTTGCCTTTTCAATAATTTCGGTAATCAACTCCTTGCAGTAATCTGCATCAATTGCTAAACCAAGTGCGGTAGGTTTTATGGAAATATTTGAATCTAATTTATGCTTGTCGATTGCTTCGAGCAGTTCAAAATATTGTTCTTGTGTTTCAGAAGCTTCGCCTCTTGTTTTAATTGACTCTCCTAAAATATCCATTGTTGCAACAATTCCATTTGCATTTAATTCTTTTACAACTCTAACTCCATCATCTAATGTATCTCCAGCAACATATTTCTTAGCAAAAATGTGAACGACTGATTTCGGTAATAATTTTACAAACTGAACAATTGCCATATTAAGTGGATTCACAAGAACACCTCAATTTTTGATTATGAAAAATATAGCTGCAGAATTCATAAAGCAAGTTAAGACCTTAATATCTTATAAGGATGCAAATTTTTTTACTGTTTCAATGATCTAAGAATCGAAAGAATAAAATCTGTTTTTATTTTAAGCTGATCAATGGTACCATCGTTTTCTATGACAAAATCCGCAAGTTTTTTTTTCTTTTCTTCCGGCATTTGGTTTTCTATTCTTTTTAATGTTTCAGATCGATCGATTCCTTTACTTTCTATTGTTCTACTTATCCGCGTTTCTTCTGGTGCTGCAACAACTATTATATAATCGAACATATCTTCCATTTCTGCTTCATAAATTAAAGCTGCTTCAATGAAAACCATCTCACTTTTTGATAATTTCTTTTCCATCAAATTTTTAATTTTTTCAATTGTGGGAGGATGCAAAATGGAATTTATCCTATTTATTTTTTTAGGATCGGAGAAAACTTTTTCAGCTAAATATTTTGTGTTCGGTAAATTATTATGGAAAGACTCTTTACCAAATTCCGTTACTATTTTGTCTTGAACGGATTTATCCGTGGAAAGGATTTCTTTTGAAATGTCATCGGCGTAAATAACCGGATAACCTTTTGAATGAATAATTTCACAAACAGAACTTTTACCTGATCCGATTCCGCCTGTGATTGCAACTTTAAGTTTTTTTTTCATTATAAAAAAAAATGCCATCCGTTTTCTGCAGATGGCATTTTATAATTAATCAAATTATTTAGCGTAATTAATTTTTCTTACTTCTCGTATTACAGTTACTTTAATTTGTCCGGGGTATTCCATTTCTTCTTGAATCTTTTGTGCAATGTCATATGATAAACGATCAGATAGATCATCATCAACTTTATCAGGTTCAACAACAACTCGTATCTCTCTTCCGGCTTGAATAGCATAAGTTTTTGCAACACCTTCAAATGACTTTGCCAAGTTCTCAAGATTTTCTAATCTCTTCACATAACTTTCTAAAGGTTCACGTCTTGCACCGGGTCTTGCACCGCTAATTGCATCGGCTGCCTGGACTAATGCGGAAATCGGATGCTCCATTTCAATATCTTCATGGTGAGAACCGACAGCATTAATAACTATAGGATGTTCTTTGTACTTCTTTGTCATTTCCATACCGAGCAAAGCATGAGGACCTTCAACATCTCTATCTAATGTTTTCCCGATATCGTGCATTAAACCGGCTTTTTTTGCAACATGTGTGTCGAATCCTAATTCTGCTGCCATTATACCTGTAAGCAATGAAACTTCGATACTATGCTGCAATAGATTTTGACCATAGCTCGAACGATACTTCATTTTGCCGATAGCTTTTGTCAATTCCGGATGAACTCCATGAACACCTAATTGAATTAACGTGTGTTCACCTTCTTTCATAATTTCTTCTTCAAGGTCACTCTTAACCTTCTCGACTACTTCTTCAATTCTTGCGGGATGAATTCTTCCGTCTGCAATTAATCTTTCGAGAGAAATTCTCGCAACTTCTCTTCGGAACTGATCAAAAGCCGAGAGGATTACCGCTTCGGGTGTATCGTCAACAATCACATCAACACCGGTAGCGGATTCGAATGCGCGAATGTTTCTTCCTTCACGACCGATTATACGACCTTTCATATCATCATTCTGAATTTGCACAACGGAGACTGTTGATTCTACCGAATGGTCAACTGCAGTTCTTTGGATTGCTTGAACAATAATTTTCTGAGCTTCTTTTTTGGCTTCGGCTTTTGCGTGATCTCTAATATCTCTAATCATTTGAGAAGCGTCGGATTTTGCTTCGTTGATCATATTTTCCATCAACATTTTCTTAGCTTCTTCTGCGGTAAGAGCAGCAATTTTCTCAAGCCTCAAGTTTTGTTCAAGTAAAAGTCTGTCTACCTCAGAATTTTTCCTTTCAACATCTTTTTTGATGTTGTTAAGAGCTTCTTCTTTTTGGCTAATTTCTTTTTCTTTAGAAGTTACTACTTCGATTTTTTTCTCAAGTATTTCTTCTCGTTTTTCAAGCTGTTTTTCGAAGTTGGAAATTTTCTGTTTTTTTGAATTAACTTCGTTATCAAATTCTTGTTTCTTTTTTAACCATTCATCTTTAACTTCAAGAAGCTTTTCACGTTTAAGATGTTTAGCTTCCTTTTCAGCATCTTCTGCAATTTTTCTTGCGATTTCTTTAGCATTTTTTACCGTGTTGGCAGCAACTTTAGTTTGAATAAGCCACCCGATAAAAAATCCAATAATTAATGCGACAGCAAGCGCAATAATATGAAACAATTCCACAACCATGTTTCCTCCACTAAACGAATATATAAGGAGCCGCACAGAGCCGATCATCAAAAAGAGAAGAACTCAGATGGACAATGCGGGAAACTGCCCGACGCTTTTTACTTCCACTGATCGCTCCGAAGAGCGACTCATCCGTTAGCTAACGGACTTACCGAGGCCTGTAATACACGCCGTGAGTCAATAACCCTTTTTTCCTAATTGTTAGTTCTTCCTTTTTTCCGATCGGTTATGCGGCGTAAAATATTATGGGGAGGATATAATTTCTGAGTCGTTTAGAAGAAGCTTAATTTTTTTGATTTTATCGGTAGCCTGTATACTGAATTCTCTAAATTTATTTTTTTCTACAAACAAGTCATACGCTATATTGAGAGATGCAATAATTGCAATAGTTTCAGTAGGTTGATCAGGCAATTCTTCCTTAGTTTCGGTCATTACATTATTAACATATTTTGCTAGTTCTGTAGCAATTTCTTCGTTTTCTACTAAGAGAGAATACTCTTTATCAAATATTTTTAGTTTCAGCTTCTTTTTTTCTGTCATTATATCACTTCCGCCACACAAACAAATTTTTTAAGAGCGTAAATGAAAATCAATTTTTGAAATTAAATCGTTAATCTTGTTTTTTAATTGAGTCTTTTCCTCATCGTTCAACAATCCGCCGAACTGCGAATTTTCCGTATCGATGAAAGCGTTATTAAGTTTAGTTTCTATATCGTCTACTTTTAGTTTTAGTACCTCATTCTCTTTTTCTAATTGTTTAATTCTTTTATGAAGAGTTTTGTTCTCTTCGGATACTTCAGAAGTTCTTTGTATATGCTTATAAACTTGTTTTTCTAAGGATGAAAGTTCATCCATAAAAAAATCATATTTCGAGGAATCAGGCAATTATCCTCCGCGCAATTGTGCGTTTAATTTTCTTTTAACGGTTTCGATAGCATTCCAAAAATCTTTTTCAACCTCTTCTTCAGTTAAAGTTCTTGATGAATCATAATACTCTAACTGAAAAGCAAGGCTTTTTTTGCCCTCACCTAAGCTATCACTTTCAAAGATATCGAATAACTTTATATTTTTCAATAGCTTAGAACTACCCTCTTTAATTGTTTTTTCTACTTCAAAATTATTGATTTTATTATCCAGCACAAAAGCACAATCTCTAATTACTTTAGGATATTTTAATAATTGAGTAAATACTTTTTCTTTTATTACGATTTTCTTCAATTCATCTATGTTAATTTCTGCAGCAAATACATCTTGTTCGATATCATATTCTTTTAGCAAATTTTCTTCAACTTGTCCGATTTTACAGATATCAAAATTCTTATAGGAATAGACAAGTATATTTTTCAATCCTTTAACTTCTTTACCGTACTCTGTTGTAACCGATGGTAAAACTTCAAGCTTATGCAGCAATTCTTCAACTGTTCCTTTCAAATTAAAAATTGAGACATCGGTTGATTTTGCATACCATTCATCTTCGTTAAATTTACCTGTCATAATCATAAGAAGCATTTCTTTTTCGGAAATGTCATCAAATGATTTTACTTCATTTTTACCAATATTCTCAAAAGTGTGACCAATTTCAAAGAGAGATAAATTTTGCTCTCTTACTTTCAAGTTATTTGAAATTGTTTGTAATGCTCCGGGTATTAAAGACGTCCTTAAATGCGACATCTCTTTACTTTGCGGATTCATTAAACTAATCGGTTTACCGAATGGAATACTTCTTTCATTATTTAATAAACTGTTTGTAATTATTTCGTTAAAACCGAGTCCTACTAATCTATCCCTTAAATCATCGACGTATTTAGATTGGTCAACATTTTTTTCTAAAACTACTTTGATGTCGTCAATTTCCGGCACATTGTCGTAACCGTTAATTCGAGCAACTTCTTCAATCAAATCAATTTCACGTTCAATATCAGGTCGAAAAGCCGGGATTTCAGCAGTTAATTTTTCTTCTGTTTCTGATGCAACTTTAATACCGAGATTCTTAATTATATCGGTTACTTTTTTCTTATCGATTGGAAAGCCCATTATTTTATTCAATCTATCAAACCGTAGACCGACAATTTTGGGTTGATATTTTTTCGGATAAACATCCAACTCACCTTTACAAACTTTTCCATCGGCAATTTCACCAATTAATTGCGCCGCTCTTCTTGCAGCCCAAAGCGTAATTTCAATGTCAGTTCCTCTTTCAAATCGGTATGATGCATCTGTAGAAAGCCCAATTCTTTTCGCTGTTTTTCTTATTCTTGACGGATTAAAATAAGCCGATTCAATTAAAATGTTTTTTGTATTACTTGTTACTTCAGAATTTTCACCGCCCATTATTCCGGCGAAAGCAACCGGTTTATTCCCGTCACAAATCATTAAATCGATTGGAACAAGTTCTCTTTCTTTTGAATCAAGAGTAACAAATTTCTTTTGATCACCTGCTTGGCGAACTACAATTTCATTTCCTTCAAGTAAATCCAAATCAAATGCATGAAGAGGTTGTCCAATTTCGTGTAGAACATAATTTGTTGCATCAACAACGTTATTAATCGGGCGCAAACCGATACTTGTCAATTTCTTTTTTAACCATTCGGGTGATTCTTTAACAGTAACATTTTTTACAACTTTGCCGATGTAACGCGGGCATCCTTCTTCATCTTCGATCGAAACTTTTGCATATTTAGAGGAATTGTCATCTATCTCATTAAGATTAATTTCAGGTAATTTAAAAGGTCTATTTAATGAAGCGGCTAAATCACGAGCAATTCCAATATGACTTAAGGCATCTGCACGGTTTGGAGTCAAATCAATTTCAAAAGTAACCTCATCAAGTCCTAATGCTTTAGCTAGATCAGTACCTTCTTTCAACGAAGAATCAAGAACCATAATGCCTTCATGGTTATCGCTAATTCCAAGTTCACTTTCTGAACAAATCATACCAGTAGAAACTTCACCTCTAATTTTTGTTTTCTTAATTTCGAATTGACCATTTGGAATAAAAGCTCCAACTTTTGCGAAAGCAATTTTTTGTCCGGTTTGAACATTTGGTGCACCGCAAACAACAGTAAAATCTTCTGTACCATCATTTACAACACATAATGTAAGCTTATCAGCATTAGGATGTTTTTTAGTCTCTTTGACAAAACCAACAACAAAATTTTTAAATACTTTTTTGTTGTCAATAATTTCATCAACTTCAAGACCGGCTTTTGTAATTATCTCGGCAATTTCTTCAGTAGATAAATCATCAAACTCAATATAATCGGATAACCATTTAAGAGAAATCTTCACAACTTACTCCAAAATTAGAATTGAACAAGAAACCGTTTGTCGTTATCAAAATAAATACGTATATCATCAATACCGTATTTTCTCATTGCGGTTCTTTCAACCCCCATACCGAATGCATAACCGGCATATTTTTCGGAATCGATACCGCAATTTTCCAATACATTGGGATCAACCATACCGCAGCCCATAATTTCCAGCCATCTTCCTTCTTTACCTGTTGGCTGCCACCAAATATCAACTTCCGCACTCGGCTCGGTGAAAGGGAAAAAACTTGGTCTAAATCTGTACTTTATATCTTCGCCAAAAAATTCTTTTACAAAATGAATAACAGTTGCTTTTAATTCAGCAAACGTAACGTCAGTGTCTACAACTAAACCTTCCAATTGATGAAACAAACAATAACTCTTTGCACTAATCGCCTCATTTCTAAAGACTTTACCGGGCATAATTGCTCTAAGAGGCGGTTTCTTATTCTGCATTAATCTTATTTGAACCGGAGAAGTATGAGTGCGCAGAAGAAAATCTTTATTTACGAAGAAAGTATCCTGCATATCTCTTGCAGGGTGATCATCAGGGAAATTTAACGCTTCGAAATTATAATAATCCGATTCGAGTTCGGGACCTTCATAAACCGAAAATCCCAATACTTTAAAAATCGATTTCATTTGGTCTAGCGTTTGTGTTAAAATATGGTTTGTACCAAGCTTAGTTTTAATACCAGGAAGCGATAAATCAATAAAATCTTTTTCGGATTTTTCCTTCTCACTTAAAAGATTTTTCTTTTCATTAAAACTATTTTGTGTAGAATTTTTAAGCCGGTTAAGAACTTGACCGTATTTTGGTTTTTCTTCTTTTGGTAATTCTTTGAATTCATCAAACAGAGCGGTAATAGAACCTTTTCTTCCGAGATATTTTATACGCAGTTCTTCGAGGGATTTAAGATTTGTTACTTCCGCTAACTCTGAATTGAATTGATTCTCAAGTTCTTTAATTCGTGTGTGCATAAACCGTATCCGTTAATTTAAAGAAATACCCTCATTAAGAATTAAGCAAATAATTCTCCAATGAGGGTATAGATTAATTCATAGTAAATTTAACAATTTCAGAGAAAGCTTGCGGATTTTCGAGAGCAAGATTTGCAAGTACTTTTCTGTTTATATCAACACCTTTTTCATTTAGAGCATGAATAAGTTTTGAATATGTAGTACCGTTCATTCTTGCAGCAGCATTAATTCTTGCTATCCACAATCTTCTGTATTCTCGCTTTTTGAGTTTGCGGTCTCTGTAAGCATGAGTTAAGCCTTTTTCCACTGAATTTTTTGCAATGGTATAGACTTTGCTTCTCGCGCCCCAATATCCTTTCGCTGCTTTGAGAACTTTTCTTCTTCGTTCTCTAGACGCAACGTTGTTACTTGTTTTAGGCATAGTTCTTCAACTCCTTATTGAATCATTATTTTAACACGTTTTGAATCGGAAGCAGCCACTAAAGTAGCTTTTCTCAGGTTCCTTTTTCTTTTTGTTGTCTTCTTGGTAAGAATGTGGGCTTTGAAAGCCTTGTTTCTTTTTATCTTACCGGAACCTGTTTTCTTGAAGGTCTTAGAAGCTCCGCGATTACTTTTCATTTTAGGCATTGTAACACCTTCCTATTATTTTTTTGATTTACCTTTTTGAGGAGCTAAGATGGTAAACATCGCTCTCCCCTCAAATTTTATTTCCTGTTCAATTTTAGCAACATCTTCAAGTTGACTGATAAATTGTTTTAATAATTGCTCACCTTGTTCTTTGTATGCGAGTTCTCTTCCTTTAAAGATAACCGATACTTTTACCTTGTTATTATCACCAAGAAATTTTTCTGCATGTCTTACTTTAAAGTTAATATCATGCGTATCAGTATTCGGGTGAAGCCTAATTTCTTTAAGAACAGTTGTTTGAGTTTTTTTCTTAGCAAGTTTTTCTTTTTTTTGCTGTTCGTAAATAAATTTACCGTAGTCAATAATTTTGCAAACCGGTGGTTTAGCTTGAGGAGCAATTTCAACCAAATCAAGCCCTCTCGCTTCAGCTTCTTTTAATGCTTCTTGTGTAGATAAAACTCCGAGCTGATTTCCTTCAGGATCAATGACCCTAATTTGTGGTACCCTTATATCCCGGTTTACTCTATAATTTGTTTGGGCGATGAAACACCTCTCTTTTTGTTATTGATTTTGTTTTTTATTTCAGCACTAATATCTGAGATAAATTTCTCTAAATCAACAGTTCCCTGATCTCCTTGACCATGTTTACGAACTGAAACTGTTCCGTTACTTTCTTCTTTTTCTCCAACAATTAACATGTAAGGGACTTTTTGAGTTTCCCAATCACGAATCTTATAACCAATTTTTTCATTACGTTTGTCGAAGTCAACAAAAAGTCCTTTTTTCTTCAACGAATCATGTACTTTCGATGCATAATTCATAAATTTTTCTGAAACCGGAATAACGGCGACTTGAACCGGAGCAAGCCAGGTTGGAAAAGCTCCACCATAATGTTCAATTAATACTCCAAAAAATCTTTCTAAAGAACCGAGCAATGCACGGTGTACCATCAATGGTCGGTGCTCCTTACCATCTTCACCAATAAACGTCATATCAAATCGTTCGGGTAGATTAAAATCAAATTGGATTGTACTCATCTGCCACTCACGATTTAGTGCATCTTTTATTTTAATATCAATTTTGGGTCCGTAAAATGCTCCACCCCCTTCGTCGATTTCATAAGGAAGAGATTCATGTTCCAAAGCTTTTTTAAGTGATTCAACAGCCAAATCCCATAACTTATCTTCTCCAACAGCTTTATCGGGTTTCGTTGAGACATAATATTTCAGTTCTTTGAACCCAAATGAATTCCAAACAAAAAGACAAAATCTAATTACCTCAATAATCTCTTCTTCAATTTGTTCATGCGAACAAAATATATGAGCATCATCTTGAGTGAAGCCGCGTACTCGGAGCAGACCATGGAGCACACCACTTTTTTCATATCTATATACTGTTCCTAATTCAGCCCATCTTAATGGCAAATCACGATAAGAACGAAGATCAGATTTATAAATCATTATATGGAAAGGACAGTTCATTGGTTTTACATAATAATCCTGTTCATCTATCTGCATCGGAGAATACATACTATCTTTGTAGAAACCGAGATGACCGCTAGTTTCCCATAAAGATGATTTACCGATATGAGGAGAAAAAAGAATTTCATAACCATTTGAAAGATGAGCTTCACGCCAAAAATTTTCAATGGAGTTTCTAATTCTACCGCCTTTAGGATGCCAAAAAATTAATCCTGCACCCCCCTCATCATGCACACTGAAAAGATCAAGTTGTTTACCAAGTTTACGATGATCACGTTTTTTTGCTTCTTCAAGTAATGCCAAATGTTCATCAAGCATGTTCTTTTTAGGGAAGGAAATACCATATATGCGCTGCATACGTTGACGTTTTTCGTCACCACGCCAATACGATCCCGAAACACTTAACAATTTTACATTTTTTATCAAACCGGCTGAAGGAAGATGCGGACCTGTGCATAAATCCGTAAAATCTCCTTCCTTATAAATACTGATTATCTCTTCATCCTCATTGAGATCATCGATTATTTCTAATTTATAGTTATCACCAACTTGAGAATACAGATCAATTGCTTTTTGCTTACTAAGTTCTTCTCTTTGAAAAGGTTTATTTTCCGAAGCAATTTCCATCATCTTTTTTTCAATTACCGGAAGGTCTTCTTCAGTAAGTTGTGTCTCAATATCAATATCATAATAAAATCCACTATCGATAGCAGGTCCAACACCGAATTTAGCTTCCGGGTAAAGAGCTTTTACCGCATGAGCCATCAAGTGGGATGAAGAATGCCAGTAAGTTTCTTTCCCCTCTTCATCATTAAATGTAAGAATTTGTAGTTGAGAATCCTTATAAATTGGTGCATGAAGATCGCGTATTACACCGTCAACTTTAGCCACGAGTGCTTCTTTAGCTAAACGACCTGATATTGATTCTGCAATTTGATAAGGAGTAATACCATTATCGTATTCTTTTACCGAACCATCCGGGAACGTAATATTTATTTTACTATTCATAATGTCTAAATAAAAAAAAACGGAGAAAACTCCGATTATATTATTAGGTTCTTTTAAATTGAACTGCCAATTGAAGAATCTGGTCAATCCTTCAAACCAAGAACCAAATTAAATCATCTATTTGTGGGTTCTATAGGATTCGAACCTATGACCTTCTGCACGTCAAGCAGACGCTCTAACCAAACTGAGCTAAGAACCCGGTAATAACAAGGAAAAAGTATAAAGGCGAAATTTCAAAGGGGAATTACTTTTGCCTTTGAACCTTATCCTTTGTCCTTGATCAGTACCGAGGGCCGGAGTCGAACCGGCACGGGCGCAAGCGCCCACAGGATTTTAAGTCCTGTGCGTCTACCAATTCCGCCACCCCGGCAAAAGTGATATTAATTACAAAATTTTATAGAACAACATTATTCGTAAACAAACGAGTTACAAATATAGATGTTTAAGGCTATTTTATCAACAAAATTTAATTCTAAATTTAGCGAATTAACGTATTTAGCGGACTTACTTAAATACCTTCTTGTGGGCATAAATATAGAAATAACAACATAAATTAGATTTTTTTCTAAATGCTTCCGAGTTCTGAATTTTGACTTCTGATTTCTGTATATTCATCCCAACTTTTTACTTGTAGAAAATCATCGTCATATTTTTCAAGAGCTTCTGCAAGTCTCATGGCTAACTGTCTATTTGTTATTAATGGAATTTTATAATCAACAGCCATTCTTCTTACCATGTAATCATTTGTAAGTTCATCTTCTTGAAAACTTTTAGGAATGTTTATAACAAGATCAACGCCTTTTGATTTTATTAAATCAATAACATTAGGTTTCTTCTTCTGTGAAGGCCAGTTTACTTTTTCGACTGTAATATTATTGTTTATCATAAATTTTGCCGTACCGGGTGTAGCATAAAATTTAATTCCAAGTTTCGTAAGTATTCTTGATGTTTCCAATAATTCTGCTTTTGATTCAATTGTACCTGAAGAAATGAGTACCGACTTAATAGGAAATTTGTATCCTACTGAGATCAAAGCTTTCAAAAATGCTTCATTAAAATCATCACCGAAGCAAGCGACTTCGCCGGTTGAAGCCATTTCAACTCCCGTAGTAGGGTCAGCTCCTTCAAGTCTGGTAAAAGAAAATTCCGGTGCTTTTACAGCCACATAATCATATTCAAATAATGATGTCTCTTTAGTATCAAACGGTTTATCAAGAATTATTTTCACCGCTGTTTCGATAAAATTATCTTTAATAGTTTTTGATACAAAAGGAAAACTTCGGGATGCCCGCAGATTACATTCAATCACTTTTACGTTATTCTGTTTTGCAATAAACTGAATATTGAATGGACCGTTAATAGACAAAGCTTCCGCAATTTTCTCTGATGTCTTTTTAATCTGTCTTATAGTTTCCAAGTATGTTCTTTGCGGAGGCAGTACTAGTGTTGCATCACCCGAATGAACTCCGGCATTTTCAACATGTTCCGAAATTGCATACTTAACAATTTTTCCATTGCTTGCCACACCATCAAATTCAAGTTCTTTCGCATTTTCTAAAAACTTGCTAATAACCGTCGGGAATTCTTTGGATAATTCAACAGCTTTTTGAAGAAAGGTAATTAATTCTTGATCATTGGATGCGACGCCCATAGCGGCTCCGCTTAAAACGTATGACGGTCGAACAAGTACCGGATAACCAATTGAATTTGCAAACCTAAGTGCTTCTTCAACAGTTGATAGAACACTCCATTCCGGCTGCTCAATTTTTAATTTGTCAAGTAAGGACGAAAATTTACTTCTGTTTTCTGCAAGATCAATTTTATCCGGAGATGTACCTAAAATCGTTATTCCGCGTTTATTTAATGGCACTGCCAAATTATTTGGAACTTGTCCCCCCATAGAAATAATTACGCCGCGTGCATTTAATTTTCTGTAGATTTCTTCAACAGTTTCGAGAGTAAGTTCTTCAAAAAAGAGAAAATCAAACTCATCGTAATCCGTACTAACTGTCTCCGGATTACAATTAATCATTACTGATTTTTCACCATACTTTCTTAAAAATCTTCCGGCATTGACACAACACCAATCAAATTCAACCGAACTTCCAATTCGATAAGGTCCGGAACCAAGAATTATAATAGGATTTAGTTTATCATCTTTACTTAGATCATCATGAGAGGCATTGTAAGTCAAGTATAAATAATTAGTCTTAGCCGGATATTCCGCGGCTAAAGTATCAATTTGTAAAGCAGAGGGATGAATATTTTCATAAACTCTTATCTGTCTAATATCCTCTTCGGTTTTATTAATTGCTTTTGCAATTTGAAGGTCGGAGAAACCTAACTTTTTCGCATGAAGCAGTGATTCTTTAGTAACACGCTGGTCAATTTCAAGTAATCTTTTGTGATTAACTATATTTTTAATCTTATGAAGAAACCACTTATTAATATTAGTCAATTCATGAATTTGTTCGACGGAGTAACCGTTTTCAAATGCTTGAGCAATAACGAATAAACGTTCTTCACCCGGCTCTTTTAAGAATAGTTCAATATCATCAAATTGAAATTTTTTATCATTGCAAACCACACCATTAGCACCAATATCCAACATACGAACGGCTTTCTGCAGTGCCTCTTCAAATTTTCTTCCGATAGCCATAACTTCGCCGACCGATTTCATCGAAGAACCGATACGTTTTGATACATTCCTGAATTTTTTCAAATCCCATCTTGGAATTTTAATAACACAGTAATCAAGTGCCGGTTCAAAGAAAGCGGGTGTAGTTTTGGTTACGTTATTTTTTAACTCATGCAATCCATAACCGATTGCCAATTTAGCAGCAACAAACGCCAATGGATAACCGGTTGCTTTTGATGCAAGTGCCGAACTACGCGATAGTCTTGCATTAACTTCAATTACCCGATAATCATCCGAATTTTTATCAAGAGCGTATTGAATGTTGCATTCGCCAATAATTCCGAAATGACGAATTACTTTAATGGCTATTTCACGTAACTTATGGTATTCATGATTGGTTAAGGTTTGACTTGGTGCAACAACAATGCTTTCACCCGTATGTATTCCCATCGGGTCAAAATTCTCCATGTTGCAAACCGTAATACAATTATCATATTTATCTCTAACAACTTCGTATTCAATTTCTTTCCAACCTTCGAGATATTCTTCAACTAAAATTTGAGAAGTATAAGAGAGGGCTTTGGATGCTAATTTTTCCACTTCATTTTTGTTTCTACATACACCTGAACCTAAACCGCCTAAAGCAAATGCAATTCTTATTAATACAGGAAAACCTAACTCTTCACTGGTTTTTATTGCATCTTTAATCGAGGTTACAGCTTTGCTTTTTGCTACTTTTACATTTATCGAATCAAGATTTTTTTTGAATTTTTCGCGGTCTTCTGTATCAATTACAGCTTTGATCGGACTGCCGAGAATTTTGACATTATATTTATTAAGAATACCTTTTTCATGAAGTTCCATTCCACAGTTAAGTGCAGTTTGACCGCCGAAGCTAATTAAAATTGCATCTGGTTTTTCTTTTTGAATAATTTTTGTAACAAACTCAACATTTACAGGAAGTAAATAAACTTTGTCTGCTAAGTATTCTGATGTTTGAATAGTTGCAATATTCGGATTAATTAAAACTGTGTAAATACCCTCTTCTTTAAGGGCTTTAATAGCTTGGCTTCCGGAATAATCGAACTCTCCGGCTTCACCGATTTTCAGTGCGGAACTTCCGAGTATTAATATTTTTTTGGGTTTAGTTGTCATAATTTTTTCTTTGCGTCTTATCGACTTCGCGCTTGATCAATTAAAATCAATCTTAAGAACATAAAGGCGCGAGGTAATTATTTTAGTTTACTCAAGAACTCATCAAAAATAAATTCAGTATCAACCGGTCCAGGCGCTGCTTCCGGATGAAATTGAACCGACATTATCGGCAACTCTTTATGAATAATTCCTTCATTTGTTCCGTCATTTAGATTTTCAAACCAAACATTCCAATCGCCGGTTAATGTTTCAACATCAACAGCAAAGCCGTGATTTTGTGAAGTTACAAAACACCGATTGTTTTTTTTATTAATAACAGGTTGATTCTGACTTCGATGACCATATTTCATTTTGTAAGTTTTAGCTCCGGCTGCAAGTGAAACAATTTGATGCCCCATACAAATACCAAGTATAGGTTTACCAAGAGTAAAAATCTCTTTTGCTGTGTTGACAAGTTCGGGATACATTTCCGGGTTGCCCGGACCATTACTAAACAATACCGCATCAAAATCTGTTTGTTTATAATCATAATTCCATGGAACGCGTTTTACTCTATATCCTCTGCTAACAATATTCCTAACAATATTCTCTTTACAACCGCAATCATAAAGAAGAATAGTTTTACCTTCTCCGTATTCGACAACATCTTTAGTTGCAACTTTTTCAAATAAATTAATTGTATCCGGATTAAAGAAATCAATGGGATCGGTTTCTAATTCAATTTTACCGAGCATTGTACCATTTTCTCGAATAAGCTTTGTTAGTTCTCTTGTATCAACTTCACACAAACCGGGTATGTTATATTTTTCCATCCATCTCGATAATGAATTGAAAGCATTCCAGTGGCTGAAATCATTAGAATAATCTGAGATTATCAATCCGCTTATTTTAATTCCCATAGATTCAAAATAAGTGGAATTAATTTCGATTTCTTTTTCAATTCCGTAATTACCAATTAATGGGAAAGTTAATACTAAGATTTGTCCGGTGTAAGAAGGGTCTGTAAGAGTTTCGGGGTAACCAACCATTCCGGTATTGAAAACGATCTCCCCTGCTGCCGAATTAGCCGCCCCAAATAATTTACCTTGAATGGAAGTTCCGTTTTCAAAAACTAATTTGGCTGTGTTTATTGAATTACTCCCTCAACTTTGTTGGGGCAAAGATAGGTAAATTAAGAATAAAGTGGAAAGAAGAAATCATTGATATGAAAAGAAAAATTGCAACTAAAACAGTCGTTAATTCCTTCGATTAATACACTGCTAAGTTAGCACTTAATTCGTTACTCTCAATTGGAAGTAATTTTAACAACTTCATTTGCTCTTTCATCGTTTTAAATTCATCTTCCAGTTCAAGTAGATCATGCATAATTGTCCTATTCATTTTAAATATATCCGAAGAGAATAAATTTTTATAGTACTCTATTCCATCAGATATATTTTTTTGAAATGTGTCAAAATATTTTAATTTACCGACAGAAGAATTATCTTCAACCTCTTTGATTTCCTCCTTCAAATAGTTGAGATAAAGTTTCATTTCTTTAATGAACATATTAGGACGATCTTTTCTGCTAATGAGATTTAATCTGCCATATATGTGGTCTATCATTTCTTTCAACGATACAATTTTAGAAAAATAAGCCAAGTTCGGACCCGGACAAATTAACACACCATCACCGTCAATTTTTTCCGCTGCATCATTCTTTTTAAGTACCGAAGTCGCTAATCCAACACAAAGACATGCTTTATCAATAATCTTTTTGTACTGTGCATCAAAATTAGTTTTATCGAGATTTTGAGACTTAAGTTGATCAATCTTTTTTGTTTGATAAGTTATTGATGCAGTGCAAATTGCTTTTTCGCTAAACTCGGTGTTTGATTGTAAATATTTTTTTGGGCACGGGCTTCCGGGTTTTCCGTTGAGAGCATTTTCTAATTTTTCGATATCTTTTGAATTTCCTCTTATACTGTTAAAAGGAACTCCAAGCGGAGATATTCTGCTTAAATAAAGATCATCTTCGGTTGCATTAGTTAAGAGCGATAAAGTATTTTGATCGACATTTGTCGCTTCCGGAACAAGCAGAAAAGGTGTTCCCCACCCAACGGAATCAACTTGAAAATAATCGAGAAGAAATAATTGTTCATCAAAAGTACCTACGCCGCCTTGTGCGGTAATTTTAATATCGCGCGGTAGATCATTTACTAATCTATTCTTTTTCTTAAGTGCATCTATATAAATTTCATGGGTAGTATTAATCAACAATTCACGGTTGGTTTTAAATTCTTCTAGAATAGGGCCCATCAAATAACCGTCTGTTGCGAACGCATGACCGCCGCAATTAAGTCCCGATTCGATTCTGTATTCTGAAATCCATATACCTTTTTTTGCCAGGTATTTACCTTGAATTATTGCCGAACGATAATCACTTACTTTTAAAATTATTTTCTTATTCAGTTCGCCATTTTCATTTGGATAAAAGTCTTCAAATTCTTCGAAGTAACTATACAACCTTGGATTCATACCGGCGGATAAAACAATTGAAGATTTCAATTTGCTGTTGGCAAAGCCACGTAACGAAGCATGAGCATCATTATAAATTACCGGTAACTGTACATCTCTATTGTAATTAGGTTTATCAACTTTTGTCATGATGTTGACGTCAATATTACCAAGTTTAATCTTAGATAGAACCCATTCCTTTATTTTTTCTAACGAGTTATACTTAGCAGCTTCATTGTATTTGAATTTCAATTCAGAATCATCGGGCAGCAATTCAATATATTGTGCAAAATCACTATGCTCTTTTCCAAATGAATTTTTAAGTTTCTCAAAGTTATCATGTACAATATCATCAACTAAATTGAGATAAGCAGTAATTCGTTTGGCGCGGTGATCTTCTTCTTTTGTTGATATCGGTTCGTATTGTACACCAAAGTTTTTGCAATGGTATTTTCGCATTTTTTCGATTAGATCATCATCAACAATTGAAATGACTGAATCAATACCAAAATGAGCAACTTTAATTGGTGTATCGATTGAGAAACCGAGACCCATTACAGGTATATGAAATTTATGTATAGATGTAGTAATCATTTAAGTAACTTTCGTATTCCATGTGCAGTGAAACTTTGCGGTTAAGTTAAGAATTATATTGTTTTTTGCTTCATTGAGAATGTAAAAGAAATGTAAAAGATTTTTGATATTATTTTGAGTAAAGTTAAGCGAGATAAAAATAAAGTGAATTAGAATTTCACTTTTTGTTAAATTTCATTAGACATAAAAAAGATTTTTAAGAGTATCATCATTTAGGAAATTAAAATTGATTAACCTGTTTATTGTTTTTATCGGTGCCGGCATCGGCGGGAGTTTGAGATATTTAATTTCGGATTATGCTGCGAAAAATTTATCAGTTTATTTTCCATTCGGGACATTGATTGTAAATTTAATCGGCAGTCTTATACTAGGTTTTATGATATTCGGGTTTGATGAGAAAGGACTCATTAACGATAAAGTGAAACTCTTTATCGGTATCGGTTTTTGCGGCGGGTTGACAACCTTTTCTACTTTTTCGTACGAGACTTTTTATTTGCTTAAAGATACCCAATTTCTTCTTGCAACAATTAATATCACATTGAATGTATTAACTACTATATTAGGTATTTATTTAGCTTACATAGCTGTGAGATAAAAATGAAAACAAATTCAAAAGCAAAATTGTTGAGAATATTTGTCGGCGAAACCGATAAACACGGACACGTCGGTTTGTATGAAAAGATTGTTGTCGAAGCTCGTCAAAATAATCTTGCCGGTGCCACGGTTTACAAAGGGATAATGGGGTACGGCAGCAACAGCAGGATTCACACTGCAAAAGTTTTGCGATTATCCGAAGACCTACCTTTAGTAATTGAAATTGTTGATAGTGAAGAGAAAATCAATTCGTTTATCCCGGTTGTTGAAAAAATATTTGAAGAGTCTAATGCAGGCGGTTTAATTACAATTGAAGCTGCCGAAATTATAAAGTACACTTCAACCAAATAATCTTTTTATGAAAATCAAAATCCTTTTAATTACCCTGCTGCTTTCCAATTTATCTTTTGCACAAAACAAATATGATTTTAATCAATTCGTTAACGAAGGTGTTGATTATTATTTTGCTCCATTTAAATGGCAAAGCAAAGATTTACTTTATTTGGGTTTGACAATCGGGGCTACATATTCTGCAATGCAATTGGATAACGACTTCAAGGTGTTTGCTCAAAGAAATCGAAAAGAATATTCACCATTACCGGTTTTAGCGGGAAGATTTTACGGCGAGCCATTGACTCCAATTGTTTTAAGCACATTTTTTATTGTTAACGGAAACTCAAATGCTAATGCTTACCAAAAGAAATTGGGGTTTGAAATTATACAATCAACTTTTTATGCGTTTGCAACGACACAACTGATCAAAACTTTTTTGGGAAGAGAAAGACCTGAATTTACCGATGACAACATGAGTTTTAACGGCTTTACTTTATTTGACAATGATTATTTTTCATTACCATCTGCGCATACCACAATTGCTTTTGCTTTATCTACTGTGCTATCTCTAAATAGTAATTCAGATGTTTTGAAAGTAGTAAGTTATTTGCCTGCATTAGTAACTAGTTATTCACGTATTTATGAAAACCGGCATTGGTTTTCCGATGTTGTACTTGGTGGGATTATCGGTTTTGTAACAGCAAAATATTTTGTTACTGTTCATGATGAAAAAGATGTATTGAAAGATGAGTCCCCGCAACCGCTATTTTCCATATCAATTCCTATCAGATAAGTAATAAATAACAATTTCACCCCTTCGGGTTGTGAGTATTATTGATTACGAGTTGTGTTAGAATAATACCACCCCTTCGGGGTTTTAAGAGTATTGGATTACAAGTTATGTTAAAATAATATCACCGCTTCGCGGTTTTTTACTGGTTATGGTAACGTGAATATAATTTCACCGCTTCGCGGTTTTTTTTCACAGGTTACGTTTACGTAAATATAATTTCACCACTTCGGGGTTTTTGAAAGTTTTGGATTGCGAGTTATCTTAGAATAATTTCACCGCTTCGCGGTTTTACATTTTGGATTAACAAGTGTGATTGAAAGAATACCTTCTCCGAATTAATAATTATGATATTTTTTGGATACTTTTTTGCTTAATAATAATCTTTAATGAATATCCCGAAGGGATGGAATAGTTTTAATTAAACTAACATACTTATACTTAGAGGTTGTCTCAAAAGTAAAGTTTATTATAAAATTGGAACACTGATGCCGCAGATTTAAACTGATTTCCACAGATTTTTTATTTGATATTTACTTTTGATACAGCCTCAATATTGCTTTTCTCTTGCTAAGTTAGAAATTGATTCTATCTCTCCAAAAGCGTTTTGGATTTTTACAGAGCGGAATTATTATCTTTAATTACACCAATTTTATCAACACAAATGAGTATAATTTACAATAACAATGGAGATTAATAATGGCTGGGACATATTCACAAATATATCTTCAATTTATTTTTGTTGTGAAAAGAAGAGATAACCTTCTTAAACGAGAATGGCGTGAAGAGGTCTTCAAATATATTTCGGGAATTATTAGTGAAAAAGGTCATAAATCTATAATTGTAAACGGAGTTGAGGACCATGTACATTGCTTTGTAGGTTTTAAGCCTGCTGGTGTTATATCCGATTTAATGAGGGATATTAAGAATAATTCTTCAAAGTTTATTAACGAGAGAAAATTCTTAAAGGTAAAATTCAGTTGGCAACCGGGATATGCTGTGTTTTCTTATTCTCATTCTCAAGTTGAGCGTGTTTATGATTATATATTAAACCAAGAAAAGCATCATCAAAACAAAACTTTTCAAGAGGAGTATGTGGAGTTTTTAGAGAAGTATGGTGTTAGTTATGACCCCAAATATTTATTTGATGTGGTGAAATAATTTCACCGCTTCGCGGTTGTAATTATTATTGATTACGAGTTGTGTTAGAATAATACCACCCCTTCGGGGTTTTAAGAGTTTTGGATTACGAGTTATGTTATAATAATTTCACCGCTTCGCGGTTTTTTACTGGTTATGGTAACGTGAATATAATATCACCCCTTTCGAGGTTTCAAGGGTTTTGGATTACGAGTTGTGTTAGAATAATTTCACCCCTTCGGGGTTTTAAGAGTTTTAGATTGCGAGTTATGTTAAATTAATCTCACCGCTTCGCGGTTTTTTACGGGTTATGGTAACGTGAATATAATATCACCTCTTTCGAGGTTTCAAGGGTTGTGGATTACGAGTTGTGTTAGAATAATACCACCCCTTCGGGGTTGTGATTATTCTAGATTACCAGTTGTGTTAGAATAATTTCACCGCTTCGCGGTTTTTTATTCACAGGGTATAATTATTATTACTGCTTCTCGGTTTTACAATTAGGAATAACTAGAGTAATTGAAAGAGTACCTTCTCTAAATTTATTTTTATGGAAATTATTGATACTTTTTTATTCATAAATTATGTTAGATAAAAATCCCGAAGGGATGAAATAGTTTTAATATAATTAACATACTTATGCTTAACCCCGAAGGGGTGATATTGCTTTCTTCACTTTCCCACATTAGAAAATAAGTTAATATCAATATCTTTTCTTTATGATTAACATTATCAAAAATATTAAACACGAAGTTCGCAAAGAAGGTACAATGGACACAAAGATTTAATCCGTGAACTTTGTGAATTCTTTGTGTCCCTTGTGGTTAAATAAATATATTGAAGTTATTTGTCGGTTTACTTCGAAGCAAAAATATAATTTCCCATTTCTATTCTAAAGCCTTCAAACCATGATATTGCGGTTAGTATTGCCGGGATAATAGATGAGGTATGAGTACCACCATTAATAGTAACCAACTCGACATTAGGAGCACCGTTAGCTTCCCAACTCTCTTTAGCTGTAATCGCATTTTGATATGGTACGTAAGTATCGGCATTGCCATGAACAATTAGAACCGGTGATTGTGGTGCCCAATCTAAAAGACTGTTTTGCTGAAGTAAGTTAGTCATAACTTGTTCGGAGCCATCTCTCATACTATTAAGAAATGATTCATTAAATAATTGTGATAATGTTTTTGGAAGTGCTCCGTCAATTTCTTCGGTGGTTAAAGAACCATTGAATAAAGTAGGTATTAAATTTTGATAGGGTTGTTGAAAGAACTGAGACAAATCACCTAAGTTGTAAATTTGTGAATAAGAATAGATCATGAATGCAAGAAATGACGGACGTTCATAATTATTGTTTGAAATTATATATCTTGCCGTACCAACCAAATCATGAGCGCCTGCCATCGGTGCAGAAGCAGTAATTGTAAACTCACTTGATAAATCATTCTGCATTTTTTTATGAACTGCCATTGTAGTATAACCACCCTGCGAATAACCTGCTAAAAATAACTGTCCGTTAAGCTGAATATTATTTTGAGATGCATATTTTTTTACTGCTCGAATAAAATCTATCGAAGTATTTGCATTTACATCAGCAACATGGTAAGGATGAACAAGTGTAGAAATTCCAAGTCCAAGCATATCAGGCGATAGTGCAACATAACCAAGAGCGCCGGCAATTAATGCATCCAAACTATAAATTGATGATTGCGATCCAACATTATTTCTTTTTGATTGCGTACCATGATGCAGACTAATTAAAGGGAAGTCAGCTTGTGTTTTTGGAATAACAAAAAGTCCTGATGCATCAGCCGGATTACCGTTATAATCAATTGTTCTGTAAATAGCAGAAATTACTTTAATACCATTTCTTAAATTTATTTCAATTCCACCCGGGATATCAAATTCGTTAAACAGCAAGTTCAATTCGGATTGTGAAACATCATTTTCCGAAAGTATTTTAACAATCTCTCCCCTTTCTATAACATCAACGGGTTGAGACTCGAACGGATTTTCACCGCATGAATAAAATAAAATTAATAGCGGAAGTAAAAATATTTTTGTGTATTTAATCATATTTAGAATTCACTTTCAAATTTTGACCCTAAGTATAATAAATATTTTCATTAGGTTGAGGCTGTATCAAAAGTAAAGTTTATTATAAGCTTGGAACACTGATGCAGCAGATTTGAACTGATTTCCACAGATTTTTTATTTGATATTGACTTTTTATACGTCCTCAAAAAAAATCCCGCCGAAGCGGGATTAAGTTTTTTATTTCATGTTTCACTTCTGCCGTTTGAATTCAGCAGATTCTTGCATGCGTTTCAGATGCTTACAATTCTTTCAATTCATTAACCAATTTAGTAACAGCACCTTTAGCATCACCAAAATACATTAATGTATTATCGAGATAGAATAATTCGTTATCAATACCAGCATAACCGACGTTCATCGAGCGTTTATTAACAATAACTGTTTTTGCATAATCAACATTAAGAATCGGCATACCGAAAATCGGTGAAGATTTATCATGACGAGCAGCAGGGTTAACAACATCGTTTGCACCGATAACCAAAACAATATCGGTATTCGGGAAATCATCGTTAATATCTTCGAGAGCAAATAGTTTATCGTATGAAACTTGAGCTTCTGCAAGAAGCACGTTCATATGTCCGGGCATTCTACCGGCAACCGGGTGAATTGCAAAGCTAACCTTAACTCCTTTAGATTCCAACACATTAGCAAGGTCACGAATTGCATGTTGTGCTTGAGCTACTGCCATTCCATATCCCGGAACAATGATACAACTACTGGCAGCATCAAATAACATTGCAAGTTCTTCAGAGTCAATTGATTTGTGAGGTTTTTGAGTTCCATCGCCTGCGGCAGGACCAGAAGAACCTGCGGATTCCCATCCGCCAAGAACAACATTCATTAAAGAACGATTCATACCTCTGCACATAATCAATGTTAGAATAATACCTGAGGCACCAACCAATGCACCGGCAATTATTAACATGTTATTATTTATAACAAATCCCGTCATAGATGCTGCAATACCTGAATATGAGTTAAGCAAAGAAATAGCGACAGGCATATCTGCACCGCCGATCGGCAATACAAGAAGTACACCCAATACTAAAGCAATTGCAACTATAGCGATAAGTAGCTCAGATTGAGATTGATCAATTACTAAAAATACACCGGCTACTAATGTTGCTAAGAATAACAAAATATTAATAGGATTTTGCAGCGGATATTTTACAACTTTACCTGTTACGATACCTTGTAATTTTCCGAATGCTATCATCGAACCGGTAAAAGTAACGGCACCGATTAGTACCGAAAGTACAACAGTAATTATAATATTAATTTCAAATGCGGGGGTATCTACTTTGAAATATTCACCGAGAGCGACTAAAGCGGAAGCACCGCCTCCAAATCCGTTTAACAATCCAACCATTTGAGGCATACCGGTCATCTGAACTTTTAAAGCCATAGTTGAACCGATAAGCGCACCTACAATCAACCCGATAATAATCCATTCATAAGTAATAATCATGTGGTCAAATAAAGTGATAACGACAGCGAGAAACATACCTATTGAAGAAAGCATATTCCCCTGCCGCGCAGTCTTAGGAGATCCTAGTTTTTTAATACCGAAAATAAAGAGTACTGAAGCTAGTAGATAAATTATATAAGATACAATTTGCATGTGTTATCTCTCATTTCTTTTTGAACATTTTGAGCATTCTATCGGTTACCAGGTATCCGCCGACAACGTTAATTGTTGCGAAGATAAGCGCAAGCAACCCTAAAACAGTGCTAAGCATATTTTGTCCTTCACCGGCTACAATCAAAGCACCCACAATAGTGATTCCGGAAATAGCATTGGAACCCGACATAAGCGGTGTATGCAGCGTTGGCGGAACTTTAGTTATTAACTCAAACCCGACAAATATTGCAAGCACAAAAACATATATTTGCATTATCAGAGCGAGTAAATCCATTTTTTATTCCTTTTTATTTATTCAAATATTTATTCAAATTAATCAAGACAGCAGTGCTTTTGTTCTTTGCTGAACAACTTCACCGTTAAAAGTAATTACCGAGCCTTTAACAATTTCGTCATCGAAGTTAAGTTCAACCTTACCTTCTTTACCAATATGTTCCAGTAATGCCAATATATTTTTTGCATAAACATCACTTGAGTGAGTAGGGACTAAACTCGGTAAATTCGGTTCACCGATAATATTAACACTATGTTTTTTAACTGTCTTACCTTTTTCACTTATTTCGCAATTACCACCGAATTCAACTGCCATATCAAGAACAACCGAACCGGGACGCATATTCTTAACCATTTCTTCTGTTACAAGCACGGGAGCTTTTTTACCCGGAACGAGTGCAGTAGTGATTACAATATCGGCATTAGTAACATGTTTGAAGATAAGTTCTTTTTGTTTCTGTAAGAATTCTTCGGAAGCTTCTTTAGCATAGCCGCCTTCATCCTGCATATCTTCTGCTCCTTCAACTTCAATAAACTTACCACCCAAACTTTGCACTTCTTCTTTAACAGCTGGGCGAATATCGGAAACTTCTACAACCGCACCAAGCCGTTTAGCGGTACCAAGCGCTTGTAAACCGGCAACCCCGGCACCCATAATAACAACTTTTGCCGGTGAGATTGTACCTGCTGCAGTCATCATCAAGGGGAAGATTTTACCAAGAGTATTTGCACACATAATTACGGCTTTATAGCCGGCAATATTAGCTTGAGAACTTAACGCATCCATTTTTTGCGCAAGTGTGGTTCGCGGAATGGCATCCATAGATATTACATTAATTTTTTTCTCGGCACATTTTTTTGCCAACTCCGGATAATTTAACGAATAAAGAAAAGTAATTAGGATAGTACCTTCTTTCATTAAATCGAGTTCATTTTTACCTTCTTCAGGGTGATCCATAGGGCGATGAACTTTAGCAACGATATCCGCCGAGGAATATAATTCGCTTACCCTATCATACAATTTAGCCCCGACTTTTTCATACTGATCATCCGTATAACCTGCGTTAAGTCCTGCACCTTTTTGAACATGCAATTGAAAGGATTTTTTGATCAGTTTTGAAGCGACATCGGGTGTGATGCCGACACGGTTTTCGCCGGGGAGGATTTCCTTAGGAACAGCTATTACCACAACACCTCTCCTTTTGTATTTAAATTTTAGAATCGAAAGTTACGAATAATAGTACTTTTTTGTCAAATTAAAACGAAAGTGGAAATGCAGAAGTCAGAATTCAGAAATCAGAATTAAGCCAAAAACAAAACTCAAAGTGGAAAACTAAAATTGGAAATTGAAAAGTGGAAAGGAAAAAGACAAAGAGGAGTTTGGTTATTGAGTTATTAAGTTATTTGGTTATTTGGATTATTTACAAATTTCAAAAGGCAAAAGAGAAAAGGAAAAATTGAAAGTGGAAAGGCTGGATTTATGAATGAAGATTAACGATTTGGGATTTGTGAAGGGAGGATGGACCCAGTGGAATATAAGGTAAGGCATTTCACGGGTCAGGGATATGGGGAAAGCAAAGTGGAAAACTAAAATTGGAAATTGAAAAATGGAAAGGAAAAAGACAAAGAGGAGTTTGGTTATTGAGTTATTAAGTTATTTGGTTATTTGGATTATTTACAAATTTCAAAAGGCAAAAGAGAAAAGGAAAAATTGAAAGTGGAAAGGCTGGATTTATGAATGAAGATTAACGATTTGGGATTTGTGAAGGGAGGATGGACCCAGTGAAATAAATGATGAAGCATTTCACGGGTCAGGAAAGATGGAATATTGGGTTAGTGGAGGTTGGGTATTTTGAATAGGAGAAGTGGTGAGGGGGAGAATGGAGGGGAAATACTAAATACTATTCCACTAGATAACGGACTAAATTCTAAACAATATTTAATACCGAAGCACGAATATTTAAACAGGGTGTAATCTAATTGTTTTCCTAATTATTTGAAAAATCCGAAATCATCCAATTTTTAATACATGCCATAAATTTTCAAAACAGAAAAATATTTACTTAATCAGGTCATAGAGATTAAAACGGTTTCACTAATAAGTTTGAATACGGATATCACCACCGGATGTTTTGGCATAAAGATCTAGACCACCACCGTTCATCTGACCGATAAATTTTGATCTACTAGATTCCTTAATTCTCGCTTCAATATTTGTTTTGATAGAACCACCGCTCGTCCTTAATTCCAAATCGGCTTTTAGAGAATTGGGAATTCTAACAACCACATCTCCCCCGCTGGTTCTAAGATTGATTCCATAATTCTCACCCAAATAATCAACTGTAATATCACCACCGGAAGTAGTTGCATTAATTTTTCCATTTGATGATTTAATATCGATATCGCCGCCTGAAGTTTTTACATCAACATTTCCGACATGGCTTATCAACTGAATATCACCGCCGGAAGTTGTAGCAATAATATTTCCAATAATTTCTTCGCAAGTAATATCACCGCCAGATGTTTTCAGAATTATTTCACCGTTAATATCAAGTACAAGAATATCACCGCCTCCGGTTTTCAAATCAAGATTAAAATTTCTCGGTACATCAATTTCATATTTAACTCTAATTCTACTGAACCAGCCAGACCAGCCGCTTCTTTTTTCTGCATCAACCAAAACACCTTTAGAAGTTTGATTAAAATAAAACTTCACATCATCGGCTGCATTTCTGTCGCCGTAAACTTTGATACTAACTATTTCTTTATCCCATGTTGTAACTTTAATATCGCCCAGATCAGAATGAATTTCTAATAATTGAGCAGAATTAACATCATAGGTTTTTTCGTGAAGCAGCCGTAAAGTTTGTGCGGATAATGATTGAGTTAACAATAGAGTTAAAGTTATTATAGTAATAGCAAAGTTTTTTAATCGTTTCATAGCATTCTCAATTATGTTTATTGTTTTAGACGCAATTGTTGGAGAAATAGTTACAAACGAGGAAATGGAAGTTGAAGTACTAATCGTAGAGGCGGGAAGGGTTGTGATGGGGAGAAAGAGAGAAAGGGAGAGGAAAAATGCTAAATATTAATCCCAAATTTGTCATTAGAGAACATTATTCTGTCAGTTGAGTGTGTCGCACGACTCACATTCTGGATGGAGTAAAAATCAGATGAAGTATATCAATCAATCTAACATTAAAAAACTTGTAAATTCACACGGCAAAAGAGCCGGTAAGGATTTTCTTTTACAACTTGATATAATGATAGAGCAGAAAGTAAAACAAGCATGTGAAGTTCACAACGGCGGAAAGAAAACACTGGATGAATCTATTGCTTTTTATTGTGGCATTAACAAATAATTTTGGGCGTCGGTTTAAGCGTGCAGCACCTTATGTTTTTGAAATGCAAAAAACATAAGTTACGCTTCAAACCGACCGCACATTTTTGTATTCATTTCAAACCACCACCTCAGCTACGCCTGATCCGTTAGCTAACGGACTCAGTAAAATATAGATGAACAAAAAGGTATTCCTTTGCACTTTCATGTGAAAACACTGTGCTTAAATTGTGCTTATTTTCGCTCAAACACACTCCAAAACCAACCATTTTGTTTTTAACTTAAAGAAAGGAGAAATAAAAAAATCCCGATTAGGTATTCTAATCGGGATTTTTGAGTGGGCCCAGATGGGCTCGAACCACCGACCCTCTGATTATGAGTCAGATGCTCTAACCAACTGAGCTATGGGCCCAAAATGTGAAGCAAAATATAAATACTAATTTCTAAATACTACACGTAATAGAGGGATTCAAAAATAATATTAAAGAGTTCTATTTGCAAACTCAGTAAAAATAATTTTTTTCATTTAGATTCTATCTAAATCCATAAGACAATGAAATTGAGAAATTATGATTAGAGCCAAGCTGGAAATCCGGAGTTCTCATGGGATCTTCATCGCTGATATCTGTGTATTTATAATTGGCATTTAGATAAACTTCATGAAACGGATTATATCTAATATCGAGTCCGATTGAATTTTCTTTTCGTAGAGGACCGTATAAAAATTCTTCTTGTTCATTTTTACTTCCACTGTATGCTTCTGTAATATCTTTAAGTCCACCCTTTCTGAACCGTTGATAGTAAAGTGAGAATTTTAACGGACGAATAAATTTATAGTCTAATTGTACTCGAAGAAGATCGGCGTTTTGTCCTATCCAATGACCGAGAGAATAATCAAGATGTTTATAAGTAGTAGTTGATTTCTTATGTTCATATACCCAAGGATTTATTCGAGTATATTCCAGAGTAAAATCAAGATTATCTACAATTAAATTTATTCCTTTTGTACCTAGAGTAAAACCAAACCAATTATTAGGGTTTTCCGCTTCAAGAGTCTTATTAATCTCAATAACATCAAAAAGAATATTGCCGTAGAGAAAGAGTTGATTAACCGGTCTATAATTCACTCCAAAATGAAGCTGCCCGTTGGCATCTTCGACACTCCCCTTGCCCAAATCCCTATCCAAATATTTAAAGAACATAAACGGAAGTAAAAATTCCGGACGGATATTATCACCGCTGTAAACTGCAGAATTCCCGATCATTAGTTCAAGTGATTTGACCGGTTCAAAAACAAAAAGATTTGCAGCATAATATTTTGGTATAAAAAACTCCGCATCGCTCTCATAGATTCCGTAATTAAATTGTGATCGAAGTGAGTCTATTACATTTGAGGTAAGCCAGCCATGCGTATAATAAAACCTAAACCAATCCACTGGCTTGAGCGTAAATCTAAGATGCGTATATGACGGTGCTTTAGCCGAAAGAATTGTGTTGCCATAGTATCCGTTACCCCAAGAGAAATAATCTTTGTTGAGCGAAATATTGCCCCAACCCCAATCATATGAAATACTACCCCTCACATCACTGAATTCGATTCCACTTGTTACCTGTGCACCTATTGTTTTTCTTCCTTTATCAGGACTAAGAAAATTATTTACTTGATGAATTCCGTTATACTCGCCATTATCCGTAAAATGAATGTAAGCACCAAAATTATCGCCATAAGTACCGAATGTGCGGATACCCCAAAATTGGAAACGTCCGTTTTCTTTGCCAACAGTTTTATAACCCATACCAAGAACGGGTGATATTTGAAGCTGGAAGAGAGAGTCTGTGTAAGAGAATACACGCCAACGGGGTGTTTGAGAATGGGAGGAAGGGAGATCCGTCTTCGTCAAAAAACGACTTCCCTCCTTCGTTTGAGAGACAACTACGGTGGACAGGCGCCGTGACAGGTTGGGAGAAGTGGAGTGGGGGGGAATGGATGATTGGATGATCCCCCTTCGTCTGGGAAACGACTTCGGAGGACAGGTTGGATGATTGGAGGAGGTATTATAAACTTTTTGGACTTCGTAATTATATTCCGACAAGTACCAATTCAACTCTTCGATTTCAACTCTATTAAGAACAGAGCGATTATGTGATAACTCGAACAACTTTTCTGCGATATAATATCTAGTGAAAGGTTTTACTTCGGTATCAATTTGTACGATACCTTTGATATTCATTCGATCCAAATATTCATGAATATCGGCTTCTATTGGCTCGTAGATTGATTGGGAGTTTGCTGTTGTAGTTATTAGCAATAGTAGAATTGTATATAAAATATTTTTCATATTTGGTCTTCTTATTTTTTATACCATAAAGTTACGTAAAGTAAGATTCAGTTTGCAGTTTACAGTCTTCAGTCCTCAGTTTACAGTCTTCAGTTTGCAATTTGGCTATTCTTAAAAATAATTAAAGCATGGACACAGAGTGACACAAAGGATACACAGAGTCGCACAAAGTCTAAGCACTACGGGCATTTTTAAATATGATATTGTTGAAAGCTTTGAAAAAATATTTGATATCGGTAAGAACAGGATGTTCAAAGTAGTTTTCAAGATATTTCATTTCTGACTGCATAATTTCATCAAGAGTTTTGGGCATATCAGCATAGAACGGAGGTACCAAGCCCGGTTTGGTTTTAAATCTCTTCTCTTTTAATCTTTCTGAATAAAGAGACAGATAGTGCTTACTTAGGGGTCTAACACCAACAATCTTCAAATCCCCTCTAAAAAAGTTAATTAACATCGGCAGTTCATCGATCCATAATTTACGGAATATTTTTCCCCAATAAGAAATTCTAAAATCACTATTAAACTTTCCGCCTTCTTGAAGAGCGAAATGTTCATAAATAAAAGGCTGCAAATATTCAGCGTATGGATGCATTGTGCGCAATTTGTATACATAAAAGGTTTGACCATTCTTCCCTATTCGTTTCATTTTAAAGAATGGACCATAGGAAGGACTAGTATCGGTAGATGGTTCTTTAATTTTTTTTGCTATAAAGTAAACAAAGTTTCCAATTTCACAAAGATTGATAATTTCGAATCCGCAATAATAGAGACGACCCAAACCCTCTGCAAGAGAGATTGCTCTATTCCTACCTTTAGTAATACTAAAATAAATTTTTTGAAGTACAGGCAGTTTAGGGAAAACACGACGCCAAATAAAATCAAAAAAATAAAATACTTGAGCGATATAATGCGGATAAATTTCTTTGAACCGTTGGTGTCGTTTTCTGATTGGTTCGATTTTGCTAATGTACAAGCCACCATCAACCAGACGTTTATTCACTTCGATGAAATATTGATTAAGCCGGCGCATGTCGTTAACTTCATGCAGATTAAGATAAAGATGCATTTCTCTATCCGGCAGAATTTCAACATTATATTGATCACTTGATCTCAGTACAGTTGATTTCAATTCATCAATACTATTCAAATCGATAGTTCTAGAAATAAAGTCAAATATTTCCGGAAATTTCTTTAAATAAATTGATTGCAATTTTTCTCTAAACAGAGAAGAACTGCCCTTGCCGTTAGGAACTAAATAGAGAGAGTTGTCTTTAAAATTTTGTTCTAATTTCTGAATCTCGGTTGCTTCTGTTGCTTTCAAAATTTTATATTTTATTTCATCCGAAGATTGAGGTTTACGATAGAGATAAATCATTGTAAGAATCAACCAGGATAAAACCGAATAGCTGAGAACAGCGAACATATAAAAAAATTGTGTTTCCAATTCTATACGGAGGGAGAAAACAATAAAAGCCGATAATACGTTAAGGATGAAATAAGACTTAAAATATTTCCAGAATAGTCGTAAATAACTAATTGAACGATCGATTGAAACAAACTGGAGCGAAAACACCGCACCAATCATCCAGCTAATAAATATACCCGATAAGATAAGAACGTTCGTCTCGGCAAAAAACCTACCGTCATATAATAAAATCGTACAAAGCGTAAAAGAAATTAGAAGAATGATAAGTTCTCTTAAGAATGAAGTTATATTAAAATCAAAGTGGATTAAATTTTCTTTGCGTGTAACTGTAGAAGTTTGGAATCGAAGGACAGCAAACTCAATCAACACAGCTAAAATTAATGAACCGAGAACAATGATACGTGAAATTTCTTGAAGGTTGATAACATTAGCTGCTATTGATATTAATGCAACCATAATAAAGATTGATGTAATGTGAATATGGGAGACTTTGCCGAACGACCGATCTTTAATTGTAAATTTGCCGGAGATAATAGATGCTATGAACCAGCTTGATATGTAAACACCGAAGTACTCAAGATAAACCTGTTCGGGAATAAGCTGATCTCTTCGGATGTAATAAATAAAATAATACGAAAAAGTATATATATTAAGGTTAACAAAAATATTTAGGAAGGTTCTCAATTTTATCAGTGCCCTCAATGAAAAAATTTACCAAACAATACTATTTAGATTTTATTCTATCCGTAATTTTTATTTCTACCTTGGGTGTGACGAGTATCTCAAACAACACATATTCTAATTTAACATTAAAATTAATCAGTGTCATGTTTTTTAGTGTGATGACCGTCTTAAGATTAAAATTTATTTATAAGATTAAGATAAAAAATGTTTTGCAAATTTTTGTCACCGATCTTACAAGTCCATTTTTTAAGAAATTATTTGCAGTCTTTGCGATAATATTTTTAATTCTAACAGCAACATTAACTTATTCACATAACACGGCTTATGGTATTTGGAAAATCGTGAATTTAGTTTTAGTTATGTTCCCTTTTTTATTGTTGATACTTATAAACATAAACCACAAGTCCACAAAACTATACGAAATTTTTGTAAAGGTAACGGAAATATTTTTAGTCATGGGCAGTTTATTAATATTTTTGATAGAACCATTCGATTACCTTGGAATGGAATACAAGTTAAGTTTGGAGAGATGGAGTCATGTTGTATTTGGAAGGGTCAGCGGATTCTTATTTCTATTCTATTTACTTCATTTACTTTTTTTAAAAGAAAAGGTTACGATTTATAATTTGATAATAATTGCGGTGTGTGGTTACTCGCTTTATTTAACTGGTTTACGTGCCGCCATAGTTGGATTAATCATAATCATTCCGTTTGTATTTGTTGCTTCCTTTTATTTCAAAAGAGATATTATAAGAATTGCAAAGCTTGCATCAGTGGCGGTAGTAATTGCAGTTTTGGGCATATTATTTAACAATGCCAATGAGCCATACGAGCGGCTGGGAAAAATCAGCAGTATAGTCACTACCGGACAAACGGATGATGGTGCGGTGAATGCAAGGCTGGATGGTTGGATGGTTGGATTGGAAATGATTAAGGACTCCCCTTTTCTTGGTAGAGGTATAGGGGGGTATAAGGCTGATTTTAAAAATTATAGTATACAAAAAGCAATTAAATATCCGCATAATTTGTTTATTGAGTTAGCGGTTGAGTTTGGGTTGCTTGGGTGGATTGGGTCATTAGCTATAGTTTATTTTATTATTTACTGGGGTAGAAGAGTTTTTTTGAAAATCATGTATGAAAGGAAGAAAGGGAGAAAAGCTGGTTGGGTGAAGAGGAGAAAAGGAGAAGAGGAGAAAAGGAGATCCGGCTTCACTGGAAACCAGTTTCGCCGAGACAGGATGGGAGAATGGGAGATCCGGCTTCACTGGAAATCAGTTTCGCCGAGACAGGATGGGAGAAAGGGAGATCCGGCTTCGTCAAAAAACGACTTTCCTCCTTCGTTTGAGAGACAACTGCGGCGGACAGGCGCCGAGACAGGTTGGGTGGAAGGGAGAAATATTAGTTTGAGTCTCAATTCTCACTTCTCAATACTCATATCTATGTACTTTCTAGTTATATTCTCCTTATGGTTGGGGATGTTTTCGAAGGATATAAGTTCTCAGAGTTTGTTGTGGGTGAGTTTAGCAGTTCTCAGTTTGCAGTGGGCAGGCAAAAAGTGAAAGGAAAACCAAGGACAAAGTTCAAAGGACAAAGGCAAAATGAAAATCAAAAAATCAAATTGTAAAATTCAAATTGTAAATTGAAAAGGCAGTATTCAGATTTCAGAAAACAGGAATCTGAAGCAAGATGAAGTTCAAAGGACAAAGGCAAAATGAAAATCAAATTGTAAAGTGTAAAGTGGAAAAGTAAAAGCAAAAACAAAAATCAAAGTGAAAAACTAAAATTGGAAAGGAAAAAGGAAAATGGGAAATGGAAAAATCAATTTGGAAAAATGGAAAGGGGAAATTGAAAGTGGAAAGGCTGGATTTGTGAATGAAGATTAACGATTTGTGATTTATGAAGTGAGGATGGACCCAGTGGAATATAAGGTAAGGCATTCCACGGGTCAGGGATATTGAGTAGGTAAATTAAAAAGTCAAATGGCAAAAGGAAAAAGTGATGAGGCAGAATTCTCCCATAGGGATGCCTTTGGCAAGAAATCGGATTGAAGGCAAAATCAAAATCCAAAGTGTAAATTGAAAAGGCAGTATTCAGATTTCAGAAAACAGGAATCTGAAGCAAGATGAAGTTCAAAGGACAAAGGCAAAATGAAAATCAAAAAATCAAATTGTAAAATTCAAATTGTAAATTGAAAAGAAAAGGAAAAAGGCAAAGTGCAGTTTGGTTATTGAGTTATTAAGTTATTTGGTTATTTGGATTATTAACAAATGTCAAAAGGCAAAAGGGAAAGCGCAAATTGGAAATTGGAAAGGCTGGATTTGTGAATGAAGATTAACGATTTGTGATTTATGAAGTGAGGATGGACCCAGTGGAATATAAGGTAAGGCATTCCACGGGTCAGGGATATTGAGTAGGTAAATTAAAAAGTCAAATGGCAAAAGGAAAAAGTGATGAGGCAGAATTCTCCCATAGGGATGCCTTTGGCAAGAAATCGGATTGAAGGCAAAATCAAAATCCAAAGTGTAAATTGAAAATTGAAAAACTAAAAAATTGGGACACGGAGTATCACTGAGTAAATGCAGAAGACAGAACACAGAACTCAGAAGCCAGAATAAAACATAAAAATCAGAAACAGTCACAGAGTTTCACAAAGTACACACAGAGTGCCACAAAGTTGTTTGAAAGGTACAATGTGCTCAAAACCCCGAAGGGGTGAAAGATTTATAAAAAAACAGACGAATACAAATGATAATAAACCCCGAAGGGGTGAAATTGATTTTGGAATATTGGAATGATGGAAAAGTGTTCCGCTTGAGAGGAGGCGGGATTTCCCCGACAAGTCGGGACAAGTGCAAAAAACGCTCAAGAAGACTGGAAAGATGGGGAGGACAAATTCAAAACTAAAATTGTAAAGTGAAAATTGGAAAAGGAAAAGCAAAAACAAAAATCAAAGTGAAAAATTAAAATTGGAAATTGAAAATTGGCCCCGGTGAAATAGTAGATGAGGCATTTCACGGGTCAGGAATATTGAGAAGGCAAAATCAAAACTCAAAGTGTAAAGTGAAAATTGGAAAGTAAAGTCAGAATTCAGAACTCAGAAGTCCCGCCTTCATCCGTTAGCTAACGGATTGCGGACGGGCAGACAGAATAAAACATAAAAGTCAAAGACCCGTCCCCGCCTTAAAGAATGGCAAGCAAAGCGGTCACAGAGTACACACAGAGTTTCACTATGTGATAAACCCCGAAGGGGTGATATTGGTTTGGGAATAGTGAAATAATGGCAACATGGAAAAGTGGAAGACTGGAAAGATGTCCTGATTGGAAAACATCCCCGATTGAATCGGGACAGGCGGGATTTCGCCGACGAGTCGGGACAGGCGCTCTAAAACGCTCAAGATTGACGAATTTACGAATTACCGCCACGCCAAAGGCGGGCAAGAATTAGCGAATTCAGTAAGCTGCTACAATAATTTGACTGCACTGCAGACATGAGACGTCAATAATTTGCCTATGCAAAAAAACTTAGAAGACTAGGGGTTGGAGATTATTGGACATACGGTGGTGTTTACTAAAAGTTTACCAAAAGTTAACCATAATAATAAAATAGATTTTCACTTTTACACTTCTACTTATGATATATTTATCATTAGTACAATATTTTGATTTTTAGATATTATTTGTTTATGTTTATAGTTGTTTAACAGATTAGAGGTTAAAATGGCAGCTACAAAGGCGCAAAAGCAGAAATTTATTTCATTAAGAGCTGAAGGTATTTCTTTTGATGAAATATCAAATAGAATAAATATTAGTAAACCGACTCTTATAAAATGGAGTAAGGAGTTTGAAGATGAAATTCGGCAAATACGAAAAAATGCAGATGAGAGGTTTATTTTCGAAGAAAAAATAAAAAGGAAAAATCGAGCAAAACGTATAAGAAATGAACTTGAGAAAGCTTATAAAGCGCTGGAAAAAACAAAATATGATAAATTGAGCAAGAAAGAAATAATTCACTTAATTGATAAATTGGAGAGTAAATTCGCAGAGCTTTCTAAAATTGATGAGTCTGAAGGTTTTTATAATGAAGTGAGAGTTAGCTATGATGACGGGAAGGATAGAAATAGCGGAGCAAAAATGATAGAAGAGTTAATTAAGAGAAGAATCTGAATTTTTAGATTATTAAATAATTTGCAGAATACTATTCTAGGCAAAGAGGTTATAATCCGGAAAAAAATTCTTTTACTCTAAGAATTCTTCGAGAATTATCTTTATTCAAAAGAAGATGTTCAAAATCACGTACTTTAATTTTTAGATCAATTGTATCAATAGTTTTTTCCACTGCCTTCTTTAGTTGATCAATATCGGAAATGTCTAATTTATTCTTGAGGTATTGAAAGTCAGGTTTTGTTTGCGAGAGCAGGAACATAACATCATAAAAATCCCTCCCCTTTTTGCGATCCAGCATCGCTGCAATTTTCATACTGCAAAGTAACGGTAAGGGTGGAACCGGCATAGGGAAAAAATAACCGCAGCCTTTAATGTCTACAACCTGATTAGTATATGTAAACTGTTGATCTTGGCATTCTAATTTAATTAAAAACCTCTCCTCTCTATGACCGGAAAGTCCCAATTCATACAATAATTCCGGGAAAATTAAATTACTTCTGAATGCATTTAGTTTTCTACGATTTTCTTTCAATTCCACAGGCAAACCATTTCTGCGCAAAAAAACTACTATATCATCAGTCATTTTATTAAAAGCAATTTCAGAAAATTCTTTGCAATCAAAATCAAGGTATTCTGAAAATCTATCAATACCCTTTATCAGCCTTAGACTGGTTCCGCCAATAAAACTCAAACTTTTTATATATTTCGAATGAGATAAGAAGTCCAGTATTGAAAGTAACAAGTATTCCTTAAGAATATACTTTTGGAATTGTGGATTATCACTTATGAATGCCGGATAAAAATTTTTTATTTCTTCAAATCTTATCATAGACCTGCTCATTGGATTAATTGGTGGCGAACCTTTTTATAATAAAATAAATTGAATACCGGTTAGTTTAAATTACTAAAAAAGCTTAACAAAAACGCTGAATCATCCCCTCTCCAAAACTTTTAGGATAGATGGTATTAATCATAAGCATCTACAAATTATGTACTATAATTGTTCTTTTCTTAATGTCAGAAAAGAACCTAAAGAAGCTGCACTTAAAAAGTATTGCTGAAATTTATATATCTCTATTTACTTTTTGCTTGATCAAAAAGTAACAAAAAATCAAGACTGCAAATAAATTCCTAAAATTTATCTATGATGTGCTATGGAAAATGAACTCATCCCGATTTGATTTTTTTTAATGGTTTAATCGGGATTCAAACAGCATTTTCCAAAGGCATTAATGTTACGATAAATTTATTAACGGAATTTTTTTGAGGTCGTTCGAAAAAATTTAGATTCTTCACTTCGAACAGAATGACAAAGGTATCAAATAATAAAATCTAAGAATAAAAAATCCTACAGTTTGCAAGCAAAATGAGTTACAAAAAATCTGTTGCTCTTACTTTTGTCCCCGCTAAATGGAAGCGGGGTCTTCACTTCGTTTCGACTTGACATCCCGCAAAAAAGCTGCGGGACAGGCGCCAGTAAGCAAAAAGTTCCCGCTTACCCCGATATAAATCATCGGGATGCATAAAGCGCAAAAGCAACCGGGACAGGCAAGATCCGTCTTCGTCCTTTGGACTACGACGGACAGGTCCGTCTACGTTTAAGAAACAACTACGGCGGACAGGTCCGCCTTCGCTTAAATGCTTCCGCCTTCATAATAGATTACGGCGGACAGATCGGACGTAGAAGAAAATATTCTTAAAAAGAATTGTAATTATTTAACTTCGTTAAATTAAGGAAAATGAACAAGTTCCCTTTACTTTTGTCTTGATACAAAAGTAACAAAAAATCAAGACTGCAAATAAATTCCTAAAATTTATCTATGATGTGCTATGGAAAATGAACTCATCCCGATTTGATTTTTTTTAATGGTTTAATCGGGATTCAAACAGCATTTTCCAAAGGCATTAATGTTACGATAAATTTATTAACGGAATTTTTTTGAGGTCGTTCGAAAAAATTTAGATTCTTCACTTCGAACAGAATGACAAAGGTATCAAATAATAAAATCTAAGAATAAAAAATCCTACAGTTTGCAAGCAAAATGAGTTACAAAAAACCTGTTGCTCTTACTTTTGTCCCCGCTAAATGGAAGCGGGGTCTTCACTTCGTTTCGACTTGACATCCCGCAAAAAGGCTACGGGACAGGCGCCAGTAAGCAAAAAATCAAGGCTGCAAATAAATTCCTAAAATTATGCTTTATTACGCTACAGAAAAATAAGAACTTACTCTTACTTTTGTCTTGATACAAAAGTAACAAAAAATCAAGACTGCAAATAAATTCCTAAAATTTATCTTTGATGTGCTATGGAAAATGAACTCATCCCGATTTGATTTTTTTTAATGGTTTAATCGGGATTCAAACAGCATTTTCCAAAGGCATTAATGTTACGATAAATTTATTAACGGAATTTTTTTGAGGTCGTTCGAAAAAATTTAGATTCTTCACTTCGAACAGAATGACAAAGGTATCAAATAATAAAATCTAAGAATAAAAAATTCTACGATCTCATAGACCGTAAACTGTAATAAGTTTTTTTACTCTTTCGAGCAATAATTTATTTTTGGCTTTTTCGGTGTATTCTAGTAATATTTCTTTGTCAACTTCTTCATGAAGAATATCTTCATCAAGTCTCAATTCTAGAATCTCCTTTTCCGAATTATATTCCGGGTAAAGATAAAGCAGATCCAAGATTGCTTTTTCAGGGTTTGCAATAAAAAAATTCTTTTCAGTATCAATTATCTTGGAACTGTAACCGTACATCAATTTTGCGTTGATAGTTTTGTAAACAAATGTTCCGAAATCATTATTAAACGAATTTGTTTTGAGTGCTGATACACTAGTGGTCTGAAAAACCGCCTCAGGAATTAATCCGTAAAATGAAAGCGCAGTGTGGATACTAATATAGGAGGGGCGGTACATTTGATTTGCTATATAAAATTCAAAATTTGGTTTGGTTTTGTTTTCGGAGAACGTATATAAACCCTGCCGCAATCTTATTAATAAACCCTTTTTTACCCACCTCGAAAAATTATTTCTGTCGAAATTCGGATACCATGCATACACCTGGTCAGTTGTAAAAATTGACAGTTTAAAAAACTTTTCTCTAAATTTAATGAAATTCATAGAATTATATTTCTGTTATGCAGCAAATATAGTGCATTATGGAAATATAGTCAAGCATAAATGGACAAAATAATGGCAAAGTGCAGTTTGGTTATTGAGTTATTAAGTTATTTGGTTATTTGGATTATTAACAAATGTCAAAAGGTAAAAGGGAAAGCGCAAATTGGAAATTGGAAAGGAAAAACAAAAATCAAAGTGAAAATTGGAAAGGCTGGATTTGTGAATGAAGATTAACGATTTGTGATTTGTGAAGTTAGGATGGACCCAGTGGAATATAAGGTAAGGCATTCCACGGGTCAGGAAAGATGGGGAAGACAAATTCAAAACTCAAATTGTAAATTGGAAATTGGAAAAGTAAAAACAAAAATCAACCGCGTCTGAG